>Ga0070706_100000708_pt1 | contig 37511 bp, 33 predicted proteins | sample KBSK5501metaG_FD_65476 | JGI IMG/M metagenome (GOLD analysis project Ga0070706, IMG submission 65476) | Corn, switchgrass and miscanthus rhizosphere microbial communities from Kellogg Biological Station, Michigan, USA - KBS K5-50-1 metaG | ecosystem: Host-associated > Plants > Roots >... | reverse complement strand
AAATGCGCGCCGTCGCCGCGGATCACGCTGAAGCGCTCGTCGTCGCGCGGCACGTGGAACTCGTCGCGCAACGCGATCACGTGCGGATTGATCTCGACCACCTGCAGCGTCGCGCGCGGCAGGTAGCGATGGCAGAACTTGGCGAGCGAGCCGCCGCCGAGCCCGATCATCGCGATGTTCGCCGGATCGGGGTTGAACAGCAGGAAGCCCATCATCGTCCGCGTGTACTCCAGGCTCAACGCGTGCGGATCGTTCAGCTGCATGCGGCTCTGGATCTCGCCGATCGAGAAGTGCAGCGCCTTCTCGCTCAGGCTCTCGTAGACGAAGGGCTTGACGTGGCGGGCGGATTCGAGGGTGTCGGGCATCGGGTCGTGTCAGCGGATCAACGGAGTCGCAACGCAGTCGTCACGGGTCGGGTTCGGCGGTCAGCTCGCGGTCAGCTCGGAATGCCCAGCACATCCAGCACGCCGCAGACGAATGTCAGCGGGTGGGGCGGGCATCCGGGCACGTAGAGTGTCGGCGCGAAGCGGTCCAGGAAGCCGCGATCGAGAGCCGTCGAGCCCTCGAACGGGCTGCCGGAGATGGCGCACGCGCCCACCGCGATCACGAGTTTGGGGTCCGGCATGCCGTCCCAGCACAGCTGCAAGGCTTCGACCATGTTGCGCGTGATGGCGCCTGTCAGCACCAGTCCGTCGGCATGCCGCGGCGACGCGACGATGTCGATGCCGTAGCGGCCGATGTCGAAGTTGACATTGGTCAGCGCATTGACTTCGAGCTCGCAGCCGTTGCATCCGCCGGCCGAAACCGAGCGCAGCTTCAGCGAACGGCCGAAGCGCTTGCGCAGCGCCGCGGACACCTCGATCGGGTCGACATCGGGCCGCGGCTGGCTCACCACCAGTGCCCGGCGGTCGGTGGCCGCGAGCCGGAAGTCGTTCGTGAACGAGATCCGGCCGCCAGGGCACGCCGGCTCGCAGTCGCCGCACAGCACGCAGCGGCCCAGGTCGATGGCAACCGGGTCCAGCGTGATCGCGGCCGTCGGGCACGACGCGACGCAGGCATCGCAGCCCGCCGCGCAGTCGCCTGCGCCGATCACGGGCTTGCCGCGGAATCCCACAGGGTCGGCCTTGCGCGGGTCGGGGATGTATTGAGTCCCTTGCGAGACCCTGACGGCGATGGACTTGAACATCGGTGTTTCCTGGGCCCTGGCTCTTGAGGTGTCAGAGGTCGTTCCCGCAATAGGACAGGTCGAAGCTCTTGTTGCAGATCGGGAAGTCCGAGATCTCGTTGTCGCGCAGCGCGAGCGCGAGGCCGAACCAGTTCAGCAGCGACGGGTCCTGCACCTTGTAGTGGATCAGGCGTCCGTCGGCCCCGGTCTCCAGCGCTTGCACGACCGGCCCGCGAAAACCTTCGCGCACCGAGACGCACAGCGTGTCGGGCTGCAGCGTCTTCACGGGCAGCGGCTCGCCGCACACCAGATCGAGCGCCGGCGCTTCGAGCACCTGCCGCAACCAGCGCAGCGACTCGTCGATCTCGCGCATGCGCAGGGCCATGCGGGCCCAGCAGTCGCCGCCTTCTTCGGTCAGCAGTGCGACGGGGTGAGCGCCGTACAGCCGTCCCGCAAGGCTGGTGCGCGTATCGACGACGACGCCGCTCGCGCGGGCCGCCAGGCCCGTGAGGCCGATGTCGTGCGCGGCCTTGCGGCTGAGCGCGCCCACGCCGACGAAACGGGACCGCACGCTGCGCGCGCTCAGCATCAGGTCGTTGACTTGCGCGAAGTCCTTCGAGAAGGACGCGAGCGTGGCGAGCAGGTCCTGCCGCAATGCCGAGGTCAGGCCCGCGCGCACGCCGCCGGGGCGCAGCCAGCCACGGCCGAAGCGGCTGCCGCACACGCGCATCGTCGCGTTGATGATCGCGGTGCGCAGCCGGCCGTAGGTGGCGCCGCCTTGCAGGAAGGCGATGTCGGTCGCGAGCCCGGTCAACGCCGCGAGGTGCATCGCCACGCGTTCGAGTTCGAGCGCCGCCGCGCGCACGAGCTCCACCTCGACGCCGACCGGCGTGCCGGACAGCGCCTCGACCGCCGCGCAGTAGCCCCATGCGTAGGCGATGCTCGTGTCGCCGGCGATGGATTCGATCGACGAGGCCAGCGCCAGTGGCGGCCGCTGCAGCAGCAGCGCTTCGATGCCGCGGTGCTGGTAGCCGAGCTGGATCTCCAGATGGTGGACCACCTCGCCGTGGCACATGAAGCGAAAGTGGCCGGGCTCGATCACGCTGGCGTGGATCGGGCCCACGCCGACTTCGTGGACCTCCGGCCCGCGCACCGCGAAGAACGGGTGCTCGCGGATGCGCTGCTGGCGCGCGCCTTCGTAGCGCACCGGCTTGAGCCACGGATGGCCCGCGGGCTCGAGGCCGGTCTGCTCCCACAGTTCGCGCTCGAACATCTGGGCGGCCGGATGCCCGGCGGTCAACGACGGGTAGGCCTCGTGCCGGCTTGCACGGCCACGCGACACGGTCATGCGGCCATCGTGACCTTGCAGCACGGCCGTGGTGATCACCGCGCCATCGGCATCGGGACGGCCGAACAGCGTGACCAGGCGGTCGCCTGCGTCCAGCGCCTGCGCACACGCGCCGGCCCATTCGGCGAGGCCGGCTGGGGGCAACTCGTGCGTCGCCGCGATGACGACCGGTTCGACCAGCCCCATCACTGGCCCCCGATCGACTGCGCCACCTGCACCAGCAGCTGGCTGATCGGCGCCGGCGTGTAGACGCCCAGCAGGACCAGCGCCCCGACGAAGCCGAGCTTGGGCAGCGCCGCCACCCAGGTCTCGCGGACGGCAGGGCCTTGCCGTTCGGACGGGCCCCACAGCATCGGGAAGATCGAGCGGCCGGTGGCGACGAAGATGATCGTCAACATCGTGCACATCAGCGTGAAGGCGATCAGGTTGCCGGACTGCACGATGCCCGAGAGGATCAGCATCTCGGCCATGAAGCTGCCGAACGGCGGAAAGCCCAGCAGCGCGAACGTGCCCACCGCGAACAGCAGCCCGGTGAACGGCATCACGCGGATCACGCCGCTCAGCGACGCGACCGCGTTCGTGCCGTAGACCGCACGCAGCCGCCCGGCGGTCAGGAACAGCAGCGCTTTCACGAAGGCGTTGCTGACGATGTAGAGCACCACGCCGTAGGCGGCCGCCTTGCCCACCGACAGCCCGATCGCGATCACGCCCGACGAGCTCACGCAGGCATAGGCGATCAGGCGCTTGTAGTTGCGCGACGCCATGATCTGGATCGCGGCGACCGTCAGCGACAGGCAGCCCATGATGAGCAGCTCGTGCGAGACGAAGCCGCCGTCGTCGACGCGGAACGCCTGCAAGATGCGGAACACCGCGACGACGCTGATGTTGAACTGCACGGCTGCCAGCAGCGCGCTGGTGCTGGTCGGCGCCCCTTCGTAGGTGGCGGGCAGCCAGCCGTACAGCGGCGCCAGCCCCAGCTTGCTGCCCAGCCCGAACAGCATCAGCGCGAGGCCGAGGCGCTGCCAGCTGTCGCCGCCGGGCGGCAGCATCGAGGCGAGCCGGTCGAGCGCGAAGTTGATCTCCAGGCCGTTCAGGTGCGCGCTGCGCGTGAGGCACATGAAGCCCAGGAAGGTCAGCGCCAGCGACATGGCCGAGAACAGCAGGTAGTTCCAGGCCACGCGCCGCGGCGCGGCCGCGTCGCCGAGCGCCACCAGCGGCGCGGCGCACAGCGTGGTGAGCTCGATGCAGACCCACAGCACGAGCAGGTAATTCGACATCACGCCCAGGTTCATCGCGGCCATGAACGCGAGCGACAGCGCCGCGCGCGGCAGCATGCTGTGCGCCAGCGTCCGCGACGTGCTGACGCGCGACGACATGTAGACGCTGATGCCGAGGAAGACCGCATTGATCACGAGCAGGAACAGCATCGAGGTCGCATCGAGCACGAAGTAGCGCTGCATGAAATACAGCGGTAGCGTGGTCAGCGGCGTGCCGACGAAGACGGCGATGCAGATGCCGAGATTGGTCAACGCAACCGCCACCAGCGTCGGGCCGACCCAGCCGTGGCGAACGATGGTGGCGGTGGCCGCGGCGCTTTCGGCGGTGGCGTTTTCCGCGGCAGCGGGCAGGGCCGGCACGGCAGGCGAAACTCTGCTCATGGCGTCTCCTCGCGCGTCGCCGGCGCGATGCCGGCCGCAAGCGCATCGGGCGACCCGATCAGCCGGCTGCCGACGGCGACGGTGGCCAGGTACGCCAGCGTCAGCGCGGCGTGAACCGGCAGCGGCCAGGGCTCGGGCAGCAGCGACTCGAACACCGCGATCGCGTTCTCCATGTACAGCAGCGCCACCAGCTGGGCCGGCGGCGAATCGTTGGTCGACAGCAGCAGCAGCGCGATCGCGACCATCGCGCCGACAGCGCCGAGCGCGAGCGCGCCCACGTCGGCCATCGCTGCGCCGCCGAACTCGAATGCCAGCACGATCAGCGCGATGCCGATGGCCCAGGCGAACAGGTTGGAGGGCATCAGGTCCAGGTTCGGCTCGTGGCGACCGAGGATCGCCCGGCGCAGCAGCATCGGCACGACCACCGCGCGCACGGCGATGACCTCGGCCAGCACGACCAGCGCATGCGGCGACAGCGATTCGTGGTGCACGATGCCGTTCCACCCGAGCGCCACGGCTTGCAGCGAGAGCCACACCGGCGCCGAGCGGACCTTGCCGAAGAAGACCGGCATCACCGCGGCCAGCAGGAAGAGGATCAGCGGCAGCCGCATCAGAGCCCTCCGACGACGCTGCCGGCGGCCGCCAGGCACAACGCCGCGACGGCCGAGGCCAGCATCAGGTACCGCGGCACCAGCCGCATGCGCAGCCGCGCCGTCAGCGACTCGACGCAGCCGACCGCCGCCGCCACGGCGGCCATGAGCGCGAGCGACGCCAGCGTGGCGTAAAGCGGCGCTCGGGCCGGATCGAACGGGTTGAGCAGCGCCGCGATCAGCCCGGCATAGATCGTCATCTTCAGCGCGCCGGCGTACTGCATCGCCGCGAGCTCGGGGCCGCTGTGGTCGAGGATCATGACCTCGTGGACCATCGTCAGCTCCAGATGCGTCAGCGGGTCGTCCACCGGCACGCGCGAGGCCTCGGCCTGCAGCAGGATGAACAGCACCGCGGCGGCCGGCGCGGCCAGCCAGCGGAACGAGTCGGCGTGATGCAGCTCGCCGATCAGCGCGGCGAAGCTGCTGTGGCCCGTGGCCATGCCGGCCGCGCCGATCAGCAGGAACAGCGCCGGCTCGACGAAGGCCGTGAACGAGGCCTCGCGGGCCGCGCCCATGCCTTCGAAAGAACTGCCGACATCCATCGCCGACAACATCAGGAAGATGCGGGCCAGCCCCAGCGTGTAGGCAAACAGGATGAAATCGTGGCTGAACTGCAGCGGCGCGAAGCTGCCGAGAATCGGCGCGATCATCGCGGCCAGCCATGACCCGGCGAGCACCACATAGGCGCCGGCGCGAAACAGCGGCGTCGAGACCGCGCTGTAGACCGGGCGCTTGCGCACGAGCCGCAGCAAGTCCCAGCCGGACTGCAGCAGCGGCGGCCCCTTGCGGCCGGCCCACAGCGACTTGGTGCGGTTCACGAGGCCGACCATCACGATCGGCATCGCCAGCGCGACGAGCAGATGCAGGAGCACAAGGCCCAGGCCGGCGTTCACCGCAGCGGCCCTCCGGCCAGCACGACCAGCCCTGCGATGACGACGATGGCCGCGAGCGCGGCCGCGAACGCGAAGCGCGGGTCGTCTTCACGCAGCCGGCCGGACAAGTCGCTCGCCGAATTGTCGCCATGGCCGATCACCGAGAACAGCCGCCGCTCCACCGCATCGACGCAGTCGGTGATGAGGTAGGCGTCGTCCGGGAAGTAGCCGGTCGGCGCCTTCTGCCGGCGCAGCAGCACCATCACCACGCGAAAGCGCGCGCTGAAGTCCGTCGAGAAGCTCGAGCCCGTGTACTGCATCCGCGCATTCGGCGCGCCGTAGCCGCAGCCCCAGGTGACGTGGCGGGCCCGCACGCGAGTCCGGCGCGATCGCAGCCACAGCATGAGCGCGACAGTCGCGGCGAGCGCGCCCGAGATCATGCCGATGCGCGACAGCGTCTGGCCGATGCCGGCCAGCACCGGCGCCTTCGGGCCGGGCAGCAGCGCCAGTGCGATCTCGGTCGGCCCTTCGACGAGCATCAGCCCCAGCACCGGCACGACGCCCAGCACGACGACCGCCAGCCCGTGCAGCCCCATCGGCAGCAGCATCCAGCGGCTCACCTCGGTGGGTGCGGCCACATCGGCATCGCGCGGCGAGCCGAGGAACACGATGCCGAAGGCCCGCGTGATGCTCAGCGCCGACACCGCGCCGACGAACGCGAGCAGTGCGCCCGCGACGCACAGCGCGACCTTGGCGGACGCCGGCATCGCGGCGCCGCTGAACAGGCCCGAATAGATCACGAACTCGCTGGTAAAACCGTTCAGCGGCGGCAGGGCCGAGATCGCGACGCCGCCGACGATGAAGCTCAGCGCCGTCCACGGCATCAGGCGCGACAGGCCGCCGAGCTTTTCGATGTTGACCGTGTGCGTGGCCTGGTAGACCGCGCCCGCGGCGTAGAACAGCTGGCACTTGAAGAAGGCGTGGTTCAGCACGTGCAGCAGCCCGCCGGCGAAGCCGATCGCCGCGAGCGCCGGGTTGCCCCAGGTCAGCCCCAGGCAGCCGACGCCGAAGCCGATGCCGGCAATGCCCACGTTCTCGGTCGACGAGTAGCCGAGCAGTCGCTTCAGGTCGCGCTGCCCCACGGTGTACAGCGCGCCGACGACGGCCGAACAGGCCGAGAAGGCGATCAGGAACCAGCCCATCCATTCATCGGGCGTGCCGATCAGCCAGACGAATCGCACGAGCGCGTACAGCCCCGCCTTGTGGATGACGCCGGACATCAGCGCCGACACGTGCGCCGGTGCCGCGGCATGCGCGCGCGGCAGCCAGGAGTGGAACGGGAAGAACGCCGCCTTCAAGCCGAAGCTCGTGACGAGCAGCAGGAAGACGAGGTCGCGCTCCGACCCGGGGTTGTGCCTCAACCAGTCGCCGAAAGTGCCGAGCTCCCACGACCCCGAGTGCGTGTACAGGATCATGAAAGCGGCGACGAGGAAGATCAGCCCGACGTGCGTCGACACGAGGTAGTTGAACCCCGCGAACCGCACCTTCTGGTTGGTGTAGTCCCAGATCACGACCAGCCAGGCGGCCAGCGCGGCGATCTCCCAGCCGAGCAGGAAGACCAGCGCGTGGTCGGCGGTGTAGACCAGCACGAACGACAGCGCGGTCAGGTTGAGCAGCGCGTAGTGCACGCCCAAATGCCGCACGCCCGAATGCCGCGTGCCCAGCTGCCGCGTGCCCAGGTGCCGCGCGCCCAGGTGCCGTGGCGCGGCCCAGAACGCTCGCAGGTAGCCGACCCCGTAGACGCTGCCCAGCAAGGTCATCGGCAGCGACCAGGCCAGGAAGAACGCGCCCAGCGCATCGAGCCGCATGCGCAGCGTGCCCACCGGGTAGGCCCACGCGAGCTCGCCCACCAGGGGCGGCCCGCCGAACAGGACCGGCGCGATCGTGACCCAGACCAGCCCGGTCGCGACGACCTGAGACGCGATGCCGATGCCGGCGCGCACGCCGTTGCGCAGCGGCAGCAGGCACGCGAGCGCGCCCAACAGCAACACCAGGACCGCCGAGATGAGGCCGCTCATGCAGAGCGTTGAGAACAGGGCACGAGACTGGCTCCGGAAGGCGCTTGCCGTGGGACCGAAGTCCTATTGAATGATACTCCTATGATAATAGAAGTGACATACGGAGAGCCCATGGAACTCAAGACGGCGCGCCTGACGGTGCTGGTCGATCCCGCGAAGAAGAAGGCCTTCGAGGCCTTGTGCGCCAGCCAGGACGTGACGCCGTCCCAGGTGGTCCGGCGGCTGATCCGCGACTACCTCGCGCACCACGGGGCCAGCTTCGTCCCGAGCGGGTTGGACGAGGCACAGGCGCTGGCGCCCCGCGCCTGACCATGCCCGGGCCGTCACGCGGCGGCGACGAGGCTCAGCCCTGCGGCCAGAGCCTTCGGCTGCCGCCGCGCCGCCGGTCCGCCTGGACGTCGGTCGCGAACTGCGTGTTCAGTTCCGTCGCGCGCGCCATCAGCCTTTGCAGCGCGCCCTCGAGCGTCGCCAGGGTGGCATCGTCGAGCGTGGCCATCAGCTCATGGTTGATCCTGGCGACCTGTTCGAACAGTTCGTCGTACATGCGGCGCCCGGCATCGGTCAGCGATACCTTGGCGCGCCGCGAATCGGCCGCGAGCACGTCCCGGCTCGCGAGGCCTTTCACGACCAGCTTGCCGATGGCTCGGGATGTGCGGGCGCGGTCCAGGCCGCCACGCTCCGCCAGCGCCGACGGCGACAAGGGGCCGTCCAGGGCGAGCAGGCCCAGTAGGCGCCATTCGCGGCGTGCCACGCCGTAGCGACCCTCGCACAGGCGGATCACCGGCGCCCCGCTGAGGGCCAGCAGCCGCGCCAGCCGGTAGTTCAGCAGATCGTTCACGTCGCATGGCACGCGCAGGCTCATGGGTCGCCAGGGTCAACACTGACCAACGTTGACTGGAACCAGGTTCGCAGCGAACCGGCGGTGTCGTCTTCGGCGCCGTCGCGTCATTCGAGTTTCAGACCGATCGCCTTGACCAGCGCGCCGAAGCGCTCGCGCTCCTTGTCGTGCTGCGCGATGAATTCTTCGCGGCGCATCGCCGCGGGTTCGGCGCCCAGGCCCTCGATCGCCGCGACGACCGTGCCTTGCTGCAGCGCCTTGTTGATCTCATCGTGGACGCGGCCGACGATCTCGGCCGGCGTCCCCGCGGGCGCGTAGACGCCGAACAGCGTATCGGCGTCGAACCCCGGCAGCCCGCTCTCCGACAGCGTGGGGACGTTCGGAAGCTGCCGAGAACGTTTGGCACTGCCCACCGCCAGCAGCTTGAGTCTGCCCTCCTTGACATGCTTCAGCCCGGGGCCGGGGTCGAACCAGAAGTCCAGCTGCCCGCCCAGCAGATCGGTCAGCGCCGGCCCGGCGCCCTTGTACGGCACGTGCGTCGCGTCGACCTTGGCCATGCGCTTGAACAGCTCGCCCGCCAGGTGCGGCGAGCTGCCGTGTCCCGGCGACCCGAAACTCAGCTTGCCGGGGTTGGCCTTCAAGTAGGCGATGAACTCCTGCACGTTGCCGGCCGGGACGCGCGGGTTCGTCTCCAGGTACACCAGCACGCGTGCCACCGAGGCGACCGGCGTCAGATCCTTCTCCGGGTCGAACGACATCTTCGTGTAGATCAGCGGATTGATCGTGATCGCGCCGCCCGAGCTGAGCAGCAGCGTGTAGCCGTCGTTCGGCGACTTGGCGACTTCGGCGCCGCCGATGTTGCCGCCCGCACCGGGCTTGTTGTCGACGACGATCGGCTGCTTCAGCGCCTGCGCCAGCTGCGGCGCGATGGCACGCGCGATGACGTCGGCCGCGCCGCCGGGCGCGAAGTTGACGACCAGGCGGATCGGCTTGGCCGGCCAGTCCTGCGCCGATGCGATGCCGGCGCAAAAGAGGCTGGCAGACAGTGCGAGGCCGAAGCGGCGCAAGGGTCCCCTGAAATTCATGCAAGTCTCCGGTGGTTGGAATGGGGTCAGAACGGGTATGGGCGCGGTTTCGTCTGCACCGTGATCCAGCGCAGGTCGGTGAACTCCGCGACGCCGGCCTTGCCACCGAAGCGGCCGATGCCGCTGCCTTTGACACCGCCGAACGGCATCTGCGCCTCGTCGTGCACGGTGGGGCCGTTGACGTGGCAGATGCCCGATTCGATGCGCCGCGCGACGTTCATCGCACGCGCCACGTCGCGCGAGAACACGGCTGCCGACAGGCCGTATTCGTTGTCGTTGGCGCAGGCGATCGCGGCCTCCTCGCCGTCGACGCGGACGATGCCCTTCACCGGACCGAACGACTCTTCACCGTAGATTTTCATCGCCGGGGTGACGTGGTCGAGCAGCGTCGCGGGCATCAGCGTCGAGTCGGCCTTGCCGCCGCAGACGAGCTTGGCGCCCTTCGCGAGCGCGTCGTCGATCAGCTGGTTGCAGCGCGCGACGGTGGCGATGTCGACAACGGATCCGAGCACCACATCGCCTTTGCGCGGGTCGCCGAGCCGCAGGCTCTTCGCTTTCGCGGCGAGGCGGGCGACGAACTCGTCGGCGACTCGGTCGTCGACGACGAGTCGTTCGGTGGACATGCAGATCTGTCCCGAGTTCGCGAACGCGCCGAATGCCGCTGCCGCGACCGCGGCGTCCAGGTCGGCATCGTCCAGCACGATCAGCGGCGCCTTGCCGCCCAGTTCGAGCACGGCCGGCTTCATGTGACGTGCGCAAGCCGCGGCGATGATCTTGCCCACACGCGTCGACCCGGTGAAGTTGACGCGCCGCACGGCGGGGTGCGCGATCATCGCGTCGACGACGGCCGCGGCATCTGCCGGCGCGTTCGTCACGAAGTTGACGACGCCCTTCGGGAAGCCCGCTTCCTGCAGCGCATCGACGATCAGGCCGTGCGTCGCCGGGCACAGCTCCGAACCCTTCAGCACCACCGTGTTGCCGCAGGCGAGCGGCGTGGCCAGCGCGCGCACGCCGAGAATGACCGGTGCATTCCACGGCGCCATCGCGAGCACCACGCCGGCGGCCTGGCGCACGCCCATCGCGAGGCTGCCGGGGACGTCCGATGGAATCAGTTCGCCGCTGATCTGGGTCGTCAGCGCCGCGGCTTCGAGCAGGATGCCCGCGGCCAAGTGCACGTTGAAGCCGGCCCACAGGCCCGAGCCTCCGGTCTCGGCGGCGATCGCCGCGGCGAACGCGTCGCCCTTGGCCTCGAGCGCCTGCGCTGCTTTCATCAGCAGCGCGCGGCGTTCGCCCGGGCCGGTGGCCGACCAGGCGGGAAATGCCGTCGCCGCTGCTTCGACCGCCGCGGCGGCGTCGGCGACAGTCGCTGCCGGCGCCCGGGTCGCGACGCTGCCGTCGAGCGGGTTGCGGCGCTCGAACGTGGCACCGCTGCCGGACGGCCTGCGCTCGCCGTCGATCATCAGGGAAATGGTGTTCATCTATGTCGTTCGATCAAGAGCTGCATGGCTGTTCCTCGCCGTGCGGCGATCAGGCGACCTCGACTTCGACGACGACAGGCGCCGTCGAGCGCAGCGCTTGCTGCAGCGCCGGGCGCAACGCGTCGGCATGCGCTACGCGCACCCCGTCGCAGCCCTGGCCCCGCGCCAGCGCGACGAAGTCGATGCCGGGCAATGCGGTGCCGGCAACCTGGGCGCCCGGTTCGTAGCCGAACACGGGCGCGAATTCCTGCAGCGCGGCGTAACGCCGGTTCTTCAGGATCACGAACGCGATCGGCAGCTTCAGCTGGGCGGCGCTCCACAGCGCCTGGATCGAGTACATGCAGGAGCCGTCGCCCATCAGCCCGATCACCTTCCTGCCGGGCTTGCCGAGCGCGATGCCCACCGCCGCCGGCATGCCATGCCCCAGCCCGCCGCTGCACATCGTGTAGAAGGTCTCGGTGCGCAGGATGGGCAGGTGGCTCTGCATCACCGGGCGCGAACTCGGCGCCTCCTCGACGATGATGTGGTCGGGGTCGCGCATCTCGGCCAGCGTCTGCAGCACGTACGCCACCGACATCCGCTCGCCTGCCGCCGGCGGCTCGGCCCGTGCGCCGCGCGCGCGCGGCGCCGGCAATGGGCGCGGTATCGGCGCAGGCCGCGCGAGCAGGTCTTGGAGGCCGAGCCGGATGCTGCCGACCGCCGCGGTGCCCACCGGCGCCCACGCCGCGATGGTCGGGTCGTCGATGAGCTGCACCAGTGCCGCGCCGGCCGGCAGGTGCGCTCCGCTGCCTTCGACGTGATAGGTGAATGCCGGTGCGCCGATCGCAAAGACGAGATCGTGGCCTTCGAGGCCCTTGACGATCGCCTCGCGCATGGCCGGCAGGAATCCGGCGAACAGCCGGTGGTCCTCCGGAAAGCCGCAACGCCCCGACATCGGCGCGACGTAGACGCGTGCCCCGTGCCGCTGCGCGAGCGCGACGGCCTCGTCCCACGCACCGCTGCGGTCGACCGCAGCGCCGATCACGAACGCCGGCCGCTCGCTCGCATCGAGCGCGTCGCCGATGCGCGCCAGGACTTGCGGCTCGGGGCGGCTGCCCGTGCTGACGACGCGCGGCTGCACTCGTTCGGTCTCGCGGTCCCAGTCGTCGGCGGGAATCGACAGCAGCACGGGGCCGCGCGGCTCCTGCATCGCGACGTAGTAGGCGCGTGCGATTGCCAACGGAACGTCTTGCGCGCGCGCCGGCTCGCAGCTCCACTTCACGTAGGGCTTCGGCAGCTCGGTCGCCTGGTTCGAGTACAGGAACGGATCGAACGGCAGGATGGCGCGCGCCTGCTGGCCGGCGGTGATGACCAGCGGCGTGCGGTTCTTGTGCGCGGTGAAGATGTTGCCCATCGCGTGGCCGACGCCCGCCGCCGAGTGCAGGTTCACGAAGGCCGCGTTGCGCGTGGCCTGTGCGTAGCCGTCGGCCATGCCGACGACCACCGACTCCTGCAGCCCGAGCACGTAGCGAAAGTCGGCCGGAAAGTCGCGGAACAGCGGCAGCTCGGTCGAGCCCGGGTTGCCGAACACCGTGGTCATGCCGAAGTCGCGCATCAGCTCGATGGCGGCTTCGCGCACGGTGGGTGCCGGGCGGTGGGGGGTGGTGGGTTCCATGGGTGCGCCTTCAGACGAATCCCGTCAGTATCCGGACCTGCCGCCCATACGACAATTCGATGAGCGTTCTAAGTCTTATCCACGTCATGAATATCAACGAGCTCGACATGAACCTGCTGCGGGTCTTCGACGCGGTCTATCGCGCTCGCAACGTCAGCCGCGCGGCGGAGTCGCTCGGGCTGTCGCAGCCGGCCACCAGCCAGGCCTTGACGCGGCTGCGACTGCTGCTGAAGGACGCGCTGTTCATGCGCGCGCGCGGCGGCGTGTTGCCGACGCCGAAGGCGGACCTGTTGGCACAGGCGGTGCGGCTCGCCATCTCGACGGTCGAGGCTGCGCTCAACGAGGCCGATCGCTTCGACGCGGCGACATCGCGCAAGACGTTCCGCTTCCACCTGAGCGATATCGGCGAAGCGCGCTTCCTTCCGCCGTTGCTGGCCCGGCTGCAGCAGCTCGCCCCGGGCCTGAGGGTGCACAGCTTTCCGCTGCCGCACGACGACATCGCCGCGGCGCTGGATCGCGGCCAGCTCGACTTCGCGATCGGCTTCCTGCCGGCGGTGCGCGACACGCGCAGCGTCGTGCTGCTGCGCGATCGCTACATCGTGCTGGTGCGCGACGGGCATCCCGCGGTCGCACGCAAGAAGCTGCGCGCCGTCGGGTTGAACGAGCTGGCGCGGCTTCGCTTCGTGGCCGTGAGCTCGCATTCGGAGACGCTGCGCATCCTGCATCTGCTCAGGCTGGAAGACCGGCTGATGCTGACCGCCTCGCATTTCCTCGCGCTGCCGGCGATCGTGCGCAACACCGACCTCGGGGTCGTGATGCCGCTCGAGATCGCGCAAGGCTTCGCCGCCGGCGGCGGCTACGCGATCATCGAGCCGCGGCTGCCGCTGCGCGACTTCGGGGTGAGCCTGCATTGGAGCCAGCGCTACGAGGGAGATCCGGCGCAGATCTGGATGCGCAGCCTGCTGATCGAGCTGTTCAAAGGAACGCAGCCGGTCCGATGACGCGCGCCGCGCCGCGCCTAGAGACTTTCTCGCCAGTAGTCTGATTCCATCGGACTATCCTGCCCGCGTGGACGTTCGTGATGGCTTCGTCGATGCGGTGGGCAACACGCCGCTGATCAAGCTGCGCAGGGCTTCCGAGCTGACCGGCTGCACCATCCTCGGCAAGGCCGAGTTCATGAACCCCGGCGGGTCGGTCAAGGATCGCGCGGCGCTCTACATCGTGCTCGACGCCGAAGCGCGTGGCGAGTTGCAGCCGGGTGGCGTGATCGTCGAGGGCACGGCCGGCAACACCGGCATCGGCTTGGCGCTCGTGGGCAACAGCCGCGGCTACCGGACAGTGATCGTGATCCCGCAGACGCAGAGCCGGGAGAAGAAGGATGCGCTGCGACTGTGCGGCGCCGAGCTGCGCGAAGTGCCCGCGGTTCCGTACAGCGACCCGAACCACTACGTGCACGTGGCCGAGCGGCTCGCGCTCGAGCTCGCGAGCAGCGAGCCGCACGGCGTGCTCTATGCGAACCAGTGGGACAACCTGTCCAACCGCGACGGCCACGTGCGCTCGACCGGCCCGGAGATCTGGCGCCAGACGGACGGTCGCATCGACGCCTTCATCTGCTCGATCGGCACCGGCGGCACGCTGGCCGGCGTCGGCCTGTACCTGAAGCAACGCAAGCCGGGTGTGGTGATCGCGGCGGCCGATCCGATGGGCGCCGCGATGTACCACCACATCAAGCACGGCGAGCTGCGCGCCGAGGGCAGCTCCATCATGGAAGGCATCGGCCAGAGCCGCATCACGCGCAACCTGGACGGTGCGCCGATAGCCGATGCCTACCGCATCGCGGACGACGAGGCGCTGCCGGTGCTCTTCGATCTGCTGCGCGAGGAGGGGCTGTGTCTCGGCGGCTCCAGCGGCATCAACGTGGCCGGCGCGATCCATCTCGCGCGCGACCTCGGCCCGGGGCACACGATCGTGACGATCCTCGCCGACGCCGGTACGCGCTACCAGTCCAAGCTGTACAACCCGGCGTTCCTGCGCGAGAAGAACCTGCCGGTTCCGGCGTGGCTCGCGTGAGCCCACTTGATGGATTTTCTATCGTCTGATCGAAGACATCGTCGCTTTATCTTTTCTCATCCAGCGCCGAGACTCGCCGGATGCGAAGCAAGCTGTTCGTTCCGGGCTCGCGCCCCGAATTGTTTTCGAAGGCGCTGGCCGGTGAGGCCGATGCGCTGTCGTTCGACCTCGAAGACTCGGTGGTCGAGGCGCGCAAGGGCGAGGCCCGCGAGGCCGTTCGTGGCCTGTTGCGATCCGATGCGGCACGCGGCAACGGCAAGACGCTGATCGTGCGCGTGAACGCAGTGGGCTCGGCGCACTTCGCGGCCGATGTCGCGGCGGTCGTCCAGCCCTGTCTGCATCTCGTCAACGTGCCGAAGGTCGAGCGGCCGCAGGACGTCGTCGCGGCTGCCGACGCGATCGAGCTGGCCGAGCGCGCCAACGGTTTCGCCGACGGCCGCGATCGGCCTGTCGGGCTGCTGCTGAACATCGAATCGCCGGCGGCGTTGCGCGTCGCGGCGGAGCTGGGTCGCGCGCATCGCCGCGTGGCGGGTCTGCAGTTGGGCCTCGGCGACCTGTTCGAGCCGCTGGGCATCGCGCGGCGCGAGACGGCCGCCATCCAGCAGGCGATGTTCATGCTGCGCATGGCGGCCGGCGAAGCCGGCGTGTTCGCGTACGACGGCGCCTACGCCGACATCCAGGATGCGCAGGGCTACCGCGCCGAAGCGATGCTGGCGCGGCGGCTCGGGTTCCTCGGCAAGAGCTGCATCCATCCCAGCCAGATCCCCCTGGCCAATGACGTCTTCCGGCCGAGCGATGCCGAGATCGCGCACGCGCTGGCCGTCATCGCCGCCTCGCGCGGGGCGGCCGCACGCGGGGCCGGCGCCTTCGTGGTCGACGGGAAGATGGTCGATGCGCCTTTCGTTGCGCGTGCCGAAGCGATCGTCGCGACGGCGCGTCGCCTGCGCCTGATTTCCGATTGATCTCGGGCCGATGCCCGACCGCCCGACCGCCCGACCGATCGTTCCTTCCCTGCTCCAGCCTTTCACTGTTCCATCCCGGAGACATTCGAATGCAGAAGACAGTCCGCACCCCACGCTGGCCGCTGTGGGCCGCGACCGCCGGTGCGCTGATGCTCGCGACTGCGGCCGACGCGCAGGACGACAAGTACCCCTCCAAGCCGATCACCATCGTCGTGCCGTACCCGGCCGGCGGCTCGAACGACGTGTTCGCACGCCTGATCGGCAAGGCGCTCGGCGATTCGCTGAAGCAGGCGGTGATCATCGACAACCGCCCCGGCGCAAGCGGCAACACCGGCACCGGGCAGGTCGCGAAGGCCGCGCCGGACGGCTACACGCTGGTCGCCGTGTCGTCGAGCATGACGACGAACGCGGCGATCCAGACGAAGCTGCCGTTCGATCCGGTGAAGAGCCTGGCCCCGATCGCGATGTTCGCGAAGGGGCCGTTCATCGTCGCCGTCAACAACGACTTCCCGGCCCGGACGCCCGCCGAGCTCATCGCGGCGCTGAAGAAGCAGCCGGGCAAGGTCAACTACGCGTCCTCCGGCATCGGCAGCAGCAACCAGTTCGCGACCGAGATGCTGAAGGTCGCGAGCGGAACGTTCGCGGTGCACGTGCCGTACCGCGGGATGGGGCCGGCGGTGACCGACCTGATCGGCGGCCAGACGCAGTTGCTGATCGCCAGCGGCCCGTCGCTGCTGCCGCAGGTGCGCGCCGGCCGCGTGCGCGCCGTCGGCGTCACGAGCCTCGAGCCCAGCCCGATCGCGCCGGAGCTGACGCCGGTGGCCAGCGCGGTGCCTGGCTACGAGTTCGAGCTGTGGTGGGGCCTGCTGGCGCCGGTCGGCACGCCGCCGCGGATCGTCGGCCAGCTGAACGCCGAGGTGAACAAGGCGCTCGCGCTGCCGGAAATCAAGGCCGCGTTCCTGAAGGAAGGCGCGATCGCGACGCCCGTCACACCCGATCAGTTCGCGGGCGTGATCGCCGCCGACATTCCGCGCTGGCAGAAGATCGCCCGCCAGCAACACATCGTGGCCGAGTGAGGCGCACGCCATGACGACCTCGCTGCCGCCGTCGACACGCACCGGCCCGTTCGGCCCGCTCAGCGGCTTGCGCGTGCTGGACCTCAGCGCGTACATCGCCGGGCCCTACGGCTGTTCGCTGCTCGCCGACCAGGGCGCCGACGTGATCAAGATCGAGCCGCCGAGCGGCGACAACCTGCGCAAGTACCCGTCGACGCTGGAGGCGGAAAGCCGGGCGTTCGTCGGCGTCAACCGCAGCAAGCTGGGCGTGGTGCTCGACCTGAAGGACCCGCAAGGGCGCGAAGCGCTGATCGCGCTGGTGCGCGAGGCCGACGTGCTGGTTCACAACTTCCGCCCCAGCGTGCCGCATCGGCTGGGCATCGCCTACGAACAGCTGCAGGCGATCAATCCGCGCCTGATCTATTGCGCGGTGACCGGCTACGGCGAGACCGGCCCGCTGAAGGACAAGGCCGGCTACGACCAGGTCATGCAGACGATGACCGGCATGTGCGCGCTGCAGGGCAAGCGCGGGCAGCCGCCGGAAATCCTCTACGGCTCGGTGGTGGATTACTACGCCGCGGCGTTGGTCGCGGCGGGCGTCGCGTCAGCCCTCTACGAACGGGAGAAGAGCGGGGAAGGGCAGTACGTCGGCGTCTCGCTGCTGCGCTCGGCGCTCACGATGCAGTCGGCGCGCATGGTGTGGGCCGAAGGCGAACCCAAGGACGTGGGCCGCGACATGCGCTCGGGCGGCATCACCGGCATCCATCCGACCCGGGAGGGCTGGCTCTATATCTCGGCCAACACGCCGCACTTCTGGCAGGCGCTGTGCGAGAAGGTCGGCCTGCCGCAACTGGCTGCCGACGAGCGCTACGACAGCGTGCGCAAGCGCGCGCTGCACCACGACGAGATCGTGCCGCGGCTGCACGAGGCGCTGAAGGCGCGGACCGCGCTCGAATGGGAGGCGCTGTTCGGCGAGGAAGTCCCGTGCGCCGCGGCGCGCACCGTGGAGGACATGTTCGACGACCCGCAGGTGCTGGCCGAAGACATGGTGGCGGTCTACACCCACCCCACGCTCGGCTCGTACCGCGGCTTGAAGCGCTCGATCAAGTTCGGCCGCACGCCGGGCCCGCAGCCCTTCGCCGCGCCCACGCTGGGGCAGCACACGCAGCAGGTGCTGGACCCGCCGGTCCGCGGCGCCACGGACGAGGCGGCCAACTGAGGGGGCCTGATCACGGCGGCAGGCCCGCCACAGCCGTGCTGCCCGGCTTATCTCTTGCCCGACATCGCCCGGTCTGCGAACGCCGTCGCCGCGAAGTCGACGAACGCGCGCACGCGCGCGGTCCGTTGATGGCGCTGGGGGTACACGGCGTGGATGTCGGCATCCGGCGTCTCGTGCTGCGGCAGCACCTGCACCAACCGGCCGCTGCTCAGGTAGCGCCGGATGTCCCATTCGGCGCGCATCAGGATGCCGTGCCCTTCGAGGGCCCAGCTGACCGCGATCTCGCCATCGTTGGTCGTGAGGTTGCCGCGGATCTTCACCGCCTGCGTCGACCTGTGGCGGCCGCGCCCTGTCGACAGCCGCCACAGCCCGTATGCCTCTTCGCCCTGGCGGATCCCGATGCAGTTGTGCCGCGTGAGGTCGTGCGGCACCTTGGGCGTGCCGTGCTTGGCCAGATAGGACGGCGCGGCGCACAGCAGCCGGCGGTTGTCGGCGAGTCGTCTGGCGATCACCCGCGTGTCCGGCGGCTCGCCGAACCGGATGCACACGTCCCACGAGTCTTCGGTCAGCGGCGGCGGGTTGACCGACACCTGCAACTGCGCTTGGACCTGCGGGTACTGGCGCACGAAGCGTGAGACCAGCGGCGCCACGTGGCTGCGGCCGAAGCCGAGCGTGGCGTTGACCCTGAGCAGCCCCTTGGGCGTGGCCTTGGACAAGCCCAACAGTTCGCCCATGCCCTCGATCTCGCCGAGGATGCGCCGCGCGTGCTCCAGGTAGAGCTCACCCTCGGGTGTCAGGCTCATGCGCCGTGTGGTCCGCACGACCAGCGGCATGCCGACGCGCGCTTCCATTTGCGCCAGGTGCTTGCTCACCGCCGGGGTCGTGATGTTCAGCTCCCGGGCCGCGGCGCTCAGGCTGCCGGCGGAGGCGAGGGTGGAGAAGAAGCCGAGGTCGAGCGGGTGGATGGCGGCGGCCATTGTTGAATCGAAGTAAACGATGGGTTCACTCTAGCCCCGGATCCCGGCAGCGTCCACCTCCTACAGTGGCGGCACACGACACGCCCACACGGAGACAGCATGAAGACCTATCGCATCGCCACCATCCCCGGAGACGGCATCGGCAAGGAAGTCGTCCCCGCCGGCCGGCAGGTGCTGCAAGCGCTTGCCGCGGCCAGCCATTCGTTTCGCTTCGAGTTCGAGGACTTCGGCTGGGGCGGCGACTGGTTCCGCGCGCACGGCGTGATGATGCCGGACGATGGCCTGGACGCGCTGCGCGGCAAGGACGCCATTCTCTTCGGCTCGGCCGGCGATCCGCACATCCCCGACCACATCACGCTGTGGGGCCTGCGCCTGAAGATCTGCCAGGGCTTCGACCAGTACGCGAACGTTCGCCCGACGCGCATCCTGCCGGGCATCGACGGCCCGCTGAAGCGCTGCAAGCCCGAGGACCTGAACTGGGTCATCGTGCGCGAGAACTCCGAAGGCGAATACGCCGGCGTCGGCGGCCGCGTGCACCAGGGTCACCCGATCGAGGCCGCGACCGACGTGTCGCTGATGACCCGCATCGGCGTCGAGAGGATCGTGCGCTTCGCGTTCCGGCTCGCGCAATCGCGCCCGCGCAAGCAGATCACCGTGGTGACCAAGAGCAACGCGCAGCGCCATGCGATGGTGATGTGGGACCAGATCGCGGCCGAAGTGGCGCGCGAGTTCCCCGACGTGACGTGGGACAAGGAACTCGTCGACGCGATGACCGCGCGCATGGTCAACAGGCCGGCCACGCTGGACACCATCGTCGCGACCAACCTGCACGCCGACATCCTCAGCGATCTCGCCGCCGCGCTGGCCGGCAGCCTGGGCATCGCGCCCACCGGCAACATCGACCCCGAGCGGCGCTACCCGTCGATGTTCGAGCCCATCCACGGCTCCGCGTTCGACATCATGGGCAAGGGCCTGGCGAATCCGATCGGAACGTTCTGGTCGGTCGTGATGCTGCTGGAGCACCTCGGCGAGACCGATGCCGCTAGTCGTGTGATGAGCGCCATCGAGCAGGTGACGGCCGACCCGGCGCTGCACACCCGCGACCTCGGCGGAACGGCCACCACGGTACAGGTGACCGAGGCGATCTGCCGCGCGATCGCGAGCGCGGCGCGCCAGGCAGCCTGACGCGAGAACAAGCGCGCACCCCAGAGCCGCAAGGAGACAGGATGAAACAACTTCCCGCGATCACGCGCCGTCGCGTCGGTCAGGCGATGGTCATGACCATGGCCCTGTGGGCCGGCAGCGCCATGGCGCAGGCCTACCCGAGCAAGCCCGTCATGCTGGTCGTGCCGTTCCCGCCCGGCGGCACGACCGACGTCCTCGCACGGGCGCTCGGCGAGAAGCTGTCGCAGAACCTCGGCCAGGCGGTCATCGTCGAGAACAAGCCGGGCGCGGGCGCGACCCTCGGCGCCGACTACGTCGCCAAGGCCAGGCCGGACGGCTACACGCTGCTGGTGGGCGCGGTGCACCATACCATCGCCACGAGCGTCTACAAGAAGCTGCCCTACAGCTTCGACAAGGACTTCGCGCCCATCACCACGATGGCGATCGTGCCGAACGTGCTGGTGGTCAACGCCGGCACGCCGGTGAAGAACGTCGCCGAGCTGGTCGCGCTCGCGAAGGCGCAGCCCGGCAAGCTCACCTATGGCTCGAACGGCAACGGCACGGCGCAACACCTCATCGGCGCGCAATTCCAGGCATTGACCGGTACGCAGATCGTGCACATCCCCTACAAGGGCAGCGGGCCGCTCGCGACCGACCTGCTGGGCGGCCAGATCGCGATGTCGTTCGACACGATCACGCCGGTGCTGCCGCACATCAAGGCAGGCAAGCTGCGGCCGCTGGCGGTGACGACGGCCAGGCGCTCGTCCGCGCTGCCCGACGTCCCCACACTCGATGAGGCCGGCCTCAAGGGCTTCGACATCGGCACCTGGTTCGGCGTGCTGGCGCCCGTGGCGACGCCACAGGACATCGTCGCGCGCCTGAACACCGAGATGGTGAAGGTCATCCGCTCGCCCGAGTTCCGCAAGCGCATGGACGAGATCGGCGCCGAGCCGGTCGGCAACAGCCCGCAGCAGATGGCGCAGCAGGTGAAGAGCGAGACCGAGCGCTTTGCCAAGATCGTGAAGGACGGCAAGGTCGCGATCGAGTAGCCCGTAGCCCGATGCTGCGGCGCAGCAGCGCGGTCAACGATCTCTTTCTGTATCTGCCGCTGCAGCGGCTGTTCGGCGGGGCCTGCAGGGTCTAGTATTGGTCGTCTCCACCACCACGAGCAGAGAAGGAGACGATCATGGCCACCGAGCCTCGCCTCGAAGCGAACGGCGCCGCTGTAGCGTTCTTCGGCGCATGGCCGGCAGCGCTGACCGAGCTCGGCGTCGGGCTGTCGCAGGCCTTCATCAACGGGATGACCGAGTGGGCCGCGCTGAACAACGAGATCTGGACTCGCGGCAGCGCGATCCAGGCCGAGTGGACGAAAGCGCTGACCGGGCAGGCGATCGACCTGCCGCAGCTGCCGGCCTGGATGATCTGGCACAACGGCACCGAGCAACTGGCATGACGCTGCCGGCCGACGGGTCGGCCGCCAGCACGCGCGACTTCGCCGCAGCGAGCCTGCTGGCCTGTGACACGTTGCTCGCGCGCTGGGGCGGCGCTTCCGCGATCGCGGCGCGGCGCGAGCACCGGCTCGCGGCGCTATTCGCGGCGGCGCGCCGCTGCGCGTTCTACCGCGAGCGTTTCGCGCGCCACGGCGAACGGCTGGCGGACCAGCCGCCGGTGCGCAAGGCCGAGCTGATGGAGCGCTTCGCCGACTGGGTCGCCGACCCGCGGCTGCGGATCGACCGGCTGCGCGATTTCGTCGCCGACCGCGCGTCCATCGGCCAGCCCTTCGACGGCTCCTACACGGTCTGGCACAGCTCGGGCTCGAGCGGCGTGCCGGGCCTGTTCGTGCAGGACGCGCAGGCGATGGCGATCTACGACGCGCTCGAAGCGCAGCGCCGCCCGGTGATCGCGCCGTGGCGGCGCTGGCTGGACCCGTTCTACCTCGGCGAGCGCATCGCGTTCGTCGGTGCCACCAGCGGCCATTTCGCGAGCATCGTGTCGGTCGAGCGGCTGCGCGCCACGGTGCCGACGCTGGCCTCGCGGCTGCGCGCGTTCTCGTTCCTGCAGCCGATCGCCGACCTCGCCGCGGCGCTGAACCAGTGGCGGCCGAGCGTGATCGTGACCTACCCGAGCACCGCGCTCGTGCTCGCCGAGGAGGCTCGCGCGGGGCGGCTGCCGATCGCCGCGTGCGAGATCTGGACCGGTGGCGAAGCGCTGAGCGAGGCGACGCGCCGGCATGTCGCCCAGGCCTTCGGCTGCCCGGTGCAGAACAGCTACGGCGCCTCCGAATTCCTCGCGCTCGCGTCCGAGTGCGGCCAGCACCGGCTGCACCTGAATGACGACTGGGCCATTCTCGAGCCGGTCGACGAGCACGGCGCGCCAGTGCCACCCGGCCAGACCGGCCGCACGACGCTGCTGACCAACCTCGCGAACCACGTGCAGCCGCTGATCCGCTACGACCTGGGCGATCGCGTCCGGATCTCTGCCGCACGCTGCAGCTGCGGCTCGCCGCTGCCGGTGATCGAGGTCGAAGGCCGCGTCGACGACATGCTGCAGTTCGGCGCCGCCGACGGCCGGGTGATCCGCCTGTCGTCGCTCGCGCTGACGACCGTGCTCGAGGACGAGGCCAGCCTGTTCGACTTCCAGCTCGCGCAGGACGGCGGCGCACCCGGCCTGACGTTGACGCTGGCTCCAGGCGAATGCGGCGCCCCGGGCGACCCGGCCGTGTCGGAAACCGCGCGCAGCGCGCTGTGCCGCTACCTGTCGCAGCAGGGGCTGGACGGCCTGCCGCTGCGGGTGCGGCGCGCGGTGCTGCCCGGCTGCGCGGCAAGCGGCAAGCGAGCGCGGGTCGTGGCCTCGAGCGACGTGCGCCTACCGCGCGGCGCTCGAATCACGACCGACGCGCGGCCAGTGGTCGAGAGCCTTTGAGGCCATGACGCGCACGGCCTCCGGCATGAACGACGCAGCGGCCGCGTCGCGGTTCAGCTGCGCGAGGCTGTCCAGGGTCAGGCCGGCCTCTTCGTGAACGGCCTGCAGCTCGCCGCTCAGCGTCACGCCCGACATCAGCCGGTTGTCGGTCGAGCACGAGACCGACAACCCGGCCTCGACCATCGCCCGGATCGGATGATCGGCCAGCGACGCGACCACGCCTGTGTGCACGTTGCTGCTCGGGCAGACCTCGAAGTGCAGCCCGTGCGCGCGCGCCTGCGCCATCCATTGCGCCGTCTGCGCCGGTTCGCCGAGCGCGATGTGCACGCCGTGGCCGACGCGGGTCGCACCGAGCGGGATCGCCTCGAGCACGCGCGCGCCGATGTCGGCCTCGCCGGCGTGGCAGGTGATGCCCAGCCCCGCGTCGCGGGCGCGCGCGAACGCGCTCGCGTGCACACCGGCCGGGTGACCGAGCTCGGCGCCGGCCAGGTCGAACGCGATCACGCCGTGGTCGCGATAGCGCGCCGCGAGGTCGGCGGCGCGCCGGGTGTCGTGCGGCGCTTCGGTGCGCATCGCACAGACGATCAGCCCGCAGGGCAGTGCGCTGCGGCGCAAGCCGGCGAGCAGCGCCTCGACGACGGCTTCGCCGCTCAGGCCGTACGGCTCGAGCAGCAGCGGCGCCATGCGGAATTCGGCGAGCACGCAGCCGTCCAGGCGCGCGTCCTCGGCCGCCTCGAAGGCGACGCGCTCGCAGGCCTCGCGCGAGGCCATCGCGGCGACGGTCAGCGCGAAGCCGCGCAGGTAGCGCTCGAGGCTGCCGGAATGCGCGTTGGCATGCATCCAGTCGCCCAGTGCCTGGGCCTCTTGCACCGGCACTTCGAGATTGCGGGCGCGGCACAGGTCGAGCAGGGTCTGCGGGCGCAGACCGCCGTCGAGGTGCTCGTGCAGCAGGATCTTGGGCAGGGCGGTCCAGAATGCCGGGCTCTGCAGCGCCGACGCGTCGGCGTGGGTCGTATCGTGTGGGGTCAAGATGGTCTTCTTCGGGTCGGGCGGTCAAGTCGGAACGGGGCACGGGCGGGTCGCAGGATTCGGGCCACATCGCCGGTGGCCGCGGCGGCGATTCAGGACGATGCGCAAAGGAATAATCGATAGGCCCGCTTCCTGCTTACCGTGTATTCCAGCAAACGTTTGCGCGCATTTTGAGTGCATCATCACGCCCGGCTCGTTGCATTCATTTTGCAAATTTCCCAGCCATTCCCCAAGCCCGTCCGCGGAAGGAGACCATGAAAACCACCTCTCAACTTGGATTGTTGGCCATCGCGATGGCCGCGTCCGTGGCGTCGGCCCACGCCGAGCCGGCCGTCGTCTTCGACATGGGCGGCAAGTTCGACAAGTCGTTCAATGAAGCGGCCTACCGCGGCATCGAGCGCTGGAAGAAGGAAACCGGCAAGCCGTACCTCGAGTTCGAGATCGCCAACGAGACGCAGCGCGAACAGGCGCTGCGCCGCATGGCCGAACGCGGCGCGAGCCCGATCATCGGCATCGGCTTCGCGCAGGCCGGCGCGATGGAGAAGGTGGCGAAGGAATTCCCGAAGCTGCAGTTCGCGATCATCGACAGCGTCGTGCAGGCGCCCAACGTGCAGTCGGTCGTGTTCAAGGAGCAGGAAGGCAGCTTCCTGGTCGGCATGATGGCCACGCTCGCGAGCAAGACCGGCAAGGTCGGCTTCGTCGGCGGCATGGACATCCCGCTGATCCGCAAGTTCCAGTGCGGCTACGAGCAGGGCGCGAAGTACGCGAACCCGAAGACCGAGATCTACGCGAACATGACCGGCACCACCGGCGCGGCCTGGGCCGACCCGTCGCGCGGCGGCGAACTCGCGAAGGCGCAGTTCGGGCGCGGCGCCGACGTGGTGTTCGCCGCGGCCGGCGGCACCGGCATAGGCGTCTACCAGGCGGCGAAGGATGCCGGCAAGCTCGCGATCGGTGTCGACAGCAATCAGAACCACCTGCAGCCCGGCACCATGCTGACCTCGATGCTCAAGCGCGTCGACGTGGCGGTCTACAAGGCCGCGCTCGCATTCAAGCCCGGCGTGACCGTGCTCGGCCTGAAGGAAGAGGGCGTCGACTACGCGATGGACGACTACAACGCCAAGCTCGTTCCGGCCGACATGAAGAAGAAGGTCGACGCCGCCAAGGCCGACATCGTCGCCGGCAAGATCAAGGTCGCGGACTACATGGCGGACAACGCCTGCAAGTTCTGACAGGCTGGACGCTCATGAAGGGACTCCAAAGAACCTCCGCAAACAGCAAGCTCCCGAATTGAGCACCATCAAACACGTCGCCGCGCGCGCGGGCGTGTCGTTCACGACCGTCTCGCACGTGCTGAACGGCACGCGCCGCGTCAGCGACTCGGCGCGCCAGCGCGTCGAGCAGGCGATCGCCGAGATGGGCTATGCGCCCAGTGCGGTGGCGCGTGCGCTGAAGACCAGCGAGACCTGCATCCTCGGCGTGCTGGTGCCCAACATCACGAACCCGTTCTTCGCCGAGCTGACCCGCGGCATCGAGGACTGCTGCCTGCGCGCCGACTACGCGGTGTTCCTCTGCAGCTCCGACGACGACCCGGTGCGCCAGTCGCGCTACCTGCAGACGCTGCTCGAGCGCCGCGTCGACGGCCTGCTGCTCGCGGCCGCGGCCGGCGAGCCGGCCGCGCTCGCCAAGAGGCTGATGCCGACCGGCGTGCCGGTCGTCGTCGTCGACCGCGGCGTGCCGGGGCTCGAATCCGACCTGGTGCGCGTCGATCACCAGGCCGGCGCGGAGCTGGCGGTGTCGCACCTGCTGTCGCTGGGCCATCGGCGGATCGCCTGCCTGTCGGGGCCGTCGGAGTTCGTCGTCAGCCGCGCCCGCGTGGCCGGCTGGCGCATCGCGCTCGAGAAGGCGGGCATCGCGATCGCCGACGACTGGCTGCTCGAAGGCGACTTCAGCGCGCCGGTGGGCCACGAGCTCGCACGGCGCCTGCTGACGAACGCCGACGGCATCACCGCAATCTTCGCGAGCAACGACCTGCTCGCGATCGGCGCACTGCGCGCGGCGGCCGAACTCGGCATCGTGGTGCCCGATGCGCTCTCGGTCGTCGGCTTCGACGGCATCGAGCTCGGCAGCTACATCTACCCGGCGCTGACGACGGTGGGCTACCCGATCCGCGCGCTCGGCGAGGCCGCTGCGTCGGTGCTGATCGAGCGCATTGCCGGCGGCTCGGCTACCCGCCGCGAGGTGGTGCTGCCGCCGAAGCTGACGCTGCGCGAATCGACCGGGCCGGTCCGGACGCCATGACGATGACACACACGCCCGACAGCGCCGCGGTCGCGGTGCAGATGACCGGCATCCACAAGCGTTTCGGCAGCGTGCATGCCAACGACGGCGTGAGCTTGAGCGTGCGCGGCGGCACCGTGCACGGTCTGGTCGGCGAGAACGGCGCCGGCAAGAGCACGCTGATGTCGGTGCTGTACGGCTTCTATGCGGCCGACAGCGGCAGCATCGAGGTCTTCGGCCAGCCGGCGCGCATCCACAACGCGTTCGACGCGATCGCGCTCGGGCTCGGCATGGTGCATCAGCACTTCATGCTGGTCGAGACGCTGAGCGCGATCGAGAACGTGATGCTGGGCGCCGAGCCGCATGTGCTGCTGCGGCGTGCCGATGCGCTGGTGCGCCGGCGGCTCGAGGAGCTGATGGCGTCCACCGGGCTGCGCGTCGACCTCGATGCGATCGTCGGCGACCTGACCGTCGGCGACCGCCAGAGGCTCGAGATCCTGAAGGCGCTGTACCGCGGCGCGAAGATCCTGATCCTCGACGAGCCGACCGCGGTGCTGACGCCGCAGGAGACCGAGCAGCTCTTCGACGTGCTCGCGCGGCTGCGCGCGCAGGGCAGCACGATCATCCTGATCACGCACAAGCTGAAGGAAGTGATGCGGCTGTGCGACCACGTCACCGTGATGCGCGGCGGCCGCGTGGTCGCCGAGTGCCCGATCGCCGAGGCATCGGTCGAGGGCCTGGCCGAGGCGATGGTGGGGCGCAAGGTCAACCTCGGGCGCGACAACGGCACTGCCGCGAGGCCGCCGGGCGAGATCGTGCTGCAGGCCCGCGGCCTGGTGCTGCGCGACGCGCTGCAGGTGACGCGGCTGCACGGCCTCGACCTCGCATTGCACGCCGGCGAGATCGTCGGCGTCGCCGGCGTGGCCGGCAACGGGCAGAGCGAGCTGCTGGAGCTGCTCTCCGGGCTGCGCGCGCCGCAGCAGGGCGTGCTGACGATCGTCGGCAAGGAAGGCGGCGAATCGTTCGATGCGCAGCGCTGGCTGGACCCGCGCACCGCGCGCCGCCTCGGCCTCGCGCATGTGCCGGAGGACCGCCACGCGCGTGCACTGGTGATGAACTTCGCCGCCTGGGAGTCGGCCGTGCTCGGCTACGAAGAGCTGCCGCTGTACAGCCGGCGCGGCTGGATGCGCCCGCGCAAGATGCGCGAGGCCACCGCGGCGCTGATGGAGCGCTTCGACGTGCGGCCGCGCGACGCGAGGCTCGGGAGCTCGAAGTTCTCCGGCGGCAATCAGCAAAAGCTCGTGCTCGCGCGCGAGATCGGCCAGGCGCCGCGCGTGCTGCTGGTCGGGCAGCCGACGCGTGGCGTCGACATCGGCGCGATCGAGTTCATCCACGGCCGACTGCGCGCGCTGCGCGATGCGGGCTGTGCGCTGCTGGTGGTCTCGAGCGAGCTCGACGAGATCCTCGCGCTGGCCGATCGCGTGATCGTGATGAACGCCGGCCGCATCACCGGCGAGCTGCCGATCGCCGACTGCAGCGAAGCGCGGCTCGGCGTGCTGATGTGCGAGACCGACACGACCTCGATGGCGCAAGCCGCATGAGCTCGACGACACCCCTGCCGCGCTGGGCCGATCTGCTGCTGATGCCGATCGTGAACCTCGCGATCGCGCTGCTCGCCGCGGCGCTGGTCGTCGCGCTCGTCGGGCAGAGCCCGGGCGAGGTGCTCAAGGTGCTGGTGCACGGTGCATTCGGCACGCCGCGCGGGCTGTCGTACACGCTGTACTACACGACCAGCTTCATCTTCACCGGGCTCGCGGTCGCGGTCGCGTTCCATGCCGGGCTGTTCAACATCGGCGCCGAAGGGCAGGCGATTCTGGGCGGGCTCGGCACCGGGCTGGTCGCGCTGTGGCTGGGGCCGCACCTGCCGGCGCTGGTGCTGCTGCCGCTGATGCTGATCGGCGGCGCGCTGTTCGGCATGGCCTGGGCCGCGGTGCCGGGGTATCTGCAGGCGTACCGCGGCAGCCACGTCGTGATCACGACCATCATGTTCAACTTCCTCGCGAGCACGCTGCTCGTCTACCTGCTCGTCAATCCGCTGAAGGCGCCGGGCGGCATGTCGGTCGAGAGCGTGCCGTTCGCGCCGTCCGCGCACCTGCCGGGCGTGCATGAAGCACTGGCGTGGCTGGGCATCGAGTGGCCGTCGTCGCCGCTGAACCTGAGCCTGGTGCTGGCGCTGCTCGCGGCGCTCGGCGTCTATCTGCTGCTGTGGCGCAGCCGCGCCGGGTACCGGCTGCGTGCGGTCGGCTCGAGCGAGGGCGCGGCCGCGTATGCCGGCATCCGGCCCCAGCATCAGGTCGTGCTCGCGATGAGCCTGTCGGGCGCGCTCGCCGGCATGGTCGGCATGAACGAGATCGCGGGCGTCAACGGCAAGCTGCTGCTCGACTTCGTCGCCGGCGCCGGCTTCACCGGCATCGCGGTCGCGGTGATGGGGCGCAACCATCCGGTCGGCATCGTGCTGGCGAGCCTGCTGTTCGGCGCGCTGTTCCAGGGCGGTGCGGAGGTCAGCTTCGAGGTGTCGGGCTTCAGCCGCGACATGGTGGTGATGCTGCAGGGCTTCATCGTGCTGTTCTCGGGCGCGATGGCCTACGTGATCTCGCCGTGGGTCGCTTCCGGCATCGCGTGGTGCACGCGGCGCCTGCGTTCCGTGCCGAGCGGCGCGATGTCGGCCTCGGGAGCGCCGCATGGATGAGGCGCTGATCGGCGCGCTGACCGCCTCGACATTGCGCGTCGCGACACCGCTGATCCTGTGCGCGCTCGCCGGCCTGCTCGCCGAGCGCTCCGGGGTGGTCGACATCGGCCTCGAAGGCAAGATGCTGTTCGCGGCGTTCGCCGCGGCCGCCGGCGGTGCGGTGCTGGGCTCGACGACCGCCGCGCTGCTGCTCGCGATCATCGTCGCGGTGACCCTCTCGTGGCTGCACGGGTACGCCTGCGTCAGTCACCGCGGCGACCAGGTCGTCTCGGGCATGGCGATCAACATCATGGCCGCCGGGCTGACCGTCGTGCTCGCAATCGCCTGGTTCCACCAGGGCGGGCAGACGCCGCCGGTCAGCGACGCGGTGCGGCTGCGGCCGCTGTGGCCCGGTGCGGCGGCGGCGCTTCAGGGCATGCCGGCGATCGGGCCGTGGCTGGGGGCGATCGTCGGCGATGGATTGCTCGGGCACAACGTGCTCGTCTACGCGACGCTGCTGCTCGTCGTCGGGGTCTGGTGGCTGCTGTACCGCACGCGCTTCGGCCTGCGGCTGCGTTCGGTCGGCGAGAACCCGCACATGGTCGATGCGGCCGGCGTCTCGGTGCTGAAGCTGCGCTATGCGGCGCTGACGCTCAACGGGGTCTTGTGCGGCTTGGCCGGCAGCTACCTGGTGCTCGCGCAAAATGCTTCGTTCGCGCCGAACATGACGGCCGGGCGCGGCTACATGGCGCTCGCGGCGATGATCTTCGGCCACTGGCGGCCGGTGCGGGCGCTATGGGCGTGCCTGCTGTTCGGCTTCCTGGACGCCGTGGCGATCCGCCTGCAGGGCGTCGCGTTGCCGGGCATCGGCGAGGTGCCGGTGCAGGCGGTGCAGGCGCTGCCGTATCTGCTGACGGTGATTCTGCTGGCCGGCTTCATCGGCCGCACCGTCGCGCCCGCGGCGCTGGGCCGGCCCTATCTCAAGGAACGTTGAAGGAACGCTGAACGCATGACCGATGCACAACAAGCGGAGCTGCTGCAGGCCGCGCGCGCCGCGCAGGCCCGCGCCTACGCGCCGTACTCGCGGTTTCGCGTCGGCGCCGCGGTGCTCGACGAGCAGGGCCGCATCCATGCCGGCTGCAACGTCGAGAACGCGGCGTATCCGCAGGGCCAGTGCGCCGAGGCCGGCGCGCTCGCGGCGATGGTGCTGGCCGGCAGCACGCGCGCGGTCGCGCTCGCGGTGGTCGGCGACGGCGCGGCCGAGGTCACGCCGTGCGGCGGCTGCCGGCAGAAGCTGCGCGAGTTCGCGGCGCCTGACACGCCGGTGCTGATCGGTGATGCATCGGATCTGCGCGCGCGCTACACGCTGGCGCAGCTGCTGCCGCAAAGCTTCGGCCCGGAGAACCTCGCGCCATGACAACGGTGACAACCGCGACGACAGGGACGACGCCGCCTGCCGTGCCGCCCGCGGCCGTCGAGCAGCTGCGGCTGCGCGCGCCGCAGGCCCGGCCGCGCATCGCAGTCGTGCTCGGCTCGGGCTGGGGCGGCCTGGCCGCGCAGCTCGGCAGCGACGCGCTGCGCGTTCCCTACGCCGAGCTCGACGGCTTTCCGCAGGCCGGTGTGCAGGGCCACACCGGCGAGCTCTGGCTCGGCCGCGTCGGCGCGCACGAGGTCGCAGTGATGAGCGGGCGCAAGCACGCGTACGAAAGCGGCGACGTGCACGGCATGAAGGTGCCGCTGCAGACCTTGCGCGCGCTCGGCTGCGAGGTGCTGGTGCAGACCAACGCCGCCGGCAGCCTGCATCCGCAGTGGCCGCCCGGCGAGCTGATGGTGCTGGCCGATCACATCAACCTGTCGCAGCGTTCGCCGCTGGTCGGCGAGAGCGGCTCGGAACGGTTCGTCGACATGATGAACGCCTACGACCCCGCCTTGCGCGCGACGGCGCATCAAGTCGCGCAGCGCAGCGGCCTCGTGCTGCGCGAAGGCGTCTATGTGTGGAACCTCGGACCGCAATTCGAGACGGCCGCCGAGATCCGCATGTTCCAGCGCCTGGGCGCCGACGCCGTCGGCATGAGCACCGTGCCCGAGACCATCCTGGCGCGCCGGCTCGGCATGAAGGTGCTGGCGTTCTCGCTGCTGACCAACATGGCGGCCGGCCTGTCGGACGAGTCGCTGAGCCACGCGCACACGCTCGCGCAGGCACAGGCGGCGAGCGTGGGCGCGAGCCGCTTGCTGGCCGACGTGATCGCTGCGATCGCACTGTGATATCGACGCTGTGACATCGGCGCTGTGACGTCATCGCTTTGAACGACACCATGAACTCCCACGACACCACCGATCTGCAAGCCAGCGCACGGATCGCACTGGCCTGCCTGGACCTGACCAGCCTGAACGACGCCGACACCGAAGCCGACATCGGCTGCCTGTGCGAACGCGCGCAGAGCCCGCACGGGCCGGTCGCGGCGGTCTGCGTCTGGCCGCGCTTCGCCGCATTCGCGCGGCGCTCGCTGCCGGCGAACATCGCGGTCGCCGCGGTCGCGAATTTTCCGGACGGCAGCGCCGATGTCGCGCGCGCCGTGCGCGACACTGCCGAGATCGTGCAGGCCGGCGCGCAGGAGGTCGACGTCGTGCTGCCGTACGAGCGCCTGCGGCTGGGCGACGAGGCCAGCGTCGCGCAGCTGCTGGCGGCGGTGCGCAAGGCCAGCGACGGCCTCGTGCTGAAGGTGATCCTCGAGACCGGCGTGCTCGTCGACGACGTGCTGATCGCACGCGCCGCGCAGCTCAGCCTGTCCAGCGGTGCCGACTTCCTGAAGACCAGTACCGGCAAGACGCCGGTCAGCGCGACACCGCAGGCCGCCCGCGTGATGCTGCGCGCGATCGCAACCGACGCCACGGCCGCGGGCCGCGTCGGCTTCAAGGCCGCGGGCGGCATCCGCAGCGTTGCCGATGCCGCGACCTACCTCGCGCTGTGCCGCGATCTTCTGGGCGCCCAAGCGGTGCAGCCGCGGCGCTTTCGCATCGGCGCGAGCAGCCTGCTGAACGACATCGAAGCGGTGCTCGGCGGCAGGGCCGCGCCGGCTCCAGCGGCGCCCGGTACGTACTGAGCGCGATCCGAAAGCGAATCGAAAGGGAATCGAAAGGGCCGCATGCTGGCGCAGGAAATCATCCGCCGCAAACGCGATGGCCGCGCGCTGAACGACGACCAGATCGGCGTGTTCGTGCGCGGCCTCGTCGATGCGTCGTGGAGCGATTCGCAGGCCGCGGCGATGGCGATGGCGCTGTTCCTGAACGGCATGTCCGACGCCGAAACCGTCGCGCTGACCCGCGCGATGACCGGCTCGGGCCAGGTGCTCGAGTGGGCCGGCGCGATGCTGCCCGGCCCGGTGCTCGACAAGCACTCGACCGGCGGCATCGGCGACAAGGTCAGTCTCATCCTCGCGCCCATCGTCGCCGCATGCGGCGGTTACGTGCCGATGATCTCGGGCCGCGGCCTCGGCCACACCGGCGGCACGCTGGACAAGCTCGACAGCATCCCCGGCTATCGCACGGCGGTGCCGATCGCGGCGCTGCGCGATGCACTGCGCGCGGCGGGCTGCGCGATCGTCGGCGCGACCGGCGAGATCGCGCCGGCCGATGCGCGGCTCTACGCGATCCGCGACGTGACCGCGACGGTCGAATCGATTCCGCTGATCACCGCGAGCATCCTCGCGAAGAAGCTCGCGGCCGGGCTGCAGGGCCTCGTGATGGACGTGAAGACCGGCAACGGCGCGTTCGCGGCCGAGCCGGCGATGGCGCGTGCGCTCGCGCAGTCCCTGGTGCAGGTCGCGAACGGCGCGGGCCTCGCGACGCGCGCGTGGATCACCGACATGAACCAGGTGCTCGGTCGCAGCTGCGGCAATGCGCTCGAAGTGCACGAAGCCTTGGCCGTGCTGAGCAACCGCGCGACCGAGCCGCGGCTGCTCGCCGTGACGCGAACGCTCAGCGCCGAACTGCTGTGCATCGGCGGCCTGGCCGACACGATGGACCATGCGCTCGAACGCGTCGATGCGGTGCTCGCGAGCGGCCACGCGCTCGAGCGTTTCGCGCGCATGGTGGCGGCGCTCGGCGGGCCGGCAGATTTCGTCGAGCGTGCGGGTGCGCATCTGCCGGTCGCGCCGGTGCAGCGCGCGGTCGCGGCGCCGCGATCCGGCTGGGTTTGCGGCATGGCGACGCGCGACATCGGTGTGCTCGTCGTCGAGCTCGGTGGCGGGCGGCGCCGTGCCGGCGATGCGATCGACCGCCGCGTCGGGCTCAGCGAGGTCGCGGCGATCGGCCGGCGCGTCGAAGCCGGTGATCCGCTCGCGGTCGTGCACGCCGCCGACGCTGCGAGTGCCGAGGCCGCGTGCGCGCGGCTGCGCGAGTTGGTCGCCCTCGGCGATGCGGCACCGCCCGAAGCGCCGCTGCTGATCGAACGTTTGACCTACGACTTGAAGAAGTAAAGAAGTAAGCGCCCATGAAGATTCTGTTCGACACCGACCCCGGCATCGATGACGCGATGGCCCTGCTGATGCTGGCGCGCGACCCGCGTGCCGAGCTCGTCGGCCTGACCACCGTGTTCGGCAATGCCCCGATCGAGACCACGACGCACAACGCGCTCGCGCTGTGCGAGCGCTTCGGCATCGACGTGCCGATCGCGCGCGGCGCCGCGCAGCCGCTGGTGCGACCGGCCGGCGATCACCCGGAGGTCGTACACGGTCGCGACGGCATGGGCAACACGGCCACGCTGCCAGCGCCGCGCAAGCGGCGCGCTGAGCAGCAGGCGGCGCCGCGGCTGATCAGCGAGCTCGCGCGCCGGCATTCGGGCGAGCTGGTGCTCGTCGCCGTCGGCCCGCTGACCAACCTCGCGCTGGCGCTGCGCGACGACCCGCAGCTCGTGGAGCACGTGCGCAAGGTCGTCGTGATGGGCGGCGCGTTCGGCGTCAACGGGCACAGCGGCAACGTCTCGCCGGTCGCCGAGGCCAACGCGGCCGGCGACCCGCATGCGGCCGATCTGGTCTTCACCTCGCGCTGGGACGTGACCATCGTCGGCCTGGACGTGACCCACGAGGTCCTGATGGACACCGCCTACCTCGACGCGCTCGGTCGCGACGGCGGCGAGGAGGGCGCGTTCATCCGCGAGATCACACGCCACTACGAGAACTTCTACAACGCGCGCACCGGCGGCGGCATCTTCTCGCATGACCCGAGTGCGGTCGCGTGCGCGCTCGATCCCGGTGCGTTCACGTTGCGAAGCGGTGCAGTGCGCGTCGTCGGCGACGGCATCGCCGCCGGCCAGACGATTCAATCGATCACGGGCCGCGCGTTCCCGGCCACCGACTGGGACGGATTGCCGGCGCAGTCGGTCTGCATCGGCGTCGATGCCGCACGGCTGCTGGCCGAATACAGAGCCTGCTTCGTCCGGGCGTAGCGTCGCCTAGCGTCGTCGCCCTCCTCGGAGGGCGTTTTTCTGATGGCAGGCGGCTTTGCAATGTAAATCGGGGCGTGTAACGAAGTTTTAACGCGCCCCTGGCAAGCTCTTTGCTGAATGTTGCTGGATTCCTCGGGCGGCACCCGCTAGACGAAAACGTTTGCGCGCTTCGTCTGGTCGGTCCGAACACGATACAGACACTTACCAATCCGACAGACCAAGGAAAGGAAACGCCTCTTCATGCGCACGTTCACGCTCAATGCCATTGCCCTGGCGGCCATCACGCTGCTCGGGACCGCCGCGCAAGCCCAATCCTCGGCGCCGCAAGAACTCGAGAAAGTCAATGTCACCGGCAACGGCGACAAGCTCGGCACCGGCTTGCTGATCGACGAGGACGCGCCCAAGGCCCGCAGCTCGGTGACCAAGGCCCAGCTCGAGAAGACGCGTTCCAGTGGCAACCCGTTCCAGGCGCTGTCGCTGCTGCCCGGCGTGAACAGCTCGAGCTTCGATGCGACCGGCATGTTCGGCGGCAACCTGCGGGTGCGCGGCTTCAACAGCGACCAGATGGGCTTCACGATCAACGGCGCACCGGTCAACGACTCGGGCAGCTTCTCGGTGTTCCCGCAGGAGTACGTCGACTCGGAGAACCTGTGCACGCTGTACATCACGCAAGGCGCGCCGGACACCGACTCGCCGCACGTCGGCGCCTCGGGTGGCAACGTCGGCATCGTGTCGTGCGCGCCCTCCGACGAGCAGGCCGTGCGCGTCGCGCTCTCGGGCGGGCAGCTCGGCTACTACCGGATCTTCGGGCGGGTCAACACCGGCAAGATCGGCAACTTCAAGGGCTACGTCTCGGTGTCGGACTCGAAGGTGAACAAGTGGAAGGGTGACGGCCGCGCAAGCCGCAAACACCTCGACGCTGCTGCCGAATACGACCTGGGCGGCAGCAACAAGCTCTCGGCGACGCTGCTCTACAACCGCGCGGTCACGAACAACTTCCAGTCGTTCAACCAGGGCCAATGGAACACCCTGGGCTACTACGCCGACTACTCGTCGGTCGTGCCGCAGCATGCAACGCCGGGCGCCGGCAAGCAGACCGACGCGAACCCGTCGCCCGCGTACTACGGCTACTCGCTGAACCCGTTCGAGAACTACCTGCTGAGCGGCAAGGGCTCGTTCGCGCTGACCGACAAGCTGCGCCTGGATGCCATCCCGTACTTCTGGTACGGCTACGGCACCGGCGGCACGCAGCAGACGGCGCTGACCGAATCGACGTCGGCCACCGCCGTGCACGGCGGCATCGCCGACATCAACGGCGACGGCGATACGCTGGACACCGTGCTGGTCTATCGCGGCAGCCTGACGCAGACGTTCCGCCCTGGCATCACGACCAGCCTGACCTACACGCTGGACAACCAGCGAATCGTCGGCGGCCTCTGGTTCGAGCGCGCGCGCCATCGCCAGACGCAGCCGGCCGTGCACGTCGACAACAGCGGCGGCATCGCCGACATCTGGCTCGGCGGCAACCTGCTCAACTACGTGGACGGCACGACCTACCAGGGCCGCAACCAGATGACGATCTCGACCGGCGAGAGCGTGTTCCTGCAGGACACGGTCAGCCTGCTCGGCAGCAAGCTGGAGGTCACGCCGGCGTTCAGCTATCGCCGCATCAAGCGCGATTTCACGAATTTCGCGAACTCGGGAACGTCGGGTGGCGGCAGCAGCGCCGTGGACTATCAGATCGACAAGACCTACTCCGAGCCTCTGCCCAGCCTGGCCGTCAGCTACCAGGCACTGCCCAGCCTGCAGGTGTTCGGCAGCGTCGCGAAGAACTTCAAGGCGCCGGGGAACTTCGAGTACCAGAACCTCGCGAAGATGGTGACGAACGTGGCGACCGTGACCAGCGGCTTCCTGCCGCTGACGGTCAAGCAGGAAACCTCGATCAACGTCGACCTCGGCGTGCGCTACAAGGGCGACGGCTACCGCGGCTCGGTCACGGCCTTCTACAACAAGTTCAAGGACCGCATCGCGTCGAGCTTCGACCCGAACGCGAACATCACGCACGACTTCAACGTCGGCGACTCGAAGACCAAGGGCGTCGAGATCGAAGCCGGCACGGTGCCGGTCAAGGGCTTCAGCGCGTACGCGTCACTGACGTACACGAAGAGCACGCTCGACGACAACATGTCGAAAGACGGAAACCCGGCCAACGACTATCAGACTGCGGGCAAGCAGTTCCCTGACACGCCGAAGAAGATGGCTGCGCTGTCGCTGCAATACGCGAACGGGCCTGGCCTGGTCAACGTCGCGGCCAAGTACACGGGCAGTCGGTTCCTGAGCCTGACCAACGACGTCGAGATCCCGGGCTTCACGACGGTCGACCTGAATGCGGCGTGGAAATTCCCGAACCCCAGCGGAACGGGCTTCAAGAACCCGATCATTCGCTTGAACGTCAGCAATCTGCTCAACAAGCAGTACTTCCTCGCCAACGCGGGCAGCGGCTCGAACATCGTGATTGTCGGCGCTCCGAGCATCGTGCCAGGCTCGACGGCCGGCCCGTTCTACTACGCCGGCGCCCCGCGCTTCACCAGCGTGACCTTCCAGGTCGACTACTGACGCACCCCACGCGTTGTCGCGCTTGCGCTCGATCATGGGCCCGACCCATGATCGAGCCTTTTCCATTCCAGACTCGGACATGACCTTCCCCGCACCGACGATGACACTCGCCCGCGCCGCGCGGCGCTGCGCACTGGCCGCTGCGTTCGGCTTCGCGACCGCGCTGGCGCACGCCGCCGAGCCGGTCCACCTGCGCCTGATCGGCATCAACGATTTC
>Ga0070706_100000707_pt1 | contig 37527 bp, 23 predicted proteins | sample KBSK5501metaG_FD_65476 | JGI IMG/M metagenome (GOLD analysis project Ga0070706, IMG submission 65476) | Corn, switchgrass and miscanthus rhizosphere microbial communities from Kellogg Biological Station, Michigan, USA - KBS K5-50-1 metaG | ecosystem: Host-associated > Plants > Roots >... | reverse complement strand
GTTCTAGGCCGATCGCGATCAATGTAGGCATCGGAGAGTGCTGTGTTTCATTCATCATGTCCGAAAAGATCCAAATCGCTTTCGGAAATACATGAGATGTGTCAGAACTCGGAGCCGACTCGAACAGCGCCTTCAGATCTCGAGGGCGAGATGATCGCATGGATAGCTATAGATGTTGTGCAGGTTGTACAGCCAGAGCTGGCGCACAATCCCATCCGGATAGCGCCTTGCGCCTTTGACGCGGCGGATTCCGGCGGCCTGTTCAGGGCAGGTGTCGGAGGCTTCATAGGCGAGCCGCCTCACGGCGGCTAACCGCACGTTGATGGAGGGTGCGAGGTTCTCCGTCTCGCGGTTCGGATTGGCAACTGGTTGACCGTAGATCAGTCCCTATCGACATGATGCCCGTGTTCTGTCTGAACGACACTATGGCCCCGCGCGGTCGGGCCGCTGTTTGGAATAGGACGGCCTTGATTGAGCTGTAAGGCAGGCCAAATCGCTTCTACGCTGTAACGATTCGTAACCGCTGTCCACTATCTAACCAAGAAGCTGTGTTGAACGCACTGCGAACAGTACCTTTTTGGTTTGAGTCCACCGATGAAAAGAGAAGGGACAATTGGAGCGGCGACGTTCCTCGCCATCGCGGCGATGGTAGGGGTTTCTTTGCAAACCGGACCCAGGCAGGAGGGCATTGGGAGGACGGATCAGAACAGTTCGATTAAGCGGTCAAAGCCATCCATAACCAACCATGTAACCCGTCAACTCAGCTCAGGTTGCGGTAGCCTGCAAGAACAGCTTGAAGAATTTCTGGAGATCAAGGAGTTGATTCCTCCCGAGCAATGCTATGAGTCGGGTGACGCCCCGCGAAAAGAACCTCAACCGGATCTGACCAGGAAAACCTCGCAACTGAAGTTCGTCATCGCCTTGTTACCCGACCCAGTTCACACGCACTTACCGGTTCTCTTCGACCAGTTCGCTGTTGCTATCCAGGAAGGCGCATCAGATGAGAAATATGATTTCGACAGTTCTTGGCTTCCCTGGGATGATGAGGAATCGCCTTACGCGCTGCTCTCCGACCAGAAGGCTTCCAATCTGGAAAAGGAATTGAAGGAGAATCAACCTGGCCTTATTCTTTTTCGAAAGACACTAGACTGCCAGGGAGATGCGGGGAAGCAGCAGAGCGACTGCGAGGAAGATTTGGGTGCTTCGGCGAAGAAGGACGAAGACGCACTATCAAAAAGTTATCGCGAGGGGTTGGTAGTTTTTGTGGTAGGGGAAGAAGCCACTCACGGAATTCACAGGGAACAGTTCCGGAACGCCTTGGCGTGGATCGCGGCTTTAGACCCAAAAAAGGCTTTCAGGATTAAACGGCTGGCCATCCTCGGCCCCACGTTCTCAGGCTCCTTTCCCTCTCTGGCACAAGTCCTGTCCGAAGGTAAAATAACGGAGCCGCTGGATTTGGGTACCGCACGGGATGGTCAGCGGCTTGCCATCTACAGCGGCAGCGCGAGCGGCAAAGATGCAGCGCAGGCCTTTCAAAAACAGTTCCGTTCCCAAGTCACATTTCACAGCTTTCTGCAAAATGACGATGAGATTTTGCGACGATTTTGCAACTACATCACTAAAGAGCAACCCGGGTTTGACCCCAGCAGAGTCGCGATCATCTCCGAAGACGAAACCGCATATGGAAAATCCGGAGTGGAGGCAGAACCCAATGCAGAAAGCGACAAAACACAATGTCCTGACAATGCTCTGAGACTCTACTATCCGCGGGACATCTCCGCGTTGCGCGGTGCCTATCAAACCAAGTCGCTCTTCGAGGTGGGAACATCTCCACAGCCCGGGGAAATTCAAAAAAGAAGTCTTCCCACCGATCTGGCCGATCCGTCCGGCAAGGTACACGACTCGATCCGCAGCTACGGCGGAAATCAAACGCCGCTCACTCAAGAGGCAGTCTTGTTGGAGATCGTGGCTGCCTTGCGAGCACTTAACGCTCGCTACATTCTTTTGCGCAGCAGCAATACTCTCGACCAGTTGTTCCTGACCAACTTTCTTCGGCGGGGCTATCCCAATGGGCGCGTCGTGATCTTCGGTTCCGACCTGATGTTCATCCGGGAACGCGGTGCAACCGGACTGAGCGGCACCATGACCCTCAGCACGTATCCGCTCTTCCCTCTGGAGCGCGACTGGACAGAGCATCAATCACTCCCTGCAACAGACCGTGTGTTTAGCGCGGATACCACCGAAGGCACTTATGTTGCTTTCCGGCTACTGCTCAATGACAAGAGGCTCAATGACGGGACCCAGCACTTCGATCGATGTCAAGTGCTCGACCAAGACAAGGAAAAGATCTTTCTGCCGTCCATTGTCTGCGCGGCAGATCCTATTCCCGACTATTCCCCGCCATTTTGGACACTTCCTGATCAGTGCGGTGAAATGAAGAATGCGAGGGCAGACAATGTCGCGAACAAAGATGACCAGTGTCTTTACCCTGGACCGGCGACGTGGTTGTCCGTGATTGGTGCTAACAGGTTTTGGCCCATGGCATCTCTGACAATCGATACCCCCATTGCACCTCCTGTGGACCGGAGCACAGCCGAGCGTGGGGACCAGCGGGAAACGCAGCCTGGTGGGCGGCCCGAAATGCCACTGGGAATGAAAACATTCTTGCTTACGTTGGTAGCGTTCTCCCTGTTTCACGCGTGGTGCTGCTGGTCGGGGTCGTACACGGCAAAGCCTGCGTTTCGGGCCCACTTCGCCAGCACTGGAGAGTGGCGCCACGCGTTTTTGGTGTTCAGCGGGAGTTGCTGTGTCGCGTTCTTGGCAATCGTCGCGGGATGGGGATGTGGTATTTTTTTTATTCCTGGTGCCGGACTAACCTATCCCTGGTTCGCCCTTGGTTGTGTGTCCTTCGTTGGTGTGATGGCATGGCTGGCTATCCTCGCGAACAGCCGCACGGCATGGAAACTGTCCCAGGACCTCTCCTGTAGCCCGCAACTGCCAAGAATGACGAAAAAGAACTTCGCTACTTGGAATTACCAGGCATCCGGTCTTTTCATTGCTGCAATATTGCTATTTTGTCTGCTTTTCGTCTTTCCCATTGAACGCGTGCTTCTGACTGAAAATCGCGTTTTGACCTATTGGCGGGCGATGCACCTGGCGAGTGGCGTTTCGCCCATTGTTCCGATCCTATTGGTTTTCGCAGGAATGTACCTATCATTTTGGTTTACGTTGCACGGATTGGCGCTATTTGGCCCAGATCGTCCTTGTCTTCCACCAAAAGAGCGGTTGGCGTTGAAAGACGCCGCGGGGAACAACCGGGACTTCCTAAGAATGTTCAGCCAGGAGGATGCTGCGGCAAAAATTGAGCGGGTTGCAATGCCTTTAAACTGGAAGATTGTTTCGATGGGAGTGAGTCTCTTTGTGCTGTTTTTCGCTGGAGCCTGTGCGATTGGCAGAGGGATTCCAGTGCGCAGTTTGGGCGCGGAGAGCTACGCCATCATTTTCCTCGTGGCTCTGGACGTTTGTTGCACTCTGGCGATTGTCGAGGCCCGGCGCCTGTGCCAAACATGGGAGGAGTTGAGACGACTTCTCGCCTTTCTCGATCGCCTGCCGCTGAGGCGAACTCTGGCCGCACTCCGTGGTTTTTCCTGGGGAGGCGTGTGGAAGATGAGCGGGAATGTGCTGGAAGTACGCTACAAAGTAATTTCCCGGCAAATGGAATGCATGAATCATACGATCGCCAGTCTGCAGGAATTCCTCGAGAAGTCTTCCGATCCCGAAGCCCAGGATTCCCTTGATGCCCTCACGGATATGCGCGGTGCGGGAATAACATTTGCGGAATGGTATTCGACGAACTACGCAAATTCCCGCGCAGGTGATTTAACCAGTTTTCGGGAGTTTCAGAAGAGTATCGCATCCGCCAGTGGCACGCTGCTGTCGAAATTACTCGTGCCGGCCTGGAGGAGGGAGAAAAAATCTCTAATTGTCGAGATCGCAAGGGACGAGAAAGAAGAAGCTGCGCCGAATTGCCCGCCCCCGTGTAAAGACGAGCATATTCGGAATGCTGAGGAATTTGTTTGCCTGAACTACCTGGCTTTTATCCAGAATGTCCTCGGCCGATTGCGGACGATGACCATGACCATCATGCTGCTGTTAATCGTATCGACGGTTGCGATGTCCACGTATCCATTTGACCCGCAACAGGCGCTAAGCGCAATTTCCATCGTTCTCTTTGTCATTGTGGGTGTGGTGATTGTGAAAGTGTATGCAGATATGCATCGCGATGCCACCCTTAGTCATGTCACCAACACCAAGCCCGGAGAGTTGGGGACGGAATTCTGGTTCAAGATCGTTGGATTTGGTCTTGCTCCTCTGATTGGGCTGCTGACTAGGCTATTCCCGGGAATCACTGACTTCATCTTCTCATGGCTACAGCCTGGGATCTCGTCCCTCAAGTAGGGCTAAGCAGCATTCCGTCTACAACACGATAACCTACTTTCTGCAGCCGCTGCTTGTTGTAACTCACTCCGGTTTCCATGAGCAGACCGGAGATCCGATCCTTCGTCTGGACCATCTGGCGCACCCGCGGATGGCGGTAGCGTAGGGCTCGCTGCCGATCCCGAATCTCGGTGGATGCCATATGGCACTCCGGCAGGAAATCGCAGCGCAGGCAATCGGCAATCTTGCCGCCATCAATCCGATCGTTCTTTTTCTTGGCGGCTGCCATGGCGCGTAGCATCAGTGGATGCGCCACTTTGACCTGTTCCGCATGCGGAAGCCGATGATCGTAGATCCAGCCGGTGAAAATCGTTGCCGCCATGGCCACTGTCCAAGGCTGAGGAAGAGTCTTCATCCAGCAGTCCAGCTCGAATCGCGTTGCTCCCATCTTGCCTTGCTGATGGATCCGCCCGCTTGCATCCTTCACGCCATAGCTGATCGCCTTCTTGTGCACATCCAGCCCCCTGTAATCCATATGTCCTGGAGGAGCCTCCGTGGTTGTCCTCTGAATCAACCTCTCCATTCAAAGATCATGTCGTAGGAGTGCTCGACATGACGGACGTGAACAGCCGGACCGGAGCCAGTATCGACGGACTGCGCGGCGAAGATATCCTTTGTCGCTTCCGATCGGTGCGAATCAACTTCAAAGGCAAGACACTCGAGCTGGAACGCTAGGCTCTGTTAGCTCGACCAGCTTGCTGCGCCTAGACCTTGGCCGCCCCCTATCATTGGCCTTGGCACGGTGGGTGCGCCGAAGTATTCGCGATTGTTTATTGCGGCAAGCCGTCGCCCTTGATCTCGTGACTCTTGTCATCCCGACACACCGGCCGCAAATGCGATTCTCGGGCACTGCGCGGAGCACGAGGGGCGGTTACCTGAGGCGGAAAAAATCGACAGGGAAGCGCTGGGCATCACAACGCGAGTCCTCGGCACTACTTACGACATAACCGACGCTGTAAAGCATCGGTCCTCCCACAGGGGGCCCACCCCATCTTGATTGCGTCCTCGTCCCCGCAGGCCCGCCGCCGTAACAAGGTCGCCCGCGGCATCGACCTTCACTTGTGGGAAAACAGAATCCTTACGGTTTTGATCTCATAGGGCTTGGTGGGCACACCTACACTGCCGTTTTGCAGGTGGAGGACGCCAATCGGGCGCTCCATGAGGTCAACCTCGGAAGCCGAGACCGCGCCGGGAGGAAGTTGTAGCTTGACCTCGCTTTCCTTACCCGCCCATTCGTAGAAGCGCAAAACAAGGGCACTATCGCCCTCTGCTTTTTTCATTGCCGTGAGCACAACATTATCTTGCTTGATTCCCACGAAGGAGTATTCAGGGGGTAGGTCTCCCGCATGTTTCCCGATCGGCAGGGCAAAGAGTCCGTAGTTGACTTCGTAGCCGCGGCGCACCGTTTGTGCCTCGCGCCAAGTGTCCCGGTGTGGGTACAGGGAGTAGGTGAATTGATGCTGTCCTTCGTCCGCGTGGGGATCTGGCCATTCGGGCGAGCGTAGCAGCGAAAGACGCAGAACGTTACCCTTTGCGTCATATCCGTACTTGCAATCGTTAAGCAGGCTGAAACCGTGGGTTGCATCGGAAATATCCGCCCAGCGCAGGGCCGGCACTTCAAATTCGGACTGCTCGGCGGGGGTGTTGCGAGTTGTGGGACGCTCGATCGAACCGTACGGGATTTCGAATGTGGCTTTATCATGGCGCGCGCTGAGTGGGAAGGCTACCTTTAGCAAGATGTGCTTTTCGTGCCAGTCTGCCTGCATCTTTACATCGACGCGGGGCACGCCGGCATACATGGTTATGTCTTGCACAAAGCTGGAGTTCTGGAAGTGTTTCTCGACCCGAATCACGGAGCGGAGCGCGCCGCTCTCGACCAGTTTAACCTCATCGGCCTTGTCCAGGTCCCAATGCTGCTTCTCAAAATCCGCGTCGATGTTCCACGCGTCCCAATCTTTCGGCTTATCGTAAAACGCCTGCAGTAAGTTGCCGCAGATAACACTGTTCGGACCGCCGGTGTCCGTTTCAGCCGGGGCTAAGGCTTCGATCTGGCTGCGCTTGTCAAACAAACTAGTGATACAACCTGAACGGGGGTCTACCTTGAGGCGAATGAATTGGTTTTCCAGCATCTCTGCAGCCGCCTTCACACTGTCGCTGGTGCGGCCTTGCGTGGTGGAAGCCCGGACAAAATAAGTGTTGTAACCCAAAGCAGGAACGCTAGCGCGCAACAAAAAGTGGGCTCGGTGCGTTTCCCGATCAAGTGACAGGAGCTGCGATTCCGCAGGCTGGCCCGACGAATCGAAGACTTGGATTTGGCGCGCCGCTCCGGGAAGTTGCGCTTCGACTTCGATCACTTCGTCGCGCGGCCAGGAGAGCGAATTGAAGACCAGGACCGGGACCCCGTCGGCTTGGGTGTTCACTCGAACGGCGATTTCGTGGAGCGAGCCTTGGATGATGTCATTGCCGGCGCGGCGGACATCTTCCAGATTCCGTTTGGCGTCGAGGTAGTTCACGGCAATCCCCGAGCCCGGCATAATGTCGTGGAAGTGGTCGAAGAGCAGCCGTTTCCAGGCCCGCTCCATTTCGTCTTGCGGATATTCCTGACCGTAAAGCAACGCCAGAGACGAAAATTTCTCCGCGTTGAGAAGGGTCTCTTCACTCTGCCGGATGCGTTGCTTGGTATCTGCCTGGGTGGTGAACACGCCGCGGTGATACTGGAAATAAAGCTCATCGTTCCACACCGGCACCTTCATATGGGGCAGCTTTCTGCCGAGGTCATTGAAGAATGCGGTGGCTGTGCTGAACTCAAGTTTCGGAAACGCCATATCCGGCGCCATGAGACGGGTTGCGTTGTCCAACATCGCGCGCGTCGGTCCGCCCCCATGGTCACCCACGCCGTAGAGGTGCATCATTTCCGGCGTTCCGTTCAACTGAGATCCGTAGATAGAAGGCGCCCACTCGGACAGGTCTTTTGCCAGGCGCTCGGCCTTAATCGGGCCGGCGTAATCGTGCGGGAAATAGGTCAGCAACCGGCTGCCGTCGGGGGCTTGCCACCAGAACAGTTTGTAGGGAAAGGTGGTGAATTCGTGCGCCCACAACAATTTCTGGGTCACAAAATAGTCGATGCCGGACTTCTTGTAAATTTGCGGGAGTTGCCAGTTGTACCCAAAAGAATCGGGGTTCCAGCCGATCTTCACATCCACCCCGAATTTCTTGTGAAAGTATTGCTTGCCCAGCAGAATCTGCCGTGTGAGTGACTCGCCGTCGGGCATGTTGAGGTCCGGTTCCACCCACATGCCGCCGATCACCTCCCAGCGCCCCTCTTTGACTCGCTGCTCGATCTCGTGGAACAGGTCGGGATACTTCTCTTCCATCCACTCGTAGGTGCGAGCCGAGGACATGGTGAATTTGAAGTCAGGATATTCGCGCATCAAATCCAAAACGCTGCGGAAAGTGTTGCGCACGACTTCGACGGTTTCCGTCCAGGGCCATAACCACGCCATGTCGATGTGTGAGTTGCCGACAGCGCGAATGGTGAACTGTTTTAACCATGGATCCAGCCTTTCGAGCCGGGTTTGGGCCTGGCGCAGCGATCCGTCAAAAGCCGCTTGATCCCCGTGATCGAGGGGCGCGAAATCGATGGAGTGGAGGGCCGCGTCCAGTTGCTGCTCGCGCTCCGCTTTGCCTTCGAGGTAAGCTGCGATCATCGGTTGCGCCGCCAGAATCTCCTCGCGGATCAGACGGGGCGACGGGCGGCCAGACGGCGGCTCAATCAATAGCTGGCTGCTGGAGATTCTGGTGTCTACCGCCTGAGCGTCCAAACGAACCGCGATCAGGAACTTCTGCCCGGGCTGCGCGTTTTCTGTGAGCAGAATGGGCTGTTGCAATTCCTCCGCGCCGCGGTAGACCACCGAGCCATTGGAAAACACCGTAATCCCAATGGACGAGTTGCTATCAAAACCCAAATCGAGCTTCACCCTCGCGCCCTGAATGGAGTATCCGTTAAGCTTCTCCGGAATCTCAATCCAGCGTCGCAAAACGCGGCTGCCAGTTGACCACAACTCGTCCGTCTTGATGCTTCCCCAGTCCGAGTCGTTCAGAGATGGATCTTCAGGGTGGGGAAGGTCGGCGTGAAATCGCCAGTCGGGCAGAGCTGTGGTATTCAAGGATTCAAGCCGGTCGAGCACCGGCTTATAGTGATCTGCAGTTTCGGGGACCTGAGCACTGTTCTCGGCCAGGGCCGAGATTGCTGGCAACAACAGAATGAACGAGGACAGCAAAAAAAGGTTCTTCATAGTCTCGACGAGGAACGCGGATCAGTCTCGCGAACAAAGATCGAATGAAACTGCCTCCAGCGTCTCTCTGACCTTCCGGACTCTACCCTCAAGTTCTGACGAGTCGTCGCCGGCGGCCGCCGAGGCCTCGCCGAACAACCCTAAAGCCTGGTTTGTCGCAGCGGCGGACAGGCCCAAAGAGGTATGAATCTCCCGGGCGGCGGTTTGCCGCAGGATAAGTTGGACGTTGTCCAGGTCTATGCCTCCACCGGGCATGACTACGATACGGTCTCCGGCGGCGCGAACCAGGTGTGCAAGGGCAGCGATGCCGTCCGTCGCCCGAGCCTGACCCGCCGAGGTAAGTATCCGCGCGGCGCCGGTTTGGATCACCGCTTGCAGACAAGCGTCCATATCCGGGCATTGGTCAAAGGCGCGATGGAAAGTAACGGGAAAGGGACGCGCCAGATCCACCAGCTTGCGCGTCCGAGGGACATCGACTCGCCCTTTTTCATCGAGCAGACCCAGCACGATTCCGTCCATGTGCAAATGCTTGGCCATCTGAATGTCGCGCTCCATGATTTCGAACTCATAATCGGAATAAAAGAAGTCTCCCGCTCGAGGACGGATCAGGACGTGAATAGGACGGCGTACGTGATGGCGCGACGCTGCGATCAAACCAGCGCTGGGAGTGATTCCGCCGGATGCCAGGTCACTGCACAGTTCAATGCGATGGGCGCCGCCGCGTTCAGCCGCCACGGCGTGGTCGATCGATTCCACGCAGACTTCCAAAACCAGACTGTTCTGCATTCTCTGGGCCCGGCAAGAGCCGGATGTTGGGGGTGGCCAACACCCGGCCCTGCGCTCTTGAGGGTTCGAACTCCCTCAAAAAGTATACTTTGCCGTCATCTGAATGATTCGCGGATTCCACAAACGCCGCAGGCCAGACTGCAGATACTCCGGAAGAGGCCCACTGGAGCCGAAATCGATGGGGACCAGCGAGCCGAAGTTGTCGGCCTGGAGGTCGCCCTGGATGCCGCCACCACCATTGGGTCCCCCGTTGATATTGGAGTGCCAGAGCGAGAAAGCATTGAAGATTTCCAGGCGATACTGGAAGTTCTGACGTTCGGTGATGGGGAACGTCTTCGAAAAGGTGATGTCGCCCCGCATGAAGTAAGGCTGGCGAATGCTGTTGCGGTTTACGTTTCCATATTGATTTCCTGCGGGCGCGGCATAAGCGGCGGGGTTGAACCAGTGGAAAATGTTGCTCTTGAAATTCGCTTGAGGGTACACGGTGGGATCCAGCACGCCAAAGACCGGCGCATTGGGATTTCCCACCTGGTTGGGGCGGCGCAGGTCGGCGCGCACCCCGTCTTCGCCGTCACCGCCCAGACCCGCGAACAGGGTCTCGGGCATGCCCGACGCAACCGTGTAGATTCCGCTGAATTCCCACCCGCCCAGAACCCAGTTAGCTGGACCGAGCGACCACTTCTTGCCCTTGCCCACCGGGAACTCATAAGAGCCGCTTCCCACAAAGCGGTGGGTCTGGTCAAACGACGCCGGCCCGTAGTCGCAGGAAAAGCAGTTATTGTTTTGCAGGGTGAGCGAGCCGGTAGGAATGTTGTTGATGGCCGATACGTTATCCAGCGTCCGAGAATAGGTGTAGTTCAGTTGATACTGCAAACCACCAGTGAAGCGCTGGTTCAGTCGGGTCTGCAGTGAATGATAGTTTCCGCTGAATAGGTTCGCTACCGCATAGGCGTGCGAGCTGATATTCGAGAACTGGTTACGATCCAGGACGGGAATCAAGTTGGGATCGCCGACGCAGGTGGGGTCTCCGGCAGCCTCCTGAGCCGTGCGATAGCGATCGCAAGGGTCGTCAATGGCCGGCATTCTCCCCGCGTTGTAGTACCAGTATCCGGGCTGACGTATGGAGTGGCTGCCGACGTAGGCCACGTCCAGCAGCAGGTTGGGCTTGAGCGCATACTGCGTGTCCAACGTCCACTGCTGGTTGTATGGGCTGCGGTTCTTCAGCCAATTGATCTGCGGATAGGGAACCCAGTAAGGCAGGGGGTTGGCGCCCGCGCCAAAGAACGAGTAATCGAGAGTAGAGGGCTTCCAGAGCGTATCCAAAGGATTGGGTGCGACCGGCGTAGCTCCGGTGGAGGTCGGGTAAAAGCCGGGAGCGCCAATGTACACGCTAAGGTTGTCGTAGGAGGTCAGCCCGTACCACTGGTTCTGCAGATCGTGGAACAGGCCGTACCCAGCGCGCACCACAAAGCGGTCTGTGTCCAGAGGACGCCAGGCCACCCCAACGCGGGGAGCGAAATCCTTATGATCCGGCGGAACCAGTTTGTTATCGGCACAGCACCGAGCCAGGCTGGGGATAAATCCCGGCTGCTGTTGGATCGCGGCCACCGTGTCCTTGTTGGCCCACAGAAAGCCGCCGCCGTTAGTGGGGTCAAGTTGTGCGCCGCTGTTGTTGATGTCATGGTAGGCGGGCGGAAGCTCGTAGCGCAGACCCAGATTTAAGGTGAGCTTGGGAGTGAGCCGCAAATCATCCTGAAAAAAGAAATTCCAGTTGGTCGCGCGCACGTCGAAGCGATCAGAACCTCCGGGCGCGGGGCCGGTAATTAGGATGGGATTGCCCAACAGAAAATCCGCGATCGAGCTGCCGGCTCCCGGGGTGGTGTAGGAGCTATTGGCGGACAGGGTTGGATCCGTGCCGGTGTAGGCCCCGTCAAAATTGACCACTCCGGTGGAGCCAAAAGCCGCGATCATGTTGAGCATGTAGCGTCGGATGTCGGCTCCCACGGTGAGCGTGTGCCGGCCGTGGATCCACTTCAGGTTTTCCACAACCTGGTAGTTGTTTTCCTTCTGGGTCCATCCGGAATTGGTGTTTCCAATGGCTTGAAATCCGTTGTAGACGATGTTGGGCACGCCGAAAAGAGCTGGATTTCCGGGGACGTTGCCAAATCCGAGATTGGCGCCGTAGTTGGGGCCATCGGCGGCGTCCGATCCATTGCGCCACTTCATCCAGTTGTAGCCAACCCGGAATTCGTTAAACATGCTGGGGGTGAGCGTGTGTTGCCAGTTGAAGCCCAACAACTGGTTTTTCTGGTATTTAAGCTCACCGGTTAAGGGCATAATGCTGGGGTTGTGATTTTTCTGCTCGCCAAGAATACCCGTGAAGTAGAGCCGGTCCTTTGCGCTTAGATTCTCATCCATACGAAACGTAATGTTGTCGGTATCGTAAGGGTTACTCAAGGTGGCGACGTAGTTGGTGCAGGCGCCCGATCCATTGCCATTGGTTTGGGCGCAGGCCGCCATGTTGGCCACGGAGATATTGGGCGCGGGCAACAGATTCATGTAGCTCTTGGCGATGTTGCTGATGCCGCCGGTGATCTGATTGCCCGCAAAAGGCTGTCGCGTGGTAGGATCTCCCCCGGTCTCGGTGGCCGGATCGTAGATCGGAACCAGATTGCCGCTCGCATCCCGCCAATCCGAGAAATCACCGTTCCGTTCGGCTGGAGTGGGCACCAGGGCGTTGCCGACGCGGGCCTTTCTCCGGCGGCCGGCTTCGTAGGAGAAGAAGAAAAACGTCTTGTTCCGCCCGTTGTATAGCTTCGGAATCAGCACTGGACCACCCAGACTGAACCCGTACTGATTCTGCTTAAACGAGTCCTTGGGCGGCAACGGAACTCCGTTAATCGCATTTTGCCAGGCGTTCAGCGGATTCTGGGGCTGAAACATGTCATTCTGGATATAGTCGTAAAGAGTGCCGTGAAACTGGTTGGCTCCAGACTTGACGGCCACATTGACCTGGGCTGATCCCTGGCCGTATTCCGCCGAGTACAAGCCATTCTGGACCTTGAACTCTTCAGTCGCGCTTGAGTTGGGAATGTTGTTGGCGGTCGAGAAGTACTGGTCGTTGTCGGAAACGCCATCCACCAGATAGCTGACTGACTCGGTGCGGGTGCCGTTGACGCTGACCGAGGTGAAATCGTTGTTCAAGCCGTGTTGCGCCCAATAGAGCGTCGAGCTGCCCTGCACTTCCGTGGCGCCCGCCTGGATGCGCAGAAGGTTGGTGAAGTCACGGCCCGAAATCGGCAGGCTGTCGATCAGCTTGCCGGGAATCACCTCTCCGGAGGTCGCGTTGTCGGTCTGCACCATCTGCGTGTCGGTGCTGACCGTAACTTTTTCCTTGGGTCCTCCAATCTGCAGTTGAAAGCTCTGACGTAGGGTAGCTTCGACGTCGAGCCGGACTCTCTCGGCACGGGCTTGCTTGAATCCGATAGCCTCAATCACAATATCGTAGTTGCCGGGGATGACATTGACGAACACATAGTCGCCAACCGAGCTGGTCTTGGTCGCGCTCGCAACCGAAGTGGCTACATTGGTGATGGTTACCGTCGCACCGTCCAGTGCTGCCCCTGAAGGATCGGTGATGTGGCCGAGGATTGTTCCCTGCGAGTTCTGTGCGTGCAGCAGGCCTGGCAGTACAGTCACTAGAGCAGCCATCGCTACACACAGCCAAAGTCGCGACATAACACGTTGATCGTGGATTCTCGGGTTCATCTGCTTTCTCCTGTGCGCTTTTCTTTCTGAACGATCCCCCCAAACCGCTCAGCAAACGTTTGCTAGGGGGCTCGAATCTCGCCTTTATCGACCCGCGACCGCCCCCCCCAAGTGACGCGCTAGGCCGGAAGCTTAAGCCTCTCCGTCTCGACTTGTCAACAAAAAATGATCATTACCGTTAATTGTGATCACAATTTGTGAACTTTTATACTCATAATAGGCGATAATTGAGCCGGGATGCCTCGCAGCTTGATTTTCGTGTATCCTCCCGCTGGCCAAACAGATAACCCATGTCCGCACGCCAGGAACATCGCACTGAGAGAATTCTGAAACTGCTGCTGCAGAAGGGCTCGGTTACCCTCGAGGAGCTGGTCGAGAGTTTGAAAGCCTCGGCTCCCAGCATCCGGCGTGACCTGACTCGGTTGGAGGCCAGGGGGCTGATCAAGCGGACCCATGGCGGCGCGGCCCTGGTGCAGGAACTGCTCTACGAGCCGTTTCGCTACGATACGGCGTTCCAAACTCGTGAACACCGCCTCGTGAAGGAGAAGAGGCACATCGGGGTCGCGGCTGCGGAGCTGATTGCGGAGAACGAGACCATCGGTTTAACCGCGGGGACCACGACCACCTGGGTGGCGCGCAGCCTGCGTCATCGCCGCAATCTCACGATTGTGACTAACGCTGTCAATATCGGCATGGAACTGTGCAACATGCCTGGGCTCAAAATTCATGTGACCGGAGGCTACGTCCATTGGCCATGGTCCTTTTCGCTGGTAGGAGCGGATGCGATCAATTTCATGGGCAATATCTTTCTGGACAAGCTTTTTCTGAGCGTCTCCGGGATCGATGCGGAGCGGGGAACCACCACCAACGAGTCCGATGAAGCGCTCACTTTTCGCACCATGGTCAAGCAAGCGAAACAGATAGTTGTAGTCGCCGACTCCAGCAAACTCGGGGTAGTCACACCATCGCTGATTTGTCCGATCGAAGATGTCGACGTCCTGGTCACCGATGGGGGAGCGTCCGAGCAGGCAGTCGCGGAGTTCACTCAACGAGGGATTAACGTCATCCGTGCCTGAGCCACGGCTAGGCGTAAATTGCACAGCTTGCGTCAGGACGTCAGTGGGGCGCGAGGCCGCCTACGTAGAACAACTGAAACTCCCGGATGTGGGCCGCCGCCACCGAGGCAAGAATGTTCAATCGGACCCGGGAAGTAGTGACCGCGGCAAATCTATCAATTCGCTTGTGGCCTATGGCTCGGCCCTCTACGGCGGTCTTCCAGTCCTTTCCATCCCAGACCTCGATGCGGAAGTGCTGCACCTGCTGGCCGTCATTGAGCCATTCCATGATGATTGCGTGGTCAAACGTTACGGGCTTGGGAAATTCAACTTCCAACGTGGAATTGTGCGTGCCCGGGGGTGAGGACCAGAAGGTGTCGGGATCCCCATCGAGGGCGCGGTTGGCGGCGTCATGATGGGGAACGCGTTGCCCCACCAGGTTGTCTCCATAGCGCCGATGAATGGCGGCGCCGAACTCTTTTAGACGAGCAACATCAGCTTCCGGCAAGAGTCCGCGGCGATCCGGAGCCAGGCCGAGCATGAGCTGCCCGCCGTGGCCGACGCTCTGCTCGTAAGTGGAAACTAGTTCGGGCAGGGTCTTCAGAGAGGATTCATCATTGGGATGCCAGAACCAATGCGCCTTGCGCAGCGGTGTATCCACCTCCACCGGCCGCCAGCGCAAATAGCCGTGGCGATCAATGACGTTCCAGTTCTCGTAGGGAATGGTTCCTTCTTCATTGCCCACCCAGCGAATATCTCCATACTCGAACAGGCCCGTGTCGGCGAAGACGAGCGTATTGGGCTGGTAGGTGCGTAGTTCCTCGATGATGTGCGGAAAGTTGTAGACATGCCCGGCGCTGCCGGCGCCGTCAAGCCAGAATTCCACCAACTCGCCGTAATTCTGGGCGAGTTCATCCAGCTGCGCTGCGTAGTATTTGTCGTACTCGGCAGAATTATCGTACCGCGGTTCATGACGGTCCCAAGGAGAAAGATAGATGCCAAACTTGAGCCCGTACTTTCGGGCCGCATTTGATACTTCGCGGAGCAGGTCGCCTTGGCCATTTTTCCACGGGCTGCTTTTTACGCTGTAACTGGTTTGGGCGGTCGGCCAAAGACAAAAGCCGTCATGATGCTTGGCCACGACGATGACGTATTTCGCGCCGGCGGCCTGGATGGCTTGCATCCATTGTTCGGCGTCCAGTTGCGTGGGATTAAACCCACCGGGATCGGCCTTGCCGTCGCCCCACTCGCGATCCAGAAATGTGTTGGTGCCGAAGTGAATGATGACCCCGAACTCGAGATCCTGCCACTCCACTTGCTGGGGGGAAGGTTTGACATCGGCGAAATTCTCCGCATGCACAAGGACGGACGCTGACAAACAAAGCGCGATCACAACGACTGCGCTGGCTCTGACCTTCGATAGAGTGCAAGGCACGGCGTATCGGCGGCTCTTTTCCTGCGTGTGCTGGCGAGGAGTATCTCGGATTCCGCCAGCTTCGTTCCGCATATTTGCTGAGCCAAGTTACGCTCGCGATGCCAAATCAAGAGCGACCACAGGACGGTAGTGGTGCAGTTTGAAATCCAACCGGGTTGGCAATCGCTTTCAGTCTGTGGGAAACTGTGCTTGCATCAAAGAGAGTAACATTTATACGTGGTTGCTCGCGTCATTGTCGTTGTATTCCTGCTGGTGCTGGCGGGGTGGATATTTTACACCTTAATTTATCCGAACCTGAGACGAGGTGGAAAATGAATCAACAGGCCCAGACCTTGGATGTAGACCGTTCCTCATGAGCATTGAGCGATCCCCCCAAGGCTTTTCGACTACTAGGACCGAATCGGCGCCGGACTAGGAAGGCTTTGAAGACAGTTTCGCAGCGACTGCGGTAAAGCCAGCGGCGAAGACGTTGTTTCCGATCTGTGCAATCACGGCGTCGCGCTCGGCCCCGATCACTTCGAAATCGGCCCACCACTCCGCGAACGTGCGGTTCCCCTGGGTCACGCGATGCAGCCGGACGCCAGCCACGTAGCCGCGGACTGGTAGAGTGCCTTCGATTATTTCGTAGGTGAAGATGTAATTCCGGTCGTCCAGGCAGAGCAGAACTTCCCGCACAAAACCCTCCCCCAGCGTGAGACGGCGCACGCAGCCGAGCTGATCGCTCGGCCTTCCATCTTCGATCTGGCTGTGCTTGATTCCGGGATGATATGAAGGCATACCGTTGTAGTCGCGCATGATCTCCCATACCTTTTCGACGGGCGCATCGATTACTGCGCTGATGTAAACCGTGTTCGACATTTTTCCTCCCTCGTTAGAAGCTGATTCGCTTGAAATCCTGGGTTTGCTTCGTGATGGCCTTTTCGGTGGGCAATCGTTCCATGGAACTCGCGCCGTAGAAGCCGTGACAGTGGCGAGTCTTGCTTAGCACGAATGTGGCGTCGGCGGGTTCAGCGATGGGGCCTCCGTGGCAAAGCACAATGATATCGGAGCGTACGTCGAGCGCGGCTTCGGCGATGGCATCGATCCGACCGACGCAAGCTTCGAGCGTCAGCGCGGTTTCTGCGCCAATCGTGCCGCCGGTGGTCAGGCCCATGTGGGCGACGAGAATGTCCGCACCGGCGTTCGCCATCGTGGCCGCTTGCGACGGATCGAAAACATAAGGGGTCGTCAGGAGGTTCTTCTGGTGGGCCAGCCGGATCATCTCGACCTCCAGTGCGTAGCTCATTCCGGACTCTTCCAGATTCTGGCGGAAGGTTCCGTCGATCAATCCAACGGTGGGAAAGTTTTGCACGCCGGAAAAGCCGATACTGGCGACGCTGTCGAGGAAGTTGTCGAAACGGCAAAAGGGATCGGTGCCATTTACCCCCGCGAGCACGGGCGTTTTCTTGACCACCGGCAAGACTTCCCTAGCCATTTCCATTACGACGTCGTTGGCATTGCCGTAAGCCATCAGTCCCGACAACGAACCCCGGCCTGCCATGCGATAGCGGCCAGAGTTGTAGATCACGATCAGGTCGATGCCGCCGGCTTCTTCGCACTTGGCTGACAAGCCGGTGCCAGCGCCGCCGCCGATAATCGGCTGGCGTCGGCGAACCATTTGCTGATATTTCGCCAACAATTCCCCACGCGCAAAATGCGGCATGAACTATTCCCTTAAGGCGGTGTTCGCCTGGGCCATCGCCAGGAATTCTTCGACGGCTGCCTGGGCGAACTGAGGATCGTTAATGTGATACGGAATCGGGCGCAATTTCCGCCGGTCCGTCTGCTTCAGTTCAGCGGTCAGGGTCTCGAACAGCGCCGCATCCGCGGCCGGATCCCAGAAGGGCTGGCCGGGCGCATCCAGCGCCGAAACGCCGCCGGTGGGCAACAGAAACCGCACCTCCCCCTCACACTGATTGAGCCGTCCGGCAACCCAGCGAGCCTGGCGGATATTTTCCTCGACCGTGGTCCGCATCAGCGTGATCTGCGGGTTGTGGCGGTAGAACTTCCGTCCCTGGTAGCGTGCCGGTACGGTTTCGGGCGCCCCGAAGTTCACCATGTCGAGCGCGCCACAGGAACCGACATAGGGCGCGCGTGTGCGCGCGACCGCGCCAAAGCGGTCGTCGGTGCAGGCTAGCAAGCCGCCGAACAAATGATCGCAGACCTCGGTAGTGGTGATGTCGAGCACGCCGCCAAGATAACCATTTTCCAGCAGCTTTTCCATCGCCTGGCCGCCGGTGCCGGTGGCGTGAAACACGACGCAATCGAAGCGGGCCGCCAGTAGCCGCGAGATCTGCTGCACGCAGGCGGTGGTCACGCCGAACATGGTCAGACCGAGCGCTGGGCGCTCCTGATTTGCCTTTGGGACAGGGTGCAGCATCATGCCCGCGACCGCGTGCGCCGCGTTGCCCAGTACGCGGCGAGAAATCGGGTTCAATCCCGCTATGTCAGTGACCGAATAAACCATGGTGATGTCACAAGCACCAACATAGGCGGCAACATTGCCCGAAGCCATCGTCGAAACCATCAGCTTGGGCACACCCACGGGCAGCGCACGCATGGCACGCGTGATCAGCGCCGTGCCGCCGGAGCCGCCCAGGCCAAGCATGCCGCCGATGTCATCGCGACTCTTGACCAAGCGCTCAAACGCATCGCTCATGGCGGCAATTGCCGTGCCCCGGTCGCCGGTGAATACCGCGCTCCGGCCTTGCGGGTGGTGCGCAGCGATGTCCTCTGGAGAAAAATGTACGCGCGTGGCTGCAGGGACCGAGCTGCCGGAGGTGGAGAGATCTGCCAAGGTTACGGGCAGTCCGGCCGCTTCGAGCAGGGTGCATACGTAGTTGGCTTCGTCGCTCTTGGTGTCGAGGGTGGCCGCAACCCAGACTGGCTTGGTGGTCTCCATGTTGCCTGCGGCCTCCAGGGAGGTCGGCTCGAAAGTATATCGCGAACTGGAAGGGCTGTAGGTGGGCGCAAGGGTAGGTCACTCCGTCTTCCAACCATCGAACTTCCTTGCTTTGAGGCGCAAAACATCGGCGATAGCGATTCAGCGAGTCAAGAGGCTGGGGTCAGAACGATACCTTGATCGGATTACCATCGAACATCACAGTCTTTATGCTCTGTCTCAGTTTTATTTCTATGTTCCTGCGCACAGGCGGCAGCATGCGGGAGCCGGCTGCGAGGTCCAGCGCTAAACAGCGCTGGGAGTCATTCCACGCCATTTGAATGCCCATCCACTCCCCTTTGCGGTAGTTGAAGGAAGTGCCGTCATCTTCGTAGAGCAAGAACGAACCGTCGGAACCGGGATAAATTGAGACAGAAAGCGGCTGATCTATTCTTTCCGTCGTGTATTGCTTAATCGGACCCAGGGGCAAAATCGATCCAGCAGGCACATAGAGTGGCATGATATCGAGTGAAACATCACGGCTGATTTCGCGGCCCCCTTGGATAGGCTCGCCAGTCCAGAAATCGTACCAGCTGCCCTGCGGGAGATAGACTTGGCGCGTGGTCGCGCCCTTTTCCACGACCGGCGCCACCAATAGGTTTTTCCCGAACAAATACTGATCCCCGCACGCCGCAGCCCTGGCATCGTCGGGATAGTGCAGCCACAACGCACGCATGACCGGCATACCTGTAGTGGAGCACTCCCGGACGGCGCTGTAGAGATAGGGAAGCAGGCGGTAACGGAGTTCCAGATATTTGCGACAGATCGGTTCGACTTGCGCATTGTGCAGTTGGCTGGGATCAGGAATGGCGGCTCCGTTGTAGTTGTTGATTTCAACCGGGCCGGGATCGCCCGTGTTCCAGCCCCAGGGCAGGCGCAGTTTCCAGGTGCGGCCGTGGCTGCGGAAGAGCGTGCAAAATGCTCCAAACTGAAACCACCGCAAGTACAACTCGGCGGTGAATTCTTTTGTGGGCACGAAGCCACCGATATCAGTTCCCCAGTACGGAATGCCGGTCAGCGAGGTGTTGATCCCAATCGGAACCTGGATCTTCAACGTCTCCCAGGTGGAGTACACATCGCCGGACCAGAGGAATGAGGCATAGCGCTGCATGCCGGCATAGCCGTTGCGATGCAGTGCAAAGGGACGCTCATTCGGACGATCAAGCTGCGGGCCTTCCCAATACATTCGGTTGCGAACCAGCCGCGACGAAATGTCGAGCGGATCGCCTTCGTCCGGCCACCAGCCGTCCACCCCCATGGCAAAGTCGTTGCGGTGCGCGTTCCAGTAGCAGCTGGCCTCCTGTTCGTCGAATTGGGAGAGTTCGCAGGGAGCGCGGACTGTTCCCCGAAGTTTGTCCGACAGAATCACTGCGTGCAGCGCCACCCGGAAATGCTCCTTATGCAACTCCTCGATCATCTCCTTGGGATCGGGGAACACGCGAGAATTCCAAGCGAAAGAACCGTTTGCCGTATTCCAGCCCGACGGACAGAAGCCGGTGCCCAGATAGATCAATCCATCGCAAGGCAATTTTTTTTCACGGAACGTCTTTGCTTCGGCGAGTATTTCGTCGCGGCGAGCGAGAGTACGGTGAGACTGCTGATAACCGAAACTCCAGAGCGGGGGCATTTCTGGATGTCCGGTCAGACGGGCGTACTCGGCCATGATGATTGCCGGGTGGCTGGCGACGGTGAGGAAAATGTCGAGGGGCAGAGCCGTATCCGGGCTTGAGGGCAGGAACTTGTTTTGGGGGCCCGTAAAGTCGAAGGTGCCAAATGGCTGGTTGAAGAACATCGCCCACCCTGACGTCCCGATGACCCAGGGAATGGGAACTCGGCCTCCGTGCGTGGCTAGCTTGTAACCGCCCTGGCCGCCAATCATGGGATCGGTGGAGCCACGACGGTCAAATTGCGGTCCGCCCTCTCCCAGCCCCAGCAGCGGTGAATCTCCGGCGACAAAGCCGACGACACCGCTCTGCTGGTCCCACATGAGTGTTTGCACGGTTTCGCCCTTTGCCTTCACGACGGTGAAGGTGAGGGGATGAGCAGAAACCTTTAACGCCAAGCTTCCCAGCTTTATGGTCTGGGCAGACGCATCGCCCCGCAGCTTTGCGATGGGAGCGGGCCAAGAGCTCCGAACCAGGGACCCATTGAATGGAATCGAGCTTACCTGGCCGTTTTTGACCGGCAAAATACTCAGTCGGAAGGTGTGGGGGCTGAGGGAAACAATCTGAACCTCAATATCGTCGATATCGTCCTGACGAGCCAGGCGCAGAAATGGTTTGGCCGGTTCCGGGTTTGCCGGCAACAGCAAGCCAGTGGAAACCGCAACCAAACGGTGCAAAACTTGCCGGCGATTCCATCGCTGGTTCATGGCATGAGCCCGACGCAGTCGACTCTCCCTTCGAATCGCGAGCGACGGGCAAATGTTCCGATAATAGCGCAAAACCTATGGGTAAACGTAATCTCGAATACAACCACTCGAAGTCGCGCCCATCCCGAAATCGATCCGGATCATCGTTTCTTACAGCGGCTAGGGGTGAATTGGCGGTTTTGCCGGAGTGTCATCTTCGACCAGCTTGTACTGGTAGCGCTCGCTTGTTTCTTTTGCAGCCTGTTGGCGAAGTAGAGCGAGGCGCTTCAGCAGGTCAGGAATCTCCGCATTGTTGCCGGTTTTACGCAACGCCTGGATCAGATGATACACCGCAGTCCGGTCTTTCGGATCACTCTGCAGAGCCTTCCTGCACTGTTCGATCGCTTCCTTATATTGTCCCCCCTGCAGGTAGAGAGTCGCGAGTACCCCGCGAGGGGCGCCCAGCGTGGGCTGCAATGTGACAGCTTGTCTGGCCGAGCGCATCGCTGTCGCAAACTCGGGCGTGCCCGGTTGCGCGCCCTTCTGGGCAAGAATATCCGCCTGCAGGTAGAGCAGGATGGCATCGTTCGGTTTTCGCGCCAGACTCGCCTGCACTCTTGCCAGTGCGCGATCAAGATCGTTCGCCTGCGCCGCTGCCAGGCTCTGAGCTGCTGAACTAAGAGACTGGCTGGGATCCAATTCGTAGGCTTTTTCAAAGTCAGCCTCAGCTTTGTCGTACTGGGCCAGCTGGACGTAGAGAACGCCTCTTGCAAAATAGAGTGGCGCAGCGTTCGGCTGCAGGCCTATGCCGTCGCTCACCACGTTGATGCCGACCTGAAACGAATCATGCGCATAGGAGAGGTTGGCGAAATCCAGATAGAGATTTACATTCCCGGGATCGAGCAGAATGGCCTGACGAAGCGTGCTGACCGCTTGGGGCGTGTCCTTGCTGTCTTCGTAGGCGGTGGCGGCTAGCTCCAAAGTCTCAGCGTCGGCGTCGTTGCCTTGGAGCAACGGCCCCAAGGTAGCCAAAGCGTCCTGAGGCTTGTGAGCCATGAGCTGGACCGATGCCAGCAGGCGACGCTCCCGGCGATCGCCCGGGTTGAGGGCCAGAGCGCGCTGGAAGACTCCTGCCGCCCGGTCAGGTTGTTTAAGCCTCACCAGACAGGTGGCGTAGGCGTGCAGCGCTTCGAGCCGAGAGTCAAACAGTGCTCCGGCTTTTTCGAAATGACCAGCAGCGGCAGGGCAGTCACCCTGCCGGTACTGCAAAACCGCCAGCATGGCGTGACTGATGGAATCACGGGGCCGCAAACGCAGCATATGTTGCAGAAGCGGAATTGCCGCGGGACTGCCGCTCTCGTACTCGATTTGGATCGCGCCTTGCAGGGCGGGGAGATAGTCCGGAGAAATCTTCAGCGCGTTGTGAAACGAAGCCAGGGCTTCCTGGTTTTTTCCTTCCCCTCGATAGGCAACGCCTTGCATGGCCCAAAGCTGGGCGTTTCCGGGGGACGCCTGCAGGGCTCGGCGAAGTAGTGCGAGCGCCTGTTCGAATTCCTTGTTCTGCAATGCCGAGGCGATAGGACCGACTCGGTCCTCCGCGGTTTGGGCAAACCCATAGGAGAGGAGAAGAACCGAAACGAGAATGACGAAAGTTTTTCGGATTTGGAGTATTCCATTCATGGTTGGCCCTGCCATGTCTCTCCCCGCCACTGCTTTTTATACTTCATGCATTAGTGCCCCCGCCAAGCCGTGTTACTTGAGTTTCCTCACCAACGAAAAAAGCCCCGCCTTGGTTGAAGCGGCGGGGCTTCCAGGGTGGATGTTTGGGTTGAAATCTCTTAGAACGTGATCTTGCCTCCGATCTGCCAGTTGCGAGGCAGTTGCTGCTGGGTGGCTTTTCCGAATGTGCGTGCCAGGTCGGGGCCGAGGAACAGATTGGGATGGTTGAACAGGTTGAAAAACTCAAACCGAAACTGGAAATTCACCCGTTCTGTTATGTGCGTGTCCTTGAACGCAGTCAGGTCGGTTTCGGCGAAGCTCGGCTGACGGAATTGTCCGGTCTTCTCGTTGCCATTCGTACCCGGTGTCGGAGCCGTAAATTGCGAGGCGGAGATGCTGCCGTTCAGGTACTCGCTGCGCGAAGTTCCCTGGTGGTAGCTACTCACGTCCGGATAATCCAGGTTGTCGCCATCGGCGTTGTAATCTCCGCCGGCACTGAACGGGGCTGTGGTCACGACGGTAATGGGATAGCCGGTCTGGAAAATACTGGTCGCGCTTACTCCCCACCCGCCCGTCAGCTTGCCGGCGAACCCGTGCCCGCCATTCAGGCCGGGTAGCTCGTAGTTCAGAGAGAGAGAGAAGCGGTTGGGAACATCCCACGGAGATGGTCCATAGAACTGATGCGGATTCAGTTGGGTGGGGTAGGAGCCGTTGCCGATCCCGGCCCCGCCTGTACCAGCATCGTCCTGGGACTTGGATCGGGTGTAGGAGCCATCGAAGAAAGCCCGCCGGAAGCGTCCTCTAAGGTCAAAGGTTACGCCGTTGTAGTTGCCGACGCGATCGTTGTCGGCATAGTTGATGGCACCAAAACTGTGATTGAGCCGGGTGGGATTCGCGTTAACCAGCAAATCCCCGGGCAAGGCATTGATGTCCGCGCCGTAGCTGACCGCCCCCGCCTGGTTACCATTGGCGATCAGGTCGGCGGAGTGGGATCCGCTGTAAAGCACGCTGGCGACCAGGTTGTTGCCCAGCCGGCGCTCCAGCGTACCAGCCCAGATGTACGCTCTCGGGCTCTTTAAGTCGGGGTTGATTCCGCCGATGGGGAACGCAGCGCCCGTAAGTCCTCCCTTGCTGTCGAGACAAGGCGCTGTGGGACATATCGGAGAGCCCGCCAGCGGCGGATAGCTAAATCCAAACGGAGGTTTGCTGCCGCTCCCCTGGACGAAAACCGGAGAATTGGCGCCTGTCCCGCCGAAAAAGGTCGGCATGATTAGCCCCGGTGGATTGCCCCGGAACTCTTCCTGCACGTTGGCCTGGGACAGCCAATTGGCATAAATGCCGAATCCTCCGCGTACCACCCAGTCGCCTTTCCCGGTGACATCCCATGCGACACCAACGCGAGGATCGAATGACTTGGGCGATTGATTCAAAGCGTGCTTGGAGGCTTTGGCGAAGCCGGACGCCACCCGGTCCTGGAAGGTCGAACCGGCTCCCAGGATGAAATTGCCGAACACGGTCGTGTCGGACCGCGAATAAGGATTTCCTTGATCGTCAAAGCGGAAACCCAGGTTCACAGTCAGGTTGCGCCTTGCTTTCCATGTATCCTGGGCGAAAACTCCCCAGGTTCGGGAAGCGGCGTTCCATTCCCACAATTTCTGCTGACCTGTTAGCGGGTCGTACATCACGCCACCCTCTGTGTGGGGCAGATCCTGTGCCAGATTCAACAGATTGTCGAATTGGAATTTTGGTGTTGACCAGGGCCCCTGGAACGGCTCGACATCGTCTCCAAACCAGCCTTCGTAGCCGAATTTCAAAACATGCGCGCCACGCACATGGGTGAGAACATCGCGCCAGTGATAGTTATGCTGGATGAAATCGCCCTGGGCAAAGCCCTGGCCATAAAAGCCGCCGAAGCCATCCAGGTTGGATAACCCAGTAACACCGACCGAAGGAATCGTAAAATCGCCAGTTTGATGCTGAACGCCCTCGATACGGTTCTGAGCGAAGACGGCTTCATTGAGTGTCGTAGGGCTGAACGTGTGAGTGTAGTTCATCTGGAAGGCCCGTTCGGTGTTGCTGTTGGTGGACGAGAACTGGGGGATGACCGAAGGACCACCGGAGTCCAGAGTGGTCCGAAAAAAGCTGCCGTAAATCCGGTCATTCTTGAAATATTTGTCAACCCGAACAAAATACTGGTTGCCATTCCGGAGAGTGCTGGAGTTGAAAATTCCCGTGTCAATCATGGCCGTGGCGCAGGGTAAGTTGCTGGTCGCGGGGGTTCCGCATGTACCCGGAAAAATATCCTGCGCCGTCTTCGATACGCCGCTGATGGTCGCGCGGCTCGGCGCATAGGTATTCAGGATTTTGGTGCCGAAGGTGTTCGGAAAGTTCGCCAGGGCGAAGGCCTCGAACTGAGCATCCGGAAGGTTGATGACCTGGTTGCCGGTGGAAGCGGCGGATCGCTGTGGTTCGGCGGCAAAGAAAAAGAAAAATTGACGGTGGGGGAGGATCGGACCGCCGACAGCGCCGGAGAAATTATTGGTGTGGAACGGGTTGTATTTGGCGGTGGGGCTCATGAACTCCGTCTTGGCGTACATATTCTGGTAATTGAAATAGTCACTGGCCAGGCCATGGAATTGGTCTGAACCCGACTTTGTGGTGCTCGCCATCTGGATGGAACTGGCGCCACCGTACTCGACCGAGAAGGTGTTGACCTGAATACTGGTTTCCTGAATCGCATCGGGATTAGGAGTCAGGTTCAAAACCCCTTGCCGGATGCTGCTGTTGACGTCGAGTCCATCGACGATGTACTTATTTCCTACCACGCCCTGCCCGTTGGCGCTGACGTCCGCAGCGGTTTCGGTGGAGTAGTTGTCCACACCCGATCCGGGAGTTCCGCCCCCGCCCGGTGTCCCTCCACCCATGGTTCCCAGTCCGCTGACCCCGGGCGCCAGAGTTACCAGCGAGATAAAGCTGCGGCCCGCCAGCGGAAGGGTGGCCAGGGCTTGGGTCTCGAGCGTCAATTGATTGCGCGTCTCCGCCGTGTTGACCAGCGGAGCCTCCGCGGTCACCGTAACCGCCTCAGTTGCTGAACCAACCTGCACCGAAATTGGGACGTTTAAGTTCTGGTTCGTCTGCAGGGTCACGTCGGCTTCAGCCTTCCTGAAGCCGGCAGCCTCGGCGGTAAGCTTGTAGGAGCCGGGAGCGAGGCTAACAAATCGATAGGTTCCCGAACTGTCGCTTTTGGTGGTTGAAGAGACCTGAGTAGCATTGTTTCTCAGGCTTACGGTCGCTTGGGGAATACCTGCCCCACTGGGGTCCTGCACTACTCCTTGAATATTCCCTGTGAACTGTGCGAAGGCAGTGGTACTGCAAACTAAGAGAGCAGCTACGATCAAACCGACATAGAAGCGGACGTTCGACTTGGACGCCATTGGACCCTCCACCGGATAACGCGATTGAGTAAACGTTTTCTCGCCTAATGGAAAAGACTTATAGCCCCAGAGGGGAGCGTCTGTCAAGAAATTTTCAAGGCAACCGAGCGTGGCGTGGCCATCGGGTATCTTAAGCCTTCGTCCAACCCTTGCTGGGAATCGGACCCGCGCCTTCCCGGAAGGTTACCAGTTGACCGGCAGGGATTTGGTTATATCTTTCATGCAAACCGTTGGGCCAGAAGATTTCGATGTCCACTTTGCTGGACGAGCCCAGGCCAAAGTGCAGGCGGGGATCGTTGCACGAATAGAAGCTGGACTGGCTAAGCACAGCCTGGGCTTGTACTTTGCCGCCATAGCGGAGCAAAACTCGCGCACCAATCGCACTCCGGTTCGACTTAACTCCCTCCAGCTTCACCTTGATCCAGTTTTGCCTGCCGCTCATGTCGTTGCGCAGCAGGGAAGGGGGCTCATTTAGATTGACGATCAGAATGTCCAGATCCCCGTCATTATCGAAGTCTCCGAACGCACACCCCCGGCTGCTGTGCGCTTCACTAATCCCAGGGCCGGCCTCAATGCCGAGTTCTTCGAAGCTTCCATTGCCCAGATTGCGAAATATTGCCCGGGGAGTTTTGTTGGCGTATTGCGGCAGCTTCCGCTCGACTTCCGGGTAAACGTTACCTGTGACCATAAAGAGATCGGGATAACCATCGTTGTCGAGGTCGACGATGCCAGCGCCCCAACAGATATAGCGGGTTTCTACGCCGACGCGGGAGGACAGTGTGACATCGTCGAAATTTCCCTTACCGTCGTTGCGGAAAAGGCCGTTGGCGTCATCCGCGAAGTGAGTTTTGAAGATGTCGAGATGCCCGTCCAGATCGTAGTCGCCCAGACCTACACCCATGCCCGCCTGTTCCGCCCCGTCATTGCTGAGGGCCACGCCTCGGACCACGCCTTCTTCGCGAAAGGTTCCATTGTGATTGTTCATGAAAAGCAGACTGGGAGTGGAGTCGCAGGCTACATAAATGTCAGGCCAGCCGTCTTCGTCCAGGTCGGCCGCGACCACGGTCATGCCATAGCTTTCGGTTGCGCTGGCAACGCCGGCCTGCTGGCTTACGTCGGTGAATGTTCCGTTGCCCTGGTTACGGTACAGTGAATGCCTTCCCGTGGGCAATCCCCGCGGACCGCATTCCACCGGAATACCTTTCCAGTTGCAATTAATGTTTTCTCCCGGCACGGGTGCGTGTTCAAACGAGAAGCGAACGTAGTTGGAGACGAACAGATCAAGATGGCCATCACGGTTGTAGTCCAGAAAGCTGCACCCGGCGCCCCATCGCGGCTGATCGTTCCAGAGGCCGGCAGCCTTGGTCACATCGGTAAAGGTTCCGTCCCCATTGTTGCGGTAGAGGTGATTCTGTCCGAAGCAGGTGCAGAAGATGTCTTCGAATCCGTCGTTGTTGTAATCGCCGATGCACACCGCCGAGGCCCAGTCCACCGCCCGCAGTCCCGCTTTGTCCGTAACGTCGGTAAACGTACCGTCGCGATTGTTCTTGTAGAGGTGGTTAGTCGCACCCGCAGGGGCGCCTTCCAGGCGAGTGCCGGAGAGCAGGAAAATATCCATCCATCCATCGTTATCGTAGTCGAGGAACGCGCAGCCACAGCCTGTGGCTTCCAGAATGTACTTCTTGCTTTCCACACCTCCGTAGATCGTGGGCGCGGTCAATCCCGCGGCGGAAGCGACATCCACGAAGTGGGCGTTGAAAGGACGTCCCGAAGGAGCGGTCCTGGCTATGGGTTTTGCGGTATGGGTGGCGACACCTTGCGCGAGCAGCTGCTCCGCGGTCGCGCTGAGCACTGAGCCAAGCGAAAGTCGCACAAAGGTACGACGGGTGAGGGTCATTACCGAATTGAATCCTTGGCTCGCTTCTTCCGGCTCCCGGCCTTTTCATTATGACCACCCGGGGCGGGAGAGTAAAGGTTGGCTGAGAATGCGACCAAGGAGGGCGGCAGGATTGACCGGGTATCGTCCTTCAGAGCAGTCCGGCAAGAATATTGTCCCACCATGCCATCAGGGTTGGGCAGGCTGGTTCGGCGACGCGCTCCCCTCGATCAGTTTGTAGCGATTGTGCTGCTCCTCTTGTCTGGTGGCTTCCTGGCGGAGCTGGGCAAGGCGCTTGAGCAGATCTGGGAGTTCGGTCTTCTCTCCGGTCTTTCGGAGTGCCTGAATCAGGTGATACACCGCCGTCTGGTCTTTCGGATTTATGTTCAGCGCTTTCCTGCTCTCCGCGATGGCCTCGCGGTTCTGTCCTGCCTGCAGAAAGAGCTTCGCCAGCAGATTGTGAGCGGGCGCGAGACCGGGTTGTAAGAAGACCGCCTTCTTCGCCGAGCGCAAAGCCGATTGAAATTCCGTGCTGCCGACGTCCGGTCCTTTTTGGTTGAGAATGTCAGCCTGGAGATACAACAGATAGGCATCGTTTGGTCTTGTTGCCAGCTTCGACCGCACTGTGGCCAATGCCTGATCGGGATCGTTTTTCTCGACCGCTTCCAATCCTAGCGCTGCTGAACCCATTGCGTGCCTGGGGTCGAGCGCGTCGGCTTGGTCAAAATCAGCTTCGGCTTGATCGTACTGCGCCAGTTGCACGTAGAGAACCCCGCGCGCTACGTACAGCGGCGCCGCATTCGGCTGCGCGGCAAGGCCGCTGTTAAGCATGGCAATGCCAACCTGAAAGGATTGATGGTCCAGGGAAATGTTGGCGAAGTCAAGGTACAGGTCAACATTGCGGGGATCGGAAACAATGGCCTGGCGGAGCAAACGGACGGCTTGCGGTGTGTCGCCACTGGCCTCATAAGCGGAAGCTGCCAGTTGGAGGGTCCTGGAGTTCGGATCGCCAGCCTGAAGCAGCGGCACTAGGGTTTCGACAGCATCCTGGGGTCGTTCGGCCATCAGTTGAACGGTCGACAGATAGTGGCGGGCGTTGCCGTCGGCGGAGTCCAGGGTCACAAGCCGGCTGAACACAGCAATCGCTTTGTCCAACTGCTTCAGTCTGACTAGGCAGGCGCCGTAGCGCTGCAGCGCAATGGGTTGGGAATCCAGCAGGGAACCGCTCTGCTCGAAATGTTGGACAGCGGTGGCACAATCGCCGCGCTTGCAAAATAAGACAGCCAGCATGGCATGGCTGGTGGGATCGTTGGGACGTAGTCGCAGCACATGTTGCAAGAGCGGAACAGCGGTGACGCTGCCCGCCTTGTATTCCAGTTGGGCCGCGCCTTCCAGGGCGGGGAGATATTCCGGAGCGATCTTGAGCGCATTGCGAAACGAAGCTAGGGCCTCGTTCTCATGCTCTTCGCCCGAGAGCGCGATTCCTTGCAGTGTCCACAGTTGCGCGCTTTTCGGAGATTGTTGTAGCGCCGGCTGAAGCAGCTGAAGCGCTTTATCGAATTCGCGAGCTCGCAACGCCGAGGTAATTGGACCGATCTTGTCTCCGCTGCTTTGCGCGAAGGCCCAGGGAAGGAAAGACAATAGAGCAGCCCCTAGGCCCAGCATCCTGGACACCCTCATGCCTGTCATTATCGCTCGATTGGGAAAGCCTTAGACAAATCGGTTGGGAACATAACATGACATCGAGTTCCTCGCCTTGACGGAACCACACTGACGACCGAGAACCAAACAGCCCACGCCGGCTCAAGTGTTGAGCACGGGAGTCCACACCTGCATCGAAGTCTCCTGGCGGTTTGACCAGGCATAATAAGGAATGAACGTCAGTGGAACCCGGCGGCTCTGCAACTGCTGGCCCCGGTAACGTGAGTACAGCGCGTTGCGCGAGGCTGATCTGTCGAAGGCGATGCCGGTGTGACGAAGCACGACCACGCCTCCGAGCAAGTCGCGCCTGTGCTCGCTCTGGAACTGGGTTTGCGGCTTTTGCCCCAGATCCAGGGCCAGATCGCTCATCCCCACTCCCGCAGGCTGGTCGAGTTCTTCCATGCAATAGACCAGGGGACCGCGCTGCACCGCCACGCGACCTGCGTCGTCGGAGACCTGAGGATTCGCCTGCAGCGCTTGCACCGGCATCTCCATTTGCAGACCAATGACATCGCCCGGCGACCATTGCCGGCTAATCGGCAAATATTCTCCGGGCTTTGCTCCTGTCATGCCTTTGCCGTTCACGGCGACTTGCGCGCGATCCGCCCACCCAGGAATTCGCAGGTAGAAGGTGAAATTCGAAGGCTGGGCCGGCGTGACAGTGACTTCCATCATGCCATCCCAAGGATAATTTGTTTTTTGCCTGACTTTTAGGCCCACGCCATTTTCCAGATGCCAATCCAGTTCCGAATTGTCGTACAGGTGCAGGTAGATCCCGTCGCTGCTAGTGCTGTAGAAATATCCTGGCAAAGAAGCAAACGTGCGCTCCAGATTCGGCGGACAGCAGGTCACGTCGTACCACGGGTTGCGGATCTTCTCCCCCGTGGAGGGATCGAACGCCAGCGGGTTGCGATAGCAGTAGAGCGTGCCATCCAGCGACATTCCGGAATTGATGCCGTTGTAGAGCGCGCGTTCAATTACGTCAGTGAACTTGGCATCACCCGTCGCCGCCAGCATGCGCCAGTTCCACATCATGTTGCCGATGGCCGCGCAACTTTCTCCATAGGCGCGATCATTCGGCAGTTCGTAGGCATTTCCGAAAGCTTCGCCGTCAGAGCGCGAGCCGACTCCGCCGGTCACATACATCTTGGTGGTGGTCATGTCATTCCACAGCGTATTCAGGGTTTTCCAATAAGCCGGATCGCCGGTTTCCATGTAGTAGTCCGTGGCGCCGCAGCATGCATACATCGCCCGGACGGCGTGGCCCTCGAGCTTGGTCCTGGCGGTGAACGGCGTGCCGCTGAACATGTAGATTGTCCGGCGCTCCGGCAGGTGCAAGCGCTCGTCTCCCCCAAGGATGTAACCCGCCAGATCGAGTTGCCGTCTATCGCCGGTAATGCGGTACAGCTCAATCAGCGCGAGTTCGATCTCGGGATGCCCGGAAACAATGGGCTGTTTGGGGGCAGGGCCGTAGCTGGACATCAGGAAATCATTGACGAAGCGGATTCCGGCGTCGAGTAGTTTGCGATCACCGGTAGCGCGGTAATAGGCGATCGCACCCTGCAGCATGTGGCCGATGTTGTAGAGTTCATGGCCGGTCGTTTGGGTTTGTGTGAGCATCCGTTGGGACTTGCGGTCATCTTGGTAGTAGGTGTTCAAATAACCACTGGGCTCCTGGACGGCAACCACCTCAGCAATCATTTTTTCCGCCATGGCGCGAAGTTCTGGACGGTCGCCTGACTGCAGCACGAATCCCGCTGCCTCGGTCCACTTGTATACATCGGAGTCGGAGAATACGGGTCCACTCTGAGCGGCCTGACTCTTGCCGACCAGGCGGCGGAAATTATTCATGCGGCCATTTGCTTCGAGAAGGTCGTGCATCGTCGGAATGCTCTTGGTCAGGTTGATTTCGCGCCGCTGTGCCCAGAACCCACTTTGAATTGTCACCGCGCGCACCGGTATATCTCGCAGCTTTGCGTGCGGTGATTTGGTCCGATTCTCGACTCCCTGATCTTTCCAGTTAGGGTCTTTCCAGTTAGAGCTGTCAGTCTGCGCAGAGTCTGCCTTTGGCGGCGCGCCGTTCGCCGCTGTCTCGGCAACCCCGGCAAAGAGTCGATGCACGGGCAAGGACGTGATGGCGGCCGTCGAGACCGCCGAGGCGACGAACTGTCGGCGCGAGATTTCCCTTGTCTTAGCCATAGATTTCCTCCTTTGAGGTAGCGACGACAATCTTGTTCTAACCCATGACAACTTCTGACCCATGACAACTGCGCCTTCGCTCTCGACTCATCCAGGCAGGAACGGCTTCAGTCGCGTGCGCTGACCAAAATATCGTGAAATCGATTACTCGCAAAGCCCAAAATACCAAATTATTCTGGATTGGAAGCGGGAAGACAAGCAACCTACTTTTGCTTTCTTGGGGACCATCAACCACGTTGAGAGGGCTCGCTTCGAGGCATGCTTGGGGCTTAAGTCTCTATTCCGCTATAGTTTGTAATCTTCCCTTGGATTCATACCACCGAGGATCGAATTTCACCCGCTTCCGAGGTGCGAACAGATCTAGAGACGCTTGTGTAACGCTATATAATACGTGCAGTTAGCTCTCAATGCTAGCTGAAGGCCGGCGGGAGGGATCTTGGCCAACGAACCGGTGGTGCGGTGAGGCCGGCGATTGTGCGCCGGGGGTGACTTGCAACGGTCCTGGCTGCGGGCAGCTGCTTATTGATAAGGCGAATAGGCCCAATGAAAATGTGTGACCGTCGCTCTCAAACAGGCAATGGGTCTTCCAGTCAGTGGAGAAATCGTTTACTCTTGATTGCCACCAAGGAAATTCAAGCAAGCTGATCGCCGATCAACTGTTCATCACCGGGGAAACCGTCAAGGGCCAGGTCCAGAACATCCTCTCCAGCCTTGGCGCGAACGACCGGACCCGCGCCTGTCGTCATCGGGCTTAGACCAGGAATCATCGAGCTGTAAACCCTCCTAGCCCACGCTTAGGCGAACATCGGCGCTGGTCAAAGAATGGTCGCGATGGTTCAAACTCCTCTCGAGCGAGGTTCTTTGTCAGTGACTGCGAAAACTGCTTCTTGGTTCAAGCTGACGGAGAACGATCATCGCACCCAGTGCGAATGCCGGCACCAACAGGCCAGCCTGCAAAGATCCGTTATAGGCGGAAACCTTTCCGGTCAGCCAGGCGAGAACAGCGCCACCCAACCCGGGCACCGCGAAAATCCATTTAGTTCTAAGTGAGTCATTCGTCAGGGTAAGAGCCTTGGCCATGCAAAGAGGGAAAATTGGCCCGAGCATGAGGCCGGCCATGGCCACACTGAGAACAATGGCGAGCAGTGTGTGACTCGACAGTAGAAGAAGAATACTGACAAATGCGATGGTCAGTGAAGAGGTAAAAAGCCGCGCCTCAGATGTCCACCTGAGCGCCACTGGCACAAGGGCCCTACCGCAGACCAGCGCGATCCAAAAGGATGAAGCCGCGATCGGGGCCCACAGAGTGCTTGAAGCCGGCATCCGGTGAACGTAGGTCATCATCCATCCACTTGTGGACACTTCTACTCCGACATATAAAAAGGCGAGAAGGGTGGAAGAGAAAAGGAGCTTTAACAGTTGCGATGCACTTTCGCTCTGTAGACCCTTACTTTCATTGCTAGAAAATGACGAACGATGTCGCTCGATCCCAAGAAGCGTTACGGCAAACGCTAGGCCCAATACCAGAAACAGGTAAGCAGGCGGCCATCGGCTGTTCCAAAGTGACGCGATTGCCGGACAGAGGACAGCCCCGACTGCCCAGGAAGCATTTAGAACAGAGAGAATCGCCCCCCGTTTTTCGGTGAACAGGCTGCTGACCAGCATACTGGTCGCCGTCATGGCCAAGCCAAGTCCGAGGCCAAAACTGAAGAACAGGATCGGCTGAAATGAGCCAGTCACGAATTTCAGCGCGACAGCGCTCGCAATAAGTAGCAGATATCCGCGCACCACGCTGCGGAAGAAATTGGCACTTACCAGAAGAGCACCGCACGCAGACCCGGCGAATTGGGCGGCGAATAATAGGCCCGCACGATCGTCTCTCAAGTGCCACGAGGTGATGAGTGCCGGGAGAATGCAGCCGAGTAGCGTGGTGCCAACGCCGGTTAAGGCAAATCCCAAGTGCAGCCATCGAACTGCCACGGTCCGATCTGATGCCTCAATCTGCATGAATGACCGGACTATCCGCCTCGCGCGTCTACTTCGCTTTCCCTGCCACAGGCTTTGTCAGTTCGATCGCCCGGGTAGACTCACGTACTACCAGCTCGGGTTCTACGGTGATCTGTTCCCGGAAACGCTCTGTACCATGAAGCCGGTTCAAAATGCACTGGGCCGCGATCCTTCCCATATTTGACATAGGCTGACGAATCGTCGTGAGTCTTGGGCTATTGAATGCTGCTGCCTGAATATCGTCGAAGCCGATTACAGAAACGTCGCCAGGTACCTGTAACCTGGAGTCCTGCAGTGCGCGCATTGCGCCAATGGCAGACATGTCATTGAACGCTACCACCGCAGTGAACTGCTGGCCGCGGGAAAGGAGCTGTTGCATGACGGGGTAGCCCAGTTCTGGGGAGGATATATCGCGATCAAGCTGCACCACCAGTTCTGACTTGATTGGAATGCCAATTTGGCGCGCTGCCGCGACAATGCTCCGCCAGCGTTCTTCTGAGTCCGAACTGAAGGGTTGGCCGCGTATGAACGCAATATGCCGGTGGCCCAGGGAATACAGATGCGTCAGGGCTAGTTCCGCGGCAAAGCGGTGATCGATTACAACATTCGTGATGCCGTTGATGCGCCGGTGTCCGGCCACCGCAACGACCGGCACGGAAAATGGATGCTCAAGCACCGTGTCAATGGCGATGAGGGCCTCCGCACCTCGGCCGAGCAGCATGCGGCTGTACTCTTCCACCAGGTCCTTCCGATGTCTATGATGGGCGGTGAAGTAAAAATATCCCGCCTCCATCAAATGATCGCCAATGCCGCTCATCACCTGGGTGTGGTATCCGTCGCCCAGCTGAGGCACCAATATTCCAATGGTTAAGGTACGGCGGTTGCGAAGAGAACGGGCGAGAAGGCTCGGCTGATAATTGAACTCTCTAGCGGCAGCTTTAATGCGATCCCGAGTGCTTTGCGGAATGGAGCGCCCGGGAACCTCGTTCAGCACAACGGACACTGTCGCGGGGTTCAAATCGAGATGCTCAGCCAGTTTCTTCAGGCTGATTGGTCTGTTTTCGATAGGTCGCTTTTGCTTCATCCGCCTGTCTTTCGTCTCCAGTTCATGAAGTCGCCGATTCTACTGGAGAAGCGAGAACACCAGCTTTCACCACTTCTGTTCGATCTGGGTGTCTGAGCAAAACGACTCTACTTTTCTCCCCTTGGAAATCGTTTTCATCAGCATCATCGTAGCCCAAACAATGCCGTTTCCCTAAATTGCCAAGGACTGTGATTTGGGTTCAAGAGCGTTGGCGGAAAAAGATCAGGGTTACACGGCCATCAGGGAATGATTGAGCAACCGTTTGATCTCTCGTGGGCGGCACTTGGGCGAGCCTAGGCACGGCACGACCGGACTCAATTCTTGGGTTTGAACTCCATATAGGCGAAGTTCATATTGCCCTGCGACACCACTCGCAAAGTCAATACGCTCACACCCTTTGGGAGATTGACCTGGATGAGATCTTTCGCGATATTCCAGTGGTGCCACTGCCGCCAGGGAACAGGATCAGCTGCAATGTAAGTGGATACGAGGTTGATAGATCCAGTCAGTTTGTGGTCGTTCAGATCAAATGATATTTCTCCGCCTCGATTCGATGTATATAGGAGATCAATGGCGAAGAGGCCGCCGCGTTCGACTACCACGGTCATCTTGATCCACTCGCCCGGTTCGGTCCACCCGACATAGATCTGACCTTCTGGTGGTTGCACCAAATTGAAAGAATTATTGTCGATCTGGTCGTGGAACTTAGTATACGAAGTGTCAACCCCTTCATCCATGCGGAACTGGTTCAAGTATGAACCATCGGCCGGATTCAGGTTGCCACTGCCGTTATTTGTCGCATCGGCATCGTGATATGCAACCCCTTCGCCGCCGAAGTCATAGTAGGCGCACTGCACCCGTCCCGGAATCTTTTGTGGGCCACCGGCGTACACGCTGTCGTGAAATGCTTTTCCGCCATAGGGTTGGCCGCCAGCAGTGAGGACGGGCAAAGAAAGAAAGATGAACAAAACGACAAACCAAATGAATGAATGGTAGAGCGTGAATCGATAGATCCTTGTCCGCGAGGATATAGTCATCGAGGTAAGCGCAGGAGATCGCTCCCACTCAGCTTGGCGAAAGTGGCGTTCGAAATCACCAAAGCAGTGTGGTCACCGAGTCTGGAACCAGCGTCAAGTTCATCGCTCGGCTTCCAACCTGACACTGAATCTTCTGCTCTCCGCCCTGATTGGTGAGCACAAGAACGTGGCTGCCATCCGGATTCTCAAAAGCCACATGATCGATGCCGGCCATGTCTCCACGGGAGGCGACTACCTGCGCGCCCCGCTGGAGCACTTTGGAGTAATGGGCGAATGCCCAATATTGTCCGCTGCGCTTAATCGCATGGGTTTCGGAGTCAACCGTGACTAAGCCGCCGCATTTAAAAGGTCCAATATTCGGCGCTCCATTCTCGTCCAGCAAAACGTTCCATCCCACGATGCACTGGGCCCAATTGCGCAGAATTCCGCTGAACGTGTGAGACCACTTGGCCCAGTCCGTCGCGTAATTCGGACTGGTATAGTCGGGCCCGCCTTCGGTCCAGTATGCGCTCTTGGCGGGGAAGGCCTCATGCACGCGGGTCATGGCGTCCGGATTGCCGTCGTAGCCGTGCCATGCAATCCCATCAATATATTTGTAGGCAGCAGGGTCACTCAGTTCATCGAGGGCCCTGCCCCAAAGAGCGTAGTTGTGATCGAGTACCCAAATCTTGGTGTCGAGAGTCGCCTGGCTGAATGCAGGCCCGAGAAAGTTCTTGACGAATTCAATCTCGTATTCCTGTCCCCACAAAGCCGCTGGCATTCTTCCGTTCTGGTCGGTATCGACCTCATTCTGAACGCTCACGGCATTGATCTTCGCGCCTTCGGCGGAATAGCCCTGCAGAAACTTTACGAAGTACTGCGCATAGGCAGAGAAATACTTCTTTTGCATGGATCCGCCCAGCATGGAACCTCCCGACTTCATCCACCCCGGAGGGCTCCAAGGGGAAGAGAACAGGAACAAGTCTGGATTGACTTCACGGGCTGCGCGCAGGGTAGGCAGAATGTATCCGCGGTCATGCTCAATGCTGAACCGCTTCAATTCGGGATCCGGCTCTGGGCTGTCGTCAAAGCTGTAGGCGGTTGTGGAATAGTCGCTGGCTCCGATACAAGTGCGGGCCATCGACAGCCGAAGTCCGGCGGGTCCGAACAACTCGGAGAGCAGTGCTTTCCGCTGCTGGGCCTCGAGTTTCTCAAACCAATAGCAAGACGAATCAGTGAGGGCGGCGCCAAAACCAAGAATCTTCTGAAGACGGGCAGAAGGATCCACTTGAATACTTCCAGAAGAACTTATCGCCGGCGCACGC
>Ga0070706_100000704_pt1 | contig 37683 bp, 43 predicted proteins | sample KBSK5501metaG_FD_65476 | JGI IMG/M metagenome (GOLD analysis project Ga0070706, IMG submission 65476) | Corn, switchgrass and miscanthus rhizosphere microbial communities from Kellogg Biological Station, Michigan, USA - KBS K5-50-1 metaG | ecosystem: Host-associated > Plants > Roots >... | reverse complement strand
AAGTGCCCAAACCGGAAGTTCAAATTTGGTAAAAATAAATAAATATGGAGCAACATACTAAATATCAGTCTGGACAATTAATAGTTGAACTTCTCGTGGCTTTTGGTTTGGCGTCACTTTTAATTCCTGCAATAATTTTAGGTTTTATTTCAGCATCCCGCGGCCGCGCCCAACAGGAACAGCGTCTCCAGGCAACAGGTTATCTGCATGAAGCAGAAGAGGCTACCCGAAGTTTGAGGGATGCAAACTGGAGTAATGTGGCAACAAATGGGACCTATTACCCAAAGGCAACCGCAACTGGTTGGACTTGGGGAAATGTTGCAGATGGAACACTTGGTGCATTCACGAGGAGTGTTGTCATATCAGACATTACGCCGGCCGACCCTTCAGAAAAACAAGTCACTGTTAATGTTTCCTGGAGCAACTTTTTTCCGACAACTCTAACCTCAACTTTCATTCTGGCCAGATGGAAAAATATTAGTTATCAGCCGATTACAGCAGGGGGAACAATTACAGGACAAGGGCATGGGGATTGGTGTAGTCCAAATTTGCATATAACACCATATGATATTTCTGGGAACGGAGTTGGAATTGCTATATCTTCAATACCCGGTGCTTCCTCGGGTAGTAATGACGGATCGTATATTACAACAGGTAACAACTCCTCAAGTAATTCTACTTACAGTGTTAATATTTCAGATCCTGATTATCCAACCGTTCCAGTTGCTACAACTAACAAAACATACAATAACGGTAAAGATTATGGACTTTTTGCAAATTCAAACTATATTTATGTCGCAACAGGTAACGTTCCCGGTGATTCGAAAAGAGTTGTAGATATCTTAGACCCGACTAGCCTGACAAAATTGGGTTATTTTGATGCAGCTTCTAATCTAAACGCTCAAAGTGTTTATGTTGATGCATCTACGGGTTATGTTACTGCAAGTACAAATAATGGCTCGTCATCTTACATAATTGCCTTCACAGCTACTCCTGTTAATGGAGCCAGTTCTCAAGCACAGTTGTGGCAGAAGAATTTAACCGGCAATGCCATTGGTAATAAGGTAGTAGAAACTGGAGGATATGCCTATATAGCCACAGGAGCAACTTCAAATTCCCAGCAGCTCCAAGTAGTTCGGCTTAGCGATCAAACTTTGTATTCACCCCCAGCCTCAGGGATAGGATCCATTAATACCTCAAAACCAGGTGTAGATATAGCTATATTAGGTAATTATGCATATTTGGTAACCGGTTATAATTCCGGTTCGCCGAATATTTTTATTGTTGATATTTCAAGCCCAACTTCACCTAAAGTTGTGGGGTCAACAAATACTTTATATAGCGGTACATCAATGGACCCCTTGGGAGTGGCAACTACGCCAAATAATGCCAACAAACTTATTGTTGTAGGAAACGGTGGTTGGCAATATCAAACATTTGATGTAAGCACGCCTTCAAATCCGGTAAGATGTGGCACGCCTTTACAAAACCCTAACGGTGCAACAAAAATCCAGGCAGTTTCAACGCTTAGGGAAGTCGATGGAGATGTTTATTCATATATTTTAACAACAAATGGTTCTGCTCAGCAGTTTCAGATAATTGAGGGAGGCCCTGGTGGGGGAGGCGGAGGAAACACTGGCACTTTTGAATCCACTATTTTTGATTGCCGCACGGCCACCCCTGCTTGTCCAAGCCCTGTCATTTTTAATAGATTTTCTGAGGTTCCGTCTCCTACCCCGGCCGGGGTTGTTACGAATTACCAAGTAGCAGTTTCGGCCGATCCTGGTTGCAATAATGCTTCGTATGTTTATAGTTATACCGGAAGTTTCGGATCCACTGGTGGTCCGATACCCCTTGCAATCAACCCGGGTTATTGTTTCAGATACAAAGTCACTTTCACAAACGCTGGAAATGCTACAAGTGCATCAACATCGGTGTCAGTAAATTATTCACCATGACCATGAAAAATAATCAAATCTACAAATCTGCAAATCTACAAAAAGGTACAACAATAATCGAACTTTTGATTTACTTGGCACTTCTAACAATTTTTCTTACCGTTCTTTTGGATATTTTTGTAACAACTTTAAACTTCAAACTTCAAACCGAAAGCACATCGGCCCTTAATCAGGACACACGTTATATTTTAGGTAAACTTTCCTATGACATTTATAATGCAGATAATGTCAGCGTTCCGGCAAATTTTGGAGATACTTCGCTCTCTTTAACCCTCACAACTGCCGGGGTTCCTGAGACATTTGCTGTAAGCGGGGGGAATATGGTGTTAACAACAGGCGGGACTTCAATGAATTTAAACGGAAAAGACACAAATATTCAGTCGGTTTCGTTCAAAAGGTTGGGAGACTCTTCAGGAAAGCCCACATTTCAAATTAATTTGACTTTAGTTTCCCAAATTACAACTAAGGGAGGAACGAATAATACTCAAACAGTTCAAACAACCGTTGGTTTAAGATAAGAATTATGAATTTACCATTTTCCAACTATCATTTTCCATTTAACTATCAATCAGAAAATAGATGGCAGATGGAAGATGGCAAATCGAAAATGTCCGAATCCGGCCAGGCCCTCGTTTCCCTTCTAATCTTTGTTGTCATGGGGATGGCGATTGCGACTGCTGCATCTTTTATTATCGCTAGTAATTCTCTGGCCTCAACCAATGTTCAGGAAGGTCTTATCGCGCGTCAAATGGCAGATTCGGGAATTGAGCAAGCCTTTTTACAGCTTTTAAGAAATAGTAGTTACACCGGGACCGGGGCAACCCCGATAAGTCTTAATGGAGGAACGGTTGTTGTTACTGTTACAACAAATGGAAACCAGAAGATTATCGATTCAATAGCCACAAATGGGAGTTATGTTAAAAAAGTGGAGGCTATAGTAAGCACTAATAGCACCCTTTCCGAAATCTCCTGGAAAGAGGTACACTAAATTATGGCAAATGGTGGCGACGATTTAATGATTTTTCTTTCAACCGGACGACTTTTTATGTCAGACGGTGCGAGAATTCTTGTGTACGATTTTCCTCAAGGCATCGTCACAGATTGGGATGTGACAAATAGGGGGGTTTTCCAGGATTCTCTTGCTAACTTTATTATTGTTAATAAAATTGAACCTTCGCCGATAACTTTTATTCTTTCCGAACAGGCATGTTTTAGTAAAGATATTGTAATTAAGGAGCCGGAAAAACTGGATGAGGCAACTGCAATGTTTTTAGATGCAGTGCCATTTAATTATGTTATCTCAAAGGTTTATAGGGTCGGATCTGGGGTTCGAGTTATAGCGGGCAATAAAGACATGATAGATTCTGTTGCAGAGGTTTTTGAGGATAAAGGTTTCCCACTTTTTGCAGTAGTACCTGCGGCGATATTCCCCGAGGTTGGTTCAAAGGCCGAACTTGATATGCAATTTGTTAAAGCCGTTTCCGATAACAAAGTTCTTATTCAGACAGGAAATATGGTTACGCCCAAAGCTCTTCCTCCTGAAATTGCGGCCGAACATTCACAGCCAATAACCACAACTAAGGCCAGTAGCGGCTTTTTACCTTACTTAATTGGAGTAGGTGCTATTGCAATAGTAGTTCTTATTGTCTTGGTTATGCTCAGAAGGTGATCTGATATAGAAAATACCAGTTGACACGCCATTCGGACTAATTTACATTGAATTAATGCTCAAGAAATACTCAAAAGGTTTTACACTTATCGAACTTCTGGTGGTTATTGGTATTTTAGGAATTCTTCTTGCAATCGTTTTGATCGCTATTAACCCAGCTCGTCAGTTTGCGTTGGCAAACAACACAAGCAGGCAGAGTGGTGTGAACACTATCTTGAATTCAGTTTCTCAGTATATGGTGGATAGTAGAGGTAGAGTCCCAGCAGGAGTCACATCAACTCCAACTGACATGAAAGATACAGGTGGGGTAGACATTTGTACACTACTTGTTCCGAAATATGTTTCTCAGTTGCCTTTTGACCCAGATGCCACTGGTGGATATCATTTCACGGATTGTACCGATTACGACACAGGCTATTTGATCTCAGCTGATTCAGCAGGAAGAGTTACAATCTCAGCCCCTCAGGCGCAAGATGTAGACAGTCAGGCGGTTACGATAAGCGTAACCAGATAATCTAGTTGGATAGTTAAGTATGGCCGCCGCAAGGCGGTTTATTTTTTGTGAAGATAAGGCTTAAGTATTAAAGACTGAAGCACGTTATACGCAACCACTGCCGCGGATCCCCAAACATTGAAGGATTTGTTTACTCCAAACATTGGAAGCTCGACGATCACATCTGCCGCGTCCAACACTTCTTTGCTAATGCCATCGGTTTCATTTCCAACAACAATCGCCGAGGGGAACTCGATTTTGGTAGACAAAAGCGAGAAGGGGATTGACCTTTTATCCTGTTCAACCGCAATAATTTGCACACCCTGCTTTTTTAAGTCTTTTACCGCCTCAATGGTTTTACTTTCTTTACTCCATGGCACCCATTCCTCAGTTCCCACTGCGGCCTTGTGAATGCGGCTTGAAGGAGGGTATTCAGTCTCGCCACAGATATATAGCGCCTCAACTGCAATGGCGTCTCCTAGTCTAAACAGTGAGCCTATGTTGTATGTATCGATCACCCGGTCCAAAACCAGGTAAATTGGGTTTCTTTTGATTGTCTTGAATGTTTCGGGAGTAGGTGGAGTATGCCTCAAGTCCTTTGCCCCGAGCTTAAATTTTGTCATCCTAGAGTGAATTATATAACTTTTGCCGAACTTTTGGCTCAAATTCATGGTATAATAGGAAATTGTCAAACACTAAGAGTAACACCATCCTGTCCGGAAGTGTCTGTACCCGCTGCGGAAAGCCCAGAATCGTTGTGGACTCATATGAAGAGAAAGTTGAAACCTCAACCGTAACCTACACTATTACAGCCTGTTCTGATCCTGAGTGTCAGAAAATTGTGGATAAAATCCTGAAGCTTGAAAAGAAAAAGAGAGAGCTTATCAAAGAGGAACAGGAGAAAAGAGAACTTCTAAGAAAATCTGCCGCGGCCGACAAAAAGCGCCAAATCACCCTCTAAAACTCCGTTTGTATACTTCTGGTATATTTGTTATAGTCGCCTCATTATGAGTATTTCTGGAAAAGAGCGTGGTTTAACACCGGGAGAATTTGGAATCAGGGTGGAAAATAATGATCTTTTTTTCAAAGCACTAAAAAGAGGTTTTGCCGGAGAGGTTGGAAGACAATTGCTTGAAAAACCCGTAAAAGAAGTTGTTATTAGTCTTGTCTCGGGTAGAAGGCAGTTTAATCTTTTTGCAGCCGTTTTTATAAATGAGGAAGCTTCGCAAAAAAATAGCATGAAAGAAAGTGTGATCTCCCATGAAGTGGCTAAAAGTTTTGCAAAAAATAATCCTAACTCCGGAGTAATCGAGCGCGGAGGTAATTTTATTGTGACTGCTTCCGGGGGAACTCGTCTCCTTGTAGCCAAAGACGAAGGCTTTAATGATGAAGAATTTGACGGGAAAATGCATAGAGTTATTTCAATAACAACGGGAATGGAGCCATACCGTGCTGTTGGTTCATATCTGCAGGTTGTTCCTGCACCTCTTTCGGAAAAGGGAGTTTATGAAAAGGTTATGCCGGATTTTATTGAGGTGATCATGGCGACCGTGGATCAAATATCTAAAACAGATAAAAAAATCGCATTTAACGATGAACTAATTATTAAAACTCCTGAAACTAAAAAATCCTCAGACCCAGAGAGTGAGGAAACAGAGGATAAGGTGGCGGATGTTGTCACAAAAGTGGTGATGGAAAAACCTAATGTTAAATTCGATGAAATAGGAGGACAAGAGAAAGCCAAACGCGAGATTCAGGAAATTGCATTCGCTTTGACAAACCCGGAGATTTATAGAAAGTGGGGAACAAGGCCACCCAAGGGAGTTTTAGTCCATGGACCGCCCGGAACTGGAAAAACATTATTAGCTAGAGCTCTCGCCTCAGAAGCGAAAGCCAAATTCTTCAATGTAAAATCAACAGATTTTGGATCTAAATGGATCAATGAATCCTCGAGGATGATTCAGGAGATTTTTAATGCTGCGTATGGAGATAAAGGTAGAACAATTATATTTTTTGATGAGATTGATACAATTGCTTCCAAAAGAGAAACATCTCATGATGAAGACCAGAAGGTTTTGGGGGTAATTCTCACAAATATGGACGGGATCGAGAAGCATGATAATGTAATGGTTGTAGGTTCAACAAACCGTCTTGATTCTTTGGACACAGGTCTAACCCGGGCGGGAAGATTTGATAGATTAATAGAATTAGCGCCACCAAACGCGGAAGAAAAAAAGCAAATTTTTGAGATTCATATGAAAAAGGCACAATCTAAAACAGCTTTTAACTTATTCTCAGATATTGATATAAACGTTTTCGCCGGTCAAAGAAAAATAACTAATGGGGCAGATATAGAAGAAATAGTTAGGAGAGTTTTGATTGGTAAACTCAGGCAAGAACGTAATGGAGAAAAAGTTGGCCCGGTTACAACCGAAGATTTCTTAAAAGAAATCCGGGAATACGAGAGAGGGAAGGATAACAAAAAACCTATAGGATTTTCAAGGCAGTCTTAAACTGGTAACCCCATGCCTGATATGGTAAAATTCCCTTGTCTGTGACAATAAAATATCCTTTTGAGGCCCTACATTCAGAATGAGAGCCAAAATCGGAGATTTTGGCCCTATCGTCTAGTGGCCTAGGACACGGGGTTTTCAGCCCTGTAACCTGGGTTCGAATCCCAGTGGGGTCACAGAGGGCCCTTAGCTCAATGGTAAGTATGACTTCGCCTTCGGCGTAAACCAAGCTTGCCATTTCGCTTTGGGTTCGTTGGGCCCTTAGCTCAATGGTAGAGCAACACCCTTTTAAGGTGATGGTTCTGGGTTCGAGTCCCAGAGGGCTCACTCGTCAGAGCTCAACTTGTGCGCTTCGTTCCGACCAGTGTCGGAACTTTGCTATTTGCAGTTGGCTCTTCCTCTCAAATTATTTCATAATTTGTTTACAAAATTGCTTTGCAATTTTGAGACGAGAAACAGCGAAGCTAAAAGCAAAAAGCGAAAGCGGTTTGCAAATTGCGGAGCTAGTTTGGAGGACTTTGCGGGATCGTCTAACGGTAGGACACGAGACTTTGGATCTCGGTATTCTAGGTTCGAATCCTAGTCCCGCAGCACGCAGTGCTAGGGCCAAGATCTTCGAGAATCGAAGTAGTCTTAGTCCCGCAGCACTTTTGATATAATAATTTATGGTGGAATTAAGTATTGAGTTTCCCAAACAAGTTTTTTCAAAGCCAGAACCAAGGACTTTTCAGGTAATTGAAAAATTTGAAAAAGTTTACCATAGAGAATTTTTGGAAGATGAGAGGCGCTTTCATGAAAAGGACTCGGTACACACAAGATATAGGGTTTTAAAGGAGGTTTTGCGTTCAACATCTTTCAGCTCTGAAAAATTTGAAAATGAAGACATCAGGGTATTGGCGGATTACCTTTTAAAAGATGAAAAATTAGCGGAACCATTTAAAGACTGGATTCGAACAAGATCACTCGAATGGGAAAGAAAGACGTTGCCAAAAAATAGCTACAGACTCTACGCTTTGGGGAAAAACAAAGTTAAAAAATAATTTATATTTTTTTGGCCTTAATCGCCATGAAGAGGGGAAACTCGGCGCGTGAACGGTTTTCCATTTTTGAAGCTCGTCCTTCACTTTCTTTATCACTGGTCCACTCCTCAATTAGTTCAATCACAAAGCCGGCATCCTTTAGCATTTTGGAATAGCTACTAATGGGATAGTGGAACGACCAGGTAACTTCAGAATTTCTATCACTTGGGTTCATGTTAATTGGAATTTCCAAGGGGGACATGTATCTATCAATTCTTCGATATTGCGTCTTTTTACTTTCATCAATTTCCCAGGAGGATTGTCTGGGAATTCTAAAAGCAGGATGATTTAATACAATTACTAATTTAGAATTGGTAATTAATAATTTGGCTGCATTAAGAAGAACCGCTTCGGGATCTTTTACATTTTGGAGGGCAAGAATAATTACCGCGGCATCAAACTTTTCGGTTAAATTTAGGGGCTTGGTAATATCCGCAACTTCATACCTATGATGGTAATTTTTGTCTTCGTTTTTAGCAAATCTAATCAAGCTTTCGGACAAATCTACACCTAGATAATCTACGTTTTTCGGTAGAGATTTTGCCAGAACCCCGTTTCCACAACCAAGGTCCAACAACTTAGAATTATGAATTAAGAATTTAGAATTAAGGTCAAGGAGTCGCAGGACGCCGGGGATAACTACATGTTGATGATAATAATGTCCCTCTCCGCCTCGGGTTGTTTTGTTGTACCAAGGAGCAACTTTTTGCCAGGAAGTGTTCCTAAAATCTTTTTTCATTGATCAATTATATATCAGAATACTCTTTTTTCATTCTTTGCTTGCCCAAAGAATGAATCAAGAAAGGGCCCGCCAATAAAAAATCAATAACTCCTCATTGCACTCGTACTTTGTTCTCAAACTCCCTTCGTGTGCGCTCGGTCGAGCTATTCGAACTTTGAAGTGTACTCGTTTCATTCGTCGAAATTGATTTTTAAAGGCGTTTGAAACAGAAAATAAAAATGTTAGAATGCGGGATGGAAAGAAGTTTTCGTAAAACTAGAGAGACGTTTATTGAAGGGTCTAGGACATTAAACCAGCTCTACTATACTTCAGACGAGATTTTTGCCAAGGAACAGGAACGTATATTTCAAAAAGATTGGACTTGTACGGGACACGTTAGCCGAATTCCAAATGCTGGGGATTATTTTATTATCAACCAGGGAACCGAGAGCGCAATTGTATTGAGAGATAAAAAGGGAGGAGTTAGCTCATACCACAATGTATGTAGGCACAAAGGGACTGAGATTTTTCAAAATGAGGGTCATGTAGGCAGTTCCATCCAGTGCTCATATCACGGATGGACATACGATCTTGATGGAAAATTAATTGGATCTCCTTCAATGGAGGATGTAGCTGGATTTAAAAAGGAAAAATATTCACTTAAAAAAGCGCCAGTACATATTTGGAATGGTTTTATTTTTGTAGATACTTCTTTAAATGACCCTGTTCCTTTTGATGAAAAATACCCGGAACTAACTGGAAAATTTGAAGGGTGGAACTTGGACAAACTTAAACCATTCAAATCGGAAAAATTTGATGGAACCGCTACTTACGAAGTTAATGCCAATTGGAAACTTATGATGGAAAATTTTAATGAATGTTATCACTGTGCCACTCTTCACCCGGAATTAAATAAAGTTTTAGACAATAAAACTGGATACAATGATTTGACTGGTGGGCCGGCACTGGGCGGTTATATGGAAATGCTAAAAGGCATCGAAGGTGTCACAATGTCCGGTAAAAAATGTGCTCTCCCGATTAGAGAATTAGACGAACGGGAAGCTAGACGTGGTTATTATTATTCAGTGATGCCCAACCTTCTTTTAAATATTCACCCCGATTATGTTGCTTATCATTTAACAACTCCTATCGCGCCAAACAAAACAAAAATAGTAACTGAATGGCTTTTTAATCCAGATTCTTTTGGAAGAGATGATTTTAATCCCAAGGATGCGATTGATTTTTGGGATGTTACCAATAAACAGGATTGGAATGTATGTGAGAGGGGACAAAGAGGAATTAGCTCAAAAGCGTATGAGTCCGGTCCTTATTCTGGCCGTGAATCACTTTTGGCCGCTTTTGACAGGCACTATTTGGATATAATGGGAGTGAAACCATGGACAGAATAATAATCGGTTTAACCGGACCGGGCGCTGGGGGAAAAGGCGAAGTCTCGAAAGTTTTGCAAGAGCGGGGATTTGTTTATTTTTCCCTCTCTGATGAAATCAGAAAAGAGGCGAGAAAGAGAAAATGGTCCGATACAAAAAGAGAAGTTCTTCAAGACTTGGGAGATGAATTAAGATCCAATCTTGGGAACGATGTTTTGGCAAAGCGCGTTGCAACTCTTCCTGAATTTAAGCACGCCGATATGGTTGTAATAGATAGCATAAGACACCCCGCGGAGATTGAATATTTAAAAGAAGTTTTTGATGCCAAAATTATTGGGGTTACGGCGTCCCCCGAAAAGCTATTTGATCGGATGAGACAAAGGAACCGAGAGGGAGATCCAAAAACTTTTGAAGAATTTGAGAAGATGCTCAAAAGAGAAATGGGAATTGAGGGCTCATCAGTAATGCAAGTGCATAAGTGTTTGGCTGCCGCAGATTTCGTCATTTCCAATGAGGGAGACAAACCTGATTTAAGAAAAGAAACAGAAAAAGCACTGCATGAGCTTGGAATCGAATCAGGCATTAGCGGTGAAAGGGATCATCATCACCATCATGGTCACTAAAGTTTGACTTCCTGAAATATTTTTGTCAGAATCGTGCTAATGGCCGAAAGAGATGTTCGAAAATTTGTCGAAAGCGGCTTGGGATTGGGAAGAAGTTGGAATAATTTTGCTGAAAGAGTTGCAGCAACTTCTTACCTCACAACCAGAGAACATATAGGCAAAGATTTTGCTGACAGACACGGAAAAAAACTTGGGAAGTTAATTTCCGATAAAGATCTTGATCAGGTAGTTAACGGTTATTATAAAAACAATATGGAAAAACTTGAATGTAGTCAAATAAATGAGGATGTTGGGGTTGCCCTCAAGAATTGGCAAAGAGATCCTATGAATGAGGCTGCCATGGGACTCATTGGAGGATATCTAAAAACGGCCGACTCATTTGGCTTGGACTTAAGTTTTAAAATTAAAAATCAAGAAGGAATTTTTGCCTACAATTTTGGACATAAAAACGAAAACCCTACTTACAGAATCCTGCCAGATCAAGGACTTTTAAAAATTATGATTATAAAAACCCAGAAGGTTATTCGCGAGTTTCAACCTTACCAAATAGTATCGATCGGGGTAAAATAAAACTTCATTATGACGAAAGAACAACATACAGCCCCATGGCTTTTACAAGCCAATTTAGACGCTTGCCTTGCGAGTTGGCAAAGAAAGCCGGATTCAGAAGACGAACTGAGATTTCTTGAAGTGACATTAGATCGAGTTTTTGCACAAGGAGGCTTGATAGTTAAACTGAAAAAAGAAATTCTTGACATTGGGAGTCCGGAAGAAAGAGCATTAACAATGAAGCAAGCAGAAACTTATGGAAGCGAGGAAGGAGGCCTTTTAGTTTTTGAATCCTCACAGGATTTGAAACTTAGAGTAGGCCAAATTAAAGATAAAACCTATTTATTTTTGGACAGTAGAGTTGAAAAAACAATCGGATTTATCAGGCCGGAATATATTGTTAGTTGGAAATTTAAGAAATAACACATTTGACAAAGGCATAGGCCGCATGTATCCTCCAGTTATGCGAGAGTTTTGGAGAGGTTTTTTACATATTCCCGAAGAAGAAAAACCTTTCGTTCTCACCAACGAATTATTAGTTAAATCTTTGGATGAAATTGTCGCGGATGACAGTATGCGGGAAGCCCTCCTTTCTTTGGCCAATTCAGAGTCTTCAAAAACAAAATTCAAGGTAGAAAGATTCACTGAGGGAGTCAGAGTTTTGGTTGGAAAAAAAGAACCTAAAGATGAACTTTTCAAGGTTGGAATAGGTAAAAAATCTTTGTATTACATAAACAAATATTCGATTCCGGGTAGAGAGGTTCATAAATTTCAGCCAAAAAATATGATTTTCAATGAAGAAGATTTAAAACACAGCATCGAGGGATTTATTCTTTTGGGGCCCTTCTGGGATCAAATTATAGATGTTAGGAAAGAGACACTGCTTGAGAAAATGAATGTGGCCCAGTATCAACCTGAACAGCACAATTTTGAAAAGTAGTAATGGAGATAAATTTTTTTCAAAGTACAGAACACTTAAACTCCGACTTTAAAAAAGCAGTTTCAAATTGGAAAAACCACGACTCTATCGAGACCGCTTCAAAAATTAATGAACTTATAGAAAAAGGCGGGGGAGATTATGCAGATTTTTTATTAAGACTTTCGGGCGATGTTTTAGAACATGCCAACGGCGGCTTTGGAATGCTTCATGAACTTTTAACGGAATATGGTAGAAAAGAAGACGATCTCTGGGTGCTTGATATTCATGGGCACAAAAGGCTTGGGATAAAAATTTTAGTTCTTCAAGAACCTCGTCTTCTAATTTTAAAACATAAAGGGGAGGGGCCTTTATATTATTTTAAATCTGAAGAAATTGCCGGAATTGAAGTAGTATAATTTATCTATGGCAGGGAAAGAATCTGAAACAACAAATCTATTAAAACAAAAAGCGATTGATCTCATTGATCGCTCTTACGAAATAGCAAAAAGCAGAAGGGAAGTTTCGAATCGTTTGGGAGAAAATCAGTGGCTTTATATTGCATCCGGAATGGAAAAGCTTGCGGTGGGACTCGAACTTTTGTCCCCAGCCGAAACAAAAAAGATTCACGAAAGCTACCATGGGGTTGAGACAAATCCAAGCGCAAAAGAGATTGCAACGACACTAATTAGAAAAATGCATACTGATGCGGAAGCGGCAAGAAAAAAAGGAGATTTTTCTAAGGCCGGACAATATGTTCAACAAAGTGTTGGGATGATGGAATTAAGTCTTGGAATTCAGATTCTAACCAAGGAAGAATGTCAGCTTTTATCACTTGAGCATTTGAAATCCTCAAAGTCGTGACCGCTTTTGGACACAAGCTAATCGGGACTCCGTTTATGAAAAAGATGGTCGGAAAGGCTCTTCGAAAGGTTCCTAAAGATATTGTCAACTTTGTTACCAAGACAACTTGGATCATTGGCTCATTTGAGGATGGCTGGGCCTTTACGCTAAGAGGGGACGAACTTAAAAAAGAAGAATACTTAATTTTTTTAAGCGATGAACTTTTTGAGGCAGATGAAAAACAAATTATATGGACGATTATCCACGAGATAGGACATGTTGTTTTAGGGCACAGAAATTCAATTGGTAAAGTTCAAAGTAAAAGTGAAGTTAGAAAACAGGAAAAAGAAGCGGACGAATTTGCAGTCAAGTGTTTGGGGTAGTACAATCCCCCCATGAATTTAGAGAGAAGTGTGAGACTGGCAAGATATGATCTGGACCTTTTTCGAAAAGCACCCATCGGAAATGACTTAGTTTCCGAGAATAGAGATTTCGCCGACGCTTTGAAACTTGAAGTTTCATTACCCTCGGCTGAGCAAGAATCTATTAAGAACGCTTCAGAGAAAGTTAATAGTGTAATACGCAAACGTTTTTCCAGATTTTTTGGGCTACCTGCACAAAAATTCTCTGAAGGTAACCAAAATAGAGTTGTTTCTTTTGAGGATACAGATGCTTTTTATGAATATGTTCGCTTATTAGGCGGCAATGACGAAGTTCATATTAAAAGGGCTGAGGCAATTAGAACGCCAATCGAAAAAGGCTACCTAACGGCATTCCCAATTGCTTCCGTATTTCCCAATTCCGATTATGCAGAGGATTGGGTAACAAATTTAGTTGAGAAAGAGGGAATATCCAAATCTCTTGCTGAAGAGAAATTCACTTTTGCCTATTTTTTCCATATTCTGACTCATGAAACGTTACATATCTATGAATTTCCCTCTGTATACGGCCCTTTTTCTGAATGTGCTGTAGCATACTACTCAGAAAAAGTGTTATCCGATTTAAAAATACCTTTGACTTTTGGCAGATTGGATGAAAATAGAAATTATTTTTATAAACTGCTTTTGAATAAGTATGGGGATGATTTACATAAATTTTATTTTGGATCACTTGGTAATTTCATAAAACAAACCTCAATCCTCTCCAATTTCAATAAAAAAATCCTTGGGGAATTATTTCCAAATGGTTACGGACTTTCAAAAAAACAGATACGGGAGTTCAAAGAATAGAAGTTAATTTTCCGGGTTGTCGATTATTGTAAAAAAATCGTCGTCGCCAACTTTTTTTGAGGTTTAAAGCTTTGCATTTCTTAATGCCTTTTCAATAAAGATAATTTGGTCGGGAGGCAGGATGGGTAACTTATCGAATTCAAAAAGTTTTGCTTCACTAACTTCTTTTGAGGACATAAAGACCCCGCCTAAAAATGCACCCTTATAAGTAATATCAAGCCGGGCGGACTCCCTATCGGTTCTTATTTTTAACCTCTCGTCTGCACTTACCTCATATCCCGTTTCTTCTTTAACTTCCCGCTCAATTGCCTCCTTTGGGTGTTCACCGCCCTTGGCATAACCGCCCGGTAAACTCCAATTACCACTGCCGCGGTAGGTGTGTTTTACAAGAAGAACTCTACCATTAGCATCAAAAAAAATTCCGGTTACACCAACCAAAAATTGATCATTAACCCGCCTCATTACGAATAGTTTAATGTCTTTGGGAAGGTGGAGAGCCTGCCAAATTTTTAGTAATAATCCTTGCATATTTAAATTGCGTTATCGTCATCGGGTTCTCCGTTTTCATTTTTAATTTTTGCGTTTTCTACTTCAAATTTATGTAAAGATTTTGTTGTTTCCGCAAGCTCTTTTTTAAGAGCCTTATTTTCATCTTTTTGTTCGTTTATGGTTAAACTTTGGGAAAGATCTTTGAATATGTGGAATAGCATGGCCGTTATAAGACCTATCAAGAGAGGAATCAAAATCGCTAGATAAAGGGGAATATTGGGAAATATATAGCCGCCAAAATTTAAGCTAACAGGCCCAGTATTTTGAGTGGCGAACAGAGCGAATAAAATTCCTAATACGACAGTGATTATTAGGGTTACCATACCTTGATTATATGCTTAAATTCAAGAAAAAGTGTTATAATTAAGATGTGCTAATTGCAATCTTGGTTCTTTTGATTCTCTTCTGGCTTCTTGGTTACGGACCCATTCAGGTTTTCCATATTATTTTGTTACAATTCAATGGTCTTTCAATTACTATTTGGGATCTTCTTATTTTCTTAGTTTTTGTCTGGCTGGTTACCAGTTTACCAAGTCCTTTTAGGCAAATTGCGGTCGTATTCGTCCTTATTTGGCTTTTGTCTTCCTTGGGAATTATTGCCATTGCGGGACTTTCTAATATCCTTGTCATCGCAATTATCGTCGGCGTACTTCTTTATGTGTTAAGCGGGGGAAATTAGGGAAAAATCTCAATACTCTGTCGGGTCACAGGCTTCAAGAATTGACTGTTTTGCCCTGTACAATTCTTCGGGAGAAATTTCGAATCTTTGTGCAAGATAATTTAGGAGTCTTGTATGCGCTTCTTTTTGTTCTGGGGTGATGGGCAAGTCAGCAAGGTTTATTAATTTCGGGTCATCAATAATGCCGGGGATTTTAGACCCATCAATTGCAATTTGAGCAACTAAATTGATATAACACATGGCGGCAGAGGACACTCTTTTTGGAAACATCATGGTAACAAAGGCAATTCTTGCTTCGATAGTCCCAGATGTCATTTCTCGTTTCATCCCCGGATTATACACTTTATATGGGGAGGAATTTGATTTTTGTTTGAAAGGTGATAAAGTTCTTCTTATGCGTCCGGAGCAATCAGGAACAAGTTCAGTTGAGGAGTTACTTCAATCCAGGTTAAATGAGCTCCTTAAGTCTGGGAGAAAAAACGGCGATTTCAATTCACTTTCAGAAAATGGATTTGTTTATATTGATGACTCAGAATCTCTGGTTTCGGGTCCACACTTCTATATTTTAGCTAATTCAAAATCCGGGGAAACAATAAGGGAGATGTATGAGACAGGAAAACTCCCTTCGACTTTAACAGGTCACATTGACGCACAAGGGAATGGGGATGTTCCAGTTTGGCAAATAACGGATTTTTTAACCAGTACGGCGCAAGAGATTGGAATAGCTGATTTTAGAGAACTTGCAGCCAGCCTCAAAATATCAAACTCAAAAGACCTTGATCTTTATAAATTTGACGACCCCAGAAATCTTTGGCAAAAAATAGTTGACAGTTTTTAGAAATAGGGAGAAGTTTGATGGTCTTCTTGTAGTTTGGGGGTTGCTATACATTACCTTTAGAACTATTCTCATTCCAGATGACTGAAAGAAAAACTGATTTTTTGATGGGAGTTTTGAACCTTGAACTCACATTTGCACTCGAAGGCTGGAAATCCGCACCATTTTCTGAGAATTCCCTGATTAAATTAAATACATTATTTGAGTTGGGGGAAAAAATGGGGATGGATACAATTCTTGAAATAGATAACGAAGCAATAACAAAAAAGGACGACGGCTTTTTCAGAATTTTGCCGGAAGAATCGGCAATCTATGGGGGCGAACAAGGAGACCTGCGTGTTTACAATATTCCTCCGACCCTAAAAGATCCTGGTCAGGATCCGTGTGTTTTGTGGGCTTCTTCAGGGGTTGGGGAACCGGCTCTTGTTTATTATCATAAAGAACGTGGCGAAATCGGCCGTTTTAGACCTTCCGATGTTGTTTCAATAACACTTAGATAAAGGCTTTTATGAAAGGGAAAATTAATCGGATTGAGGCATTGACGGACACCCCTTGAACAGCTATAATCCCTCTAGATGAGAAAAGGATGACAGATCGGTCCTCAAAAGAGCCGCTTCTGGCGGCTTTTTTCGTTTTACAGGGTTGACTCGCCTCATAGGTTGATAACTCTTCTAGTTTAGCTCCTTAACTTTTGAATAATTAGAAATACAACACGTTTTTGACCTCTGTGCGAAGTCAAAAACAACCAGCTCTAGCAGGGCTGGAATACATATGTAGAATTTTTGGAATTCGATATGTGATCGGGAAATCAGGATTAGAGGTATATCAATTTATTGGTATATTTCACTTTTTGAGGGTTTGATCCTGGCCCAGGATTAACGCTGGCGGCATGCCTTATGCATGCAAGTAGAACGAGTCTCGCAAGAGATTAGTTGCGAACGGCTGAGTAATGGATAGGAATCTCCCCAATGGCTCGGAATACCTCATCGAAAGATGAGCTAATACCGGATAACCCCGCAAGGGAAAAGCGCTTAACTGCGCACCGATGGATGAGCCTATCTCCCATCAGGTAGTTGGTAGGGTAATGGCCTACCAAGCCTATGACGGGTACCCGCCCTGAGAGGGGAAACGGGCAGAATGGGACTGAGACACGGCCCATACACCTACGGGTGGCAGCAACAGGGAATCGTACGCAATGGACGAAAGTCTGACGTCGCAATGCCGCGTGGAGGATGAAGGCCTTCGGGTCGTAAACTCCTTTTACAGTAATAGAGATGTTATTGAGAATAAGCACCTGCTAACTCTGTGCCAGCAGCCGCGGTAATACAGAGGGTGCAAGCGTTATCCGGATTTATTGGGCGTAAAGCGTTTCGTAGGCGGGTTCATAAGTTACTCTTCAAAGACTACGGCTCAACCGGAGGAAGGGGGGTAATACTGTGAGTCTTGAAATATGGTGGGGCATCTGGAACTGATGGTGTAGTAGTGAAATACGTTGATATCATCAGGAACTCCAAGGGCGAAGGCAGGATGCTAACCATTTTTTGACGCTGAGGAACGACAGCTAGGGGAGCGAAAGGGATTAGAGACCCCTGTAGTCCTAGCCGTAAACTATGCTCGCTAGGGGTTGGGCCGCAAGGCTAAGCCCCGTAAGCTAACGCGTTAAGCGAGCCGCCTGGGGAGTACGGTCGCAAGACTAAAACTCAAAGGAATTGACGGGGACCCGCACAACCAGTGGAGCATGTGGTTTAATTCGAGACAAAACGAAGGACCTCACCAAGCTTTGACATAATACCGTTTTAAGCACTCAGAAATGAGAGCCTATCTTTAGAAATATTGATGGTACTACAGGTGTTGCATGGCCGTCGTCAGCTCGTGCCGTAGGGTGTTCCCTTCAGTGGGGTAACGAGCGCAACCCTCGCCAAATATTAAATATCTATTTGGGACTATTTGAATTTATTTCAGATGGAAGTGAGGACGATGTCAGGTCAGCATGGCCCTTATAGCTTGGGCCACACACATGCTACAATGGAGCCGACAGAGGGTTGCCAAGTCGCAAGACGGAGCTAATCCCAAAAACGGCTTCTCAGTGGGGATTGAAGGCTGCAACTCGCCTTCATGAACGCGGAATTGGTAGTAATCGCGCATCAGCTATGGCGCGGTGAATACGTTCTCGGGTCTTGTACACACCGCCCGTCAAGTGAGTAAAGTTGTATATACCTTAAGTCCGCCTGTGGCGGGCCAAGGTAGAGACAGCGATAAGCACTAAGTCGTAACAAGGTATCCGTACTGGAAGGTGCGGATGGATCACCTCCTTTCTAAGGAGTGATAATTTCACCCAGTTTTTAAGGTCGCCGTTTAACTTAAACAAACGGGACAGTTTTCTCGATCACATATAGAAGTCCAAACAAAATAACCACTCTTTAAACGGAGTGGTTTTTTGGTGGGGAAAATTAGGAGTTTACGAGATATTTATTGGCAGGGGATATTACGGCAAAGACTCTCCAAGAAGTTCCGTTTTTTAATACTGTATTTATTTGTTCGTCAGAAAAATGCACAGCTTCTCCAAACAATGGGTCATTAAAGATAATATTTTCATTTTCATCGATTCCGATAGCCATAGAATGATGGTCTATCCAATTGTTCTTGCCGCCAAAACCGGCATTTACCCAGACAGGAATTCCTACTGAAGTGTATCTTCTTATTTCTGATTTTATATATTTTACTTTACCTTCAATACCAGGCACATCATAATGAATGCTTTTTAAAACTTCTTGATGATCAGGCGCACTGGTTCCCTTAACTGTCAAAATTCTCTCTTCGCCCTTCCCTTTAAAATATCCTGCGTAAATATCCCAATAAATAAGTGGGGTTGTGTCTGTTACCATTCCTCCTGTTACAGGTCCGCAACCTTGGTTTTCGGTTGTTGCACTGCCACTATTGGGAATATCTTTCCACTGAGGATCTTTTTGAGAAAAATAGGCAAATTTTTTCCCCGATAATTCTTTTTTTACAGATGGTTCTTCATTAATATTGTTTTCAGGAGTTTGGATAGGATTAGAGACTTTTGTTTCTAAAGGTTTGATATTAGGAACAGTGGCAACTGAAGCTACTTTTGCTAATTCCGGCGCACATGACGCCAAAAAAGCACTACCAGCAAAGATACCGGTAACTCTTAAAAAATCACGTCTGTTTAATTCTTTATTCATCCTATATATTCCATTGTAAGAAGTTAGGATTATTGGCCTAACCTTGCTTGAAGCCAGGCTTTAGGGTCTTCGAGATATTTATGGATTTCACCTTCATCCCAATCTTCAGGATAATAACCATAAACCATTCCGGGATTATTTTCAGCGTAGTCATTTTTTGCAATTTGATCAAAAACTTCAGTTTTAGCTATACCTTTCCAAATCTGAAAGTGAAGATGGGATTTTTCCCAACCTCCGGAACTTCCCAATTCTCCAATTTTTGTACCCTTTTTAATGATTTCTCCGGGATCGTTGCCGATAATATTTTCCATATGAGCATAAACTGCGTAATCATCATCATATTTGATAACCACAATGTTCCCTAAATTTTTGAGATCATTACCTTCTCTGACCGGGCCTGCGAAAACCAAAATCCCGTCACAAACACTGACGATATCCGTACCCCTTATTCCGGCAAAATCGGTTCCCAAGTGATGTTTAAGACCACCGTTTTCGGTTCTGTCAGGTTTGCCTCTATTTGTAATAACGTCCATAAATCTTAAACCCGTGTCCCATTTAGCTCTCTCAAAAGGCATTATGCAACTATTGTCTACAGGTATTTCTGTTGATATGGCATAAGGTGTCGGAAGAACTATCTTATCTAGTGTAGTTGTATCAACTCCCAGTTGGGGGAGAGATTTTGTGGGTTCAAGAGTTGGGGCGGCGGGATCGGCAGACTTGGCCTGGGCATCTGTTGCACAGCCATAAAGAAATAATGCACCGGTGAGAATTAATGGAATTTCTTTTCTCATATTAGGGAAGAGTAATTCTAAGAGTTAATAAGGCACGATCTGTTGTATTTAATCGATATGCTTCGCCTTTAGTTAAAGCTGGGATGCCGGGGTATTTGGGGTGGCTAATGTTTACATTTCCATCCCCACTTACACAGCTTAAAACTGTGATATATATGTGTTTGGGATCTTTGTCATTTCTTATCCAATCCGGTGTTCCGATTATGTCGGTCCTGACAAAAATAATATTGTCACCAGACGGATAAATTCCCCAAGGACTAGTGGATTCTTCACCTAACCAAAAACTTTGTGGTATAGAGGCTTCGTTCACAATTTCTGCGTCAAAAGAAAACCCGGAAATATTTACAACTACTGTTTGTTTATATAGCTCTGCAGCTTGGTCAGGATTTTTAATGATGTGCGCAACTGCCTCGCGTGCCAGTTCTCCAGGCGCCAACTGTAGTGAATGAAAATCAAGAAAAATATGATTTGGTTGATCTGTCACGAAAACAAAATAAGGGTTGCCTGCGGAAGGGTCTTTCGCGGCGAATGAGAAGACGTTGTCAACACCTTTAACTTTTTCTGGATCCCAGCTTGTTATTGCTTGGGGTGTGTCGGCACTGTAAATTTGGGGTGTTCCAAACAAATGGCCTAAGAAACGCCTAAGTTCAGGACCTTCATCAATTGTAAAAGGGGAGTTCGCAAAATCTATTGGTCCGATAATGAACCTTTGTTCCACAGTCTTTGTAGCAGTGGGTGGAATTTCTGTAGGAACCTCAGTTGATGTTTGAGTTGGAATAACCAGCGGAGAAGTGGTTTCAGTAGGAGGTGAAATTAATGGTGTTGGTTCTATATGAACAGGTTTAATTGAATTGCATGCAGAATTTGCCGCTAAAGCAGCCATAACTGTGGTTGAAACCAATAAATTAAGTCTGCTTTCCATAATTTCACAACTAATTTCTTAATGAGTTGTCAAATTGTGGTGCAAGAGAAGCAAGATGGTACGGTGTTCGGGAATTTTTCATGATGAAAAGGATTCCCGAACACCGCGGAAGGCTTAAAGGCTAGATGCCCTTATGCCTCTTTGGTTGCCTAGAACGGCCACCAGGAATAGAACCAGGCCCAGAATGAGTTCTCGCCCGCGGACGGATCACAGTGGGGCGGAAGAGCCCAGTCCTTATGCCCATTCGCATCGTAGTGCGCGCGAAGTTGAGCACAGGAAAGGCCATCGCCAGGCGTGACAGGAGTCGGTGTGACCTCAGGATTGGCCGTGCAGGTACCATCGCCGTTGGCATGATAGCCATCAGGGACAGTGGCCTGGTTGCCCTCGAGATTCGAGCAGACGTCGACCGGATTCTCGCAGGAGACAACCTTTTTGCAGGTCGTGCCGTCGAGGGTGAATCCATCGGGGCAGGAATACGTGGTCGTCCCGACGATCGAGTCGAGCTGATTCGGCAACGAATTGTAATAGCCGTCTGCCCAGTTCGGAACCCCCTGCGAAGGCCCTGTTGGCTTGTGGCAGTGATTCGGATCCTGGGACTTCTGATATTGGACAGTGATCGGGCCGAAAGTCTCGGTGACTGTGTCCGCATACAGGAAGTGCTGATCCCGACCTGAACCAAACTTGCGCTTGCAGTCCTTGGTCGAGTCCGTGCTCGTGTAGGCGCCGTCATCTACCGGGCAGATCTGATGACTGGCCGTGAAGACGATTGCCGGGCACGAATATGTAGTCGTGGCCGTAGCGTCGATTGTGGTATAACACACATCGCCTTCCTTGACGATTCCAGTCTGGGGCGCTGCCGCGACCGGAGTGAGACCAACCGCCAGAAATGCCGCTATGGCAAGTATGACGACGGTCATAAAAATTGGGAGTTTCATTATTTTCTCCTTTGAGAAATGTGTCAAAAAATGAGCCTGACACTCGACTCTCCCTAAATACGGGATACCGCTGCATCCAGTTATGGACACAGGGGAATCCCGTATTTCTTTTTTCTTGCTTCTCTTGTAAAAGAACTAGCTAAATTTTGGCCTCAGTAATCCCGCAAATGTGGGAATAATGAGTGAACACGGATTATAGGTTAGATTCTGCCAAATGTCAAGTCTTAGGGGGTTCGGGCGGGCGGTGGAAAAACTTCGGGTGTTTACCTTTATAGTTGGGGGAAACTCCTGGAATATGGCTGCCGGGAACTATAGATTGATTAGTGTTGACTGGTGACTGTGGGGCAGGGTAATCCGGCGTTTTACTGCCAAAACTGTTAATTTTTAATTCTTCGTTGTTCAATTTCCTGGTCCAGCGCTCCCTCGAAAATTGGATAACTTTATCCTTATTAAGGTTACTGGAAATTGGAAGGGGAAGGGTGGTTGAAACAAAAGGTCTAGTAATTTGGCCATCAATTGTCATTTTTGTGGCTATTTGGAAAGGACCTAAATTAATAAGATCCTGGGGAGTAAATACTTCTGCAAATTCTTTTGTCAAAACATCGGCATCTCCGGCCCCAACCGCAAACGTCATGACAGTTCCGGCATTGCCCAAAATGGCCTTGGTAACTTCTTCAGGAATTTGGGCCATGTACTGGTTGGCAAGCATAATATCCAAACGGTATTTACGGGCTTCAGACATGATTTTAATGAAAGACCCTGTCGCAAAGTTCTGGAACTCGTCAACATAAAGATAAAAATCGCGTCTTTCTTCTTCCGGCATTGAAACTCTATGCATCGCGGCAAGTTGGAATTTGGTAATAAGCATTGCTCCAAGAAGAGCGGCATTATCTTCCCCAAGGCGTCCTTGGGAGAGGTTTGCCAGCACAATTTTGCCCTGATTCATGGCATCATCCAGGCTTATTGAGGACTTTGGTTGTCCAATGACGGTTCTTATCAAAGGGGATGTAACGAACTGTCCAACCTTATTTAATATTGGGGAGATGGCTTCTTGCTGAAGTTTCTCAGGCATTTTATCAAATTCATCTCTCCAAAATTGGCGCATTGTCTCGTCTTGAATCGTTTCTTCGATTCGAGTACGGAAACTCTTATTTGTTAAAAGTAGGGGGATATCTCTTAGTGTTGAGTTGGGAACTTGGGCCAAAGTGAATAGTGAGTTTCTTAAAATATATTCAAGTCTTGGGCCCCAGGAAAAGCCGAAGATTTTATTAAAAATTGAAACGATTCCTGAAACGACCAACTCCGCCTCTTCTTTATTGGTAACCTCCAGGGGATTAATAATAATGGGGTAGTCTTTATCCGCCGGGTTAAAATAAATGACGTCGTTAATACGGTGTTTGGGAATGTAGTTTAGAACTATGTCGCAAAGATCCCCATGAGGGTCAATAATGGCGAGTCCACGGCCTTTTTTGATATCATCAATTGCCATGTTGGCGATGAGAGTAGATTTTCCTGTACCGGTTTTTCCGATAGCCCAAACGTGACGTCTCCTGTCTATATCCTTAATTCCAAAAATAGTGTCGCGGTTTTTGAAAATAGTTTTTCCAAAAAAGTCGATATGTTTTTTATCTTCCTCAGTTGCCGTAATTGCATTGGGTAAATTCTCAGGCGGCTCGCTTAAGACTTTTGTTCCCCATGCAATTCCTGAGACCTTAATTTTGTCGCTTGGTAAATGCCAGATGGTGGCAAGCTCCATTACGTTTAAAACTGAATTATCGGAAACATGCCGGAGTAGGGCATCTTTGGGGCTAGCCTTTTTAAAGAGTGATTTTTTACTTTTAAAATGATTGCCATCACTCCTAGCGTAGACTCCAAACGATGAAGAAAGTTCGGTTAGGGACCTATTTTGATTACTAATTAAACGCACAGAGGCCTTAAAACCTGGGTAAGAAATCTTCTCAGTTATAATGGTTTTGTCCGGGCGTGGGGCATAAGAGCCATCCTCATTCTTCTTACCCATATCTGAATAATTAGCTCCTGCCGTTTGCCAACCCGAGGAAACCGCCTCAAGTGCAATCTGAACCATGACAAGCTCGGTCGGCTCTGCTTTGGAAAGAACGGAAAGAACGGAACTCATGGGGTCAACATCTGCAAACTTGTCGTAAGTTCCAATTGGATAGTAACTACCCTTGGCCAGGGTTAACTCCTTAATAAAAAGAGGCTGACCAATAAGCGGATCGGGAGTTTTCTCAATCACAACCAGGGGATAATTGCTTTGAATCTGGGTCTGAATAAACTGAGAAAGTTCACTGTCGCAGGTTATTTGGAACCTAATTTGCTGGTTTAAGGCAACAAGCTCAAGTGACAAAGGTCGGACCCTTGTACCAAGAAGCTTTTGCAAAAAGGGAACAGAATTAATTCCTGTTAAGGCTGAAAGAAATGTTTTGGCAGCCTCCGGGGTAACTTCAACATTACGGGGAATTTTAAGAAAAAGGGTGGTCAGGTTGGACATACAAGATAATTATATCTTGAATATTTTTTCTTTGCTTGTCAAAACAGAATTTTATCAAAAAAAATCCCCGTAAATCGGCCTCTGATTAAATCAGTGGAAAACCGACTACGGGGATGTTTAAATTGTTGCCTCCTTTACGGAAGCTCAAGACTGAAGTGGTTATTGATCGAATCCATAACGACATCAGTCAGCGTTCCGGTGAGCTTCGGCGGAGCCTTGCAGTTATATGCCTCGACCAGGTCGTAATGTCCGATTGGGACAATTAGCGTCTTCTTCTCGCCGTCTTTGAATTCCTTCTTTTGCCAGTCGAAGGATTTTATGACGGTAACGCCAATGTATAGGTCAAGACCGCAAATCTGCGATCCGGTTGCGTTTTCGAAAGTGACCTTCACCATTTCGGGTGCGGGCTTGGAAAGCGGTTCCGGAGGAAGCAGGTAGGGCGGGTAGGGTGGAACGTTGCGGAAATCTCCGGAGATACTTCCTGTAATTTCTGAGATCCAGCACTCAATCCCGACGCCTCCACCTTCCGGTACATCGACCAACAGCCAAAGATTGTCATGCCATACGATCTGTGATTTTATGGGCACCGCAGATCCTGTTGGCAGAACCAGAAGAACCTGGTAATTTGTCGATGGTCCCTGCCGGCAGTTGGCATATCCACTGGTCGTAAAGATCGGCGGGGCCGGTGTTTCAGTCGGAACTAATGTAGCCGTCGGTGTTGGTGTGACAATTGTTGGCGTTCTCGTTGGAGCAATTGTTGGTTCTGCACTTGCCGTAACAACAATTACTTGGGGCGTGGGGTATTGAACTACCCAGGGCACATTACAGGAAGCCATGGTTAGAACAAGTGCCAGCCCGAGAGCGACATATTGTTTCATTTTTTTCTCCTTTTTATGTTCAGGTACTTTCGATTTTTGCAATTATCGAACTCGGGAAGTTTACCACTATGGGCTTTTGAAGTCAAAATACATTTGTCCTTGTGTTAGAATAAATCATGTCAAAAGAAGGCTCTCCAGTGCCAGTCTCCCAAAGTCCGGAATTAATGCAAAGGCTTATAGAAAGTTTTGGAAATGAAAAATGGGAATACAGTCAGTTCTATGTAGATTATGAGGGCTGCTTTCCGATGGAACTTAAGAGTAAAAACGGTAGAAGGAGGATCGAGTATGAAATCTACGAGGGAGAAAGAGGGAGAAAAAGGGTAGAAGTTTGGCTTTGGAATGGGAACAATCTCGCTTTTCGTTTTGAACAAGAATCACGGGGAGGCCTCCTGAAATCCAAAATTGGGTAAGCGTTGCATCTGCCACTTATGGCCCTGATGGTAAAATGGATCCATTAAGAAACATTAAAGGCTTACCAAGAAAAATCGATATGGACGCAACGGTTACTGCCTTTTTGAATCAGGTTGTTGAAGGTAACTTCAGAAAGCCTCAGTTGGTCCCTGCAAAGAAATAGGTGGGTGCGCATGGGATCCAAATTATTGAATCGAGTTCTTTCATCGAGCGAAGCGAGATGCCAACGAGAAGCTATGGGTGGGTGCGCATGGGATCGAACCATGGACCTCGTTCTTATAGCAAAAATTGCGAACTACGAGTGGGCCGGCATGGGATCGAACCATGGACCTCGTTCTTATCAGGAACGCGCTCTACCACTGAGCCACCGGCCCTCGTTTGCAATTTTTGGTATGTCGCAACTTGGTTGCGTCATCAAATACGCGCTCTACCACTGAGCCACGCACCCCATCAACATCGATATTTTAACACTGCACCTTTATTTATTCCAGCTTCAAAGTGATATACTTCACGAGATCTTTGAAATCTTAATAAAAAAAGGAGAGAAAAAATGAAAAAGAGAACTTTCGTTTTAGTTGCTCTTGTCATGTTTTTGATGGGCGTACTTGCTGCCTGTCAAAGCTTGGAGGAGCTACCGACTTTTCCGCCTGACATTGGCCCGACGCCAACCTCGGTAAGTACCGTTCCTGGCGAAGTTCCATATCTGCCGGTGAAACCCCAGCCTCAGGAGATAACCTTCCAAGGTTGCCCCCCGGGTGGGAATAGTGGCGATCTGCTTCAAAATCGGTTGAAAAATCGGATTGATGAGGCGGATAGTTACTACCCAGTCGATTTTCAGTCGATTCTGGCCCTAACATGGCCCAAATCGGTTGAAAGAACGGACAGGATGGACTGGACGACAGACGAAACTGACGCGATCTCTCGGTACGAGGGAACCCCGGTTTCGATCGAAGGTTATCTGATAGCCGCAACGGAATCGGGGCATGAATCGACCAATTGTAATCGGACAGATAACGATATGTTCGATTGGCATGTTACCTTGGGCGAAAATCCGGGTGATGACAGATCCCTGGGCATTGTTACCGAGGCAACTCCGCGGGTGAGACAGAGCCATTCGTGGACACTTGCCCAGCTTAAAGACCTTGTCAAAAGTCAGGCAAAGGTCCGAATTAGCGGATGGCTATTTTTTGACCCAGAGCACCCGGATCACATTGGCAAATACCGTGCAACGCTTTGGGAAGTTCATCCGATTATGAAGATCGAAGTCTTCAAGGATGGCCAGTGGCAGGAGCTTCCCTGAGAATCCGAGAGGAAAGGAGATTTAAGTTTACTGGCGAGGCCGAAATTATTGGCCTCGCCTTTTTGTTGGCCTAAACTACTCTTGACGCGTTTGCCCAAAATTGCTATACTCCCACTAGTCTTTGAGTCGGAACAAAGAGCATTTAATGAGAATTACACTAATTTCTAAAAAACAAGGCGCGAGGGTGCGTGGTTAAACGGAAATAGTTAGCTTCTCGGAAAATCTTTACCGACCTCAAAAGGTCGGTTTTTTTGTATGATAAATGCCCATTCAGATCAAGAAAAATTAGAAGCACTTTTGAAAAAATTAGAGGAAGCTGAGGCTAAACTGAAGTTTCGTTTGAGTCACTTTAGAGGGGTGCCGCACGAAAGCGCTTCAGGAGAGCTTGCCTCAAGTGAGCTCAAAGTTTATCAAGATTATGTCTCAGGACTTAGAGAAGAAGTTCAAGCTTTGAAGGCGAAAATTGGGCCCAAAGTTTAACTGGCTGAACGCGTCATTTGCAATGACGAGGTAGTGGGTTCGACCCCCACTGGGTCCACACTGATCCGCCTGGCGGCGGTGAATAGAACGTTAACATTTTGAAGTCTTTTTGTAATAAAAGAAATAAATATGATTTTCTTTAATTAGAAATTCATATGTTAAATGAGGAAGGCCGCGATCCGAAATCCCAACTTTGTTGGGGTGTGCGGGATCGCAAGTTAATTAATGCAGACAGTGAATGCCTTGCTTCTCATCTCCTAAGAAAGACGTACATGGTCGCGAAAGTCGCCGGGGAGGAGCCACGATCCTTTGATCCGACGGTGTCTGAATGGGGAAACCCACCCAGCTTTGCTGGGTACTCATACTCCAAATTTTTATCCGAAAGGATATTTTATTAAAGTGTGTAGAGGAAACCGCCTGAACTGAAACATCTCAGTAGGGCGAGGAAAATAAATCAACGAGATTGCCTTAGTAGCGGCGAGCGAAACGGCAAAAGCCTAAACCACATCCGCCTTCGGGTGGAAGTGGGGTTGCAGGACTCCAATGTGAGATCTCTTAAACTGAAGTGGAATGGTCTGGAATGGCCAATCAAAGAAAGTGAAAATCTTGTACACGAATCGGTTTAAGGCTCTAGGAGTATCCTAAGTACCACGGAACACATATTCTGTGGGAATCTGGGGGAACCATCCTCCAAGGCTAAATAAGATGAGGGAGCGATAGTGAACTAGTACCGTGAGGGAAAGGTGAAAAGCTGGGTGAGACACCCAATGAAATAGAACCTGAAACTGTTTGCAGACAATCCGATAGAGTCCCTGCAAGGGGATGATATCGTGCCTATTGAAGAATGAGCCGGCGAGTTGTCGTTTTATATGAGTTTAACCGCGGATAAACGCGGGGAAGCGTAGCGAAAGCGAGTCTTAAAAGGCGAATATTATAACGCGACAGACCCGAAACCAGGTGAGCTAACCATGAGCAGGGTGAACTTTTCAGAAATGGAAAGGGAGGCCCGAACCCGTTGTCGTTGCAATGACATGGGATGACTTGTGGTTAGGGGCAATATACCTACCGAACCTGGAGATAGCTGGTTCTCCCCGAAAGGTCTATAGGGACCGTGGTCTGTAAAGTTCTGCTGGTTGTAGAGCACTGGATGGGTTGAAGAGCGTAAGCAATTTAACTCAATCAAACTCCGAATGCTAGCGTGAATTATCAGACTAGACAGCCGCATCGGGCTAAGCTGATGCGACAAAAGGGAAACAACCCTTGACTCTCAGTTAAGGCCTCTAAATCTACATTAAGTTTAAAAGGAAGTTTCTTTTCTCAGACAGCCAGGAGGTTGGCTTAGAAGCAGCCACCCTTTAAAGATAGCGTAACAGCTCACTGGTCGATGGGGAGGAGCGCCCAAGATTTATCGAGGATCAAATGTAGTGCCGAAGCTAGAGATTTATGTCTAATTTATTAGATGTGAGTGGTAGGGGAGCGTTCCAATTGCGGTGAAGCTCTGACTGTAAGGTCGGGTGGAGCGATTGGGAGTGAGAATGTCGGCTTGAGTAGCGCACAATGCTAGTGAGAATCTAGCACACCGAATATCCGAGGTTTCCACTGCAAGATTCGTTCACAGTGGGTTAGTCGGCACCTAAGGCGAGGCCATATGGCGTAGTCGATGGATGAGTAGTTAAAATTCTACTATTTGGTTTGTATCGTTAATAGTTGGGGACTGACCAAGTTGGAAAAATTGGCGTTGCAATTGAATGCGACGTTAAGCTGTTAAATAGTGTCTCGTGGAAAATCCCGGGATGCGATTAATTGAGCAGCAATATAAACTCTGTCGCGAGATGGGGAATCCAATACGTTTCAGCTTGCGAGAAAAGGTTCGCAACGAGAGACAAACTAAGCCGTACCGCAATCCGACACAGGTGGATTGGTGGAGTACACTAAGGTGATCGAGAGACAAATCCTCAAGGAACTCGGCAAAAAAACTACCCGTAACTTAGGGAGATGGGTTACCCAGGTTTAAATCTGGGTTGCAACTAAAGTTTATTGGTCGACTGTTTATCAAAAACACAGGTCCGTGCAAAAGCGAAAGCTGAAGTATACGGGCTGACGCTTGTCCAGTGCCGGTAAGTTAAGAGGCGATGTGGCTAGTCGTAAGATTAATTGCATCAAATTTAAGCTCCGGTGAACGGCAGCAGTAACTATAACTGTTCTAAGGTAGCGAAGTTCCTTGCCAGGTAAGTTCTGGCCCGCATGAATAGCGTAACGAGCTAATAACTGTCTTGAGGGTTTACTCGGCGAAATAGCGATGGCTGTGAAGACGCGGCCTCCTTCTACATGGACAAAAAGACCCCGTGGAGCTTTACTGCAGGTAGACATTGCTTTCATATTTTTTGATTGTCTAGAATAGGTGGGAGCCGCAAGGCGACAGTGTAATACCACTCGTTGGAAAATGTGAAGCTAACTTTGGAGCGATGAATACTCGTTCGAGGAAAGTGTTTGCTGGGCAGTTTTACTGGGGCGGTACCCTGCTAAATTGTAACGCAGGGACACAAAGGTTGGCTAGTTACGGATGGAAATCGTAACGATAGCGCAAAGGTTTAAGCCAGCTTGACTGCAAGGGAGACATTCCGAGCAGGTACGAAAGTAGGTCTTAGTGATCCTCCGATGCACAATGGGTGTGCACGGAGCTTAATGGATAAAAGCTACCCCGGGGATAACAGAGTAGTCGCACCCGAGAGTCCATATCGACGGTGCGGTTCGCTACCTCGATGTCGGCTCATCACATCCTGGCGCTGGAGAAGGTGCCAAGGGTCGGTCTGTTCGCCCGTTAAAGTGATACGCGAGCTGGGTTCAGAACGTCGTGAGACAGTTGAGCACATTTACATATTGTGCTGACATCTAAGCTGTCTTAACTATACAAACGTTCCGAATCATTCTGCGGTTTGCAGAAACATTATTTTTTGTTAGAGGTTTAGTAATACTTTGTTAGATTAGTATAGTCTTGACCCCCGTCAAGAATAAATTTGACTATATGCTGGAAAAACTCAGTATCTGATGGTAGTCCAATGGACTAATAATCCAATCAGTGGAGTCAATCAGCAGGGAAGATCCCGAGCGATTATCGCGAAGGAAACCCTCAACGACCATACGTCAAATCCGCCAAAAATTGAATATTTAGGCGGAAAGATATGATCTGATCCTTAAGGCGACTTAAGGTTAATTGTAAAGCCTAGAGCGGCTATGACAATTATTTAAAACAATTATGTCGGACTCTATCCTGTAGAAGCGTTGGAATTTTGAGGAGAGCTGGGGACAGTACGAGAGGACCTCCCTGGGGGAATCCCTGGTGTGCCGGTTATAGCGTCAGCTGTAACGCCGGGTAGCTATATTCCCATGTGATAACCGCTGAAAGCATCTAAGTGGGAAGCCAACTCCGAGATTAGAATTCCTTATCAGACCCCCGGAAGAATACCGGGTTAGTTGGCAGGCACTGGAAGACCCGTAAGGGTTTAAGGTTACCTGTTCAAATTGGTCGATTCTTGCGATCCCACACACAATTTGGGTCGCGGCCTTTCTCATTTAATTTTTTTATATATAATAGACTTCAAATAGTTAGTAGCACTTTAAAGCATTGTTCTGGTGATTTGAGCAAAGTGGCACCACCTGTACCCATTCCGAACACAGAAGTGAAACGCTTTAGCGCGGACGATATCTGCTGGGCAACTGGCCGTGAAAATACGTCATCGCCAGAACAATGTTTTAAAGGAAAATCATCCTCCAAGAAATTGGGGGATTTTTTTATGGGGCAAATTTGCTTCCTTGAAGATTTTACCCTATAATTCCCACTAATCGTAAGCAAAACGAGGTACTTTGTCAGAAAGGAGTTAGTAATGAAAAAGATCGCGATTTTTGCCGCTCTTGCCGCCTTGATTGCCGTTTTTTGGCAACCTGCTAAGGAGCAGATTGAAGTTGTCCGAGACGTTTTTGGTCTGAAAGGAGCCTAAATGGCACTTGATCTGATCGTTGTAATTGTGTTGACGCTTTTCGCTCTCATGGATGCGGGCGTGCAACATACCAATAATTCCGAATAGGAAGGAGACTGTCATGAATTGGAGAAAGATCGTCCAAGTACTCGATGCAATCGAGAAAGCAATCGAAGAGTTCGTTGAGAACGTTTTTCCGGGCCAACTGGCCAACTAATCAAAATTCAAGGCTGTCCTGTAAGGGGAAAGAAAACAGGACGGCCTTGAGAAATTTTAAACTTCAAGATATAATACACATACCAAACAAGAAAGGTGGATATGAACAGTGACTACAAAAACAACTTCTGAAAACAAAGCCCCCAAAGGGGAAATGACCATGGCCGAGCTTTTGGCCAAATCTAAATCCCGCGTCCAGCAATTCACAAAAGGTCAAAGAGTTGAAGCTACACTTCTTTCCAAAGCACCAAATCTCTTGGTTTTTGATGTTGGTGGCAAGTCCGAAGGTCTTGTAAAAGAAAAAGGCTACACGGATGCCAAAGAATTCATTGAAACCCTCAAAGTCGGCGACAAAGTTTTAGTTACCGTACTTGTTCCCGAAACTCGCGACGGAATCACAATTTTGGCTCTCAAAGACGCTGTAAAAGACATTTCCTGGGTCAAACTTGAGGCCATGAAGAAAACAGGCGAGGAAGTTCCGGTTCTTGGCAAAGGCGTCAGTACCGCAGGCTTTGTGGTCGACGTTATGGGAGTTGAAGGTTTTATTCCAATGTCCCAAATGGGCGTTGAAGCCGCCAAAAATGCCCAAAGTTTAGTTGGCAAATACTTCAAAGCTAAGGTTATGGAAGTAGATAAGACGAATAATAAAGTTGTTCTTTCTGAGAAAGAAGTGTCGGAAGCAGGGGATATTGCTCTTAGCAAGAAAGCCATGGCAGGAGTCAAAGAGGGAGAAGTTTACGACGGAGTAGTTACCACTGTTGCTTCATTTGGAGCTTTCGTTAAAATCGAAGTTCCAGTTGGAGCTAAAAAGGCTCATATTGAAGGACTGGTACACGTTTCCGAAATTGCCTGGGGAAAGACAAATCTTCCTTCAGATGTTCTTAGTGTAGGAGACAAAGTTAAAGTTAGGGTTTTGGCCGCTCACGAAGGCAAACTTGCCCTTTCCATTAAACAGGCACTTAAAGATCCGTGGAGTGACGCCGTTGAGAAATTCAAGGTCGAAGATAAAGTCACGGGCAAAGTTATCAGAATTTCTGATTTTGGAGTATTTGTTGAGCTTACACCCGGAATTGAAGGCCTAATTCACATTACAAAGATTCCTCCTACCCATAAACTCAATCTCGGAGATGAAGTAAAGTGTGTCATCGAAGAGGTTAACGTCAAAGACAAGCGTATCGCCTTAGGCTTAGTTCTTACTTCAGTTCCGGTTGGATACAAATGAGTTTCAGCTTACGCTATAACTTGATTTTTTGGCTTCGAGGTATACAATCCCTTCTATGACAGAAAGAGAGATTCAATTTTCTGATAAAGAAAAATCCGATATTGCTGAAGTAGCTCGTGCTGTTGCAAGAGTTGGCGAGGACTGCGTTTGGAGTTTGGTTCAGGCGATGAAAGTTTTTGTAAGAGGTTCGGTTTCTGGCGTGGTTATCGACGATGTTTATTACACCCCAAATCAACTAAGGCACGAGATCGATGTGGTTGGGGAAGTAATTAATCAATCTAAGCAAATTCTACAGTTTGAAGGAAGAGATACGCTCAGTGAATTAAGTAGACATTCAGAAGCCGCCGGATTAGGATCAATATTTGATCCTGAAAGTGAAATTCGAATAAGAATGAAATCATACGGTTTTGACCACTTCAACGATAGGGTATAATGCCTTGAAATGGCATTTCACTCCAAATATGTTTGTCAGCAGTGCGGATACGAAAGTACTGGTTGGCTTGGAAAGTGTCCAAATTGTGGGGAGTGGAACACACTGGTCGAGACAGTGGTTGAAACAAGCACTAAACACGAATCTCGAAGTTCGAAACAATCATTAAATTCAAAGGCTCAAACAATTAAACTTTCTGACATAAAACAAACGGAAACAAAGCGTATTTCTACAAAAATTTCTGAACTTGATCGAGTTCTCGGTGGCGGACTTGTTCCCGGGCAAGTAGTTCTAATTGCAGGGGAGCCCGGAATTGGAAAATCCACACTTCTCACACAAATCGCGGGTACTTTAGGATCAGTGCTATATGTTTGCGGTGAGGAATCAGCGAATCAGGTGGCGGTGAGGGCGAAGCGACTTTCGGTTATAAATAAGAAAATCGAACTTTTAGAAAACACAGATGTCGACTCGGTAATCGATTCGATTGAAAGCCCGGATGCCATCATTGTTGATTCAATTCAAACAATGACAACATCTGATCTTTCAGGCATGGCTGGAAGCATCGGCCAGGTTCGTGAATGTGCAAATAGACTTCTTCATGCCGCAAAAGAGAAAAACATTCCACTATTTCTTGTTGGCCACGTTACTAAAGAAGGAACCGTGGCCGGGCCGGCAGTCTTAGCCCATATAGTTGATACGGTTTTGTGGTTTGAGGGCGACAAGACTCTCACCACACGCGTTTTGAGGGCTGTCAAGAATAGATTTGGACCTACTGATGAGGTTGGAGTTTTTGAGATGGAAGACCGCGGACTTATGCCGGTGGACAATATCGAGAAGGCTTTTTTGGAGAAAGGTGTTAAAAATGTTTCCGGAAGTGTAGTTACTTCGGTAATGCAGGGCACCAGACCCCTGCTTGTAGAAATACAAGCCCTGGTTGTGCCCACAAAATTGGCCATTCCAAGGAGAATTGCGCAAGGAATTGACTCAAGACGACTGGAACTTCTTCTTGCAGTCCTTACACGAAGGTGTGGACTTCCGATGTATGACATGGATGTCTTTGTTAACGTTGCCGGAGGACTTAAAGTGACGGAACCGGCGTCAGATCTCGCAATTTGTTTAGCAGTTGCGTCAAGTTATTTTGACAAAGCGATTTCAGGAAAAACAATTGCTGTTGGGGAAGTTGGCCTCCTGGGGGAGATCCGTGAAGTTGTAGCCCAAGACAAAAGATTAAAAGAAGCAAAAAGAATGGGGTTTGCAGTAGGAATTAGCTCGCGCGAGTTCAAATTTGTTTCTCAGGCCTTAAAACCTCTCTTCAAGTAAGTTTCCCCAAGATATCCACATTTAATTTACTCAATTTTTTCGTCCCGAAAACACGGCCCGTTTTGGCCCTTTCATGACTATGGGTATAGGCAAATGAGTACATTAATTCAGTTATAGGGTTTGACAGAATTGACAAGTGGTGTTAATATTTTCTTAGAACTTTGAAATACATGGCGAAGGCCAAAAAAAGAGCATCGCCATCGTTGGGTTCTCCTTTATGATGAAGGGACTCGCCACGAATAGAGATGCTCTTTAAAACTAACCAAGCGAAAATCGCTTGGACACGAGATTTGTCTTGCGGACAGGACTTAGCGATCAACTAATTTATTAATCAAGACAAATCGTAATCAGACTAGAACGGATGAAAAGGGTTGTCAAGGCCCTTTGATTTTTAGAAGATCGGCTTTGGAAGGGACGGGTGGAATTTTAGACGTAAGACGGCACAAGCACTTATTTGTTTCTTGGAAGGGACGGGTGGAATTTAGGGCAGGAATTCTACCCGCTCCTTCTAGAAATAACGCTTGTGATCGGGCAGGAATTCTACCCGCTCCTTTTGGAGCCGATTTTTTTTGTGGTTGACAATTGAGGCTCCACCCTCTATCCTCAAGCCAAGAAATGACGAATTCAAAAAACAGATTTTTTCAGGTAGGAATTGTAATTGCGGCGGCTTCGATTTGTGCTGCATTTTTAATAATTAAGAACCTAAATTTGTCCTTCTCTTTTGCAAACCAAGCTCCGATAAGTTGTTACTCACCTAATGCAAAAAATGTGAACTGGGGAGATTGCGGCCATATCGAGTCCGGTGGACCATCTTCTTGTAACAAAAATGATCAGTGGTGTAGAAAAGAAAGAGTAGAGTGTACCTACGACCGTGACCCGATTTATGGTGGTGGAATTGGATATTGTACGAAAGAAACAAACACAATCTGTTCAAATGGAACTGACAAAAGATGTATAGCCAAAACCCCGACCCCGACGCCAACCGCTACTCCCACACATACGCCTACTTCCACCCCAACAGGAACTCCAACTGCGACACCGACATCTACCCCCACTGTGACCCCAACCTCGACCCCTACTTCGACGCCTAACTCTTGTGGCGGAACTTGTGGCAGTAATTACAACTGCCAAGGTGGGCTTTATTGTTATCAAGGACTTTGTAGGAACCCGGATTGTCCGACCGAAGGAACTTGTGGTTGCAATTCATCTACGCCAACTCCACCTCCGGTTTACAAATCGACGCCTCCGCCCCAGCTTCCCAAGACTGGCTCAAATGATATCAATGTTTTTGTGGGACTTTTGGGAATAATGGCGCTAGGGTTTGGAATCTTCAAGCGCTTTAAATTGATCTGATTATTCTAATTGCTCTAATTTCTAAATAAATCCCAATTAGAAATTGTTTAGATCAATTAGGTTAATTAGAACTTAAAAATTCATGAAACTCCACGGCATTATCTACCAGGCACCAAGTAGGAAAAAAAGATTTTTCTATGGCCTTTTAAGAAGTTTTGGCGCCGGTTTAATCGCTTTTGCCTTCGTTGGAATTATTTTCTCTTTTTGGCCGATCGTAAAGGAAGAAGTAGTCTATCGTTTTTCGCCTCATACAGATGTAACCTCAATCATTGCCAAATCCGATGCTCAAAACCTTGGTCTTGATCCATTTTTCTCAATCTATGTGCCTAAAATTAATGCCAAGGCTAAAGTGATAGCTAATGTGGACTCCGGGGACCCTGAGAATTACCTATATGCGCTTTCAGAAGGTGTGGCACATGCCAGGGGTACTAACTTTCCTGGGGCAGGGCAGACAATATTTCTATTTGCCCATTCAACAGATTCACCTCTAAATTTTGCACGTTATAACGCAGTTTTCTATCTTTTGGGAAAATTGGAAACTGGCGATAGAATCACAGTTTTCTTTCTCTCCAAAAAGTACCAATATGTCATAACAGATAAAACTGTAGCATCAGCCGCGGATACATCATGGCTAAAAGATGATGGTAGTGGGGAGAGGCTAATCCTCCAAACTTGTGACCCGCCTGGAACCACTTGGAGAAGGCTACTAATTATCGCGAGGCCACTTACGGCAATAAATAATTAAGCCGGATTTTGGGAGAAAAGATCTAAATCTTCTTGAATTTTAAGTGCAAGGCTCGAAAGCCTTTCCTCAAGTCCTTCGATCACATAATAATCTTCACGCTTGTTTGCATCCTGCAAAGCCTGTCTAGTAGCCTGATAATCCGCGAATAGCGGGTGGGCGTCAATTTCCTCTTGTTTTTCAGGTTCAATTTCCATAAATTATTATACCATAACTATCCTGTAATATTGACTTTTAGGCTCCAATATGTTATTATTTTAGGCTCAGTTAGGTTCCCGCTCTTTAAAAATAGCCTTAAATTGCACCCTAATTATTTTAGAGGTGCCTGAACAAATGTTTAGGTGAAATAATCCGATTCCTCATTTGAAAGCCACGGAAAGGAGAAAAAACCATGGCTACTCAGAAGTTTGTCGCAATAAGCACGATCGATCCGTCTCTTTTACCCGAGAACTTGAACTATCGTCCTGAATACGACGAGAAGGGCAATTTCATCGGACTCGGCAAACCCGGCAAGGATTCGTATAAGTACGGCTTTGCCTGCGATGTCGAGGAAGACGGCACAATCGTCAAGGTTCGCTACGACGGCATGAAGAAATTCGACGGCCATATAGGTCCAGATGGTCATGCCCAGCCTGGAGCTGTTATGGTTGTTGCCGAGCGTCGCCGCGATGGCATCTACCTCTATGTGGGCCCTGAATTCCGCGTATTCGTCTATGACGATGTCGCAAAAGTTGAGGGCGTCACAATTGAACACAGCTTTGCCCGCGGTTTTGGCGACAAGGATAAAAGTCCGGAGCAGATTGCTCTCGACGAAGTTCTTAAAGAACTGGGCATCAAGGTCAAAGAGGCTTCGGTCACTTTGATCGGCAGGGCGAGCGATAACACAGCGATGACTGAAACTTGTACCAGGTATTACCTGGGATTTTTCGAGCGCCAAGAGGAAC
>Ga0070706_100000700_pt1 | contig 37931 bp, 40 predicted proteins | sample KBSK5501metaG_FD_65476 | JGI IMG/M metagenome (GOLD analysis project Ga0070706, IMG submission 65476) | Corn, switchgrass and miscanthus rhizosphere microbial communities from Kellogg Biological Station, Michigan, USA - KBS K5-50-1 metaG | ecosystem: Host-associated > Plants > Roots >... | reverse complement strand
GACACCTCGGCGTGCTCGCGCGTCAGCTCGCGAAAGCGCTTCATGTCGCTCGCGACGCCGGCGTCGCCCAGCGTCGCATCGAGCTCGACGAGGCGCAGCGCGAGGCGTTCGAATTGTTGGCGCAGCGAGGGTTTCAACGGCGCTCGTCGGGCGGCGGCAGCCGCGAGTCCTGGCGCAGGAACAGGCGCGACACGGTCTGCGCGAGCGCCGCGCGGTGCTCGGCGTCGGCCGCATGCAGCTCGGCCAGCGTGCCGTGCAGCATCTTCTGCGTCAGCGCCTTCGCGAGCATTTCCAGCACGGAGTCGACGTCCTCGCCCTTCGCGAGCATCTTGCGCGCCCGCGCGATCTCGGTCGCGCGCCACTCGTCGGCCTGCACGTGCAGCGCCTGGATCAGCGGCACCGTGCCGCGCTGAGCCAGCCAGTGCTCGAAGCTCTGCACGCCGGTTTCGATGATGGCCTCGGCCTGCTCCACCGCGGCCTGACGCTTCTCGCCGGCGGTCTGGACGAGGCTGGACAGATCGTCGACGGTGTAGAGATACACGTCGTGCAGCCGCGCGACCTCGGGCTCGATGTCGCGCGGCACGGCCAAGTCGATCATGAACATCGGCCGATGCTTGCGCTGCTTCAGCGCGCGCTCGACCGCGCCCAGGCCGATGATCGGCAGCGAGCTCGCGGTGCACGAGATCACCGCGTCGAACTCGGCCAGCCGCGCCGGCAGATCGGCCAGCCGCATCGCCTCGGCGCCGAAGCGTCCGGCGAGCTTCTCGCCGCGCTCCAGCGTGCGATTGGCGACCGCCATGGCCTTCGGATGCCGCGCCGCGAAGTGCGTCGCCACCAGCTCGATCATCTCGCCGGCGCCGACGAACAGCACCTTGGTGTCGCGCAGGTCCTCGAACAACTGCGAGGCGAGCCGCACGGCGGCGGCGGCCATGCTGATCGAGTGCGCGCCGATCTCGGTCGACGTGCGCACCTCCTTCGCGACCGCGAACGAGCGCTGGAACATCTGGTGCAGCGTGCCGCCCAGCGTGCCGGCGGTCTCGGCCTCGCGCACCGCCAGCTTCAGCTGGCCGAGGATCTGCGGCTCGCCCAGCACCATCGAATCGAGCCCGCTGGCGACCCGGAACGCGTGCCGCGCCGCGGCTCCGCCTTCGAGCACGTAGGCATGCTCGCGCAAGAGCTGGCTGGAGACGCCGCCGAGACCGGCAAACCAGTCGACCGCCGGCGTCACGAGCGCCGGCGCCGCGCCGACGTACAGCTCGGTGCGGTTGCAGGTCGAGACGATGGCGACTTCGCTCGCGCGCTGCAGCCGTTCGCGGAACTGCTGCAGGGTCGGTGCAAGTTGCTCGGGCGCGAACGCAAACCGGCCGCGCAGATCCAGCGGGGCGGTCGTGTGGTTCAGGCCTAAGGCGAAGACGCTCATGAATTCTCGAAGACGCGCACGGGCCCTCGAAGACGCTCGGGAATCCGGATTATAAAATTCGCCGCGCCGATTGATGGACGGAAGGGACAACAACGCGTGGGACCCCTCGATGCACTCTGGCACCTGCTCAACTTTTTCGCGCCCGCGTTCGGCGTCGGGCTGTTGACCCCGCTGATCGCGAAACTGCTGTGGCGCCGGGGTTTGAAAGGCGTCGGCTGGTCGCGGCTCGCGATCTGGGCGACGGCATGCTCGGCGCTGGTGCTGATGCTCGGGCTGATCTACTTCGGCTCGGACGGGCGCATCGCGACCTACGGCGCGATGGTGCTGGCGTGCGCGCTGAGCCTGTGGTGGATCGGCTTCGGAGTTGGCCGGCGCTGAGCCGCCGTCAAGCGGGCGTGGTCGAGACCTCGTCCTGCTGCCGCAGCAGCACCTCGCCGCGCAGCGAATGCGGGTTCGTCTGCGTGATCGTCACGGCGATCATCTGCCCCACCAGCCGCGCGGCGCCCTTGAAGCTGACCATGCGGTTGCACTCGGTGCGCCCGCTGAGCTCGTTCGGATCCTTGCGCGACGGCCCTTCGACCAGCACGCGCTGAACCGTGCCCAGGCGCGATTCGCTGATCGCCTTGGCGTGCGCGGTGATCGCCGACTGCACCCGGTACAGGCGCTTGAGCTTGACGTCGTGCGGCGTTTCGTCGCGCAGCGCCGCCGCCGGCGTGCCGGGGCGCGGGCTGAAGACGAAGCTGAAGCTGTCGTCGAAGCCGACGTCCTCGATCAGCTTCATCAGCTGCGCGAAGTCGGCGTCGGTTTCGCCGGGGAAGCCGACGATGAAGTCGCTGGACAGGCTGATCCCGGGCCGCACCGCGCGCAGCTTGCGCACCGTGCTCTTGTATTCCATCGCGGTGTAGCCGCGCTTCATCGCCATCAGGATGCGGTCGCTGCCGTGCTGCACCGGCAGGTGCAGGTGGCTCACGAGTTGCGGGACGCGGCCGTACACATCGACCAGCCGCTGCGTGAACTCGTTCGGGTGGCTGGTCGTGTAGCGGATGCGCGCGATCCCGGCGATCTTCGCCACGTGCTCGATCAGCAGCGCGAAGTCGGCGATGTCCGCCGTGCCGCCCATCGGACCTCGGTACGCGTTGACGTTCTGCCCCAGCAGCGTCACTTCCTTGACGCCCTGGCTTGCGAGACCCGAGACCTCGGCGAGCACATCGTCGAACGGCCGCGAGACCTCTTCGCCGCGGGTGTACGGCACGACGCAGTAGCTGCAGTACTTCGAGCAGCCCTCCATGATCGAGACGAACGCGCTGGCGCCGTCGACCCGCGCCGCAGGCAGATGGTCGAACTTCTCGATCTCGGGGAAGCTGATGTCGACCTGCGCGCGCTGTTCGCCGGCGCGCCTGGCGAGCAGCTCGGGCAGGCGGTGCAGCGTCTGCGGGCCGAACACCACGTCGACATACGGCGCACGTTCGATGATGGCCTCGCCCTCCTGGCTCGCGACGCAGCCGCCGACGCCGATCAGCACGCCCTTGTCCTTCAGGTGCTTCACGCGGCCGAGGTCGCTGAACACCTTCTCCTGCGCCTTCTCGCGCACCGAGCAGGTGTTGAAGAGGATCAGGTCGGCCTCGTCGACGTCGTTCGTCTTCTCGTAGCCTTCGGCGGCGTGCAGCACGTCGGCCATCTTGTCCGAGTCGTACTCGTTCATCTGGCAGCCGAAGGTCTTGATGTAGACCTTCTTCCGGCTGCCCGGCGTTGCGGGGGCGCTCATGGCTTGGTCCAGGTCTGCGCGGCCGGGTCGAAGATCCAGCTCTGCGCTTCCTCGAGCGTCGTCGGCCAGGGACGGACGGCCGCCTCTTCGGCGCGCAGGATCCACACATCCTTCACGAGGCCGGTGGTGTTCTCGAACGTGTAGTTCACGAGCAGCCGCTGGCCGGCGAGCGCGCCCGCCATCTCGAGCATGTTGTTCTGGTTGCGAATGCGGCTGCCGGGCGCGAGGCGCGCCGCCTTGCCGTTGAGCGTGATGTCCGGCGGGTCGCTCATCACGATCGCGCCGCGCAGCGCGGTGGGCGGAAAGGCGCGTTGCACCTGGGCGGTGGCCGGTGCGATCAGCACTGCCGCGGCGAGGACGGCGAAGGCACAGCGGTACATGGTGTTCATCCAGTGGCTGTCGTAGGGAAGGAGGGCGGATTTTACCGGCGTAGCATGCACGTCGCGGCGTGACGATTCCGCGCGCCGCCAACGACGGGTGGAGACAACTCACATGTTCGGCATTGCAGACTACGGCGCCTTCGTGATCGCGGTGATCGTGTTCCTGTTGATCCCGGGCCCCGGCAACCTCGCGCTGATCACGTCGACCGGCAAGGGTGGCGTGCGCGGCGGCCTGGCCGCCACCTTCGGCCTGATCGCCGGCGACCAGGTGCTGATGTGGCTCGCGGTGGCTGGCGTCGCCGCGCTGCTGGCCGCGTACCCGCCGGCGTTTCGCGCGGTGCAGTGGGCCGGTGCGGCCTACCTCGCGTGGCTGGGCGCGCGCATGCTGCTCACGCGCGCCGGCGCCGCGCCGGTGCTCGACATCAAGCCGCATCACTACTTCCGCCAGGCCCTGCTGATCACGCTGCTGAACCCGAAGGCGATCGTGTTCTACATGGCGTTCTTCCCGCAGTTCGTCGATCCGGGGCGGCACCCGACGTTCGCGACCTTCGGCGTGATGGCCGCGACCATCGCCGCGCTGACGTTCCTCTACGGCCTTGTCGTGACCCTGCTGACGCACCATCTTGCGCAGCGCCTGCGCGCGAACCCGAAGGTGACGAGCGCGTTTCAGCGCGTCGCAGGCATGTTCCTGATCGGTTTCGGGGTCAAGCTGGCGTTGACGAAATAGCACCGCGCAGCCTCGTGATTTGGCCAGGCCACTAGAATCGACGCCCATCATGGCCGACCCGACCGCCGACGACGTCCGCTCCTTCATCGCGCAGGGTCTGGCGTGCGAGCACCTCGAGGTCGAAGGCGACGGCCGGCACTTCTTCGCGACCATCGTCTCGGCCGAGTTCGCCGGCACCAGCCGCGTGGCGCGGCACCAGCGCGTGTACCGGGCGCTGGGCGATAGAATGCGCGAGCAAATCCACGCGCTGTCCATGAAGACGCTCACGCCGGCCGAATGGGCCCACGAATCCGCGACGATCGCCGGCGCGGCGGCAGCACACCACCACCACTGAACACCGGCCGCAGGCGACTTGCGGCTGTCGGCTCGGGGGTCGGCGTGCTGGCTTTCCCTGGGGCGCAAGGCAGCGAGAGACCTGGGGCCGTCGCCAACACGACTGCACCCCTATGGACAAATTCCTGATTCGCGGCGGCCGCCGCCTGCAAGGCGAGGTCACGATTTCCGGCGCGAAGAATGCCGCGCTGCCCGAGCTGTGCGCCGCGCTGCTGAGCGCCGAGCCGGTCAGCCTGGCCAACGTCCCAGGCCTGCAGGACGTGCGCACGACGTTCAAGCTGCTGCGCAATCTGGGCGTCGCGATCGCCGCCGACGCGGATCGCGTGACGCTGAACGCTGCCGACGTGACCGTGCTCGAGGCGCCGTACGACCTCGTGAAGACGATGCGCGCGTCTATCCTGGTGCTGGGCCCGCTGCTGGCGCGCTTCGGCGAGGCGCGCGTCTCGCTGCCCGGCGGCTGCGGGATCGGCTCGCGCCCGGTCGACCAGCACATCAAGGGGTTGCAGGCGATGGGCGCGCAGATCGTCGTCGAGCACGGCTACATCGTTGCGAAGGCGAGCCGCCTGAAGGGCGCGAGCATCACGACCGACATGGTCACCGTGACCGGGACCGAGAACCTGCTGATGGCCGCGACGCTGGCCGAAGGCGAAACCATCCTCGAGAACGCGGCGCGGGAGCCCGAGGTCTCCGACCTCGCCGAACTCCTGATCAAGATGGGCGCGAAGATCGAAGGCCACGGCACGAGCTGCATCCGCATCCAGGGGATCGACCGGCTGCACGGCTTGGCCGAGGCCCAGGCGCATCGTGTCGTGCCCGACCGCATCGAGAGCGGTACGTTCCTGTGCGCCGCCGCGGCGACCGGCGGCGACGTGACCTTGCGCGACGCGCGCGCCGAGCACCTCGGCGCGGTGCTCGACAAGCTGCGCGAAGCGGGCGTCGCGATCGAAACCGGCGCCGACTGGATTCGGGTGCGTGGCCGCGACAGCGGCAAGCGCCTGCGCGCGGTGAGCTTTCGTACCAGCGAATACCCGGCGTTCCCGACCGACATGCAGGCACAGTTCATGGCGCTGGACTGCATCGCCGACGGCACGGCCGAGATCACCGAGACGATCTTCGAGAACCGCCTGATGCACGTCAACGAGCTGATGCGCCTCGGTGCGAAGGTCGAGGTGATCGGCCACACGGCGGTGGTGCACGGCGTCGAGAAGCTGTCGGGCGCGGCCGTGATGGCGACCGACCTGCGCGCCTCGGCGAGCCTCGTGATCGCGGGGCTGGTCGCCGACGGCGAGACGGTCGTCGACCGCATCTACCACCTCGACCGCGGCTACGACCAGATGGAGAAGAAGCTGCGCGGGCTCGGGGCGGACATCGAGCGAACCCGATGATGACGTTGGAACAGAACTCCGGAGCGCGGCCGTGATCACGCTCGCTTTGCCGAAGGGCCGCATCTTCGACGAGATCTTGCCGCTGCTGAAGGCTGCAGGCATCGAGGTCGCCGAGGATCCGGAGAAGAGCCGCAAGCTGATCATCGCGACGAGCCAGGCCGACCTGCGGCTGGTGCTGGTGCGCGCATCCGACGTGCCGACCTACGTGCAGCACGGCGGCGCCGATCTCGGCGTCGTCGGCAAGGACACCTTGCTCGAGCACGACGGCGACGGCTTGTACCAGCCGCTGGACCTGCGCATTGCGAAGTGCCGCATGAGCGTCGCGGTGCGCGCCGACTTCGACTATGCGGAGGCGGTCAAGCAGGGCTCGCGCATCCGCGTCGCGACCAAGTACACGCAGATCGCGCGCGACCACTTCGCGAACAAGGGCGTGCACGTCGACCTGATCAAGCTGTACGGCTCGATGGAGCTGGCGCCGCTGACCGGGCTGGCCGATGCGATCGTCGACCTGGTGTCGACCGGCAGCACCTTGCGCGCCAACCATTTGGTCGAGGTCGAAGAAATCATGCCGATCACGTCGCGGCTGATCGTCAACCAGGCGGCGCTGAAGCTCAAGCGCGAGGCTATCCGCAAGCTGATCGATGCGTTCGCCGCCGCGGTGGAGCAGCCGGAATGAGCATGAGCACGGTGGCCATTCGCGAGTTGTCGACTGCGAGCGCCGATTTCGATGCGGAGTTCGAGCGCGTGCTGCACTGGTCGGACGAGACCGACCAGGCGATCGAGGAGCGTGTCGCCGCGATCGTCGCCGACGTGCGCGCGCGCGGCGACGCGGCGGTGCTCGAGTACACGCAGCGCTTCGACGGGCTGACCGCGGCGTCGGTCGCCGCGCTCGAGATCGGCCGCGACGAGCTGCATGCCGCGCTGGATGCGATCAAGCCGGCGCAACGTGCCGCGCTCGAAGCCGCCGCGCAGCGCGTGCGCGACTATCACGAGCGCCAGCTCGACGCCTGCGGGCGTTCGTGGATCTACGAGGATGCCGACGGCACGCGGCTCGGCCAGAAGGTGACGCCGCTGGATCGTGTGGGCATCTACGTGCCGGGCGGCAAGGCGGCGTATCCGTCCAGCGTGCTGATGAACGCGCTGCCGGCCCGGGTGGCCGGCGTCGGCGAGATCGTGATGGTCGTGCCCACGCCCAACGGCGCCCGCAACGACATGGTGCTCGCCGCTGCGGCGATCGCCGGCGTCGATCGCGCCTTCACGGTCGGCGGCGCACAGGCGATCGCCGCGCTCGCCTACGGCACCGCGACGATTCCGGCCGTCCACAAGATCACCGGCCCGGGCAACGCGTACGTCGCGAGCGCGAAGCGGCGTGTGTTCGGTCAGGTCGGCATCGACATGATCGCGGGGCCTAGCGAGATCCTCGTGCTGGCCGACGGCACCACGCCGGCCGACTGGGTCGCGATGGACCTGTTCAGCCAGGCCGAGCATGACGAGCTGGCGCAGAGCATCCTGCTGTGCCCCGATGCGGGCTACATCGCCGCGGTGCGCGCCGCGATCGAGCGGCTGCTGCCGGGCATGCCGCGCGCCTCGGTGATCCGCGCGTCGCTCGAAGGGCGCGGCGCGCTGATCCGCACGCGCAGCATGGAAGAGGCCTGCGACATCAGCAACCGGATCGCGCCCGAGCACCTCGAGATCAGCTCGCGCGAGCCGCGGCGCTGGGAGCCGCGGCTCAAGCACGCCGGCGCCATCTTCCTCGGTGCGTTCACGAGCGAGAGCCTGGGCGACTACTGCGCCGGCCCGAACCACGTGCTGCCGACGTCCGGGACGGCGCGGTTCTCGTCGCCGCTCGGTGTCTACGACTTTCAGAAGCGCTCCAGCCTGATCGAAGTCAGCGAAGCCGGCGCTCGCTCGCTGGGGCCGATCGCGGCTGAGTTGGCGTACGGGGAAGGCCTGCATGCCCATGCTCAGGCGGCGGAGATGCGGATCAAGCGTTGACACGAACTTCGTGATACACGAAACTAGTGGCGCACGAAGCTCGTGTTAATGCTCAAGTCGATGAAGATCCGATCATGAAAAACGTCACCGTGACGATGGAAGACAGCGTGGCCGACTGGGCGCGACTCGAGGCAGCGCGCCGCAACACCAGCGTCTCGCGCCTGATCGGCGAGATGCTGGGCGAGAAGATGCGCCACGACGATGCGTACGAGCGGGCGATGCAAGACTGGTTGCAGCGCGACGTCACTTATCGATCCGACGGTAGCCCCTATCTGACGCGCGATGCGATCTATGCCGAGCGACTCGATCGTTTTCGTTGACACCAGCGTCCTGCTGTACGCGGAAGATGCTGCCCACGCCACGAAGCACCAGGCAGCCCGCGATTGGCTGCGCGCGTTGTGGGTGCGGCGCAGCGGGCGGCTGAGTGCGCAGGTGCTCAATGAGTTCTATGTCAACGCCACGCGCAAGCTCAAGCCGCCGATGCCTTCCGGTGACGCGCGCGCCGAAGTCCGCCGCTATCAGCGCTGGCAGCCGTGGCTGAACGATCATGCGACTGTCGAAGCGGCATGGGCGGCGGAAAGCCGCTTCCAACTCAATTACCGGGATGCTCTGATGGTCGCTGCCGCACAACAGCAGGGCTGCACCATTCTGCTCACCGAAGACCTGCAGCACGACCGGCAGCTCGATAGCCTGCGAATCGTCAACCCCTTCCTGGAAGGGCCTGAACTGCTCGACAGCGCCGGCGCGGCGAACAAGCCATGACCATGACTTTGCAACTGCGAATGAAGGCTACGATCCGCCAGGACGTGCAGTCGATGCACGCCTACGCGGTCCAGAACAGCGCCGGGCTCGTCAAGCTCGACGCGATGGAGAACCCGTTCCGCCTGCCCGAGGCCTTGCAGCGCGAGCTTGGGGAGCGGTTGGGTCGCGTCGCGATCAACCGCTATCCGGTCGGCTGCGTCGCCGATGTCATCGCGGCCCTGGCCAAACACGTCGACCTGCCGGCCGGCTGCAAGCTGATGCTGGGCAACGGTTCGGACGAGCTGATCTCGCTGCTGGCGATGGCCTGCGACGTGCCGGGCGCGACGATCGTCGCGCCGCTGCCGGGTTTCGTGATGTACGAGATGTCGGCGAAGCTGCAAGGGCTGAAGTTCGTCGGCGTGCCGACCACGCCGAGCTTCGAGCTCGACGAGGCCGCGATGCTCGATGCGATCGCGACGCACCGCCCGGCGATCACCTACATCGCCTACCCGAACAACCCGACCGCCAACCTGTTCGACGACCGCATCGTGCAGCGCATCGTCGACGCGGTCGGCCAGCAGGGCGGCTTCGTCGTGTTCGACGAGGCGTATCAGCCGTTCGCGTCGCGCAGCTGGCTCGCGCGCATGCCGGCGCACGAGCACGTGCTGGTGCTGCGCACGCTCAGCAAGTTCGGGCTGGCCGGCGTGCGGCTCGGCTATCTGGTCGGCGCGGCGGCGCTCATCGACGAGATCGACAAGGTCCGCCCGCCGTACAACACCGGCGCGCTGAACTGCGAGGCGACGCTGTTCGCGCTCGAACATGCCGACGAGTTCGCGCGCCAGGCCGCACTGCTGCGCGACGAGCGCGAGCGGCTGCAGGCCGCGCTGCGCGCGCTGCCCGGCGTGGCGCCGTTCCCGAGCGAGGCCAACATGATCCTCGCACGCGTGACCGACGCGAAGCGCGCGTTCGAGGGCATGAAGGCACGCGGTGTGCTGGTGAAGAACGTCTCGAAGCTGCACCCGCTGCTCGCGAACTGCCTGCGGCTGACGGTCGGCACGCCCGATGAAAATGAACAGATGATCGCCGCACTGAAAGCGAGCCTGTGATGAGCACCGGCAACCCGAACCCATCGCTCGAGTCGCGCCGCGCCGACGTGACTCGCAATACTGCCGAGACGCAGATCCGCGTCGTGCTCGACCTCGACGGCACCGGCGTCGCGAAGCTCGCGACCGGCATCGGCTTCTTCGACCACATGCTCGACCAGATCGCGCGCCACGGACTGATCGATCTCGAGATCGCCGCGAAGGGTGACCTGCACATCGACGGCCACCACACGGTCGAGGACGTCGGCATCACGCTGGGGCAGGCGGTCGCGAAAGCGGTCGGCGACAAGACCGGCATCGTGCGCTACGGCCATGCCTACGTGCCGCTGGACGAGGCGTTGTCGCGCGTCGTGATCGACTTCTCCGGCCGGCCCGGGCTGCACATGCGAGTCGGCTTCAAGAGCGGGATGATCGGCGCACTCGACACGCAGCTCGTCCACGAGTTCTTCCAGGGCTTCGCGAACCACGCCGGCGTGACGCTGCACATCGACAACCTGCACGGCGAGAACGCACACCATCAGTGCGAGACCATCTTCAAGGCGTTCGCGCGCGCGCTGCGCATGGCGCTCGCGATCGACCCGCGTGCGGCGGGCGTGATCCCATCGACCAAGGGCTCGCTATGAACGGGACCGCAGCATGAGCAGGACCGTCGCCGTCGTCGACTACGGCATGGGCAACCTGCGCTCGGTGTCGCAGGCGGTCATGCATGTTGCGCGCGGTTCAGGTTTCGACGTGATCGTGACGTCGAAGCCCGACGAGGTCTACGCCTCCGAGCGCGTCGTGCTGCCCGGCCAGGGCGCGATGCCCGACTGCATGCGCGAGTTGCGCGAGTCCGGCCTGCTCGAGGCGGTGCTGGCCGCCGCGGCGAACAAGCCGCTGATGGGCGTGTGCGTCGGCATGCAGATGCTGCTGACGCGCAGCCACGAGGGCCCGACCGACGGGCTCGGGCTGATCGGTGGCGAGGTCGTCCGCTTCGAGCTCGACGGCCGGCTGCAACCCGACGGCAGCCGCTACAAGGTGCCGCAGATGGGCTGGAACCAGGTGTTGCAGACGCAGCCGCATGCTCTTTGGCAGGGCGTGCCCGACGCGGCGTACTTCTATTTCGTGCACAGCTTTTACGCACGGCCCACCGACGCGCGCCACAGCGCCGGCGAGAGCGACTACGGCGGGCGCTTTACCTGCGCGCTGGCGCGCGATAATATTTTCGCCACCCAATTCCATCCCGAGAAGAGCGCCGAGCACGGTTTGGCGCTGTACCGGAACTTCCTTCACTGGAACCCCTGAACACGCTGTTGTGCAACGCGTCGCGTGATGTTCGAGTGAAACCTCGGGGCGAGATCTCTCCACCACCTGCCGTTCGGCCATGCTGTTGATTCCTGCAATCGACCTCAAAGACGGTCACTGTGTTCGCCTGAAACAAGGCGACATGAAAATCTCGACCACGTTCGGGGAAGACCCGGCCGAAATTGCCCGCCGATGGGTCGATGCCGGCGCGCGCCGGCTGCATCTCGTCGACCTGAACGGAGCGTTCGCCGGCAAGCCGGTCAACGAAGCCGCGATCAAGGCGATCCTCGCCGAGGTCGGTGACGAGATTCCGGTGCAGCTCGGCGGCGGCATCCGCGACCTGGACACGATCGAGCGCTACCTCGACGACGGGCTGAGCTTCATCATCATCGGCACCGCGGCGGTCAAGAACCCGGGTTTCCTGCGCGATGCCTGTTCGGCGTTCGGCGGCCACATCATCGTCGGCCTGGACGCGAAGGACGGCAAGGTCGCGACCGACGGCTGGAGCAAGCTGACCGGCCACGAGGTGATCGACCTCGCGCAGAAGTTCCAGGACCACGGCGTCGAAGGCGTGATCTACACCGACATCGGCCGCGACGGCATGCTCAGCGGCATCAACATCGACGCGACCGTGAAGCTTGCGCAGGCGCTGACGATTCCGGTGATCGCCTCGGGCGGTCTGTCGAACATCGCCGACATCGAAAAGCTCTGCGCGGTCGAGGAGCAGGGCATCGAAGGCGTGATCTGCGGCCGCGCAATCTACAGCGGCGACCTGGACTTCGCCGCGGCGCAGGCGCGGGCCGACGAGCTGAACGGCGGCGGCGCCTGAGCCGCGAGAAGAAGCGCCGCATGCTCGCAAAACGCATCATTCCGTGCCTGGACGTGACCGGCGGTCGCGTCGTCAAGGGCGTCAACTTCGTCGAGCTGCGCGATGCCGGCGACCCGGTCGAGATCGCCGCGCGCTACAACGAGCAGGGTGCCGACGAGCTGACGTTCCTCGACATCACTGCCACCAGCGACGGCCGCGACCTGATCCTGCCGATCATCGAAGCGGTCGCCTCGCAGGTGTTCATCCCGCTGACGGTCGGCGGCGGCGTGCGCAGCGTCGAGGATGTGCGGCGCCTGCTGAACGCCGGTGCCGACAAGGTCAGCTTCAATTCGGCGGCGGTCGCGAATCCGCAGGTGATCGCCGACGCGTCCACCAAGTACGGCGCGCAGTGCATCGTCGTCGCGATCGATGCGAAGCGGCGCGCCGATGCCGATCGACCGGGGTGGGACGTCTACACCCATGGCGGCCGCAAGAACACCGGACTGGACGCGGTCGCGTGGGCGCGCGAGATGGTCGCGCGCGGCGCCGGCGAGATCCTCCTGACCAGCATGGACCGCGACGGCACCAAGAGCGGCTTCGATCTCGAGCTGACCCGCGCGGTCAGTGACGCGGTCAGCGTGCCGGTGATCGCGTCGGGTGGCGTCGGCGCGCTGGAACACCTGTCCGACGGCATCCGCATCGGCGGCGCCGACGCGGTGCTCGCGGCCAGCATCTTCCACTACGGCGAGTTCACGGTCGGCGAAGCGAAGGCGCTGCTGGCGCGCGACGGCATCCCGGTCCGGCAATGACGGCCGCGCCGGCGCGGCGGCGCCACGAAGTCCGCATCATCGGCGGCGCGTGGAAGCGCAGCAAGCTGCCGGTGGCCGACGCCGAAGGGTTGCGGCCCACGCCCGACCGTGTGCGCGAGACGCTGTTCAACTGGCTCGGCCCCGATCTCACCGGCTGGCGATGCCTAGACGCATTTGCGGGCAGCGGCGCGCTGGGCTTCGAAGCGGCGTCGCGCCGGGCCGATGCGGTCGTGCTGGTCGAGCGCGATCGCCGCCTCGCGCACGCGCTCGTCGAGATCAAGACACGCCTGCGCGCCGAGCAGGTCAGGGTCGACAACGCCGACGCGCTCGCTTGGATGGCGCGCTGCCCGGTCGATTCGTTCGAGCTGGTGTTCCTCGACCCGCCGTTCGGCACGCCACTGGCCGAGCCGGCGCTGGCCGCAGCGGCACGCATCGTCGTGCCCGATGGGTATGTCTATCTGGAGGCGCCGCAGCCGCTGGCAGCCGAGGTCGGGCTGGCGCACGGCCTTGCGATCCACCGCCAATCGCGCGCCGGTTCGGTGCATTTCCATCTGCTGCAGCGCCGGGCGCCAGCCACCTGATCAGGCGGCTGCGGCTACACTGCGCCCGACCTCACCGCAGGGAGAGCGCCCTTGACCACCGCGACCCGCCTGACCGCCGTTTACCCCGGCACGTTCGATCCGATGACGCTCGGGCACGAAGACCTCATGCGCCGCGCCAGCCGGCTGTTCGAGCGCCTGATCGTCGCGGTTGCGGCCGGGCACCACAAGCGAACGATGTTCACGATCGCCGAGCGGCTCGACATCGCGACCGAGCTGGCATCCAAGTACTCGAACGTCGAGGTGCTGGCTTTTCGCGGCCTGCTGCGCGACTTCGTCGTCGGGCACGGCGGCAAGGTCGTCGTGCGCGGGCTGCGTGCGGTCAGCGACTTCGAATACGAGTTCCAGATGGCCGGCATGAACCGGCAGCTGATGCCCGAGGTCGAGACCTTGTTCCTGACGCCAAGCGACCAGTATCAGTTCGTCTCGGGCACGTTCGTGCGCGAGATTGCCACTTTGGGCGGTGATGTCTCCAAGTTCGTGTCACCCTTCGTGCTCGACCGCCTGCGCCAGCGGGTGAAGGCGACCCACTAGCCGCGATGCGCGCCCGATGCGCGATACCGCGCTGAGTTCATCATGGCCCTGCTGATCACCGACGAATGCATCAACTGCGATGTCTGCGAGCCCGAGTGCCCGAACCAGGCGATCTCGATGGGCCCGGAGATCTATCAGATCGATCCGCATCGCTGCACCGAGTGCGTCGGGCATTTCGATGAGCCGCAGTGCGTACAGGTCTGCCCGGTGAGCTGCATTCCGGTGGACCCGGCGCATATCGAATCGCGCGATTCGCTGTGGGCGAAGTTCCAGCGCTTGCAACAGACCACGGCTGGCTCGAACTAGCCTGACCCACCCGCCGGCCCGTTGTCGTGGGCTATTTGCGGCTGCGCTTCGTCAGCGAAGTCGGATCGACGGCGATGAAGTCGTCACCGTCGGTTCGCTTGTTCGCTTTGCGCTTCTTCTTGGCATGGTGTCGACCTCGTTCGGCGGCCGATGCCGCGCTCGCGGGCGCGGTCGCGCGCGAGTCGAAGCCGGTCGCCGCGGCGGGCTTCTGCGCCGCCTCTTGCGCGAGCCGTTCACGTTCCATTTGCCGGGCCTGCTGACGCTCGATCGCCGCGACACGCTGCGCCTCGGCGCGCTGGGCGGCACTGCGTGGGTCGGTCGCCGCGACGATGCGACCCTCGGGGCACGGCGTGTGCGAATACGTGCTGCCGCAGCGGTAGACCGTCTGGGCTTGCGCGCCCGATGCTGCGAGCGCGAGCAGGAGCGAGAACGGCCAGGGCAGTGTCGTGCGGATCGAGCGCATCGTCATGTCGATTCCTTCGGCGGCACCGGCTTTGGCCGCGGCGGCTTCGCGTGGATCTTCATCATCGCGTGCTCCATGTTGCCGGCGAGCAGCAGGTCGAGCGCGCGTATCGATTGCTCGATGCTCTTCTCGATCGCCTCGCGCTGCTCGGCCGGCGGCCTGCGCAGCACATAGTTGACGACCTCGGCCTTCACGCCCGGGTGGCCGATGCCCAGGCGCAGCCGCCAGAAATCCGCGCTGCCGAGCTGCTCCTGGATGTCCTTCAGCCCGTTGTGGCCGGCGGCGCTTCCGCCGAGCTTGATCTTCACCTGGCCCGGCAGCAGGTCGAGCTCGTCGTGCGCGACCAGGATCTCGCTGGGCGAGATCTTGAAGAAGCGTGCGAGTGCCGCGACCGACTTGCCCGAAAGATTCATGAAGGTCATCGGCTCGAGCAGCCAGAGCGGGCCCTCGCTGCGGTTCACGCGGGCCGCGAGGCCGAAGTAGCTGCGCTCGGGCGAGAGCGTCGCGCCGAGCTTGCGCGCGACCTCGTCGACGAACCAGAAGCCGGCGTTGTGCCGGGTGGCTTCGTATTCGGGGCCCGGGTTGCCCAGGCCGACAAGCAATCGAATCATGGGGCGGATTATCGAGGCGCGGCCGCCGCGGCCCCACCCGCCGATGGCGGAGCCGTGGAGGGAGCCAACAAAAAGCCCCACCGAGGTGGGGCTTCAATGAACACGCCGACCCTCGAAAGAGCGCGGCGCGGAGCAGGTCGTTGTCTGCTACTTCTTGTTCCTTACTTCTTGTTCTGCTTTTCGCTCTTCTTGGCCTTGGTCGGTGCCGCGGCCGGCGCGGTCACGACCGGTGCGGCCGCTTCTTCCTCTTCGACCTTCACGGAGGTGGAAGCCACCACCGGGTTCGGCTTGCCGTGGGTCACGACCTTGATGTCCTTGCCCAACTTCAGGTCCTTGACGGTCAGCGTCTGGCCCTTGGTCAGCTCGCCGAGGTCGACCGTGATGTATTCGGGCAGCTGCGAGGCCAGGCACTGGATCTGCAGCTCGGTGATCACGTGGTTCACGATGCAGCCGTCGGTCTTGACCGCGGGCGAATTCTCTTCGTTGATGAAGTGCAGCGGCACGCGCTTGCTGATCTTGGTCGTGGCGTCGACACGCTGGAAGTCGATGTGCAGCACGATCGGGCGGAAGGGGTGCATCTGGTAGTCGCGCAGCAGTACCTGCTGCGACTTGCCGGCAAGCTCCATCTCGAGGATCGACGAGTGGAACGTTTCCTTCTTCAGCGCGAAGAACAGGGCGTTGTGATCGAGCTCGATCATGGCCGGCGTGCCCGCGCCATAGACGATGCCCGGAACCTTTTGCGCATTGCGCAGGCGGCGGCTCGCTCCGGTCCCCTGCAGCGTGCGCTCGAAAGCGACGAATTTCATAAACACTCCAAAATGGTGAAGGCCCGCGACCAGGCTCTTCGTTGAACGGAGGCGAACCCGCCTCCTGACGGTGCGGCCCCGACCGGGACCGCGCTCGTTTCCTAGAAGTTCGCGTTCTGCTCCGCGAACAAAGACGTGACCGATTCGCCGTCGGAAATCCGACGGATCGTCTCGGCGAACAGGAACGCCACCGACAACTGGCGCACCTTGGAAGACTTCTTGCCATCCTCGTTCAGCGGGATGGTGTTGGTGATGACGACCTCGTCGAGCTGCGAGCCGCGAATGCGCTCGATCGCCGGGCCCGAGAACACCGCATGCGTGCAGTAGGCGTACACGCTCTTCGCGCCGCGCTCCTTCAGCACCTCGGCCGCCTTCACGAGCGTACCGGCGGTGTCGATCATGTCGTCCATGATCACGCAGTTGCGGCCGTCGATGTCGCCGATCACGTGCATCACTTCCGAGACGTTGGCCTTCGGGCGCCGCTTGTCGATGATCGCCAATTCGCAGCCGAGTTGCTTCGCGAGCGCACGGGCGCGGACCACGCCGCCGACGTCGGGCGACACCACCACCAGGTCCGGATAGCGCTTGCTCTGCAGGTCCGCCAGCAGCACGGGCGACGCGTAGATGTTGTCGACCGGGATGTTGAAGAAGCCCTGGATCTGGTCGGCGTGCAGGTCCATCGTCAGCAGCCGCTCGACGCCGACGGCCTCGAGCATGTTGGCGACCACCTTCGCGCTGATCGGCACCCGGGTCGAGCGCGGCCGGCGATCCTGGCGCGCATAGCCGAAATAAGGGATGACCGCCGTGACACGCCGGGCCGACGCACGCTTCAGCGCGTCGACCATGATGCACAGCTCCATCAGGTTTTCGTTGGTCGGCGCGCAGGTTGGCTGCACGACGAAGATGTCGCGCGCGCGCACGTTCTGATGGATCTCGACGTCGACTTCACCGTCGGAGAAACGCCCGACCTTGGCCTTGCCGAGCTCGACGCCTAGATTGGACGCGATCTCCTGCGACAGCGCCGGGTTCGCGTTCCCGGTGAACAGCACGGTGTTGAAAAGCACGACGCCCTCAGAAGACTTGGCAGGGGAGGAAGGACTCGAACCCTCGAATGTCGGAATCAAAATCCGATGCCTTAACCAACTTGGCGACTCCCCTACACAGGTCCGGAAGCCTTTCAGCCCCGAACCGCAACCTTGCTTCAGTCGGCGGCCCACCCGGCGAGCGGGTGGTGCTGCAGACTGCGGCACATTCTCGCAACCCAACCGGGCGGCAGATCCTGCGGAATCTGCGCCACGGGCTGCTCAAGCGTGCCCGCTCTCGCAAACACCGCGCTGCCCGAACCGCTCATCCTGCTGTTGCCGAAGCGCTCGGTCAGAACCTTCGCGGCCTGCGCCACCGCCGGGCACGCGGCTTCGGCGGGGGGCTGCAGATCGTTCCGTAGGTTCTGAACGCCTCGGCTCTGAATGCCGTGAGGTTTGCCTGCGAGAAAGCCCGCGAGTATAGCAGGGATGGCTGGGTCGGCCAGCGGCGCGGTGTTGCGCACGAGCAGCGGACTCGAGAAGATCGCCGACGTTTCGATGCTTTGCGGCGGTTTCAGCACCGCCAGCCACTGGGCGGGAACCGATACGGGCGTCAGCCGCTCGCCGACGCCTTGGACGAACGCGTTGTGGCCGCCGATGAAGAACGGCACGTCGGCGCCCAGGGCGAGCCCGATCTCGGCCAGTCGCGAGCGCGGTAGGCTCAAGCCCCAGAGACGGTTCAGCGCGAGCAGCGTCGATGCGGCATCCGAACTGCCGCCGCCCATCCCGGCGCCGGAGGGCACGCGCTTGTCGATCGAGATGTCGGCGCCGAGCCGCGTGCCGCTGGACGTTTGCAGCGCGCGCGCGGCGCGCAGGCACAGGTCATCGTCGGGAAGCGTCGCAGTCAGGTCGTGGCGCGCGAGCTTGCCATCGTCGCGTCGTTCGACGTGCAGCGTGTCGCACCAGTCGATCAGCACGAACAGCGACTGCAGCAGGTGGTAGCCGTCGGCGCGCCGGCCGATCACATGCAGAAAGAGGTTGAGCTTCGCCGGGGCGGCGATGTCGTAGAGCGCGCGCAAGGCCATCGCGGTCCTCCAGCGCGTTCAGGGTTGCTCGAGTCGGGCCCGCACCGTGACGGCCGGAGCGCTGGCGCGCGTTGCGGAGACCGCGGCTTGATCGAACCGGACGAGGTCGACCGTCCAGCCGAGCTGCTCGAAGCCGGCTGCGGCGGGCGGTTTTGTCGCGACGCTGGGTGCACCGGGCCACGGCCGGCCGCGCAGCCAGTCGAACAGCGCGGCCAGCGGCAGGCTTTCGCCCAGCACCTCGCGGGTCAGGCCGTCCAGGTCGTCGAAACGGCGCTCGCCCTGCGGCGTCTTCAGCACCACCTGGCCCGGCGACCAGCGCGCCTGCGCGAGCATGCTGCCCAGCGGCGTCGACAGGTTCAGCCGGCCGACGCGGGCGTCGCCTTGCAGCTCGAACGCGGCATTGAGCGAGCGGGCGCCCGATTCAGGTGTTGCAGCGACGTTGACCGCGAGCCGCCCGGACAACGTCTCGCCCGACGGCGCTTCGCCGGGCGGCGCGACCGCCGCGCACGCCGCGAGCAGCAGCGACACACCGATCGCTGCCCACCGTGCGGCCAACGTCACAGGTCGACCCGCAGCCGGGCCAGCGTCTCGCGCAGCACGTCGTTGGCTGCGTCGCGGCCGCGCGCTTCGCGCCAGACGCGCTTGGCTTCGTCGGTCTGCCCGCTGACCCACAGCACCTCGCCGAGATGTGCAGCAATCTCGGCGTCGGGCTGCGAGCGGTACGCGTCGCGCAGCAAGCGCACCGCTTCGGCGTGGTTGCCAAGGCGGTACTCGACCCAGCCCAGGCTGTCGGTGATCGACGGCTCGCCCGGGCTCAGCTCGAGTGCCTTCTTGATCAGGCCGCGGGCCTCGGGCAGCCGCACGTTGCGCTCGGCCAGCGAATAGCCGAGCGCGTTGTACGCATGCTGGTGATCGGGCTTCAGCGCAATCACGCGGCGCAGCAGCTTCTCCATCTCGTCGAGCTTGTTGAGCTTCTCGTACATCATCGACTGCTCGTACAGCAGGTCGACGTCGTCCGGGTACTTCTGATTCGCATTGGCCAGCACCTTGGCCGCCTCGCCCCACTGCTTCGCGTCGCGCATGACCTGCGCTTCGGCCATCAGCTTCGCGCGTGCATCGGCCGAGGTCTTCTCGGGCACACGGCGGATCAGCTCGCGCGCCTGTGCGAGCTTGCCCTCGCGCGCGAGCAGCGACGCGCGCCGCGCCTGGACCTCGAGCACGCGCTGCGGGCTGTCGATCTTCGCGAGCCAGCCCTCGGCGCCGCGCAGATCGCCCTGTTGCTCGGCCGCCTGCGACAGCAGCAGCCAGCCGCGCGCGAGCGCATCGTCCTGGGTCTGCGGCGCGTCCTCGTCTTCGTCGCCGGCGGACTCGGTCCTGGCCGCCGGGCCTTGCGCCTGGACCAGCGCGACATACTTTTGCAGCGCCGCGGTGGCCGGCGCCGGTTCGCGCAACTGCAGGTGCAGCGCACCGAGCGTCAGCCAGGCCTGCGCCATGTCGGGCGCGTTGCGGGTCAGCGTCTCGAGCTGCGGTGCGGCATCGGCGTAGCGCTGTGCATTCAGCAGCGAGCGCACATAGAGCAGGCGCACGCCGTTGCTGTCGGGCTTGGCCTTCAGTTGGTTCTGGACGATCGCTTCGGCCGCGCTGGCTTCGTTGCCGCTGATCGGGAGCTCGAGCGCCAGCGCGGCGGGCGCCTCGTTGGCGGGATCGAGCTCGTGCGCGCGTTGCGCCTGCGCCAGGGCCTTCGCGTTGTCGCCGGCGAGCAGCCAGGTGCGGCCGATCGCGACGCGGGCCACGACACGTGTGGCCGGTGCATCGAGCGAACCCTGCAACGCCTGCTCGATCAGCGTGGCTGCACCGGGTCGATCGGTGGCGCGCGCGTACGAGCGCGGCAGCGACGTGATCAGCAAGGTTTGCTGCGGCGCCGGCGTCAGCCGCAGCAGCGATTGCAAGGGCTCGAGCGTGTCGCCGATCTTGTTCAGCACGATCAGCAGCTGGATCTGGTAGCGCAGCGCTTCGAGCGATTCGGGCAGCGTCTGCCGCCACGCACGCACCGCCTGCAGCGCCTGATCACCGGCGCGCGCCTGCACGGCGATATCGGTGGCACGGCGGAACAGCGTGTCGTCCGGGTTGCGACGCGCCGCATCCAGGATGATCTGGTACGCCTCGCCCGCTTCGCCATCGCGCAGCTGGATTTCGCCGATCAACAGTTGATAGAACAACTGGCGGTCGAGCCGCGAGTTCTCGACCGCGTCACCCTTCTCGGCGTTCTCGGCGTTCTCGGTCTTTGCGGGCGTCTCGGGCTTGGTGTCGGGCGTGGTCTGCGCCGGTGCAACCTGCGTGAACGCCAGCGATGCCAGCAGCACAGCCAGGGCGCGCGCAGCACCGGGGCGGGCGCCGGGTCGGGACTTGAGGGCTGGCATCTCGAATACTCCAGGGACAGACTTGGATTCTAGGACCGCAAGTGGACCCGCGCCGGGCGTCGATAATTCCGTTCCATGCCAGAGTTGCCCGAAGTCGAGGTCACGCGACAGAGCTTTGCGGCGCGCATTCGCGGGGCGCGCGTCACCGCGGTGCGCCTCGGCAAACCGCTGCGCTGGCCGCTCGGCTGCGAACCGGAAACGCTGGTCTCGCAGTCTGTCGGCGAGGTCACGCGGCGCGGTAAATATTTGTGGCTGGCGCTCGATCGCGGCGGCCTGCTGATGCACCTGGGCATGTCGGGCTCGCTGGCATTCAGCGCGGCAGCGCAAGGACCGGGCCCGCACGATCACTTCGACCTCGTCACGAACCGCGGCACGTTGCGGCTGACCGATCCGCGCCGCTTTGGAGCGGTCGTCTGGGCCAGTGCGCCCGACGCCGGTGCCGCTGGCAAGCTGCTCGCGGGGCTGGGCCTCGAGCCGTTCGACCCGGCATTCGACGGCGCGCACCTGCACGCCGCGCTGCGCGGGCGCAAGGTCGCGATCAAGCAGGCGCTGCTCGGCGGCGCGATCGTCGTCGGCGCCGGCAACATCTACGCATGCGAAGCGTTGTTCGAGGCCGGCATCGATCCGCGTACGCGCAGCGACCGCCTCAGCCGGCCGCGTTGCGACCGCCTGGCGGAGGCGATCCGGCAAACGCTGACCCGGGCACTCGAGCTCGGTGGCTCGACCTTGCGCGACTTCCGTGACGCCCACGGCATGGCCGGTGAATTCCAGCTCCAGGCGCGGGTCTACGGCCGCGACGGCGAGCGTTGCGTGCGCGGCGACGGCGGCGTCGTCCGGCGCATCGTGCAGGGCCAGCGGGCGACATTTTTTTGTCCGCGCTGCCAGCGTCGCTGATGCCGCGACGCCCGCGTCTGCAGTACGTCACACTCGGCCAGTGAGCAGATGTTTCCTGGGCTCCGCGCGCCGGGCCTTGCGCTACGATCCGCCGATTCATCCCAGCCCGGCACGCCGCCGGCCCCGCGCCCATCCTCATGACGAACACGTTCGCCACCAGTCTCGACGCCTTGACCGGCTGGCGAACCGTGCTCGGGCAGCGCTTGGGCGAGACCTCGCGCTTCCTCGACGACCATGAGCTGGTCGATGCCGCTGCCGCCGCGCAGGTGGTGGCGCTGCGCGAGCGTCTCGCGAACGACAAGCTCGTGCTCGCCTTCGTCGCCGAGTTCTCGCGCGGCAAGTCCGAGCTGATCAACGCGATCTTCTTCGCCGACACCGGCCGGCGCGTGCTGCCCGCCACGCCGGGGCGCACGACCATGTGCCCGGTCGAGCTCGCGTGGGACGCCGACGAGCCGGCCTCGCTGATGCTGCTGCCGATCGAGACCCGCAACGACGGCCTCTCGCTGAGCGAGCTGCGCGGCCAGCGCCGCGCCTGGAAGGTGTTGCCGCTGCAGCTCGGCGACCCCGAGCAGCTCGCGCAATCGCTTCAGGAGGTGACACGCACCGACTGGGTTTCGCAGGAACAGGCGCGCTCGCTCGGCTTCTGGGACGACGCACGCCCCGACGACAACCCGCCGCGCGACGCCCACGGCCGCGTCGAAGTGCCGGCCTGGCGCCACGCCCTGATCAACTACCCGCACCCGCTGCTCAAGCAGGGGCTGGTCGTGCTCGATACGCCGGGGCTGAACGCGATCGGCGCCGAGCCCGAACTCACGCTGAGCCTGCTGCCGACCGCGCACGCGACCGTCTTCATCCTCGGTGCCGACACCGGCGTCACCAAGTCCGACCTCGAGATCTGGCGCGACCACCTGGGGCCGCATGCGCCGACCCGTTTTGTCGTGCTCAACAAGATCGACGCGCTGCTGGACCCGCTCGCCACGCCCGAGCAGATCGCCGCGCAGATCGAGACGCAGCGCCGCGAGACCGCGCGCACGCTGGCCATCGACCCGGAGCGCGTATTCCCGCTGTCGGCGCGGCAGGCGCTCGCGGCGCGCGTGGTCGGCGACACGGCCACGCTCGAAGCGAGCCGGCTGCCCGAGCTCGAGGCCGCGCTCGGCACGCAGTTGCTGCCGCAACGCCGCCAGGTGCTCGAGAACGTCGTGCTCGAAGGCGCGCAGCAGATCGAGAACCAGGTCGCGCGCCGCCTCGGCGACCAGCGCCGCCAGCTCGCCGAGCAGATGCTCGAGCTGCGCGGCCTGCGCGGCAAGAGCGGCGCGAAGCTGCGGTTGATGTTGCAGCGGGTCGAGACCGACGCGGCCGAGTTCGAGCAGTGCACGGTGCGGCTGCAGGCGCTGCGCGTCGTGCACAGCCGCATGCTGAAGGACACCTTGGTCGGCCTCTCGTCGGACCGGCTGCGCGAAGAAGTCGCGACGATGCAGACGGCGATGAACGCATCGCTGCTGAACCTCGGCGCGAAGAAGTCGTTCATCGCGCTGTGCGAGCAGCTGCGCAACCTGCTCGGCGCGGCGCAGGCGCGCGGCACCGAGATGCGCGACATGCTGCAGGCTTCGTTCACGCGCCTGAACGCCGAGTTCGGCTTCAGCCTCGCGCTGACGAAGCCGCCCGCGCTCGAGCGCTTTGCAAGCGAGCTCGGCCTGATCGAGCGCAACTACGTGCAGTACCTCGGCCTGACCCAGGCGCTGCGCCTGTCGCAGCCGAAGTTCATGGAGCAGTTCCGGCGCATGCTGGTCTCCAAGCTGCGCGTCGTGTTCGAGAACGCGAGCGGCGAGCTCGAGATGTGGAACAAGGCGATGTCGGCGCAGATCGACTCGCAGCTGCGCGAGCGGCGCCGCGCGTTCCGGCGTCGGCGCGAATCGCTGGAGCGGGTGCAGAACGCCGCGAGCGATCTGGAGCTGCGCATCGCCGAGCTCGAGGAGCAGGACGGGCGGCTGCAGAACTTCCTGCAGCGTGCCCGCGAACTGCTCGAGGGCTTGCGCGAGCAGGCCTGCGCCGGCCCGCAAAGCGGCGCCGGGCTGCTGACGCTGAACCTGCCGCTGGAGCAGCCGCTGCACGAAGGCGCCATTGCGCGGCGTCGTGCGTCGCAAGGCTGAGCCGGTCGCGCCGCACGGCGTGGCCGGCACCGCGGTCGGCGCGGAGTTCTCCGATCGGTTGATCACCTGGCAGCGCAGCCATGGCCGCCATGCGCTGCCGTGGCAGAACACGCGCGACCCGTACCGCGTGTGGCTGTCCGAGATCATGCTGCAGCAGACGCAGGTCGCGACCGTGCTCGGCTACTACGAGCGCTTCCTGCAGCGCTTTCCCGATGTCGCCGCGCTCGCCGCCGCCGCGCAGGACGATGTGCTCGCGCTGTGGAGCGGGCTGGGCTACTACAGCCGCGCGCGCAACCTGCATGCGTGCGCGCGCGCGATCGTCGAGCGCCACGGCGGCGAGTTCCCGCGCAGCAGCGCTGCGCTCGCGGAGCTGCCCGGCATCGGCCGCTCGACCGCCGCGGCGATCGCCGCGTTCTGTTTCGGCGAGCGGGTCGCGATCCTGGACGGCAACGTCAAGCGCGTGCTGGCCCGCTTGCTCGCATTCGATGCCGACCTCGCGCGGCCGGGGAACGAACGGGCGTTGTGGACGCAGGCGACGGCGCTGCTGCCCGAGCGCGGCATCGAGGCGTACACACAAGGCCTGATGGACCTCGGCGCGACCGTCTGCCTCGCGCGCGATCCGTCGTGCCTGCTGTGTCCGGTGCAGCCGCTGTGCCGGGCCGCCGCAACGCAGAGCCAGACGCGCTACCCGGTGAAGAGCCGCACGCTCAAACGCGGGCAGCGCGAGCACGTCTGGCTCTGGCTGGCGTGGCGCGAGCGGATCTGGCTGGTGCAGCGCCCCGACACCGGCGTCTGGGCGGGTCTGTGGAGCCTGCCCGAGTTCGATTCGATCGACGCGTTCGATGCGGCGAGCGCCCGCTGGCCGGGCGACGTGCAACCGCTCGCGAGCTTCACGCACGTGCTGACGCATCTGGACTGGACGCTGCACCCGGTGCGCTGGACGCTGCCCGCGCGCACCGGCGACGCGAGGGTCGCGGCGATCACGGCGCACTGGGGCCGCGGGCGCTGGTTCGAGATCGGCGAGGCGCTGGAGGCCGGTCTGCCGGCGCCGCTGCGCAAACTGCTGACAACCACGCTGGCAACAGCAGCTAGCTGACCACGCCCTTGCTGCGCAGGAAGTCGTCGACGAGCTGCAGCCGCAGCATCGGATCGGTCAGCTCCATCAGCTTCTGCTTCGCCGCCTGCGAGATCGGCAGGATCTCGCACCAGCGGTTCGCAACCCAGGCGGCATCGTCGAACCGGTACGGCTCGAGAAACGGCACGCCGCTCGCCGACGAGCTCTTCAGCGCCGCGATCGCGTTCGCCAGGCCGCGCACGGTCGAGAGCAGCGGCGGGCTGGGCGCGAGCGTGTCGTCGTCGGGCCAGGGCGTGGTCTCGGCGAGCCACAGGCCGTCGTCGCGCTGCGTGGTCGCGGCGCGCGAGAAGCGCTGCGTGCCACGGCAGCGCACCTGCAGGATGTTCGGGCGTTCGCTGTCGACGTCGATCAGCTCGGCGAGCGTGCCTATGGTTTCGAACTCGACGTTGCGCCGGCTCGTGTCGGAGCCGCCCTTCAACGCGACGACGCCGAACGGCCGGCGCTCGCGCAGGCAGTCAGCCATCAGGTCGAGATAGCGAGCCTCGAACACCTTGAGCCGCAGCAGCCCCCCCGGGAACAGCACGGCCTGCAGCGGGAAAAGGGAGGTGGGGGTGGTCATGCCCATCGTCGAGCTGTCGAAGGTGCAGAAGGTGCAGAAGGGTCAGTCGCGCGCATCGAGTTCCCGGTGGCGGATCAGCGTCGCGGCGCGGCCGCGGAACTGCCGGGCCAGCGTCTCGGCGAAGTACACCGAACGATGCTGCCCGCCGGTGCAGCCGATCGCCACCGTGAGATAGCTGCGCTGGTCGACCTCGAACGACGGCAGCCAGCGCGCGAGGAACGCCTCGATCTGCGCGAGCATCTCGTTGACCTCGGGCTGCGCGCGCAGGTACTCGGCGACCGGCGCGTCGCGCCCGGTCAACGGCTGCAGCTCGCGCACGTAGTGCGGGTTCGGCAGCACGCGCACGTCGAACACATAGTCGGCGTCGAGCGGCACGCCGTGCTTGAACGCGAAGCTCTCGAACACCAGCGTCAGCCGGTTGCGCTCGGCGCGCACCAGGTCGCGCACCCAGATGCGCAGCTGGGCCGGCCGGAGCTGGCTGGTGTCGAGCACGGTCGAGACCTCGCGCAGCTCGGCGAGCAGCTCGCGCTCGAGCTCGATCGCGTCGATCAGCGCGCGCCGCGTTTCGGATGCCGAGTTCTCGCTGCCCCCGCCCGGTGCGCTCGGGCGCTCGTCCGACAGCGGGTGCAGCCGGCGCGTCTCGGAGAAGCGGCGCACCAGCGCGTCGGTGCTCGCGTCGAGAAACACGACCTGGATCGCGACACCTTCGTCGCGCAACTGCTGCAACAGCGGCAGCAGATGCGGCAGCGACTGCGCGCTGCGCACGTCGACCGCGATCGCGACCCGGCGATCGACCCGCGTGCGCTCGAGCTTCAGGAAGTCGCGCAGCAGTTCGGGCGGCAGGTTGTCGACGCAGTAGAAGCCGGCGTCCTCGAGCGCATGCAGCGCGACCGACTTGCCCGAGCCCGAGGTGCCGCTGACGACGACGACTTCGGCCGGCGGCACGCCCGGCGCTTCGCTCGCGGGCGCCAGCGAGCCGGGGATCGTCGCGATGAAATCCGCATCGCCGCGGACCCCGTTGCCGTTGCTGTGATTCATGCCGACGTCCGTACTGCTGGTGTCGTTCATGTTGCGGGCCCGTTCACGAGCGCTTGCGCGGCCGCGTCGGTGGCGGTGCCGTCGGCGCCGCGGGCACCGCTCCGACCGACAGCATCTCCTGCGCATGCGCGAGGCTGGTGTTCGACAGGCGCTCGCCGCCCAGCATACGCGCGATCTCGGCGACGCGCACTTCGCCGGTCACGCCGTGCACGCTGCTGGTGGTGCGGCCGTCGTGCGCCTGCTTGGAGACGACGAAATGGTGATCGGCGCAGGCCGCGACCTGCGGCAGGTGCGTCACCGCGAGCACCTGACGGTCGCGGCCGAGCTGCTTCATCAGGCGCCCGACCGTCTCGGCGACCGCACCGCCGACGCCGGCGTCGATCTCGTCGAAGATCAGCGTGCCGGCCGCGGCATCTCCGCCGGAAACCGTGCTGGTCGTGACCGCGATTGCCAGCGCGATGCGCGACAGCTCGCCGCCCGAGGCGACCTTCGCGAGCGGCCGCGGCGTGCTGCCGGCGTGGCCCGCGACCAGGAACTCGGCCGACTCGAGACCGAACGACTGCGGCGCCTCTTGCGCGAGCAGCGCGATCTCGAAGCGCCCGCCGGCCATGCCGAGCTGCTGCATCGCCTGCGTGACGGCGGCGGCGAGCTTCGGCGCGCCGGAACGGCGCGCGGCGCTGACCCGCTTGGCTTCGCCCTGGAACTCGCGCAGCGCGGCGTCGCTCGCGTGCTGCAATCCCTCGAGATCGGCCGCGGCATCGAGCGCGCGCAGTTCGGTCTTCCACTGCGCGAGCAATGCCGGCAGCTCGGCCGGCGGGCGGCGGTAGCGCCGCGCCAGGCTCATCCACGCAGCGAGCCGCTCGTCCAGCGCCTGCAGGCGCTGCGGTTCGAGCTCGGTGTGATTCAGGTAGCTCGCGAGCGTGTGCGAGGCGTCCTGCAGCTGGGCCTGCGCGCCTTGCAGCACCTCGATCGTCGCGGCGAGCTGCGTGTCGAACGATGCGACCTGTTCGAGCGCGTGCAGCGCGCGGCCGATCAGCGCCTCGGCGTTGTCGTCGGCCTCGGCGATTGCGTCCAGCGCGCTGCGCGCCGCATCGATCAGCGCCTGGCCGTTGGCGAGCTTCTTGTGCTCGGCCTCGAGCTCGTCCCATTCGTCGTTGCCGGGCGCAAGCTTGTCGACCTCGCCGATCTGCCAGGCGAGGCGCTCGCGTTCGCGCTCCAGATCGGCCTGCGACGTGCGGGCGCTCGCCAGCGCTTCGGCCGCGCGCTTCCACTCGGCCCAGCGCAGCGCGAGCGGCGCGGTGTCGATGCCGGCATAACCGTCGAGCAGCGTGCGCACTGCGGCCGGGCGCGTCAGGCTTTGCCAGGCGTGCTGGCCGTGGATGTCGACCAGCGCATCGGCCGCTTCGCGCAGCTGCGCGATCGTCGCCGCGCTGCCATTGATCCAGGCGCGGCTCTTGCCTTGCGAGTCGATGGTTCGGCGCAGCAGCAAGGCGTCGTCCGGCGCGTCGGCACCGCCTGCGAAGCCCGCGTCGGCCAGCCATGCGGCGAGCGACGGTGGCGCGTCGAATTCGGCGCTGATCTCGGCGCGCGCCGCACCTTCGCGCACGACGCCGGCATCGCCGCGGCTGCCCAGCGCAAGCTGCAGCGCATCGACCAGGATGGACTTGCCGGCGCCGGTCTCGCCGGTCAGCACCGAGAAGCCGGTGTCGAAGTCGACCTCGAGCGAGGTGACGATCACGAAGTCGCGAAGCGCGAGGCGACGGAGCATAGCGTTGACAGGCCCTTAGTTCACGCCCGAGTTCCAGTGCAGCTTGCGCCGCAGCGTGGCGTAGTAGCTCCAGCCGCGCGGATGCAGGAAGCGCACCTGGTGCGCCGAGCGGCGCACGACGACGCGGTCGCCGTGCAGCAGGCTCGCGAGCGACTGCATGTCGAAGCTGACGCTGGCATCGCGGCCGGCGACGATCTCGATGCCGATCTCGACGGTGTCGGGCAGCACGATGGGCCGGTTCGACAGGTCGTGCGGCGCGATCGGCACCAGCACCCAGCCGGCGATCGCCGGGTGCAGGATGGGCCCGCCGGCGGACAGCGCATACGCGGTCGATCCGGTCGGCGAGCCGATGATCAGCCCGTCGGAGCGGAAATTCGCGACGAATTCGGGGCCGATGTCGACCTTCAGCTCCACCATGCTCGAGCTGGCGCCGCGGCTCACGACCACGTCGTTCATCGCGAAGCCCTCGAAGATGATTTGCCGGTCGCGCCAGACGCCGCCTTCGAGCATCGTGCGGTGCTCTTCCTCGTAGTCGCCGGCGATCATCGGCGCGAGCGCCTGCTCGTACTGGCCGATGTTCACGTCGGTGATGAAACCGAGCCGGCCCTGGTTGATGCCGACCAGCGGCGTGCCGTGGCGCGAGAGCTGGCGCGCGATGCCGAGCATCGTGCCGTCGCCGCCGACGACCACCGCGAGGTCGCATTCGCGGCCGAGCTCGTCGGGTGTGAGTGCCTTGTAGCCGTCGATGCCGGTCGCGAGCGCCGTCTGCCGCTCCAGCGACACCTCGATCCCCTGGCGCACGAGAAAGCGGGCGATCTCCTCGAGCACGCCGCGGATCCCTTCGGCCTGGTACTTCCCTACGAGCGCGGCGTGACGGAATCGGCTCACCATGCGCGGGATTACACCACAGCGACTTTGCATGAGCCCCGCATGGAACGGGCCGGAAATTACAATGCCGACATGTTGGACGAGCGTGCCAAAACCCTGCTGAAGGCGCTGGTCGAGCGCTACATCGCCGACGGCCAGCCGGTCGGCTCGCGCACGCTGTCGCGGGCGAGCGGGCTCGAGCTGTCGCCGGCGACGATACGCAACGTGATGGCCGATCTCGAAGACCTCGGCCTGATCGCGAGCCCGCACACCAGCGCCGGCCGCATCCCGACCGCGCGCGGCTATCGCCTGTTCGTCGACACGATGCTGACCGCGCGCTCTCCCTCGTCGGCGATGACCTCGCCCGAGCCGCAGCTGCCGCCGGACCAGCCGCAGCGCGTGATCGCGAACGCGGCGCAACTCCTGTCGAACCTGTCGAGCTTCGTCGGCGTGATCACCGCGCCGCGCAAGGCCAGCGTGTTCCACCACATCGAATTCATGCGCCTGTCGGAGCGGCGCGTGCTCGTGATCATGGTCGCACCCGACGGCGACGTGCAGAACCGCGTGATCTTCACCGCGCAGGACTACACGCACGCGCAGCTCGTCGAAGCGAGCAACTACCTGACCGCGCACTATGCCGGGCTGACGATCGAGGCGGTACGCGAACGCCTGAAGAGCGAGGTCGACGCACTGCGCGGCGAGATCGCCGCGCTGATGCAGGCCGCCGTGCAGGCCGGCAGCGAGGCGCATGCGCACAGCCAGGAGCAGGTCGTGATCTCGGGCGAGCGCAACCTGCTCGCGGTGCAGGATTTCTCGAGCGACATGGGCTCCCTGCGCAAGCTCTTCGACATGTTCGAGCAGAAGACGCAGCTGATGCGCCTGCTCGACGTGAGCAGCCGCGCCGAGGGCGTGCGCATCTACATCGGCGGCGAGAGCCAGGTGGTGCCGTTCGAGGAACTGTCGATCGTCTCGTCGCCGTACGAGGTCGACGGGAAGATCGTCGGCACGCTTGGCGTGATCGGCCCGACCCGCATGGCCTACGACCGGATGATCCAGATCGTCGACATCACGTCGCGGCTGGTCAGCAATGCGTTGAGCACCAAGTAGGCCCCGCGACCCTGCGCGCGGCGCTGCCTGATCGCCGCGTCAGGAGGCCCAAGAATCCGTCGCGGTCAAGATGCCATCGGCGCCGTCGGTCGGGCCGCGACCACTCGATTTCGTCCACTCTTCTTCGCTTGATACATGGCGGCGTCGGAGCAGCTGAGCAGCATCTTCAGGCCATAGGAGTTCGACTGGGTGTCGGCAACCCCCAGGCTCGCAGTCAATGACACCGGGGCGCTGCCGTCCACGAGCACGGGCGTACGGGCCAACCTCTCTCGCAGGCGATCCGCGAACACCATCGCTTGGCGGTTGTCGCAGCGATCCAGCAGCGCAACGAACTCCTCGCCGCCCAGGCGCGCCACGATGTCACCCGCACGGGCCACGCTTCGCAGAACTTTGGCGACCATCACCAGCGCCTGGTCGCCTGCGGCGTGGCCCAACGTGTCGTTGAGCGCCTTGAAGCGGTCGACGTCCAGCATCACGAGAGACATCGGGGTGCCTCTGTGAGCTGACTGCGCCAATGCATGTTCGGCCGCCTGCAGGAATGCGCGACGGTTCGGCAGTCCCGTCAAGAAGTCCGTATACGACGAGTGGTGCAGTTGTTCGATCAGCCCCTCGCGCTCCGCCTCCATCGTGCGTCGCTCGAGAGCATGCCGGCGCAGCGCTTGCACAGCACCCACCACCGCGGCGATCTCGTCGGCGCGTTTCACACGCGGCAGCGGCGCATCCAGGTCGTTGCGAGCCATCGCGTGCAACGCGTGCACAGCCTGGCCCAACGGCGCCAGCAGCCGGTACTGCACGGTGGACACGGTCAAGATCAGGAGCACCAACAGTGCGCCTGTGGCTGCGGATGTCGCCCAAAGCGTCTGGCGGGCGCGTTCGGCTTGAAGCTCGGCCTGGGCACCGGCTTTGTCCAGCAGCAGGTCTCGCAGCTTGATCATGGTCTCCATATGGGGGACGTAGACTGCTGCGAAGCCGGCGGGGTCAATGCCGAATCGGCCGTCGGACTCACCTGCGGCCATCACCGCTTGGACCAGTTCATTCGCGTTGCCGAAGTACTGCTTCTCGACGTCTTGCCAGCCCTGAGTCACTTCTGGCATGGCATCCGAGTTGCCCCGGCGCAATTCGAGCAGGTGGCGCAACTGATCGATGCGGCCGCGAGTTCTTTCGATGGTTGCGCGCTCCGCGACGTCGAAGGGCCTTTGCTGAGTCAACGCCGCGGAGAAGTGCGAGCCCAGAAGGCCGGCATGTTCGCGCAGTTCAGCGGCCAGCAGCGCTCCTTGGACTTCGTTGCCCAGCGTCGGAAGCGCTTGCCGGGCCTCGTCGGCAAACAGGCTCACAGCCGGCGCTGTCGCGGGAATCACCGACGCCATCTGCGCCACGGCCTGCCGTATCGCGACCGCTTCCCGAGCCGACTTCGGTGTTTCCGACACGCGGTCGACCTGTTCGCGTGCCCTTTGCAGCCGTTGAACCGCCTGCTCCAGATGTTGGCGGGCGTCGCGTCGTCGTGCGTCCACCGAGTCTGTGACCAGTACGAGTTGCAGGGCGGCCAGTGCTGCGTCCGACCTTTGGCGAGCCGCCGACAGGCGCTCCAGGCGCGTCGTCGAGTGCGGCTCGTCGCCCATGGCGCCGTTGGCAGGGCCGCGTTCTCGAGAGACCATCTCGGAGGCCGAAAGCGCAACACGCAACTCGGCCACCGTTCGTTGGCCATGGACGGCGCGCCCGAAACCCTGCCACTCAGCCCAAGCCATGCGGCCGGCGACCGCGGTGGCGAACAGAAACAGCAGGGCGGCGAGCACGTGCAACTGCCGGCGCAATGTCATGGCTGGGATCAACATCGGCCGGAGATCGTGCCGGCCGATCGCACGTTTCATCAGCGCAGGAGTTTTTTGATCCTGGCGACTGTCTGTATCAAGTCGAGCGGCTTTGTCCAGTAGTCCTCGAAGCCCAGATGCGCCGCGTGCGCAATATGGCGAGGCACGGCATCGGCGCTCGCGGCAATGCAACGAATGTGGCCCGTGCGCGTGTCGGCCCTGAGCGCGCGCAGCACCTGCAGGCCGTCGGCGTCGGGCAGGTTCATGTCCACAAGAACCAGATCCGGTGGCTGCCGCCTTGCCATGGCGATACCCTCGGTCGCCGTCGCCGCCACGACGAGCTCCCAGTCGGGTTGTGTGCCGAACAATTGCTGCATGAGCAGGACGTTGACTTCGTCGTCTTCGATGTACAGGACGGTGGAGCGAATCCCCGTTGCCCAACGCGAGGGGATGTTGAGAGGAGACGTCTCATGCCTCACGATCCTCCCCCGGTTGCCGGGCGGAAGGTGCACCTCGAACCGGCTTCCTGTTCCAACCCCAGAGCACACCTCCAGTCGTCCGCCCAAGGCTTCGATCAGTTGCTTGGTGATGAACAGCCCGAGCCCGGTGCCTTGGATGCCGCTGCCATCGGCGGAGAGTCGGTTGAACGGTTCGAAGAGTCGCGCGACCTGCGCTGCGCTGAGACCGGCTCCGGTGTCGTCGACGGTGATTTCGACGTCGTCTGCGCATCGGATGCGGACACGAACCCTGCCTTGCTCCTTGTTGTACTTGATGGCATTCGAGAGCAGGTTGGTCAAGATCTGCTCGAAGGCCTGTTCGTCCGCGCGCACGGTCAAGCCGTCATCTTGAACATCCAGCCAGACAGTCACGCCTCGCTCCTGAGCGAGCAGTTGAAGCGAGTCCATGCAACGTTTGACGACGTCGAGCACTGGCAAGTCGCGCACCTTGAGGTGCCGCTTACCGTGCTCCGCCCTCCCGATCTGCAGCAATTGGTCGATCAGTTTGAGCAGACGCTGCCCGGAGTGCTGAATGAGGCGGAGGCGTTCGAGGTGCACCTGCGGCAGCGGCGAGTGTCCGTCCATCGCCATCAGTTGCGCGAAGCCCAGAATTGCGTTGAGCGGTGTGCGCAGCTCGTGGCTGACCTGTGACATGAATTCGCTCTTGGCTCGATTGGCACGCTCAGCGGCTGCCTTCTGGCGGCGAAGATCTTCACGGGAACGCTCAGCCGTGACGTCCCGAGAGGCAGCGATCAGCAACGGCGCCGTCGGTGCGCCGATGAGCGACAGTTCCAGAAGGCGGAGCTTCTCCGGCGCCAATGCCGAAACGCGAACCGACAGGCGTTCGATCGACCCGAGAGCAAGACCCGTCTCGAGAAGGGCGACAATCAGCGGCCTATCCTGTTCCGCGATCAAGGCCAGCCACGTGTCCATGGCGACCTCTGCTCCATGATCTCCTTCCGGCAACAGGCCGTGCTGCACAGCTGCATGAGCGTCGAGCCTGACCGTGCCTTGAACGGGATCGAGCAGCAGGGACCCGAATCCTGCCGCCTCGGCTGCAAGGCCGAGAACCGAGCTTCTGGTCGGAACCAATACGAGAGCCCCCGACCACGTCTGTCGTTCGAGTCTTGGAAGCGCGGCTGGTCCGCCTGTCGTCAACCGACCCAGTCCCAGTCGGTTTGCAGCCGGACTTGCGGCCGTGACGCCGCACCGCCGTCCACGTACAGGATGTGGCCGTTGACGAAGTTGGAGGCTTCGCTGGCGAGGAAGATCGCTGCGTCGGCGAGTTCATGCACGTCACCCCAGCGGCCGGCGGGGGTTCGATTGACCAGCCAGGCGATGAAAGGGGGGGCGTCCACCAGCGCCTGCGTGAGCCCGGTCTTGATGCAGCTGGGGCGCGCCATCCCGCTTTGCACGGAGCAGACGTTGATGATCTTGCCGCGCCCTCGGGCGACCATGCGCTGCGCCACCGCGCGCCCGGTCAGGAACATGCTGTCGATGTTCGTGGCCGAGAGGCGTCGCCTGGCGTCGTTTGGGAACTCGGCGAACGGCGTGCGGTGCTGCATGCCGGCGTAGTTGACGAGGATGTCGATCGCGCCGACGGCGGATTCGACGGCCGCCACGCCGGCCTGTACTGCCGCGGGGTCGGTGACATCGAAGGCTTGGGTTGCGACTTGCAGGCCCTCCGCGTGTAGCCGCTGCGCCGCTTGTGCGAGGCGCGCCTCATCGCGGGCGTTGAGCACGACACGCGCCCCGGCCGAGGCCAGCGCGGCCGCCAGTGCGAAGCCTATGCCTTTGCTGGAGCCGGTGACGAGGGCCGCGCGGCCGGAAAGATCGAACAGGGATGCACTCACGGGGGACTCCGGGCTGCGGTGGCGATCTCCGGAGGGATGCCATATGAGTTACCGGTATCGTATTGGATTGCCGACAACGTCCGCTCATCGTTTCTACGTACATGGGCAACCACGCGGAGGTCGCTATAGGTACCGGTCACACCTTCCAGCTGGCCGGCGATCGCCGGCGCGCCATGAAGGTGCTGTCGGCCTTCGCGGAAGAAGGCACCGTCGCGCAGACGACTGCGCTTGAAGCAACCTTCGGCCGGGCCTGCGCGTCAGGTGCTGCCGCGCAGCTCGATGCGGTACGGAATCATCACGGTCTCCGGCGGCAGGCGTCGACCGCTGCGCGCGGCGGCTATCGCGCGCAGGAGCAGTTCGCCGGCGGCGCGGCCGATGCCGGTGCAGTCCACCGCCACGGTGGTGAGCTGCGGGTGGCAGGCCGTGCCCACCTCGAAGCCGCCGAAGCCGGCGATCGCCAGCCTTTCAGGGACTGCCCAGCCGCGCCGCTGGCATTCGGCCAGCGCTCCGAAGGCCGGATGGTCGGACACGCAGACCAGCGCGTCCGTGTCGGGCCAGCGCTGCAACACCTGGGCCACGCCCTGCGCGCCGTGCGCCATCGACACGGGCGCCGCGCCGACGCTCAACGCGCGTGTCGGATCCAGCCGCAGGTCGCGCATCGCCTGTTCCCAGCCGCGCCGCCGGTCGGCGCCGCGGGCATCGCTCGCGGGCATGCCGCCCAGGAACGCGATGCGGCGGTAGCCCTTGGCGTGCAACTGCCGCACGAGGTCGGCCACCGCGTCGGCGTTGGAGAAGCCCACGGTGTGCTCGATGGGATCGTTCAACAGGTCCCAGGTTTCGATCACGGGCACGCCCGCCGCCTTCAGCAACTCGCGCGCGGCCGGCGTGTGGCTGCCGCCGGCGACCACCAGGCCTTCGGGACGGCGTGTGAGCATGGCGCGCAGCAGCCGCTCCTCGGCATGGATGTCGTAATCGGTGTAGCCCAGCAGCACCTGCAGGCCGCTGGCCTCCAGTGCCGCGGTCAGGCCGTGCGCGGTGTCCGAGAAGTTGGAGTTGTTCAGCGCCGGGATCAGCGCCGCCACGATGCCCGAGCGCTTGGTCGAGAAGGTGCGCGCGGTCTGGTCGATCACGTAACCCATCTCGTCGCAGGTCTGCAGGATGCGCTGGCGAAGCGCCTGACTGGTGGCGCGGCTGCTGGCGCCGGCGTGGCTCAGTGCGCGCGAGACGGTCATCTTCGACACGCCAACACGCGCGGCCACGTCGGCCATCGTCACGGGGTGCGTGGGTGACGCGGGAGGAGGCTTGGGGCTAGAGGGAGGCGTGCGTTGTGGGCGGTTCGGCAAGAAGGGCTCCTGCCGGGCCTGGGTCGCGAGCGGGGTGGCGTGCCACTGCTGCTACCGATGCGTTACCGGTCGATGCGCGTTGCGACAACCCCAGGTCCGGCACAAACATCATACGATGAGCAGCCGACGGTCTCGCGAGCGGGAAAGTACCAGTTACCGGTAACCGTATCTTGGTGACACTCGCCACATGTCATCGATCGAGGTGTCGGACGCACGCTTCTGCGCCGTGGCCGGCTCGGCCGGCACGCTGCAACGGCTTTGCACCGGCGCCGCCTGGAGCGAAGGCCCGGTGTGGCTGCGCGAGACGAGCGAGATCCTCTGGAGCGACATCCCCAACAACCGGATGCTCGCGTGGCACCCCGTGCATGGCCTGCGTGTCTGGCGCGACGCGGTCGAATTCACCAACGGCCATGTGCGCGAGGCAGACGGCGCGCTGCTGCACTGCTCGCATGGACAGCGCGCCGTCGTCCGCACGCGCTTCGACGCGGCAGGGAGCCCCGTGGCCGACGAGACCGTGGTCTCGCACTACCAAGGCAGGCGGCTGAATTCGCCAAATGACGTGGTCGTCAAGCGCGACGGCACGATCTGGTTCACCGACCCGCCCTACGGCATCGTGTCGGATCACGAGGGCCACAAAGCCGACAGCGAGCTGGGCGACTGCTACGTCTTCCGCTTCGACCCCGCCACCTGCGTGCTGCGCATCGTGAGCGATTTCGTCGAGGAGCCCAACGGGCTGGCCTTTTCGCCCGACGAGAACCGCCTGTACGTCAGCGACACCTCGGCGGCCCTGCGCACCGACGGCGGCGGCAACCACCACATCGTGGCCTTCGACGTGATCGGCGGGCAAGACCTTGCGAACCCGCGCGTCTTCGCCGTTGTGGAACCCGGTCTGGCCGATGGCCTGCGCATCGACGTGCACGGCTTCGTCTACGCCAGCAGCGCCGACAGTGTGCAGGTCTATCACCCCGACGGCATCCGCATGGCCCGCATCCCGGTGCCGGAGAAGGTGGGCAACCTGTGCTTCGGTGGCCCCGGCGGCAACGAGCTCTTCATCTCCGCCAGCACCTCGCTGTACCGCATCGTGCTGAACACGCGGGGTGCTACGGCGTGAGATCCGCCTCATTTGACCGCAGGGAAGTCCCGTGAGCATGCTGAACTGGCTGTGGGCACCGCTGTCAGGCTTGCCGCAGCACCACATCGAATCCTGGGCGTACTGGCATGCGCGGTGCATGGTGCTCGCGTGGGGCGTGCTGCTGCCTACGGGCGCCCTTGTCGCCCGCTACTTCAAGGTGATGCCGCACCAGCGTTGGCCCGAGGAACTGGACAACCGCGCCTGGTGGTACGCGCATCTGGGTCTGCAGTGGTCCGGCGTGCTGGCGATGACGGTGGGTCTCCTGTTCGCTTGGGGGCAGGGCGGTCGTGCGTCCTCGGCGGCGCTCTGGCACGCGGCGACGGGCTGGATGGTGCTCGCGCTCGGGTGGCTGCAGCCCATGGCCGGACTGGTACGGGGCAGCAAGGGTGGTCCGCCCGGCACCGACCGGCGCGGTGATCACTACGACATGACGGTTCACCGCCGCTGGTTCGAGCGCCTGCACAAGTGCATGGGCTGGGCTGCCGTGCTGGCGGCGGTGGGGGTGATCGCACTCGGGCTGTGGATGGCCGATGCGCCGCGCTGGATGCCGCTGGCGTTGGCCGCGTGGTGGCTCATGTTGGCGTTCATGGCTGCCCGCTGGCAGATGCAGGGACGTTGCATCGATACCTATCAGGCCATCTGGGGCCCGGACCCCGTTCATCCCGGCAACCGGCGCCGCCCCATCGGCTGGGGCGTCCGGCGACCGCTCGAGCGCACCTCATCGGATCCGACCTGACCATGGCCGACCTCGAACTCCGTCACCTCGTCAAGCGTTTCGCAGACGTCACGGTCGTGCAAAGGCTGGACCTCGCGGTGGCCGCGGGCGAATTCGTCGTGCTGCTGGGCGAGTCCGGCTGCGGCAAGAGCACCACGCTGCGCATGGTGGCGGGCCTGGAGGAAGTGACCGAAGGACAGGTGCTGATCGGCGGCAAGGACGTGACGCACGCCCACCCGATGGCGCGCGACATCGCGATGGTGTTCCAAAACTACGCGCTGTACCCGCACATGGACGTGGCGCAGAACATGTCGTTCGCCCTGCGGCTGGACGGTCGGCCGAAGGCCGAGATCGAGGTCAAGGTCAAGGTCGCGCAGGCGGCGAAGGTGCTGGGGATCGAGCATCTGCTCGCGCGCAAGCCGAAGGAGCTGTCGGGCGGCCAGCGGCAGCGGGTGGCAATCGGCCGCGC
>Ga0070706_100000698_pt1 | contig 38031 bp, 59 predicted proteins | sample KBSK5501metaG_FD_65476 | JGI IMG/M metagenome (GOLD analysis project Ga0070706, IMG submission 65476) | Corn, switchgrass and miscanthus rhizosphere microbial communities from Kellogg Biological Station, Michigan, USA - KBS K5-50-1 metaG | ecosystem: Host-associated > Plants > Roots >... | reverse complement strand
GTTTACTGGTTAGTTCTAATCATCACTCTGGCGCTATGGTGGGCTTCAGAGTCGCTATTGTTCGCCGGCCTGATCGGTTTCATTCTCTGGTTTGGCGTCTCATTGACATACAAGCTTTTTTTCAAGCCGCGGCAATCATCGGGTTTTAGGGATATCCGATAGCTTGACGCCAGCAGCGGGTTTTAAGCTCTCGGTTACCGCACCTTTCGCCCTTCCCTTCTCCATGGCATCGCCGAGCACGCCCGTTAATCCATAGGTGGCCTTATTCAGCGCGCCGCTCACTGCGGCCTTCCCGGCACCCTTTACTGCCGCCGTGAAGGTATTCGAGTTGTTGATGTAGGAGCCACGGGGTTGCTCTTGCGTATAGCGCGCAACCTTACCCAGCGTTTCGACCTGCTGCGCGGCCACCGGATCGAACAATGAGTCCAGCTTTGGACGCAGCGCATTCAGGGCTTTGTTGTAACCCGCCTGGCTGAAGTTGCCGGCATCATTCGGCGTACCAGCGCGCTCCTTCAGATAGTTCAGAGCACTGGCTGCAATTGTTTGGTTGGCGACTGGATCGGCGCCGATATTGCTTTTCATCGTGGCCAGATGATCGCGCGCACCATTTATGACAAATTTCTTGACAAAATTGTCTGCGGTTACTTTGCCATTGATGGCCGCGTTCCAGGCAGGATCTTTTTCGATGTCTTGAAAGAGCGCGCGCGCGGAGTTCTTCGCGGTATCGGCCAAGGGTTTCAGCGATTCTGCACCGGCTCCCATCGGAATATTTTCGAGCTGGTCGCGCACCAGGCTGATGGCATGCGAGGCGTTGCCATCACCCGCTTGGGTGGCTTTGCGGGCTTCCTTGGCGAGAATGGTGCGCAAAGTGGTGAAGTCGTCGAACGTCATTTGCTGATCGGATAAACCGATCCGCTGGACAATGCGCTCGACGGTTGGCGGCAGGAATTCCCTTTTATTGACCAGTCCGCTGCCCAGTGCTTTATCCGCAGCCGCGGCGAAGGCTTTGCCATCGACGGGAATATTGCCGTTGTTGGCATCGGCAAGCGCCTTGTAATTCGCGCTGACTTCGGCCTCGCGCGCGGCATTCATTTTGGCATAGGAGTCGATCAGCGCCGCGCCATTGTCGACATGATTGGTATCGGTTACGTCCGGTGCCACGCGCTCACGAATGGCATTAACATTTTGAATCATTTGCCCGTTTTGTTCGTTGAAGCGGCGCTGCAATTCCGGATGATCGGCGCGCATATTCATTTCGTCGGATAGCCGTGCCAGATCACCCGTAGCCTGGCCTGCGGTCAATGATACCGGTACAGGCAGAGAGTCAGCCTCAACATGGCGCTGGATCGCTCCTGGGGACAATGAGGGCCCTTCGCCGGCCAATGCTTTTTGCAATTGCGGACTGGCATTCTCGATTGTCAGCGCTGGCGCTTCAGCAGTAGGCGCGGCTTGTGCTGCAGGTTTCGGCATGGATGATTCCGGCACCGGCGCGCCCGAGGGTTTGGCGGATGCTTGCTGCTCTGGAAGTCCCGTGGGCTGCGGCGGAGCGCCCGTTTGTGCAGGTGCGGCCTGCGCGGTTTTTTGAAATTCAGCCGGGATAGGTTCTTGACCGCGAATCATCTGCGGCGTCAATGCCGCTGGCGGCTCTGTTGTGAGAGGTGGTTCGCCGCGGCCTACGCGCTGAAGCTCCTGAAAGCGATCACGCATTGAAGTGAGTGCGCGCCCGGTACTTTCCGTCGCATTTTTGACTGACTGAATGGCAGGCTTCACAGATTTGATGGCGCCACCGACTGCTTGCGGAATCACGATAGGAGCGAAATCACCGGCAATATCCTGCGCCGTCTCTGAGAAGCCAGCTTTGCGCGCTGCCCATTGTCCGGCATCGACTAAAGGTTGTCCCACTGTGCTGACCAGGCTGGATAAAGCTTTGCCGGCGGGACTTTGCGGCTCATAAACAGGACCGGGAATTATTTCGTCGGCAATGACTTTCCCGGTTGTCGGGCTTTCTCCCGATAGATAGGCACCCTCAGCGATTGCATGTTTGGCGACCGGTACAAGGCCACCGGTGACCATGGACAGCGCCGCTTCTCCTACGGCTTTGGGGGCGGTCGTAATTTTGTTTTCGCTGTTTACCGCATTCTGAAATTCCAGCGCGGCATCCTTGACACGACGAAAATATCCACGCGAATCTTTCGAAACCTCGCCAATGTTATGCCCGCCGGATGCCAAGAAATCATGCACGGGATCTTCGCTGGCCGAATAGTCAGGCGCCGTTACGGCTTGCGCAGCTGGTCGTTGCGCAGATGCTTTCGGCAATTCGCCGCCGGAGGACAGGAAATCATAGACCGCATCAGCCATTATTGAATCCTTCCCGTTGCAGAAAGCGATTCAAGGGCTTTGCGTTTTTCGGCAAGTTTTTTTAATCCTTCGGCGCCAAGTTCTTTTTTAAGCCGTTGCAGCTCCATGGTATCGCCATCGCGAATTGCATTTTCCACGCGGAATACATTCGGGTCTAAATTCTTTGTCCAGGCGGCTTTAAATTCCGGCAGTGCATTCACATCTCCATTCCGCAAACCTACTGCGCGGTCAACGCCTTGACGGTATTTTTCAATCGCCGTGGTGGTGGCATCGTTAAATTTCGTTACCTCCTGCAGTGCACCGGGGTTGAACGAGGTGCTGCCATTCGCGGCGGCAGCGGCCTGCAGGCGCGCATCGGAGGGTGTGCCACCCATAGCGCTCATATTCGCGATGGCATTTTTTTCGAGATATTTGCCCAGCTCTTGATAGTTGTCGCCAAAATTGCCGAGCGATATAGCGCTGAGAGCACGTTGCCAAGCCGGCGTGCCGGGACCGGAGGCGGTATCGCGCGAGAGACGCAGAATCGATTGATTGATATTGCGCTGCACCGGCACCTGATCGCCGGCTGAGCGGATCGATTGCACTTCGCGCTGGTTCTCCTGAATCTGTTCGGGTGCCCCGAGTGCCGGTGCAGCTTGGGGTCCGCCTTGACCGCCGGCGCCGACGTATTGGGGCGCATTGGTTTGAGGGTTGAATGCGACTGTGCCCGGTGGCAATTGTTGCTGTTGCACCGTGCCGGCCACCGGCGCGCCCACTGCGGTATCGGCACCCGGATTCGTATTTATCATCTGGGTGACCTGGCCATTGCCAACCATAGGTCCACCCGGCGTGCGTGTCTGATATTGCTCAGGGACCGTCTGGGTGGCGAGTCCGACCGTTTTCAACGCTGCACCAAAGGCTTTCGGGTCATTCTCTGCCGGTGCCAAATGCGAATTCCACATGAAATCGACAACAGGTTTTAAATTGGGCTGCAACTCGGCCAGCGCATCCAGTTTGCTGCGTACAACCTTTGGATCATTGCCAGCCTGGGCCGCGATAAAAGTACCAACGGATTTACGCTCGGCATCATTCAGATTTAGCAATGCTTGATGCGCCGCCGTCTGCTGCTGTTGAATGACATCCGGCGCAGTGGCTTCGGCAATTTTGGCATGCGTTCCTGCTAAGGCTGATTCCGATTTGCGTTGAGCCACATCAGCTGCATAAGTATCTCGGCTTTTCTGGAGCTCTAACTGCTGCGCGCTCAAGTTTGTCAACCTGGACAGATTAGTTCCGACTTCAGGAACCTTAACACCGAGTGAAATAGTCGGATCAATTGCCATTTCAAGCTGCCTTCGGTTGGTTAAGTTTCATATAGGCCAAATCACCCAAATTATTGAGCGTGCCAGTGATCGCATTTGTCGAACCGACAGTGCCCGCTGCTTGAGCCGCAGCGCCAGAAGTCAAATAATTGCTCGCTGCATTAGTTGCGGCTGTTCCATATTGTGCGGTAGTGGCATTTGCAGTCTGTCCAATTCCCGCCAAAGCAGAGAGACGATTAAAAATATTAGTCTTGTTCGTTTGGAAATTATTAAACGCATCTTGATAAGCATTTTTCGCATAATTTTGCGCATAGGTATTCAAACCCTGCAATGCGTTCCCACTAACAAGCCCCTGTGTAGAATTAGCCGCATTGCGTGTTTGACCCATGCCCTGATCAAGCATGAACTGATAATTAGGGGCAAGATTCGCATTGAGATCATCGGCATTGAATTCACGATTGAATTCGCCAAAGCCAGGGGTATTGCTACCATCATTTTGTGCTAGTTGAATATTATCTGTAATGCCAGAACCGCCGCCTGCTCGTTGCACACCGGCATCGATATTTTGCAGGGCTTCCTGGTCGGTACTACCGTATCCGCCATTTTTATAATGGTTATATGCATTCTGTGCCCACTGATCGCCGCCAGAAGCCGCCAATATTGGAGCAATTGCCGATGATCCTTGCATTTTTTTGAAATCATCGAGCGTGAGATTTAATCCATATTTCGGACTCGCAATGCCAAGATAATTATTTAATTGGCTTAGCGCACCATAACCAGACTGACGATAGGGCGCCTGCTGATCATTAATAGTATTGAATTGCGCCAATTGTGCAGATGCGGCATCTTTCGCAGCGCCCGCTTGTTTGCTGGCAGCGCTCTTTGCCGCATTCGAACTAAGAGCCCCTCCAACAAGAGCAGTACCACCTACTGCTACTGCGCCCCAAGCCATGGCTTATCCCCTTCAATATTTAATAGTTGGCAATGTTCGAGATATTCTTGTTCATTATCGGCGGTAAATATTTTTTCAATTGTGTCTATATCAGTCTCTTGGGTTCCATGAATCGTAGTCCAAACGCATTCCGTATGTGCATAAGCGATTCTCTTCGTCCCGGGCGGAGAAACAATCGTAAACGGCGCACAAATACGTTTCACACCCTCCTCAGTAAGCACTGATATTTCACCTTTCGATAAAATATTTAACTGTCGATATTTATGGATTTTCCCAGTTAATACGGTATCGGCGGGTATAGTCATTTCACGCGCATACAACCCATCAGAAAAGAAATGTCGGTAATTTAATTCTACCGGTGCGTGGTTACGCATTTCATCTTCAATGATATACACCTTGGCACGAATATTTGCTGATGTTTCCTGCAAGGCATTCATACGGTAATACCATTATTAATAAGTGCTGTGCGCATTTGGTTAACGAGCGCCTTTAAATCATTTAGCATAGTTTGTTCAGTGCCGGTATAAATAGCGCCTGCGGTTCCAGCAATAGCGCCATTAACAGTGGCTGATGTTTGCGCCGTCTTGCCGTTGCAACCAAAAGCGCCCGTTGCAGTGATTGTTGTACCGCGCACTGTTGCGGCCGTGGTCGCGCCGAGCGTTGCGCCATTAATCGTTCCGCCTGTGATCGCCACCCCACTGGCATTCTGCGTTGACATTGTGCCAAGGCCGGACACCTGCGTATTCGTAATGGCAATCGGCACATTGCCGGCGACGGTAACGAGGCCCTTCCCATTCACGGTGAATGCAGCGACTGAAGAGGCCGAACCGTATGCACCTGGCGCGCTATTAACAGTAGCCAATGTGGTGGCGGCAGATCCAACAGGTGTAGTGATATCACCGGTAAAGGCCGGCAACCGCGCCGCATCTAAAGTGCCACTCGTGATTAGCGACGTATCAATATTGACCACATTGATTTGGATCGAGCCAGGACCCTCAATAATACTGATGCTGGTGCCATCGGTAAGGGTGGCGAGTGTATAGTCAACACCGTTACCAATAAGTAATTGGCCATTTCCAGGCGGTGTTCCTAATCCCGTACCTCCGCTATCGACACCGATAACTCCTTGCAAAGTGATGCTAAGAAATTGAGGATTTAAAAACCATTGTTGCCATTCGCGCGCGAGTCGTCCTGTTGAGAGATCAACAACGGCGGATTGGGGTAATTTTATAGGGGCAACAGCAACCATTAGTTTGACCCCGCTGTTGCGTTCAAATTGGCGGAGACAACAACCGCTTTAACCGGATCTGTCACAACAACTTCATAAATTCTGTCACGCGCTTCGCCCAATCGACGCCATATTGCACGATTTTTATATTCGCCAATTTTTCCAATTTTTGTCCAACGTTCACGACTCCATGTAGACCCTCCATCATTGGACCAACGCAGCATAGCTTGCGGATTTGTTCCCTGCTGAGCGCCATCTAAACCAACACCCGGCTGAAATTGGATTTGCAAATCATGATGATAGACTCGGTTGAAATCATTGATTAAATGCGGACAACGACGCAAACGGCGAATCATCGCTCCATCATCTGTATAAACATCATTTTCCAATGAATATAATTTTCCATTCTGGAAATCGCCTACAATTCCCATATCCTGAAAAAAAGCAAAACAATTCGAGCGATGACGGTGATAAATATTAAATGAATCCACATAAAGCCATTTATGCCAAAACTTTGTCGTTTCGTCATAGACCCATGTTTTATCTTGTGTTGGAAAACTTACTACATAGAACTCATGACCACGCACTTGATAAGTAAATGCAATTGCATCAGATACAACACCGCCATCAAGATCGTTTTCAACCGAAGATGTGGAAATTCGCTCCATTTGGTAGCCATTCATTTTGCATACAATATTGATTCCGCGCGTATCTTTAGAAACAAATGCAAAAGAATTACCAAGACGTGATAAGGAATATCTGGCAGCACAACCATGTTGCATAGATGTGCCGGGGATAATTTGAAATGTAAATGGAAATGCGCCAACATTAACCCATACTTCGCTGGAGCGAGAGCCTAATAACCATACTTCGCGGTGATCGACAATCATGCTGATTAAATTATCGGAATCGCCAAATTTCGAAGCAAAGCTTAAAGGCTGCGTTACTGTCGATAGGGGATCACTCGCCGCCCATTGCTGTGTGCCAGGACGGTTATAGACGAAAATATTATCGACCATATCGACAATTTGACCGCCGGAGAACGCGCCTTCGGTAGTTGGTAATGTTGCAAAAGTATTAGTAGAAATTTGATAGGTATACCGATTTGCGCCATCAACAATATATACCTGCGGACCATTATCCGAAATCACAACCGGTCCAGTTGATGAAAGCAATGTTCCTATTGCTGTTGGAACAAATGCAGCCGTAACTGAATAAACAGTAGCACCAGCTACCGCAATTAAAATATCTCCACCAGAAACCGCACGAAGTCCCCTTACTTCAGCAACAGCAAGTTGACAACGGGACGAAAGTCCAGGCGTTGGATAAAGGGTTAAATCACCGCGATCAGCTGGACCCAATTGGGATTTAGCAACCTTGCGGGGATCATCTTCGACATACCAATTAATTAATTCTTGATCATCTTGATAAATCGAATTTGCAGTATAGGCGTCACCAACGAAATCAAAATCAGGCATTAGAAGCCTCCCGTTAGTATCCATCCTGCATCTGCGCGACCCTGGCGTCCGACCAGAGCGGTATCAAATTGAACCGGCGTTTGCGGCGTCATATTGGTACGCTTTATTAATCCTTTGCCACTTTTCGCATTTTCTTTTATCAAGGCTATTAATTGTGGGTCACTGGTTTTACCGAATTCTGGCAACAAAAATTGTGCAAGATTCCAACGCAAGGCCATATTAAATCCCTGCGGAAGCATTACGGAGTCATTAATTGTGACGAAATTAGACAATACGGTATCTGCAAAAAGATGCATTTCACCGGATGAGGGAACTGGCCAATAAATCAAATTGCCAAGTAATTCGGTCGGCTGGTAATAAACAGCGCGCGGCCAGGGGCCATTTAAGATTTTCAAACCAATGGTTTCGTATTGCTCTACGGTGATAACTTTTACTGGATAATCCAGCGTAGCAACCCGAACAAAACCACTATTAATACGTAATGGACGCTGATAATTCGCAGTGATGGCTGTACTGGCAACGGTCTGAGAAATGTTGACGGTGTAAGTACCGAGCTCATTAATCGCACCGCCAGCGCCTGTGCCGAAACCATTGATTTTTGTGCCGGCGGCGATACCAGTGCCGGTAAGTGTTTGACCGAGCGCAATCGCACCATTCGTGAAAGAGGTAACAGTCAGCGTGGTGCCGGAGATAGATCCCGTGAAAGTTGAATTGACCTGACCGCCTGGCCCTATGGTGTATTGGTATTGCGGGTTGATCAGGTTGTGAATTATTTCGGTGACATAATAAATCATCATCCGCTCATTCGACCACTGATCGATCATATCATTAAGCATGCCGAGTGCATCGGTTGCGGTTTGTGGATCAACCGGCTCACCCGCTGCCAATGCACCAATTGAACGTAAGGCCCCGGAAATAATATCGATGACTTGCGCCATAATTAAACCCAGGTCGCTGCAGTGCCGTCATAAATCAAAGTGCGAGAATAGCCAGCAGCTACTGCACCGGGATTTCCACCTGCTACCGTACCTGTAAACGTTAATGTCAATGCGCCTTCCAGTTTGAAATTCCAGCTTTGTCCATCGACAGGCGTAGCCGGTGTGGTCAACGCTGTGTTGGTTGTGCCAGTAAGAATAGTGGTCAGTCCATCAATAGAAGCGGTAGCTACCACACTGGCGGCGCTCGCTACGATCTGATATTTGGATTGAATAGCCAGCGGCGGCATGGCGCTCAACGGCTGATTTATGACTGATCCAATCTGATTTCCGCTGGTATTAAAGAATTTTGTGCCAATCGAGCCAATCATCTGCACGTTATTTAAGTTGTACAGCCCCTGAGTTGCATCAGCCGCCGTACCACCGGACAACAAACCGTAACTTCCGCCGACACTGCTATCGAGAATGCCGTCTTTCAACGTTACTTCATTACAGTTGACTCCATTGAACGGTGTTTTCCAAATGCCGTAGGTGAAGTTAGAAACCTCAAATCCTTCGATCAATATGCTGTTGCGCGTGCCTTGCGGAGTGATACCTGACTCATAGCCGGATACAACCAATCCGAAAACAGCCACTTTCCCTGTATTTCCAGCAGTGCCATTGCGAATTTTAAGACCCGTTTCCCCCGCTCCGCCTACGGCCGCATTGCCTTTCAACTTCATATTGCAGACCGTGGTATTGCCCACGGGACCATTGAGCGCGCAGCCATAATAGCCAGCGGCCGGCGTAATGCCGCTCTGATCAACTGATATATTGGTGACAATGTTATTGCCAGAATCGATTGTCAAACCCTGGAAATAAGCGTTGAGAATATCGATATCGGAAATAACATGGCTTGCCGTAGTTTGCGCCGATGACTGCGCAACGGACATGTAGCAACTTTCTGTTTTAAGTCGTGTCAACGTCCCCTTAAATGAGGACGAACTATCGAAAGCAGCGACCGTTGTTGATCCAAAACCCACTGCTGTCAGATTATCTATCGTGCAATCGACACCGGCCGCAGGAATGTAGACTGCGCTGCAATTATTATTTGCGGTTAATGGCAATGTATGGACGATCCGACCGCCTCCGGTAACGCGCGCACGATTGACCGTGGCCGCACCTGCCAATAGAAAGGCGGCGGTGTTATTTCCGCCCAAACTTCCAGCGATTGTCATAAATACCGTACAGCCGGCGGGAATGACTATAGAAAAATCATCGACTGTATTTTTTACGCAATAGTTGTATGGATAGCTGACATCGGTGATTGCGCTATTCAAATAGACGACACCCAGCGGCAATATTAAAGAGCTAGCGCCCGCCGCTACCGCGCTGGCATAAGCGGTACGCAGCAATATTGCATCATCTCGCGTGCCATCATTGACACCGGTTACCCCAGCCGCCTCTGCAAAACTATTGAATCCCATCAAGGCATGCGCTTGTTGATGAACCGCTAAAGCGGGCGCACCGATGAAATTTGCCGTATCTAAATCAACCACATTCACTGTGGACTGAACGCTGGGGCCGGGATTAGTCATTAATCACCTATGATTGATAGACGACAGGCGTTGCGTAAATCACAGTTGGGCCTGCCGTTGCTCCAATGGCCGTAATTTGCGGAGTAACAGTTGGGATAGGGATAACGATGGGAAATTGCATCAGAGGCGGCAAAATAAAATCGCCAGGCGTTCCATCGATTGGCAGCGTTGCGGCCGCGCCGTTCTGCGAAATCTTTACAGCGACTGCCACGGCACCCGGATTAAGCAATGCGCAATAAGTAACAACATCCGGAGTGAAGGTTGTCAGCAGCACAGCGGCATGCGATGTGGCGACAACCGACAGCGCTACAGTCTGACCCGCGGGGCGAAACGCCGGAGTGCCAGCCATTACACGGCACTCGTCGGCAGTGGCAAATATTCCGCTCGATCTACCATGACGATGTATATACCTGCCGCTGGCGTCGGCGTGCCCGCCGTGGAATTGCTGAAAGTAATTTCGAGCGTATTCGCTGCAGAAACGCGCGCATTGGCAATGCCAACACCGGCCGTTTGAGCACCTGCAAAATTGACCTGCAACGCATCACTAATTTGCAGTCCAGGTACTGTGAAAGTCTGCGCTGTGGTAGTTGATGCGGTAAGCGCGGTAGGCGTGAGCGAGGGGCCTATCAGCATGTTCACCAAAATATTGCCGCGGCTAATCGTTGTAGAGGGCATGCGAATCTCCAGGGGCCGAAGCCCCGCTTAATTACGACAAGTCGTAGCCATAGACATAGACATCAGCGGTTGCCGCAGCGCCCTGCGCAGTTGCCACGTTGAAATACAGCGTCTGCTCGGTGCGGTTGGTAGTCGACGCTACGGTGCGCTGGCTAACAATGGTCGGCCCAGTCAGGCCGGACAATGCAGCATTGGCAACGATGGCGGTGCCACCGGCGCCGGGCGCGGTGAATAAACCCGCCGCGGCGGTGGTGAGACTGATGGTCGCGCCAGACATCACTACGTTCGACACGGAAAAGTTTGTCGCCGAAAGAATCGGCAGCGCGGTATCACCGGTCGCGTTCAAATTGACCGCTTTCTGTACGGCCAGCAGACGAATCGCTTGCTGCGTATTCAGGTTCTGGTTGTTCGGGGTTACTGTGGTAGCCGGTCCCGGATTGGACATGGTTCATTCTCCAAAAAAAGTATGAAGGCCCCGAAGGGCCTGCGGGATTACGCAGCGATGCGGCAACCCAATTCGGGATACAGTTGGGCCCACCCGTACAGCACATCGAGCCGGGTAGGAATGGAGTCGTTATTGATCGTGTACTGCCTCACGATCCGAATGGAAAGACCGGCAGTTTTCGAGGCGGCGCGCCCTGCAAAATGCACTCCCTCCGGCATTACCAGATCGGCGCATGCCAGAGTCAGCGCATTTTTGTGCAGCAGGATGTTTTGGGGACTGGTCACGGCTGTTGCGGTAGTGGCGGCGATGCTGAAAGGCGTAACAGTTGCCGTGGCCGAAGTTGCTGCAACAACAACGTTTTGGAACTGCCCACCGGTGATGATCGCGGGCGATACAGTGACCGAAATCGTCCCGGCCGTGCCCGTCACCGCTTGCGTTACGACAAAGCTTCTCAGCTTGCCGTAAGACTGGCGATTTTGCGGGTTAGCGCCAAACACGTTGGCGATGGTGAATGTATCGCCTTGCTGCAGCGTGAGGGTCTGGGAGTTGGTCAATGTGATCGTCGAGGTCGCCGCCCAGCCGGATGAAATCGAGCCGGTGAAAGCGCCAGTCGTATTCGCCGTCAGCGTGCCGACAGTGGTTGCCCAGGCGCCGTACGTTTGACTGACGACGTTCTGATCCATCTTCCAGTTCATGCCGCCGCTATCGCGTCCCATCAAGCCCTCGCGATACTGGCCTGCGAGTTGTGATTCAGGCACAAACAAGCCTTTCAGCGAATCGACGATGGCGGCGCCGGTGAAGGGCTCGATGATCACGGCGCGCTGACGATCACGCGGCGCGGCTTCGGAATCGAGATAAGCAGCAGCCGTCAGATAGGTGAGCAGACCAGTCGGTGTGGTGCCAGCAACACCTACGGTATTGGCGATGGAGTTTTTCGCCAGCACAAGGCCGTCGCGGTCGATTTTGTTGGCAATTGCCGCGATGGCGGGTTTCAGCACTCGATCAGAGAACATATCGAGCGACAGCGCCAGATCCTGCGTGGTGAAGTTGGTATCGACGTGGAACTGAGTGGTCAGCGTAACCGGAACGGAGGTTTCGTTGAAATCCTCGACATTCAGGTTGGGGCCCGTGGTGCCGATGAAGCGCGGCGGCTTACGGGCATTAACCGTATTACCGATTTTCGCGCCGGTGACTGCGAATTGGCTGTCATAGTCGCGCGATACCTGAGAGCTGAAAACTACGGAGTTTTCCAGCACCATCAGGGATTCGTTGGTGATTTTCGAGATGGTTAATAGATTGTTCGGCATATGTATCTCCAAGGATGAAAAAAGTCTGGATTACCAGTCTCTTTACATGGAGATACATGGATTTTCCCTGATAGCGCTCAGGTGGGCGGATTGCGCATTTTGTTATCGTTATGGTGCGCCGGGTAGCACCTTTGCGCGACTTCCCCGGCATTGATGGGCCGAATATATACCCGTTCTATTGGGAATGACAAGCCCCTCAGATCTTTCCAGCTTTCCGGTCCGCCACATACTGATCGTAAGAGCCGGTGTACTCGCCATCGCTATCCACGCGCGTATCACTGACCTTAGTGCCTTGGAGTGGTTTGATTGGGGCCGGGGCTTTGCTGGGCGTCGGTAGGCTCTTTGCTGGCGCCTTTGCAGCCGGCGTACCCGTCGACTCATATTTGGCTTCCAATCGGCCAATCGCTTTCAGCGCGGCGATGGGTTTCATGGCGGCAATCGCCTTGGCTTCAGCCGGATTTTGCGCGAGATGATACAAAATCCGGGGCCCAGCTTCACTTTCGACAATGGCATCGCGGACTTCATCGCTCACAGTCACGTTCAAGCTGCTGGTCACCGTCATATAGTCCGGAAATTCTTCGATGGTTTGCGCTTGGCGTTCAGCCCATGTATTAGCGACCTTTTCACGTTCTTGCTGCTCGCGTTTGGCATTGTCATCGCGCTCGCGCGCAGCGAAAGCCTCTTTGACCTTCCAGTCAGATAACGCCTCGGCATATTCGAATGCGTCGGTATAGTCGCTGGGTTTTGGCTTTCCTTCCTGCCCGGCCGCTTTGACAGGCTCCGGCTTTGTCTCTGGCTCCGCCGGCTTCAATTTTGCCTCAGCGGCCTGCGCGCGACGCTCGGCGGCTTCGGCTCGTTCTTCGGCGGCGCGGCGCGCATTGGCCAAATCGGACATGCGCTGTTCGAGTTTTGATTTCGGCTTGACCGGTTTTTTCTCTTCTTCGATGGATTCTGCCTCGGCTTCGACTTCCGGTTTTTCGTCCGTGTTTGCGGCGCCTTCCAGATCCGCATCGACCTCTTCGATTTCAGCATCCTCTGCAGGTTCGGTGTTCCATCCCAGCTTATCGGCCTGGTACTGCGCCAGGGTTTCGCCTGTTACAACATCTGCATCAGTGGTTTGAGTAGCCATAGTTTTCTCCGGGTTTAATCGATTTCGACTTCTTCAGTTTCGGCAATTTTTTCGGCTTCCATCGCACTCAAGCGATGCAGCATCAGTTCGACAGTGCTGCGCATTTCAGCGATGGTGATTTGCGTCTGCGCTTTGGTGTGCGTGTCTTGCATCCAGGCAGAATTATCCTCGCGATTGGCCTGCAGTTTTGCTGCATCGCGTGATTCAACATCGTGTGCTTTGGTTGTTGCGGTGATGAGCGTGCGCTTGGTCTGGCCTTCGTCTTTCATTTGCTCGATGCCAGTTTTGAGTTTGATTTCTTGTTGAGCGGCTTGCAGCGCATCGCCGAGCTGTTTAATTTGCGCATCTTGCTGTTTGAGCTTCATTTGCACAGCCGGCGGTATTTCGGACTCTTCATCAATTTGCGCCAGCGGATTCGCTGCGGCTAAACGGTCAGCCAGCACATCCATGCCAGGTGCATCAATCGTGCGCACAGCGAGATCGGCGCCAACATCCGCAATTTTTTCACCGAGCGGTGACTTGAGAAGATCACCGAAGGCATCCTGCGCTTCAAGCATTTTGGAGTTGTAGCCGGGACCGGTATCCATGACAACATCGTATTGGCCGATTGTCACATCGTTTAAGATTTTGCCAATAGCATCATTGCCGGAAGGCTCGACTTGCTCATTCACCGTAACCTGTTTCGGTTTTCCATCTTCGCCAATGATGCGCACAACGCGCTGTTGATCATAAATCTTCGGGATGAGATCGAGAATAATGCGGCCCGTGTGCGCGATTGAGCGGGTGAGATTATCGTAATAATGGAACGTGCCATTGTCCGATTGCATCTGCTCGCCGCGCAGAGCCTTGCCGGAAAGATTGCCGCCCACACGCTGCGCCGGATCAATAATTCCCAGTACAGATGTTAAATCCTGATTGGCGGCCTGCGCTGATTCCATGATGCCTAAAGGAGGCGGCTCAGGCTGCAGGCGTGTGGGCGGCGGCGCTTCTTCACCGTCGACATTGCGCTTGTTGTAATGCAAAACAGGACGCGCAGAAACGTTTGCTTGCTGCCATTCATTTTCTAAACCTTCGTCCTGACCCGCTTCCATCAGCCATTTTGCTTTCGGCGCCATGCCAATCGATTCAATTTCGGCGGTGCGTTGGAAGTTGTAGAGCACTTGTGGATCTTTGGCATGCTTCACCAAACCATAGCGCGTGCGTTTACCGTCGAGAATATATGAATTACCAAAAACTGGGATTACAGGAATCCACCGCCCTGGCCATTCTTGTTCCTCGATTATTTTGGTCGCTGTCAATTTGCACCAATGTACGGTTGGGCTCATTGATTCGCGTTCGGCAACAACAGAAAGATTAGCGCCGGCAAGAATATCAGCATCAGGCAACTCGTCTTTCCAGATTGTGCGCCGATCTGACATCAAGCAAAGTGTGCGCAGTTTATTTTCTATATGATAAAACTCTGCAACACGAATCTCATCCTGCGTAATCCAGTCAACTGTACTGTTATCGCCAGCACCATATTGATCAAAAGAAGCCATTTCAACGTCAGGATATTGAACCTCGAAATCTCTTCGCTGAATCATTTCACTGATTAAACATCTCGATTGGTCAGAGCCATCAGGCTCACTGCTGGAGGGATCGAAATAGACCGTAAAGGCATTTTCAATCTGCTTGATGTAAATATCCTGATCGAAACTGTCCGGCCGTGTGTAATCGTGAATAACGCGCCAATAGCCCCAGCCGATATGTATTGCGCTATCGAATGCCACATCGTAGGCCGTATCGGCATTGCTGTTCACCTCGATATGCCGGCAGAGCCCACCAATGATATCTGCAATTTTCACATCGGCAATATCGTCTACGGCATGCACTTTGATACGCGGGCGTTGTTGACGCTGTTGATTCACGACCTGCTGACAAAACGTTTCGACTTTGTTGATCGTCAGCCACGGCCGCTGTTCTAGCTGTCGCGAGTTTTGCGTTTCAACAGGCCACTGTTCACCAGCTTTACTGAATCGCAAATCATTGATGCCGTTTTGGCGGTTTGTCGAATCCGCGTCAATGCACAGCTGCAGATAAGCTTTAGCCTTATTAATAATTTTCTGCTCATGTGAAATTTCGCCTTCCAGGTCTTTCATATCGTCTGACATTTATTTGTACTCCTGCGCCTTGCGAATTTCGGCAAGGGAATAAATCGATGGGGCTTCAAATTTAATGCGGCTTGGTAGGGGAATTAAATGAAAAGCATTTGGCCTTATTTCTATGGTTTCTTCTTTAAAACGAAATAAGCGACGACGCTCTAAATCAATTTGATAAAGCGGAATGCAATAGCCTTGTTGATATATTTCTCTCAAAGAATTCATAACTATCCCATCCAGCCGCCAGCTTGAGGCAACGGCATTTGTTTACGTTTATTGGGCTGCACACAAGCAAAACGTTTCATCATGATTGCGTAACGCATTGCAGAAAGTATGTCATCGTTTTTCTTGACAATGAGGCCATCTTTACGATGGTAGAGGTTAAATTCTTCGAACCAATCATTGAGGTGTGAAAATACTTTGAGTCGCCCCTGCTGCATGCGCTCCAAAATATCCGTTACGCCAGCTTCAACGCCGTTGCTGCCATCATCGAACGTTGAGCGCTCAGGCAGCATATTTAATCCGGCATCTTTGTATTGTTTTGCGAGCTGTTCGCCAGAACCTTTATCGTGCTGCAGGCCATCGTGTGGCCATGCCCATTTGATCCAATTGCCCCAGCCTTTTACCGCGGCAGAAAACATTGTCGGCGTCTGTTCGCGCGCGCGGTGGCAGGCAATGATATAAATAATGTCATTATCGCGATCCCAGGCTATGCGCGTGCCAGCGCTCGGATGATCCCAGCCAAAGTCAATGCCAGCGAGCTGCGGCCAGTGCGGAGGAATCGCAAAAGCCTCGCATTTAATATATTCCTCTTCGACCGGATAGACGCGACCAGATCCCATAGTGGGAATACCTTTAGCACGCGCGGCGCGCTCATGAATCGGATAGCTGGCAATAATGGCGGCTTTTTCTTCGTCGGTGTAATGGTCGACATCATCGATGGTCATATTCGTGATATGCGTTCCGGGAACCTTATCGATGAGATAGCGCTTGACAACGTTCGTCATTCCCTTCAGCGGCGTGAATGTAAAAAGAATCGGCCCCATCGCAACATTGGTGCGTGTGAGACCTTCCGTATATACATCTTCGTCATGCTCTTCATCGAACCAAACTAAATCGAGTGTCGGACCTTGCCATTTCTCGCGGCCCTGATCATTCGATTTGAAACCGAGCAGGCTTTCGCCGGCCTGCACATCGCCGCCACCACCATGGCGCACGATGATGGTATCCAAGGCATTTGGCGCGCCACGCTTCATGCTGAAATCTTTTATGCATGCTTTGGGGATCATGCCGGTGCCGGCTTGGCCCAGCGGCCCGTATAGAATGCGCTGCGGATTATCGCGCGTTGTTTCGCCGGTAACGCCAGAAGCCCACGCGGAGATGGACTTGACGAACTCCCGGCCCTCCCACCAATCGGGATAGCGGCCGGTCAGGTGCATAGCAACTTCAGCTCCGGCGCTCAACGTTTTCCCCAGCTGGTTCCCCGCCATCAACAACCGTTCCCTGAACAACTTCCCCGCCTTGTGGAACTCCAGTTGCTTCAGGTAGGGCGAATAATCCTTCAGTTTGTTCTGAGACCGCCTTAACTTCTGCTCCTTCTCCAGAATATTGAGTAGCAACAATGGATCTAACGGCAAGGATGGCAAGGTCGATTGTTTCATCGTTTAATACGTCCATTGAATCGGACATTTCAATTGTTCTAGGGAGCAGTGCGGCGACCGTGCGCACATAGCCACTGGGATCTGTCTTGCGCATAGCCTCAATGGCTGAGCGGCCATGCTTATCAAAATCTTCAGAAAGCTCCCGAAGAAAATCCGCTTGGATTTTATTGCGTGCTCCCTTTGGCTTGCCGCCTGGATTGCCCGATTGGCCCGGCATGAACCGGTGCGGCAATAAATTTCTTGCCCACTTTGGTTGGGACTCGGTTTCAACTTTATCAGCCATAGGAAGCCTCCGGCCCTTGCGCGATTCCTTCAATATGTTTAAGCGCTGTTGGTATGAGATTGGATTCGAATTCTTCCTCAATTACACCGGCAATATCATCCTCGCGCATCACTACTAAATGTTTTCCATCGATAATATGTTCCTCGCCTTTATCGAGAGAGAAACAAACACGCTGACCAATGGCAAGCGATGTCGGCCACCAGCGTTCTTTTACAGTGCCATCGGGCTGCAGATCGCGCACATTGGCCTTCCAGCGGCCTGGACCCACGCTGACAATAATGCCGTGAGCCATTTTCTCGTTAACGATGATTGCGCCCGCATACAAATCGCGCTCAATCACAATTATGTCGTTAATCGCTTTAATCATTTACATTTTCCCCAAAGGCGATACCACCATCTCAAGTACCAGCGGATATCAGAACACCGGGCTTCCCCGGCAGCGACTTTCCCGAACAACGATCCGCCGCCAAAGAAACGCTAACGGAGCCATCCGATTCCAGACCGCCTGTATCGACTGTTGTTGCAGCCACTGAATCTGCGGCCTTAAAACATTGTCCCGAAGGAATAATCCAGGTGTAAACCAATGTGGGCGCCGGCACAGCAATATAGGCGGACAACTGTGTGAAGTACAACCGATGCTCTTTGATTTCGCTCAGCGCAAAGGGCGTGACTTTATCGGCGCGCACAGTTGCCGGCGTAATCGTCAAAATAACACTGGCGAGCGTTGGTGCAACCGGTGGCGGCGGCGTGATGGCATAGGCCCACTCACCTATAAGTCCGCCTACTGCGAAACAAGTTACAGCGAATAAAATCGTGGCGCGCTTTTTCATAAAAATCATTGCAATGTCTCCTGATTTGGATTGTTTTGCGCGGCGGTTTGCGCTTCGGCAAGTGACTCTTCAATGCGCTTGGCCACCGAGGCGAGTTCTTCATCGCTGATATCGCGCCCTTCAGCAATTGCCTTCGCCACCATTTGGCGGTATTCCTCGGTGTGAGCGCTGGCCGATATCAAGCCATTGATGAGTGCAAGCGCATTGGAAATTGTCGATACGTCGAATGAGTTCATGGTGTTTTCTCCTGCGGAATATGGGTTTGAATATCCGTTAGAACTTTCTGTGCCAACTGCAAACAGCTCATGGTATTTGCACAAAGCAATTCACTCGAAGGCGTGCCGGCCAGAAACAAACGTGCCTCTTCGAGAAAAGCATAGGCATCATTAGCGCGCGCCAGCAATTGGGTTTTTTCATCGGCCGTAATCAGTTTGGATGCTTCGGCCTGCTTAATTGCATCCACATAGGTGCTAAGTAATTCATAGCCAGCCAGCAAGCTTTGGCGTGGCGTCTGCGGAATCGGCGGCGTACTTGTACATGCAGTCATGAAAAAGAAAATACATAAGGCGATATATCTCATTTCAACAATTCCTTCGGCGGTGCGCCGATCTGATGGGTTGCGAGGATACGGCCGACCAATGCGATTAAACCGCCGGCCGCTGATGTGAGGGCAGATAACAATTCGATTAAAGTTTGCTGATCTTGCGGCGTGATGTGATAGCCGTACATGCCAGCGATGCCGGCCGCAATCGCTATCAATGCGCCCCAGATCGCGCGGGACTGATACCAGCATTTGAAATCAAGCCGCATCGGGGTGTATCTCCGCAGTGAAGTTCCACCAGGCACGTGCGTCAAAGCTTGGACATGCCTTAGCGGGGTTTAAATCATGATGTCCACATACCGCGGCGCTTGGGTATCGAATCAATAAATCCTGAATCAGGGAGCGCAGCGTACCCCATTGCTGCCATGTGAAATTGCAAACACCGTGAGCACCACCCACCATACAGACGCCAATGCTATTCGCATTATGGCCCTGCACATGCGAACCTACGACATCTTCCGGGCGCCCTGACTCGATAATACCGTTGCGCCGAATCACATAGTGATAACCGATATCTGCCCAACCGTTACCCATGGGTGGCAATGCTGTATGCCATGCGCGAATTTCTTTTGCGCCGATATCCTGTCCAGCTCCCGTATCAGAGCAATGAATTACGATTTGATTGATCATGCGCATTTCAAATCTCCGAAGTTAAATTTGCCGCTCTTTCGCCATCGGCGCGGCTACCGGCTCATGGGAAGAGTCTCTAACCCTGGCTTGCCATTTACCCGCCGATGCAGTGAGTCTGTAGCAACATCGACAAGGCCAACCGAGTGGCCACAGTACAACTTCATTCTGCTGGGTCTCGATCTTCTTGCAGCTCAGCTTTCGCGCGCCCAATCTGATCATCGCGAATAGCTTTACCAACCCACATGTAAGATTCTTCGAGCGCAGTCAGTGCGAGCGATTTGGCGCGCCCATCAGCGATCTGGCTGATCATTGTCTCCGCATGCTGAAATGCGGCCTTGATGCCTTGCTGCGCAGCGAGCGCAATATCATCGTATTTGATGTAATCGAAGCGGCTCATTTAATTTCTCCAGTTAGTTTATTTCAACAATGCAGCCAGCTTGGCTACAAATTCATGCCAGACCGATATAAGAATAAATCCAAAAATAAATGGCACAGCCCATATGCAGGCCGATGCAAGAATCTTGCGTTTCAGCCTGGCTAACTCCAACTCCCCTTCGCGCTTACTTCGCGTCCAGCGATGATCTTCAGTGTGTTGTTGCAAATCCATAGCAATAGACTCCTCGGCGATTCGGCGCACATCTTCAATTTGCATTATTTGCCTCGCTTTCAGTTTTGAATTCGTTAAGGAGTTTTTCGAATAATTCGCCCGCGCGCGCATTGGTATTTAATTCGCTGCGTGAGGTAATGCGACAGTATTCACGCACGAAGTTTATCGCCATACCCTCGTTCATTTCGCCCCAGCAGCCCTGCAGGCGTTTTTCAATCCAGCGGTGAAATTTTTCGTTCTTGCAGAGCAAGACAGATTGCAGAATAAGATTTGGCCGCAGCGTTGCATAGGATTCATAGGCGGCTTCGCGTTCGGCGATATTCATCTCATAATATCCTTTTTCTCGCTATAGCAACTGAAATCAGAAAATTGATGCTCAGCCCAACATAATCTGATTCCGGTAAATTGCGCGCCGACAAAACCTTGCTGCGGAGTAATTAATTTCTCCGGCTTCCAATATTTGCAGCAAATGCATGGCGGGCAAGTTGGCAGTTCCATTTCTGCAGAGAATTTCATTTCACCGCCCCCGCTTTGCGTGCTTCGATAACAACCTGATGCGCGGCCTTGAGCTGCATTCTGCGCGCAATGCGATTAGCGAGTGCAACCCACTCTCGCGAGTAGCCCAGCGCGATGAGATCGTCGTTCGTCATGGGCTTGTTCATAGCAATCTCCCGGCCCGCACAAACGGCTCAACGGTCACAATCACTTCGCCGCCGGTGCGATCGCTGCGCCACACGCGCAAATCATCAATCAGTGAATCGTCAACCCAGAAACCGCAATGCGTCAGCGCATCGAGTACAGCTTTCGGAATGTTGTCGAGATCGCGTTTGCGTTTATCCGGCATGCGCGCCTCGATGGTCACGGCGAGATTGCCTTCCGGTGCTTTGCGTATGCGTTCCACCAGCAACGTTTCGGCGACAGCTTTGCGGAAGTCGCGGCCGCGCTCTGAAATCAACGTGCGGCCAGCGAGAGGCCCTTTGCTGAGATGGCGCCAATAGGTATTCACGCTCGGCGGATAGGGCAGCACCAACGTAATGGGCTTCGGCATAGCGCGTTCGCGTGCAAATTCTGCATTCGCCATGGTCTCCGCAAGACTTCCCATCGCCGGTGCAAAAATCATTTCTCGCCCTCTTGCTGCATTTCGCTGCAAATCCGTTGATTCTGAGAATTCGTGCCAATCATGAATTCCACCAGTTAAAAATCGCGCACGAAACCAAGTAGAAAACTCCGAAAGCCACGAGCGCAGACATTACGAATAATCCCGCGCTCAACGCATTGCGATGTACTTCGTCGTCGTTCATGCGAATGCTCCTGGAAATATCCGCCGATAGGTCTGATGCAATGCCACGCGCTGCGCCTCGGGTTTTACCTTCGCATGGCTCCCCTGATTCAGCCAATGCGACAAATCGCAGCAGGCGAGCTTCTGGCGGGCGCAGATACGTTTTCGTGAGCAGCTATCGCAGGGGCTGGGACTGCCGTCATAGCCGGCCTGATCGTTGCGTTCGGTGATTGTGATCATGCGGCCACCTCGCTCTGCAGAACTTCTGCGGTGACTTCCCACGACAGGCGGACGCCCTTGTGCGTACAGCTGCCGAACGTCTTGCCGCCGTGGTCCGTGAGCCGTATCTCAGCACCGGCAAAGGGCTTGTCGATGCGTATCGAGGCGCGCTCTCCGCCGGTGAATTTGAGCACCTCGTAGCCTGCCATGGACAACTCGGTGACCAAGTGAAATACCGATCCAGCCTGGCGTTGGATTTGGTCGTTCTCGCGAAATCGGGTTTTCATGACACGCTCCGGAGGTTGGTTCGCTGGTGTTGATCTCTGACACGCTGACGAAATCGGGATTGCCATTCGGTGGGAAGCAAAAGGGCTTTGCCGGCCCAGAAGTCACGAAATTCATCGAGGACCGCCAGGGAAAATTCAACGGGTATTCCATGATCGATTTCGAGGCCAAGAATAATTTCATCGGAAATTAGCCAGTCAGCGACGACGATTGCGCCCTGATTCGGAGTATTACCATCGTCGTTACCCACTGAACCCGATGGAGGGGTTTGGGTCTGGTTACTGGTTACTGGGGACTGGGGACGGGCGCGCGTTGCATTGCCTTCGCTATGCGTTCGCATACCATCCGCATCTGCGTTCGGTGATGCGGTCGCATTGCCTTCGGACTGCGATTGCTTATCCGCCCATCGTGCATTTGCGCTGCGTTTGGCTTTCTCCTGCTTGTCCTTGAACCGCGCTATTTCCTCATCGCAGCGCTTTTGGTGGTAGCCATCAGCCTCCAAAATGAAGAACTCTTCAACCACGTAACGCACAGCCTCGCGCTCCAGTTTCGAAGTCGCCCTGGCGATCTTGCAGCATTCTTTGATTTCAACGGGGAGGGGTTTTTCTTTCGTGTAGTAGGCATCGATCAGGCGCCGATATGCGCCCTCTTCGGCCATCGATAAATAGCCGGCATCTTTCACAAAGTCACCTATATGGTGCTCGTAATAATTCATCAACGGAACACCTTTGCATTCGCATCCTGCAATTTATCGCCACGGATAACCCGCTTGAAATTGTCGTCACAGACTGAACAGAAAACCTTCCCTTTGGCTTTGGCCGCGGCGGAAACGCTACCGGTGGCGCAGCCGCTGCAGTCTGCTCGTTGCTTTTCCGGTTTGAGTTTCATCTGCGCCCCTTTTTCAGCTGGGCCTGAAGCGTTTCGATTTGTTTGCGAAGTGCTTCTTCGTCGGGAGTCGTCAGATATTTTTCTATTAAATAAAGCAGAGGTTTTTTATCGCCAGTCACATCAATATATTTTTCGAAATCATCTAACGTAAAGCGCGATGTATCAGCCTGTGCAATCTTCCTAGTGAGCTTCGATGGCGACAAATCCATATCAGCCGCTATCGTTTTATGTTGTTTTCTCTGTTCAATACCGAGTTGGTGAATGCGCGCTCCGATGAACTCACGGCATGTCGGATAGCTCTCCGTTAAACCGGCATCAAAGTTAATTGTTATTTGCTGCATGTTTTTAATTCCACCAATTTACTGCCGTTTACATCTCAGGCTCTGGCCTAATAAAAGCCGTCACTAAGACGGCTGTTTCGTTCAAGCATTTGCGGATAACCCGCATTACTGTAAAAAAGTGATGTCCCTGTTACGCTTGCAGGCTCTCACACACAACAAATGAAACAGGGACATCAAAAATGACTCATCTCAATCTTCCGGCTCTACTTTTGGTCCTACGCGAAAGTCAAATTAAGATGACTTACGCGCTGCGTACATTTAGCAAATATTTATTTCTTGGCATCTTTAATCAATTGATATTAATAGCGTTTATATTCGCTCGCGATGTTAAATCCCATGAAGATTTTGGCCAAACTCTAACCCTGATAGCCATGTTCTCGACCACCGCCATTTTTCTATGCTGGGGTCTTTTTGTTGTTCCCTACAGGCTAAAAGCCATTCTGAAAGGGGACGTAATAGACCCATCAGGCCGGCAATAGTGAGTGTGCCAGTCGAGGCGAGGAAAGCGGCGCACCAGAGGATGTCAGCCATCACGCTATTCCCGCCTTATGCAGCGTCGGCCGCTTTACGGCGGCCTACACGGGTTTTTTCTTCGTGGTCGATGTACTTGCCTTCGTCGTCGAAAAACAACGTGATATTGCGGCGCGCCAGCAACATTTTTTTGATGGCGTGCGGCGTAACACCGAGCAAGCGCGCGGCTTCGGCCTGGCGCCCAAGAATAATTTCGCCGTTTTCTGCGATGCAGAAATTAACTAAAAGCATGCCTTTCATGGATTTCCCCTCAAACACCTACCAAAGGTATATCTACCTAAGGAATTTGGCAAGGGGTATCGAAGGGCTTAACAATGCAGGAAGGAAATAACGCAGATGTACTATCATGAAAAAAGCTAACCCGCGACGACTATGCCACGGAAAATAATTTCACCCGAACAGCGCCAGCGCGAGGGCGCGGTGCTCAAACTGCTGTGGGATCGCTATCTGGAGCAGTCCAATCGAACGCAGGCATCGGTGCTTGAGGAATTGGGCATTAATCCAGGCCAGCCATCGAATTGGTTTAATGGAGTCAAACCCATTCCTGCGCGCAAACTGCTCGCGCAAGCGCAATTAATGGATTTTGATCCCCGATTGGTGCGGCCCGAGCTAGAGGAGGAATTGGACCTCTGGCTATCTACCCGAAAGGCAGCTATTGATTTGGCTCTAGAAAAGAGAATTCAGCAACTGGATCTGGAAGGCCGCAAACTGGTTGAAACGGCAGTGGAACTAGCTGAAGCACGCCAGCGCGCCAGATAACAATTCCCAGTTTTTCGAGCAATGCAATCCGATTGATCGAATTTAATTTATTTATTCTTTGAATTAAAACTTCTAATTCCATAGCGCTCCACCCTTCTACATCATCCTTTAAGTGCCGCCGTTTTCGTCGAAACTGAAATATTCTAAAAAAATCTACCTGGGGTATAGACAAAACATCTACCTTGGGTATAGTCTGTTAATCAGTCGCTGGGCAATTGGGGTTCACCGAGGCTTAGCGCGAACCTGACAACCTACGCCTGCCGGCACATTTTCGCAACAGAGTCTTTTAGGTCAGAGAAAATGTAATGAAGCGATTTAAACGTTAATAACGAGGGGAAGGAAATGGGAACTAAAAACAATCCTGGCAAGTTCGATTGTTATGAGAAGGCCGAACTTGATGAGCCAATGTTTATTCTATTAGCTCGCGATAAATATGCGCCAACTCTGGTTTGGCTTTGGGCTGCATTACGCTCGCTCGAAGACCAAGAAAATAAAGAAAAAGTCGATGAAGCGCGCGAATGCGTTGCATCAATGATGATGTATCAGCATTCCATAGGTAAATGTCCGATTGGTATAGGTCAGGCCGCGCTTGTTGGTGTGATGGAGCTTGTCCGCGCTGCAAATTTCAATGTCGAAAAATTGACCGAAGAAGTGAAAAACGATGCTGATAATCGCATGACCTCGGTTGCAGAAATGCGAGTATTTATGTCGGCCTTAAAAGCGCCTATGCAAGATAACTAATTCCTCAATGGCTCTCCCGCAGAGCCATTCGGGAAGGGGTTTGAAAGAGTTATGACGGTGCGGCGTGGAAGGACACGCACGATGTTGAGTAGGCCGATGAGGTAACAGCACGCATGAGTAGTGAGAGACGACATTCGAATCCAGGGCGTCGCGAACGAGAGGCTAGAAAACGCCATAGGCATGGCAGCACTTGGTCGAATAGACCGGGTGATGTAGCGGGTGACACTCCGTTGAAGCTCGGCGCGAAAAAGATGTTGCGCAATATGCTCTGGACTCCGATTTCTCAAGAAAGTGCCTTGGCTGTGGCTGAGGTCGAAAGCTAACTCGTAAATGGTATCGAGGAGAGTGTCAGGCAGTACCAGCCGGTGTCGAGTCCGGCCACCGTCTCCAATCACGGTTAACGAATAGAGGCAACAGAAATGAAAGCAGCCCGATTAATCGCCCAGCGCCTTTTCGATGCACGTGTGCGATTCAAGTCAGAGCACGATAACGGCGCCCTGCTGCTGATGCCGGCGAGCATGCAGCGCTATGCGGTAACAACATGGCATGCAGCGCTTCATTACGATATTGAAGTCAGTGTTAGCGCTCAGCAAGTGCGAGCGCTCGGCCCTGAGCAGGCGTGGTTCGATGCGGCGTTCGAAGATATGCAGAGCAGTGAATTTGCGGCAGAAATAGATCAGGCGTTGTGGGAAATCCAGAAGCAATATATTGCAGATTGCCTGATGGAGAATCGCAGCGCGCTTTTGAAAGAGCAGGCAGCATGAGCGATAGAGATGATGGTGGGCCGGCGTTTCCGTTGCCACTTGGTGAACAAAACATTTCGCCTGCGGTTGGTGGCATGTCGTTGCGTGATTATTTCGCAACAGCTATGTCGGCTGATGAAATTGGCGCTACTGTTTACCATTCACTTTCTCGGGCCGCACAAGAATCATTAATCGGTCGCTCGCATCCAACGGAGCCGCCAGTAAAGGCATTGCCCGAAATCCTGATGGCCTATCAGCTTCAGAAAATGCAGTTCGCAATTGATGTTAGTGCTCGGATTCGTTTTATGCACGCCGATGCCATGCTCAAGGCCCGCAAATCATGAGCGCGAAAAAATTAAAACTGTTCGTCTGGGAAAATATATTCCATGACTATACGGCTGGAATGGCCTGTGCTCTCGCAAATGATTCAGAAGAGGCGCGCCAATTGATTGCCAAAAAAATGGGATATGGTCCGCATGGAGACCTCGCGGCTCAGCCTCGAATTATTGAGCAGGCCGAAGGCTTTTATGTCTACGGGGCCGGCTGATATGGCCACAAACCGTTATGGCCTGGATGCCAATTATTTTCGCGAGAAATTGACGTTGATTGTGCGTGATGCTGACAGCTTTACGCCCTATGAAATGTATCTGGCTTTGACGCGGCTTGCAGATGTTGTTCAAGAATCAACATTGCCAAATGATGCGGCGCGCAAGGAGATAAACGCATGAATACCGAACCCTGGTACTACACAGTCATCGCCGCCGCGCTGCTCGCCGCCGGCTGGTATGGAGTTTTCTATCTCGCAATGGTGATGTCATGAAACGCGAAATCTATGTGGTCATCGCAGAACGCGACTGCATCGATCCTTTCGATAGCCATGGGCCAATAGTTTTCGAAACGAATATCGTTCATTCGAGCCCAAGTGATGCGCTTAAACGCGCGCGCGATCTGGGTCAGAAATACGGGCTAGTGAAAATTGCCCGCCTTGAATTTGTTGGCACTCCTGATGAAGTCGAACAAATGCTGAAGGATAGAATTCTATGAATCTGCCTGCAAAAATCGATACCGAAAATCTGCCGCAGGCTCCCGCGATACCAATTCAGTGGGAACCTGGCATGCAGATTGAGCAAGGAATTTATATTGGCATGCCTGACTCTGTTTATTTCAACACGCATGCAATCAGCAACAGCGGTCTGAAAGATTTCGCCGAAGCGCCGGCCAAATACCGATTCGGCGAACGCAAGAAAACGCGCAGCTTGGCGCTTGGCAGCCTGTGGCATACCGCACTGCTGGAGCCGCACTTGCTTGATCAGCGTTATGTCATGACTACGCTGGAACGTGCCGGCACGAACGCTTGGAAGGCCGAGGAAATCGCCGCAGGCGGGCGCGAGCTGATCAAGGAACCCGAATGGGAAGAAATGCTGCAAATGTGTGCGAGCATTTATGGCCAGGGTGGCGCATTGCCCGCTGTACTCGGGTATGAAGGCCGCCATACAGAGCTGAGTTTTTTTTGGTGGGATCATCCGGCCAGTGTGTTCTGCCGCGCGCGCGCCGATATCGCAATTCTTGAACATGGCTTGGTGGGCGATGTGAAGTCGTGCCAGAACGCGAGCGAAGATTTTAACTTCGCGGTGCGCGACTGGAAATACCATTACCAGAATGCTTTCTACAAGCGCGGTTTGCGCAAACTCGGCCACCCCATCGATGATTTTGTTTTTTTCGCCATCGAGAAGAAAAAGCCGTTTTTGTATCGGCCCTGGATCGTTCCGCGCGACGCCACCGAAGATGCCGAGCGCAAGATTCTGACACTACTCACACGTTATCGCGAATGTCTTGATACAGGCATTTGGCCTGGCTATCCCGAAGAAATAGGCACAATCGAATATCCCGAATTTTGGCTCAACAAGGAAAAAGCGCAATGAATAGCCCCATTCAGCAATTCAAAAATGGTCAAGATGTGGCACAGACAGATATTGCACAAATGCCTGCAATAGCGATGGGCTTCGGCTCTGCGCAAGGGTTTGAGTTGATGCAGCGCGGCGCGAAACTGCTGGCCAGCTCTTCGCTGGTGCCTAAAGAATATCAAAACAATATATCGAACTGCGTTATCGCGCTAAATATGGCAAATCGCCTCGGCGCCGATCCTTTAATGGTTATGCAAAATCTTTATCTAGTGCATGGTCGGCCGGGTTGGTCTGCAAAATTTCTTATCGCTACATTTAATCAGTGTGGTCGCTTTACTTCGGTTCGATATGAGAAAAAAGGCATTGAAGGCGCAATGGATTTTGGTGTGCGCGCATGGTCAACCGAATTATCTACGGGTGAACGGATCGAGGGGCCATGGATCACTTGGAAACTCGTCAACAATGAAGGATGGAATAAAAAGTCAGGCTCTAAATGGCTGACGATTCCCGACAAAATGTTCATGTATCGCGCCGCAGCATGGATGATTGATACGCATGCGCCCGAACTTTCGATGGGCATCAGCACCACCGATGAAATTCATGACCGGTTTGATGAGGCTAAAGATATTGGTGGCGGGGCATCGGCCGGCGCTGCTGCAATGCGCGACAAAATCGAGAAGTTAGGGATAGCCAATCCAGTGATTGAGAGTAATAGCGAAACGATCGATACCAAAACCGGCGAAGTCTTAAAATCTGAGGCAATCGTACCGGCGGAAGCCGACCAAAAGCGCGGAGCAAAATTCAGCGACGTTTCGGCATCCTTGCAGTCCGCAAAAAACCTTGACGAATTGAACGAAGCCTACGACCTCGCGCGCGAAGTGAAAAACCCAGTGCACCGCGAGCAGTTGGATGCGCTCTACCAGCAGCGCGAAGCCGAACTCAAATAATTTATGGTGATGAGAAAGTTCATGAAAAAATTAGAGAAACTCACAGACGCACAACTGGCCCGATTGCCACAAATACGCGATGAGTGGCTTGCAATCGGATTATCGACTGAACCACTGAATTTCGAAGCCGCAAAATCAGCCGTGGTAAAAATATATGCCGCTGCCGGTCTTGAGCCGCCAAAATGGTTTTTCCGTTTTCAAAGCCCCATTGCCGCGGCAATAGCAGCGGCAATGCTAAAAACAGGGGATCAGGTCAGGGATCAGGTCAGGGATCAGGTCGGGGCTCAGGTCTGGGATCAGGTCAGGGATCAGGTCTGGGATCAGGTCAGGGATCAGGTCTGGGATCAGGTCGGGGCTCAGGTCTATGGAGCCCATGATGCAAATTGGCTTGGCTTCTATTCGGCATTCGCCGAATTCGGAATTACTGATGCCGCACGATTGGAACCTCTTGGCGAGCTAGCCAAGCATTGCGGCTGGTGGGCTCCTTATGAAGGTATGGTTATCCTGCAAGATCGTCCAAGCGTATTGCGTTTCGATGATCAAAAGCGGTTGCATTGTGAGGATGGTCCAGCCATCCGCTATCCAGATGGATTGGTGGAAGTTTTCGCTTGGCATGGCACTCGGATTCCTCGCGAATGGATTGAGGATAAAAAATCACTCACAGGGAAAATTGCGCTTTCGATTGAAAATGTTGAGCAGCGGCGTGCAGCCTGCGAAATAATTGGTTGGGCGAATATTCTTGAGCAATTAAAAGCAAAAACAATTGATAAACATGAAAATCCTGAAATTGGTGAATTGATTGAGGTTAATTTGCCAGATTCTGGAAAGGAAAGATTTTTATGTGTCATGTGTGCTACAAAAAGAAGGTTTGCAATTCCGGTCCCTCCTAACATGAAAACAGCTTTACAGGCATCAGCATGGACCTATTGCATGGAAGATGCTTTAAATGATTATTTACCAGAAGTTCGTACTTAATTAATGATGAGGAAATATTAATGAAAACTTTCAAAGTTTGCGCGGCCCAAGGGGATCTTATGATTCGCCGGATTGAAAAATTACCGGATGAATTGTCAATTGTTCCTGCGGAAAATGGCAAATTAATTCTTGCGCATAGCGAGACAGGGCATAACCATATTGTATTAGAACGTCCTGAAGTAAGCCAATATTCCTTTGGCGATTTGCTCAGATCGTTTCTTGTTGTGACCGGCGATGAGCCTGCGTTACTGGAACATGAGCGCTCATTCGATACTCATGAAACAATTGCCATTCCGCCTGGAATTTATGAATTGCGTCGCCAGCGTGAACATACGCCGGAAGGCTGGCGCAGAGCAGCAGATTAAGGTTTTATCCAGGTTGCTCGTATATAGTTAATGGCGGTGCGGCGTGGAAAGCAGACACGCAAGGCTCAACTATCGGGGATATGTGATGGGTAATCCGAAGTGAGCGCCCAAATCATAGCCGGAGTAGCGACCGGCCACCGCCTCCCAATTTGGAGAAATTGAAAAATGATTATTCTGCGAAATCCCGGTGAGATTGACCTCGATGTGATCAAAATCATGGGCGTCAACGTCAAAGATTGCGACAGCCCTATTGGTCATTTCGGCACCGGCTTGAAATATGCCATCGCGGTTTTGCTGCGCGAGAAAATCGATCTCTGCATGTTCATCGGCAAAAATCGGTATGACTTTTTTTCTGAAGCGAAAACAATTCGCGGCAAGGAGTTCGAAGTCTGCCAAATCAAAGGGCCGTACGATGTTGTTGAATTGCCCTTCACAACCGAAATGGGCCGCGATTGGGAATCCTGGATGGCTTACCGCGAACTCCGCTCAAACTGCATAGATGAGAACGGCGAACAACTTACCGGTGATGGCGCGCGCGGCGAGGAAGGCCATACCACATTCTGCATTGGCGATATCGATACGCGCGCGGTTTTCCTGCAAGATTTGGAAATCCCGCTCTTATTTCGCGGCGATCAAATCGAAATTTATAAAGGTGAGAGCGACTATATTTTCTATCGCGGCATCCGCGCGAAGAAACTCAAAACTCATTCGATGTTCACCTACAACGTTTTGCAGGAATGTAAACTCACTGAGGATAGATTGCTTTGCTACGATCATCAAATCGAGCATGCAATCAATGAAACTATCGCGCGCATGCCGGATAAAGCCATTATTAAATCGGTCGTCACCGCCGGTTCTGGATATTTCGAATCATCTTTGAACATGAGCAGCAATAACTATGCAACGCCGCGCGCTGCATTCAACGAAGTCCTGAAGGAAAACACCGGCATCAATCCCACCGCACGGGAATATGCATTGCAGCACGCGCCGAGAACGCCCCCAACGCCGGCCCAGAGGCGTTTAATCATGCTGGGCGACGTCAGGGGACTATGCAGCAAATACGATCTCGACCATATTGTTGATCTTGACAATATTCGAATTACCGGTGATTTAATTTCGGAAACCGAGGTTTAAAAGTTCATCCAGGTCGCCCTGGAAACGGGGCTTTTTAATTCAGGAGACATCGCAATGCTGGAACTGACGAAGCAAAAAGCTCTTGTTGTTATGGTATCCCACAACGCAGAAATGCATGGCAAAGAGCCTAAGCCGATTTCTTATATAAAATTGGCGATGGTAGTGAGTAACGACGTTCTATCTTTTTTCGACGGTGGTATGAAAGCAGCATTCTATAAAAAAGACCCCGAAAAAAAGCAGGAGGAATTATTAGCCGGTCAATTGACACTACTGAAGTTCCCGAAAATTCAGCCCTTCGATTATGATTATAAGGGTGCAGGCTTTACCTTTATCTTGCATTACGGCATCGACGGGAAAAGCGATATCACGCTGGGCGATTGCCGGATCGATAGTTTCAAATTCGAAATGCAACAAGGCGGCTCCGTGCTGATGAAATTCAAAATTGGCTGTCACCCAGACGATCTGCAAAGCGGCCGGCTGGATAAAATGATCAAGCAGCATTTCGAAATTACGTTGATTCCGCCGGATGAAGAGCAGCAGCAGAATGCAGCCTAACCCACCCCTGTGCCATGAGTGAGAGGAATGATGACCCTAAAGCAGCGGATTGATGAATTGATTACGCAACATGGTTCGCTGAGAGCCGTGGGACGCGTACTCAGTATCGATCCCGGCTATTTACTTCGATTATCTACTGGCGAAAAAGATCGGCCGTCAGAGCGCACTCTGAAGAAATTGAAGCTCAGGCAGATCATCACTATTACTTATGAGAGAGCAAAATGAACAAGGTCGAGCGCGAGAAGTTGCGTGAAGAGTGCAATCGATTGGGCACTATTTATGGCGACTCAGTTTCACATCTAAGCATTCGAGATACTAAAGCCCTCCTCGACCACATCGATGCGCTGGATGGGCAACTGGAGAAAGCGGAGGAAGTTATTCGCATAGTTGCCGATCCCGATGCTTTCCCACCATACCACTCGCAAGGTATGGGCTGCGGCCTCGAGGATAGAGATATCACTGACAGATATGAGGCCATGCGATACGGCTGGGATAGCTTGGCTGATCGTGTTCACGATGAAGTTATTATTGTGGCAGAGGAATATTTAGAAGCCCTCGCCAGCGCACCGGAGGTGAAATGATGATTATTGATGAAAGCGGGAATATACGAGCATATCTACAGCAGGCCGCAGAACAACAAGTGGGCAATGCAGAAATTGATATGCAGGCAGCGCATTTCAGGGAAGATGCAGCGATGGAAATGAAGCGGCCTTTCATGCTTTTGAGGCCAAGGATTTTCCCTGATGGGAATCAATGGTGCGCATTATACGGAGATAATTTGCAGGAAGGCGTAGCTGGTTTTGGTGATACGCCATCACTCGCATCAAATCAATTCGACATTGAATGGCTTAACGGTAGAGTGAAAACAAAATGAGCCAGCCTGATCGGGGATTGTTTGAGACATTATGCCTAGCACTCGATTTCAGAAATTTGCCCCAGTATTTAAGAAACAATGTAAGGCAGGACTGCAAGAAGATTTGCGCCGAGTTTGATCTTGCTTATGGCGGCGTAAAGAACGCTCTGGAGCACGAACGTAAATATCACCATGCTGCGCAAGATAAAATCATTTCGTTAGAGCAGCGGCTGGCTGAGGCAGAGAGGGAGCGGGATGAACTTAAAAATATATTCCGCCGCGAAGACGATAGATGCTTTGAGGTTAGAATGTCCTGCAAGGACTATCATTTTCTTGAGCGTTTTTCGATTGATGATTTTAAAAAAGAAGAATTCAAATATAGAGTTGTTAGGGCTGCCGAAGAAATGAAACATCAGATATTTAATGGATTAACCGCCCCGCTGCCAGAGTCGAAAGCATGAGTGAATTAAAGGCGTGTCCATTTTGTGGCGGGGCTGCATCCGATCCGACAAACGAGAGCAAAGGGCGTCCTGTTTGGATTATTTCCTGTTATCAATTCTGCATCAGTATGCGGAGAAATTCCAAGTCCGAAGTAATCGAATGTTGGAATACCCGCAAGCCAGAGCCCGGCCAGCCCGCTGCTGTGCAAGTTGATCTAATTGCCTTGCGGGAAAATTTGGCTTCCGCCCTACTTGAAATTCACAATTTTAGAACTGCCGGTGAAAAATCCGAATTTATAAAGATAGCTGACAAGCATATCGATAGCGCTTATCACAAGGTAAAGGCGGCAATTGAAGCGCAGCCCGCAGCGGGGCAGAGTGAGCCGGTTGCCTATTTGTATGACTACATTGATGAGATGGGTGTTTATAGATCGAAACTGACTTTCGTTAAATGGAATCCAGCTGATATTGAATGGGCTGGGCGCACTGAAATTGTTGAAAAACCGCTGGGCAGATTACCCATTCTCGCAGCTCCGGCTGTGTCAGTTATCTCGGATGCGATTGTTGAATATGTTGCGCAGTACGGTGGGCGCTGCCGAGATTGCGCTGATAATAATGGCGTCTGCCCCTATGATGGACTCCCTTGCGAAGATTCTAAAAAAGCGATTCGTTACGTCCTGAATGCATTTAAGTACGGTATGGATAATGGATTCATCGCAGCCTCACCCGAGCAGCAGGGCGGTGCAGGATGAACGAAGAACAAGCCTATATCAAAGGCATAGAAGCCGCGGCAAAACACCTCCTTGAGATGTTCCCGAATGACAATAGGACTGATGGCGCTGCATTCTGTGCTCTGCAAATTCAGCTGCTAGCTAATCGGAAAAAAGCGGAAATTGGCATGGATGATACTTTGATGAAGCTGGTAGAAAAACAAGCCCAGGACCAAGGCTTGTGGTTTCAGGCCAGAACAGCACCCGAAGCGTATTTACAGCAGGAGTTGCGGAAGTTGCATGCGGCTATTGAGATGCAGGGTTGATGAGATGCTTTTAACGCCGAGCGAATGGCTTGCACGTCGATTCGGGGATGCCCAGAAGCGCCCCACGCCGAGCAGTGTGCGCCGGTGGCTGGAGGCTGGTGAATTGGCTGGTGAGAAGATTGGCGGCCGGTGGTTTGTAGAATATGATCCGCAGGCTGTTCATACCGGCAGCGAAATCGCTGATCGAATTCTTAAGGCATCATAATAATGACACCGCGCCGCCGCTCGAAGAAAAACCGCGACCTCCCCGACAACCTTTATACGGCGACCGGCGGCTATATTTATCGGCATCCGGTAACCGGCAAAAATCATGGCGCCGGCTCAGATCGGGCCGAGGCGATAAAAGCCGCCAATGCCCTGAATCGAATTCTGATGAAACAGGATTCCATCGTAAATCGCGTGCTAGGCACCACTTCGCTGTCTGCGGTATTCAATCGATTTCGCAAAGAATATTTGGCCGACCAGGATCACTCACAAAGCTACGATGATCAGATTGACGAAAAACTGCGCCGCATTGAACGCGAGATAGGCGCCAATACCGCGTGGGAATCGATCGATCTCAAAATGCTGTCTGATTGGATGGCAGAATTGACGCGCGATTCTTATGTTAAATATCGGACACTTTTGGTTCAGGTGTATGCCTTCGCATGTTCGGTAGGATTATCGCCGAGGAATATAGCCGGCCTGACCATTGTAAAAAAGCCGCCAAAGAAAGTCAGAAAACGCTGGTCGCTGGAGACCTACCAGGCTGTCTATGCGCATGCCGAACCCTGGCTGCAGGTTGCCATGGATTTCGCGCTGACCAGCCTGCAGCGCCGCATTGACCTCACCGGTGTGCACAAGAAACGCGATATCGTTGATGGCCGCATTCTGGTCATGCAGGTCAAGACTAAAAAACGCATCGCGATCCGGATTGGCGGCAGCCTGGAGCAAGTCATTGCGCGCGCAAAGCAGCTGCATCCCTTCTGTCCCTTCGTGATTGGCCATAAGCCGGAGCGCAATCGCGCATCACCAAAAAACCCGAAAGAGCATCCCTATCAGGTCACCACCGATTATCTAACCAAAGCGGTCGCCGCGGTGCGTGATGCCTCCGGGGTATTCAAGGACTGGCCGGCGACCGAAACACCCACTCTGCATGAACTGCGCAGCCTGGGAGCCCATTTGTATCAAGAGGCCGGTTATCCGGTGGAATACATTCAGGCTTTACTTGGCCATGCAGACGCCAAAATGACGGAGCTTTATTTGTCGGGCTATGGCGAAAAGTGGCAAGAAGTGCGGGCCGATTTGCCACTTAAGCCCAGCGCATAATCTGTAAATAGTCTGGGAATAGTCTGGCACCAAAAAAGGGCGCGCTAAGTTGTTGATTTGGTAGAACCGACTGGAGTCGAACCAGCGACCTCTTCCATGTCAAGAACGAGCGCTTGTAAAGTTAAACAACTGATTCTACTTAGAAAAGTGCCAAAATCATGCCGATCAAAAAGCGCGAAACGCACATAATGAAATCAATCGCTTACGCTCGAATAGTCTGGGGCCATCTGCTAAGCTCGCCCAATAAATTGGCCAGGGAGGCTATATGCATTTAATCGAGACAATATTCGCACTTCTGTTCACTTTCATAACCAGCTTAATTTTGGCCGAATCGTTTGTTTACTGGCTGCATTTTTAGAATTATTCAGCGGTTTTGCGGCAGGCTAAAAACGGTGATTATTCTCCAGCACGAGCTAAAAGGGCCGTCATACTTTGGCGGCCTTTCATAACATTTATCAAATCGGTTTTACGCAAATCTCGGCACGGCCATCTTCCAGAATTCGCCGCACTCGACCAACACTCAATCGATATTGTTCAAATGATGGATTATTTATAGGCATTGCCGATATAACCCCATTGTCATCAATAGGGACAATATAATCGCCAATCTGTGCGCCGAGAATATTAACCGGCGCTTTACCACAATAAGCAATTCTATCAACCTTGGAGCGAGCATCTTCTAGTTGAGAATTGTATTTCTCTTTATCATCTAGATACTTGCTGAATGCGGCCTCATAAGCAGGCAATGCAGCTTGATATGCATCAACTGTCATCTGCCATTCTGCCAATTGAATAATGTAAATTTCCTCTATTTCATCTGGCATCAATCGATTTGTATTTAAGCGTTCTGGCTTATTTTTTGGCTCATATGGCGGAAGTGGTGCAATAGGTTCCGGTCCTACGCCTTTATGCCAATCATCGCCACCGACTAAATTTGGATTGGTGGATTTTATGCCAAAAGAAATAGATTCCGACCATTTATCTGTGAGCTCTCCTTCTGTATTAAAACCCACGATCTGACCTTTTGTTACTATGCCGCATCCTGAAGATTTAACCTCATATTCCGCATAGTCGGCACCGCTCGCATTAATTGTTCCTCCGGCATTTATAGATCGCGATGTGCTGCTATTTGCATTAGCGTAGACAACGGCTGCAGCGCCATTCGGTGCAGTCCCTGTCGCAACTTTTACAGATAACGATACTGCGGTCCCGGCTAAATCGCGCGCGACAAAAAATGTCGTGTTTTCTGTGTTTGTTCCCGCGTTGATGATCCATTGTGTTTTTAGAGCAGTATTAAAATTATCCCCGGTATCTGAAAAATGTGATGCCGCAATATTTACACCATTGCCATAATGATTTATCCGCTGTGCAGGTCCAACAGATATCGCCGCTGTTGCATAAGTACCTTGCGTCAAATCAAGACCAGTCCCACAAGAAAGTCCAGGTAAAGCAGCAAACGCTGCTCCGGCACTGGCTATATTGCCGATCAAAATCCCATTATTAAATGTTGCGCCTGGTGTTCCGCCGGATTGCATGACTGCGCCAAGATTATTGACGCTGAATCCGTTAACAAAAATAGCGCCGCCTGTACCTGCGGAAGTTGCTCCCACGGATGGCTCAATATCAATTTCAAGACCAACCATTTTTGCGCTAAGAACTCCGGTATCTGCACCGGCAATAATATTTCGTCCAAAAACAGATTTTGAGCCTGAATTCGCATGTGCTGTTGCTACGTCCAATCCTGCGACGACATCAGATGACGAACCATTATTTATAGCGAGCGCGAATAATGCTGTGCAAGGTGCATTAGCAGAACCATCACCAGAGCCAAATGCTTTGGATATTCCATGATAGGTATAAGTAGAGCCTGGCCAAATACCACCAAGATTTTTTAGCGGTGTGACCGTATTATTTTCCAGAAGATAATCAATCTTCATGGAAGTTCCGGCTACTGGCGTACGATTACCGTATTTATAGCCATTCGATTGAATGATTTTCCATCTAGCGCCGTCTGCTGCTACAACTATGCTGTAATCGTCATTGGCTGATGTAGTATCTGAGGCATCATAATAATAATGGCCACCAAATCCATCGCCAGGGGTAATAATCCCTGTGACATAAACTCGACTATTGGTCAGTTTACTTATAGCTTTGAGAGCGGCGATAGAATCAACAACTCGCTCAGCACCGCCGACCAAAGACACACCCAAGTCTGTGTTTGATGTACTGGCAAGATCCGCACGCAAAGCCCCATCAATACCCAATATATTGTCGTAAGTCGCAATCACATTGCTGAGGGCATCGGAAACCACAAATTTGTATGCGCTGCCCTGAATCAACCAGATTTCTTGCGGTGCACGGCCATCGGATTGCAAGACAATCGGATTGGAGTTGGCAACATTACCGGCATTGGTTGTATAAGTCGCAAGGGGCGTTGTAGTACCTGCCTGATAGGTATTAATAAATCCACCATTAAGCAGAACTAGCGATAAGCCGAGAAAAGACACGCCATTTCCAATCGGGCTAAACGTGACGGCTGGCATTAAATACTCCTTTCGCTATATGAGCGACTTTAGGTATATTTGGAGCCCTTGGA
>Ga0070706_100000696_pt1 | contig 38131 bp, 27 predicted proteins | sample KBSK5501metaG_FD_65476 | JGI IMG/M metagenome (GOLD analysis project Ga0070706, IMG submission 65476) | Corn, switchgrass and miscanthus rhizosphere microbial communities from Kellogg Biological Station, Michigan, USA - KBS K5-50-1 metaG | ecosystem: Host-associated > Plants > Roots >... | reverse complement strand
AGCACGCGGTCGAAATGATCTGATTATCGTCGGCTACGATGCCACGCCCGAGGCAGTGAAGGCTATCCAGCGTGGCAGCGCACTAAAAGCGGATGTGGCCCAACAACCGCGAGACATTGGGGCAAAGACCATCGATGTTATTAGCACCTATTTCGGCGGCGGCCAGGCGTCGAAGAATATCTCAATTCCGGTAAAGATTGTTGACGCGAACAGCTTAAAGCAAACCGCCGCGGCAAACTGACCTTATGTGAGTCGAAGAGAAATTAATTGCAGACAGGAACTGATCCTTGTTTGAGCGGTCCGAAAGTAATGAGTGATGCAATCAAACCTAGAGGAGTGATATTCGCATCGCGCAACTTAGAATGGAAACGCCTCGCAGAGTATATTATCGTCCTCGCCATAGTTCTGGAATCAGCGGTTTTTGTGATCATTGCGCCGCAGTTTTTCTCTCTCCCAAATCTCATTAATGTCGCCTTGAGTATCGCTATTACTGGGATTCTCGCTGTAGGCATGACCGCCTTGATTCTGACTGGGGGAATCGATCTCTCGGTGGGTTCGGTAGCGGCACTGGCTGGTGTTGTTGCCGCCATGATCGCCAGTTCCGGGCGCGTGCTGGCGGCCAGCCTTGTGGCTCTAGGTATCGGTCTTGCCGTGGGCTTGTTCAATGGCTTGATGATTGCTCAGTTTCGGGTGCCGCCCTTCGTCGTTACCCTGGCTATGCTGACGATCTGTCGAGGACTCGCCTTTATCGTTACCAATGGACGCTCTATCGGTAATCTTCCCGCCAGTTTTGGAGTCTTCGGCAGAGAGCGCGTGCTGGGCGTGCCTGTTCCCGTGCTCTTGATGCTCGTAGTATTCGTCGCGGGTTGGTTTGTACTAAAACGCATGGTATTGGGCCGTTATATCTATGCGATCGGAGGCAATCGGGAAGCGGCTTTCCTGGCCGGCATTAATGTTAAGCGCGTAATCCTCACGGTCTATCTGCTGAACGGACTGCTGGTCGGGCTGGCCGGCTTGGTCCTGGCGTCGCGTATGGGCGCCGGCGTGCCCAACGCCGGATTGCAATATGAACTGGACGTCATTGCGGCAGTAGTCGTGGGTGGAACCTCCTTAAATGGTGGCCGTGGTAGCGTAGTCGGAACCTTTTGGGGAGCGGTCTTTATCGGTGTCTTGAATAATGGCCTAAATCTCGCTGGCATTGATCCCTACATGCAAAAGATTGCCTTAGGACTTGTGATTCTCCTGGCCGTGCTGGCCGACCAAATTAACAAGGCTCCGGGCGCGCTCAGGGTCTAAAGAATTTTCCCGCGGTTGGTTTTGCTCATGCTAGTCGTCTTTATTCCTACGTTGTGGCTTAAATGAAAGTGCTTGCCCAGCCAGCCAGGTCGCGCCACCCGAAACTCATGCCTACGATTCGCAAGGAGGCTTCGGCAATGAAAATGAAACGCCCTCAGTCACTTATCTTCATAGTCCTGGGCTTACTCGTGTGTGCTACTCACGCACAAACGCCGGAAGCTCCCAAAGAAATAAACTACGTCAAAGCCCATTACACGAAGTATGAGTATCGCATTCCCATGCGTGATGGAAAGAAGCTGTTCACCGCCGTTTACGTTCCGAAGGACTCGTCACAACCTTATCCTTTTCTCATGGAGCGCACACCCTACGGCGTCGGACCATACGGTGAGGATCAGTACAAAGAGCATCTGGCGCGATCGGAAGAATTTGAAAAGGCAGGCTATATCTTTGTGTTTCAGGACGCGCGCGGCAGAAACCTCTCAGAAGGCGAGTTCTTCGAGATGAGTCCCTATTTGCCTGTGAAGAAATCCGCTCAAGACGTTGATGAGAGCACCGACACCTATGACACGATTGAGTTCCTGCTCAAACACGTTGAGAACAACAACGGGAAGGTGGGTATTTGGGGCATCTCCTACCCGGGATTCTATACTTCGGCAAGTATCATTGACTCGCATCCTGCTCTAAAGGAGGCCTCGCCGCAGGCACCGATGACCGATCTCTTCATGAGCGATGATGCTTACCATGGCGGAGCGTTTATGCTGGCGGCAAACTTTGGGTTCTACACGGGCTTCAGGCCCACTTCGGACGCGACCTTGCCGCCAAAATCATTACCCTTCGATTTCAGTACGCCGGACGGCTACGAATTCTTTCTACGCCCCGGGTCGATCAGAAACTTGAACCACCTGTATCTCAAGGAATCAAATCCCCTATTCAATGATCAGATTACGCACACAACCTACGACGATTACTGGAAAGCGCGCGACATCTCGCGACACCTGAAAAATATTAAATGCGCAGTGATGACCGTGGGCGGGTGGTTCGACGCCGAAGATCTTGCCGGACCTTTCAAGACCTTTCACGCAATCGCGGATAACAACCCCGGAATTCCCAACACCCTGGTCGAAGGACCGTGGACGCATGGCGGCTGGAGTTCCTTCGATGGAGATCACCTGGGAGACGTACAGTTCGCAGCGAAAACCTCGGAGTTCTTTCGCACGAATATTCAATTCCCATTCTTCGAATATTATTTGAAGGGCAAGGGCGCTGGCCTCCCAACGGCATACGTCTTTGAGACCGGCACAAACGTCTGGCGCCAATATGACAGTTGGCCACCAAAAGGAGTGCAAGCCAAAACACTCTATTTGCACGCGGGTGGCCGTCTGTCGTTTACTGCCCCAACTGCCGACGAGGGCGCGGACGAATACGTAAGCGATCCTGCGCGTCCCATACCCTTCATCAACTACATCGCCACCAGCGTTCCGCAACGCTATATGGTGGATGACCAAAGGTTCGCGGCGCGCCGGCCCGATGTACTGGTCTATCAAAGCGAACCGCTGGAAGAAGATCTAACGATTGCCGGACCCGTCTCGCCAAAGCTGAGCATCTCCTCGACAGGGACCGATTCCGACTTTGTGGTGAAACTTATCGACGTCTACCCCGCCGACTATCCTGACAACGAAGTTCCCAATACAAGCAAGAGAGTTTTGGGGCCGCCGTCCGTGCGGATGGGAGGTTACCAGCAGCTGCTGCGCGGCGAGCCCATGAGAGCCAAGTTTCGCAATAGCTGGGAGCGACCCGAGCCCTTGATTCCTGGACAGCTCACCAAGCTGGACTTCAGCATGCCGGATGTCTTCCATACCTTTCGCAAAGGACACCGCATCATGATTCAGATTCAGAGCTCATGGTTCCCACTGGTCGACCGAAATCCGCAAACGTTTGTCGACATCCCCAATGCGCGTCCGGAAGATTTCCAGAAAGCAACTGAAAGAGTGTTTCACAACAAGAACGCAGCGTCAGGAATGGAACTTACGGTTTTACTCAGGTAGAGATTAATTGCTTTTGCTTCGACGGATCAACGATTCGTTATTTGCGACCGTGGAGAGGCGTTGGTAGAATCTGACGACCGTTGCACAGCTCACCATAAATTTTTGAACTACTAGGACAAGGTCGCCATGAACTTAACGGGTAACTCAATTTTTGAGCTTAGTCCTTCGGAAAAGCTTCAGCTCGTAGAGGATCTGTGGCATGACCTGGCATCTGCGACTGAGGCCGTGCCGGTATATGAGTGGCAGAAGGAAGAGCTAGCGCGTCGCAAGGCAAACTTGATGAAAAACCCTGTGGCGGGTCTGGCATGGGAAGAGGTCAAGCGAAGAATTCGTAATCGTTATGGCCGCTGAATTGATCCTGAGTTGCATCGATGCTTGCGTCGCCACCGTGCTGCGGGCTCCTGAGCTATATGAAACCATTCATGAGAACTATCGGCGAAGTTTGGTCCGGCGCTTTCCCTTTGCTGTCTTCTACGAGTATGAAACGGGCGGCGTGACGATTTATAGCGTATTTCACACGTCTCGAGATCCGGCTAAATGGCACCGACGCCTTCCTTAAAACTGATTTAGTGCGCGTAGATTGTCGACCCGCCAAGCTCGGCAAAATCGCAGCCGGGCTTTCAGGACATAATTCGCGATCTTCAACATGACACTATACAAGCTTGGCATTGATTCGTTTGGCACGCCACTGTCTGACCGTGACATGGTAACGATTGTCGGCATCGATGTCGGTGGCACCAAGACTGCCGTCGTTGAGGGCACCTGTGGCGGCAGGATCCTTAACCGCCGTGAAATTCTGACGCAGGCCCGTTGTCCATTTAATCAAGTATTCCCGAAACTGGCGGCGCAGGTGGAGAGCGTCATGGATGATGCTCAAAGAGACGGCCGCAGAGTGGCTGCACTCAGCGTGTCGGTCGGCGGACCGTTGCAGATAGACGCTGGGGTTCTGGATAATCCCCCGCACCTTCCCGGTTGGCACGGTGTGCGCTTGAAAGATGAATTGGAGAACCGTTTTCCCGGATTGCCGGTGCGCCTCGAGCATGATGGCAACGCAGGTGCGCTGGCGGAATTTCACTTCGGTGTTGGGCACAATTGGCCCGATTTACAGCATCTCGTTTTCTTGACGCTGGGGACCGGTCTCGGCGCCGGAATCATTGTTAATGGTCGTTTGCTCCGTGGTGCGTGCGACATGGCCGGAGAGGTAGGTCATATACGCCTCTCAACTGATGGCCCAGTCGGATTTGGCAAAGCGGGATCATGGGAAGGCTTTTGTTCTGGCGCGGGAATGTTGCAGCTTGCCAGACTGATGTTTCCCTCGCAATGGGGACAGGAAGCCACGATAAGCGACCTCGTTGAGGCAATGCTCGCTGATAAAGAAGAAGCTTTGGCTGTGGCTTATGAAGCCGGCAGCTGGCTTGGTCGCGGTATCGCCCTCTTGATCGATACGCTAAACCCAGAAGTGATGGTGCTGGGCTCACTGGCATTCGTGCTTGGGGAACGTCTATTGGGACCGGCTAGACAGACTCTTCGCGTGGAGGCATTACCAAAAGCTCTTGCAGCCTGTCGCATCGTGCCGGCAAAACTCGGAAAACAGATTGGGGACGTTGCCTCGCTGATGGCTGTGCTGAACGATCCGCAACTGAGAGAAAAGTTCCGTGAGCACAGCATTGTGGTCTGATGAAATTTGAAAGAACTCAAACGAGCGCTTTGAATGTAGGACCGGAATCAGGGAGAATGCGTCGCATGCTAACTAAAACGCGTGTTCATAAAATTCTTGCGTTCCAGGCCCTTGGCTTCTCAGCGATCATTGCTCTCTCCTGGATCAATGAGTCATTCGATCTGCCCTACGTTCTAGGTGCCGAGAAATACATTCCCAACTGGCGCGAGAGTGTTTTGGAAACCATCATCGTACTGTTGGTGGCTATTCCAACAATGCTAATTACACGGGCGTTGGTATCACGCTTGTATTATCTCGAAGGCTTTCTGCGCGTCTGCGCCTGGTGCAAAAAGCCGGAACATAATGGTGAGTGGCTGCCCCTGGAAGAGTTCTTCGCACAGAAGTTTGAAACAGATACTTCCCACGGGATGTGCCCGGTTTGTAACGCAGAGATGAGAGCAAAAATAAACCGGCATTCGGTCGCCGCCTGATGCGTAAAACATCTCACATGCGCATCACGATTCATCTTTCACCGCTGATTGAGATTTACACTGATGAGAAATCTTAACGACTGTGTCAGCCGAGCATCTGATTCCCAGCAACAACTGCGTTCGCCGGAACCAGTCAAGCTTGCTCCCGGTCAACAATATGGTCAGCCCATCAACAGCCTCGAAATCGGCAGTTTTCGACTCTGCGAAAGAGCCTACCCGCCCGGCTACATTACGCCCGTGCATTCCCATGAGCGGGCCCTCTTCTGCTTTGTCGTCAACGGTTCTTACAGTGAAATCTATGGAAATCTGACTCGCTCTTGCGGTCCGGCTACCTTACTGTTTCATCCCGCAGAAGAAGTGCATGCCGAACACTTTCATGAAACGGGCGGTCGTTCCTTTGTGGTAGAACTGGAAACGTCGTGGCTCCACGCAGTGCGCGATAACTCACGGGTAGTAGCTGCGCCGGCCGCTTTTTGGGGTGGCACTACTGCATTACTGGGCCGCCGCCTCTACAAAGAGTTTCGTGAAACCGATGATGTCTCACCGCTGATCATCGAAGGCTTATTGCTTGAGTTGCTCGGTGAAACGGCACGGCGTGTTTCCTCCGATGTCCCCAATTTGCGGCAGATACCGCGTTGGCTGAAGCAGGCAAGGGAACTCTTACGAACGCGCTTTATTGAACGGCTCACGCTCTCCTACATCGCGGCGGAGGTTGGCGTTCATCCCATGCATCTGGCCCAGACTTTCAATCAAACTTTCGGTTGCACGGTTGGCGAATACATTCGGCGGCGCCGCATCGAATATGCCTGCCAGCAGTTAGCTACCTCAAATACACCGCTGGCTACGATCGCGCTGGCCGCGGGCTTCTATGACCAGAGTCACTTCACCAGAGTCTTTAAACGTCATACCGGTGTGGCCCCCTCCGAATATCGCGCCGCCATATCACGCTCCACTTAGCCTTAGGTCATGGGCCATGTCAGGTTCGGTTTCGCCGCCTCACACCTGGCGGCAAAGCCGAAGCTACACCTATGTCCGACTTTTAGGGCAAAGCCCCCAGCGTTGATCGCAATATGCCAGATGAGGCATAATCATACTCGTGAGCGAACCTCCAAAGGTCAAGAGTATTGTTTGGATCGGCTCGTCACGGCGGGACCTGAAATCGTTTCCCGCTGAGGTCAAAGATCTTATGGGCTATGCGTTGTATCAAGCCCAGGTAGGACGGAAAGCTCCTTCAGCGAAGCCGCTTGCCGGGTTTGGCGGTGCAGGAGTTTTAGAAATAGTCGAGGACCATCAGACCGACACCTACCGAGCCGTTTATACCGTGAAGTTTTCCGAGTTGGTATACGTGCTACATGCCTTTCAGAAGAAATCGAAGAAGGGCATCGCCACACCAAAACCAGATATTGACCTCATCAAGGGACGCTTAAGGACGGCGGAAGAAGACTACAAGATGCGCCAAACAGGGAGAGGATGTAATAGATGAAGGCGAAGGTCAAAGCAAAGAAGACTCGAAAACCCAGTGCGCGTAGAGAGAAGGTTGAGCCCAGCAGCGGCAATATCTTTGCTGATCTCGGTTTGCAAGATGCGGAGGAGCGCCTATTGAAAGCAAAGTTAGGAACTAAGATTGCCCAATTAATTGAGAAGAAAGGTTGGACTCAAGCGCAGACCGCCGAGCGGACAGCTTTGGATCAACCTAAAGTGTCTCGTCTTTTGCGCGGCCAACTCTCGGGCTTTTCAGCCGACCGTCTGTTCGCCGTTCTGAATCGTCTGGGACACAGTGTTGAAGTCCGAATTTCCGCAAAGGAACGAGCCCCGGAAAAATCTCACACTCGGGTCATGATTGCGTGAGTAGTCACGAACTGCCGCCGGCCGTATCAAATAAGCATGCTTACTAGGCTTGCCCGGCGCGCGGCCGAACTCCAGGAGCGTTGTAGCATGGGGCCCATGTCAGGGGCGCATCTGCGGCCAGCAACCGAGTTTCTCTTCGATTGGCCAGTCGAATCAGTATGAGTTGGCATTGCTCATGCCACGGCGATTTCGCCGATCAGTACTTCGGCCGGAATTCCCAGACCCGCGTGGAGACGACGAATCATCGGCAACGTTAGCGAACGCTTGTGATTCAGCACTTCTGCCACCCGCGCCCGGCTTCCGATCAATGGCTCCAGATCCCGTCGCGAAAGGCCCCGTTGCTCCATGGCAAACAAAATGGCCTCCACAGGGTCAGGTGGATCAATCGGCCAGTGCTTCTCTTCCCACGCCTCGACCAGTGTAACCATCACGTCGAGGCAGTCGCCTTCCGGTGTGTTCGGCCGGGCGCTCATCAGCTTGTCGATATCCTTCAACGCTTGACCGTAATCGCGGTCGTTTTTGATCGGCTTAATGTTCATGCTTACACCTCCTTCACGTTAATCCGGTCATACTGCGAGTGCGTCCCAATGAAACGTATATAAAGCACTCGGTAAGAGTAATTCACGCGCACTACCAGACGGTACTTGTTCCCGCCGATATTGAACACTACGCGGTCGTTGCCCACGATGCTGGCACTCCTAAACGCAGCCTTGACCGCCATCGGATTGGCCCAGTCTGCCTGGGACGCTTCTCGGAACCATGCTTTTAGTGACTGTTCGGCATCGGCATATGCAGGCTTCTCCCAAAACTGCCGCAGTCTTTTGCGCGAAATGATCCTCGCTCCACAAAGATTATGGCATGCTCCCAAGCTGGGAGCAACTGTACGACGTCGCGTTGAGTGCTGAAGTCGGCTTTCCGGGAGAAGGTCAAAGATCGCTGCCAAATGTCGGTCGTTGACTAGCTTTGGCCTGCCGATGTGCTCCTGCTTTTTCCCCCATCGTTTGCTGGACTGGAGCGTTTTGCGCGGGTCAGTTGGTGATTTGAAGCCCTGTCGGCAAATGGTCCCAACGTCCCACCAACACTCCCCTCATTCAAAAAAAGTCGGAACTAGCATAGATTACCCTTCAGGTTTGCTCGCCCCCTGCGTCCTTAACTAATAGAAGCGTGTTAACAAAATGTTAAAGCGGCTGGCTACACCAAAGCTTGTCCCCCAAGGCGCGCCGCAAGCTGCGCCTGGCCATGAAGATCTGTTTATGCAGCGGTATGCACGCTTACTGGCCGGCGCACGCCGTCTAACTGGAGACCCAGGGCGCGCCGAAGACCTGGTGCACAACGCTTTTGTCCAGTTCATGCTCGCACGGCCCGAACTCGCGTCGATTAAGGACCCTGATGGTTATCTCTTGATCATGCTTCGCAACATGAATGTTTCACAGGCTCGCCGCGCCGCGTTGATGCCATCGGAAACGCTTTCGGCTGCCGAGTATGATTCCGCCGAAGCTGGCTTGCGTGCGCTCGATGCGTATTCTCAACTTCAGGTACGTGAGCAACTCTCTCTGATATGTGACTACGTCTGCCGTCGTAAAGAGCGTTCCAAGATCGGGAGTGCACTTATCCTTCGCTTCTTCCATGGTTACTATCCGGCCGAGGTCTCACTGGTTTTACGCAGCAGCAGAAACGTCGCCGATAAGTGGCTTTCCCTCGCGCGTCATGAGGCACAGGCCTATGTAGAAGATCCCGCCTCTTTAATCCTTATTGCCAGTCCGACTGAGGCAGTTGGAGAAAGCAGACACGTGGGGGGATCGACGAGTGAGTTTCTCAGTGAACTGAGACGCCGAATCTTTGCGGCGCAAAGTGGTCGTTGCTCGTCTCGCAAGAAGCTCCGAGGGTTGTACCTCTCGAATGAAACAGAAACGGCCGACACCGAATATGCGAGTCACCTGGTGAGTTGCGCCCGCTGTTTGGATGAAGTCAATGCGCTGTTGGGTCTCCCATCGTTGTCGGAGCGCTTCCCGATGGAAGCCTTCGGTAATGATCCGCGCCCGCCTCGCGGTTCCGGGCCAGGAGACAGCGGAGGAGGAAGCATGTCTGGTGGAGAAGAACTCGACAAGCTCAAACAAGTGTCGCACCGCCGCATGAGAGATGTGCTCGAACATCGTCCGAAGGAACTTCGCGTCGCGGTCAACGGCTACGTCCTGGGTTCGCAAAGCCTCAGTGCTGAATCGAACAAGTTGGCTCTCACTGTAAACACGTCGGAACGGATGGGGTTCGTTGAGGTGTTTAGTGAACAGGGATTCTGTTTGATGTTCTCGAGCGTTGGCGCTCCCCCGGACGGTCCTCTCGAGCAGGAAGCTCACGTTGAATTGAGTGAAGGCCGCACCCTAGACCTGAATCTAAACTTCAGTGGCCCATGGCCCACAGTCAATCTTCTCTATAGTGATCCTACGTTTGGCTCGGATGAGACAGCGCGAGTAGAGTCGGCCCAGATTGCTGAGGCGTCGCCATTGTCTCAGTCTTCCGCTGTTGTGCCCGAGCTCTCGCCAAAAGGGAAAGTAAGTCACCTAAGAAGCATTGTCTCGCACCTGGAGCTCGCGTTCACACACTGGAGCTTTTGGACCAGGCCGGGAACGGTGACTGCTCTGGTGGCGCTGCTGGTGATCTCGGCGCTGCTGTTCACGCAATTACGAACTTCTGTTCCGATATTGACCGCGGCAGATCTGCTTCAGCGTTCTGCCTTGGCCGAAGGTGCGATTGCGACGAACAGGGATCACGTAGTGCATCGCACGATCACCCTCGAAGAGAAGGCGACAAGTGGAGAGCTTGTGGCGCGGCGCCGGATCGACGTTTGGCAGAATGCGGAGAAGGGTATTACCGCCCGTCGGCTCTACGATGAAAGAAATCAACTTATAGCTGGCGATTGGCGAAGAAGTGACGGAGTACAAACACTCTATCATCATGGCTCACAGCCACAGCTCCAAATCCGAAATCCGAAATCCGAAATCCGAAATTTCGAGGAGGTGTGGCAACTCTCGCCCTCCGCCAGCGAGTTCTCTTCGCTGATTGCAAATCAACAACAGCCACTTGTTCAAGAGACAGCGAAAACTTATGTGGTTACTTACGACGCCGCGGCTGAATCTCAGTCCAACTTGAATGACGACAATAATGGAAGTACGCGATCTGAGGCCGCAGGGGCGCCAAGCTCAAATCCGACTGCGCCGCCCGCGACGATCGTCAGGGCATCTCTGGTTCTGAACCGTTCCGACTTGCGGGCGATCGACGAAACACTGTTACTGCGCGAAGGAAATGAAACTCGCGAATACCGATTCACTGAGACAGCATATGAGCTAAAAGCGCCATCTGCCGTTGAGCCATCGGTGTTTGAGCCGGAATCAGAATTGCTCTCTGCCAGACCCAGCACTCCAAACGCACCACCTAACAGCTTGGTTTTGGCTCCTGCCGCGAACCCGTTGCTACCGGTTACAGCTTCGTCCAAGCTCGAGGTCGAAATACTTCAGCGATTGAATCAAGCGGGAGCTTTGCTGGGTGAGCAGGTGAGTTTGACACGCACTCGCGAAGGATTGTTGCGCATTCAGGGGATCGTTGAATCGGACCAGCGGAAAGAGGAGATTCTCAACGCGCTTGGACCGGCCCTTAATGAGCGGGCAGTAAGAGTCGATCTCCAGACGGTCAATGAAGCCGTCGCTCGACAAAGACGATCGTCGTCGGGCGCGGTCACCGTTCAGCAGCTCGAATCGTCAAAGGCAACAATCACGGTCGACTCGGAACTGCGCCAGTATTTCTCCGGCAGGCGAGGGTTGTCAGGTGAGCAGCTTGATCGGGAGATTCGGGCTTTCAGCGATCAGATGATCGGTCGCTCGCGGCAGGCGCGGCGTCACGCGTTAGCGCTGAAGCAAATCACCGAGCGATTTTCATCGGAAGAAGTGCGCAAGCTCGATCCCGTGGCGCGTGCTCAGTGGCGTGCGCTTGTGGGTGAGCACGCTCGTGCCTTTCAGCAGGAGATATCCGCGTTGCGACGGGATCTTCAGCCAATCTTTGGCGACGCTTCGGAAGAAGGTCGCGCCGAGATCGAAGTCTCGGGCGATGAAGATTTTGCGCGAGCGGCGAAGCGCCTTTTTGAATTCGCCTCCGCTAACGACGACGCCGTACGCACGGCTTTTTCCATTTCTGATGAGAGTGCCAGCGCTTCGCGAATTCGATCACCGCAATTCTGGCATGCGCTTGCTACTGCTGGAGCGTTAGCGGCGAAGATCGCAGCTAAATCCGTCCAGTAAGAGGGATTGACAATAGCCCAGCGTCTTTATCGTTCCCACCCCAAAGATTTGAGCGTTCTGTTCTGTAGTAGGGATTGAGGTTAATCAAGAAATCAATTGGTGAACTCCTTCAGAGTTCCGACGCGTCATTAAAGTGTCGATTGCCCAGGCCGATGTTCTGGACCAGGTTTGGCCTCCCAGCAATCAAGCTGAACCACTAATCACTTCGGAGGAAAGTCATGAACCGCAAAAGCCCGTTGTCGCGATTTAGTTGCTCGCTCTGTCTCGCTTCCTTATTGTTGCTGTATGCCTTGTGGTTCTTGCCGTCCGCTCTCGCGCAGGGGGTCACAGCCACTCTCACCGGTACTGTGCAGGATCAGAATGGAGCGGTAGTTCCCGGCGCGATGGTGACAGTGCTGAACCCAAGCACGGCCTTGGAGCGACACGCCACTACGACTGACGATGGGTATTTCACGATTCCTTTGCTTCCGTCCGGTACCTATTCCGTGACGGCGCGACGTGATGGCTTTTCTCCTGTGGAATTCAGAAACGTAGTGCTGAACGCTGGCGATCAGAAGGCGCTGAATATTCAGTTGAAGGCGGGCGACGTGAATGCGACGGTGACGGTTGATTCGAATGCGGAGACGGTAAGGACAGATGGTAGCGTCGGCACGGTTATTAATCGGCAGTTCGTGGCCAACATGCCGCTCAATGGGCGCACCCTGCAGGCGCTGATCCAGCTTACGCCGGGTGTGGTCCTAACGTCGGCCAATGTCGCGAGCACGATAACCGGTAGCGCTCAATTTAGCGTGAATGGCCAGAGAACTACGTCGAACTATTTCATGGTTGACGGAGTAAGCGCAAATACGGGGCTAACCGCTGGTAATGGCGTCTTCTCAAGGGGCTCTGGATCGGGCCAAGTACCGGGGACGACCGCCCTCGGCGGCACGAATAGTCTGGTCTCTTTGGATGCCTTGCAGGAGTTTCGAATCGAGACCTCGACTTTTGCGGCAGAATACGGGCGTACGCCAGGCGGGCAGATCTCTTTGCTGACACGCAGCGGAACAAACCAGTTCCACGGCAGCGCCTCCTACTATTTTCGCAACGAGGCTCTTGATGCCAACGACTGGTTCGCCAACAGCCGACGTCTGCCGAAGCCTAAAGAGCGGCAAAGCTTCTTTGGTGGAGTTCTCGGCGGGCCGATTAAGCGAGATCGGCTGTTCTTCTTTGGGTCATATGAAGGACTGCGGCTGAAGCAGCCCCAAGTGCAGATAACCACCGTGCCGACAGTTGCATTGCGGGCCCAGGCACCATCTGCCCTGCGTCCTTATCTGAATGCCTTGCCACTGCCGAACGGGCAGGACTTTGGCGATGGCACAGCACAGTTTGCGGGGAGTTATTCGGATGCCGGGTCATTCAATATCTTCTCCCTGCGGCTCGACGGGCGAGTGACGGATTCGATAACGGGCTTCTTTCGCGTTAGCCATGCACCGTCGGAAACGAATTCTCGGATAGGTACGCTATCAACTGTGCAGAATGTCCAGATCGATAACAACTCCAACACCGGTGGCCTGACGTGGGTGGCTGGATCACACGTGACCGCTGATCTCCGCCTCAACTGGTCGCGAAATGCGCCTCGAGTCTTCAGTGATCTCGATAGCTTCGGCGGAGCAGTCATCCCTGCAGTCTCCGACGTATTTCGACCAGGCTGGGATCCTTCTACCGTGCGTACGGTCTTTTTCGCTATTGGGGCTAACTTTACTTGGGGGCACGGAAACAGCGACGTGCAGCGGCAATTCAATACAGTTGGGACCGTTGCTTGGTCGGTAGGTTCTCACCAGCTAAAACTCGGGGTTGACTACCGCCGACTGCTTCCACAGTTCGGAGCAACAGGCGGGAGCTTCGAGGCTCTTCAGTTCAATACTTCGGGGCAAATTCTGGCTGGGCGGCCGGTGTTTTACCAGCTTGCGAACAGTGATCCAGTCCAACGAAAAGGTGTTATCGCGAACTGGTCTTTGTTCGCGCAGGATGCTTGGCGTGTTAGTCGCCGTCTGACGTGGACGTATGGTTTGCGCTTGGAGCGTGTTCCTCCGCCGACGGAGGCCACTGGCCGGCTACCTCGAACTCTGCTCGGCATTGAAAACGACGTCCTTCAAAATCCGCGGCTAGCGCCCCAAGGTACGCCGCTATTTCGCAGCCGGTTTGGGTCCTTTGCGCCGCGTTTTGGCGTCGCTTATCAGTTAAGCGCACGGCAGCGATGGGAGACCACGCTTCGAGGCGGGGCGGGCATCTTCTACGACCTGGGCTTGGGCGACATTACCAGCGCGTTCCAGTTCGTTTACCCGTTCGTCGCAGCCAAAGTTTCGTTCAACTTACTTTTCCCTAGCGAAACCGATCGAACTCCGCCCGTGCCTGGAAGTGTTCCGCCAGCAGCTGGGTTCTTTTTGCTTGATCCGAACCTACGGCTGCCGTATACGGTCCAATGGAACGTGACATGGGAGCAAGGTATTGGAAAGGCGCAGACCGTGACGTTAGGATACGTAGGAGCTAGCGGTCGACGGTTACTAATACAACAATCTTATAGACCTCTCCTCGCCGATTTCCCTACCGTACCAGTCACGTTGCAAATAATGCGAAACCTTGGCTCGTCTTCCTATAGTGCGCTGCAAGTGCAATATCAACGTCGTCTTAATCGGGGATTCCAAGCGCTTGCGTCTTATACGCTCGGAACTTCTCAGGATAACACATCTGATCAGTCTGCCCTTGCGCCACCAGCTAATCAGGGAACCCTCCTGGCGGGGAATTTTGGGCCGTCAGACTTTGACGTGCGGCACGTTCTGTCAGCGGCGGTTACTTACGATCTGCCAAAGATTTCAGGACCTGCCGTGCTTCGGACTTTGCTGAATGATTGGGGGCTGGATCTTTTGGTTCGCTATCAATCTGCCTTTCCTTTGACTCCGACGGCTGGTGTAGTGAGTTTTCCCGACGGTGCGGCCTACCGGCCGCGACCGGATGTCGTGTCAGGGCAACCCCTGTATATCAATGCTTCAACTGTGCCGGGTGGTCGACGATTCAACCGGGCGGCATTTGCTTTTCCTGCGCCTGGCCAGCAAGGCAACTTTCCGCGTAACGGGCTCCGGGGGTTCCCCGCCTCGCAGATGGATTTAGCGGTACGGCGCGAGTTCAAGCTGAAGGAAAGGGTCCGGCTGCAATTACGTGGCGAGTTGTTCAATCTCTTAAATCATCCAAATTTCGGAGCACCAAACTCTGATATAGCCAGCGGGCAATTTGGATTGTCGGGCGCAATGCTAAGTCGCTCGTTGGGCGGGCTGAATGCTCTTTATCAGATGGGTGGGTCACGTTCAGGCCAGCTCGCGGTGAGAGTGATCTGGTAAGGGCGCGCCGCGAGGCCGCAGCGTAACAGTGTGTTAACACGGCGGCTTTAGATACTGGACCAGTTCATGACGCTTACATGCGCGTAGTAGTTGGTTGCATCTGGAATGATCAAGGTCTCCGCGAAAATGAAATATCTGTGGTATGACAGATTGGAGATCCGTATATGAAACAAACCGAATTGTGTTGCTTTCGCGTTGAGTGTGATCGTCTTTATTTGCGCTACTATCGTTTCGCCGCAGAGCAATAGTTTCGCTTTTTCAACGCGTCCCAGCTAGACCAGGCGCTGCGACACCGTAACCAGAAGACGCGCATCACATGGGAACGGATGGGCCGTTTGATTGATTGACCGGTGGCTGCCAAGGCCGATGCTGTACCAAGAGTATCCGGTGATCCGCCTTGGCGTCATTACCTGAGGCAGGAGCCGGATGCGTTAGCGGCGCTCGTGCCGGATCTCTCGTGCCGGATCTGTGGAGTAGTCATTTCTATTCCGACTCGTATGCGGCTCTGTCTTGTTAGGTCGAACGACTAACAGCATAACCCGCGTTATTAGGAATCGGACCTTTTCTTTGCGAGGGAAATACGGTAACGACCGAGTTGCGCGACCATCGCTTCCACACTCACTCCACGGGTCCGTCGCGCTCGGAAGTAAATCAGGTCAGGTGACTTTCAGGACAGGGGCCGAAAGGGGAAATAGCTTGTTGATCTTAAGTTTGAAAGGCTGGGGGAAGTTGATGACATCGGTATACCGAATGGCAATTATTCCCGTTTATTCTCTATCGCTCGCACTGGTCTGGATGATGGTGGTTGGTACACTGGTATCTTGTTCCACGAGGGCAGAGAAGCAGCGGACGCTTACACCCGATGACCTGTTAAGGATTAATAAGATCGGAGATGTCTTAGGGGGTGTGGCGATCTCACCGGATGGCAAGACTGTGGCTTATGTCCAGCAATGCTCACACGACCATCGCTATCTTAGCTACTGGGATAAGAGACGCACGGATATCTGGCTCGCACCTACGGCCTTAGCAGGGGGTGTCACGCCGCGGAATCTGACCCACGGCGATGCGGGGGGGCGGGACTATTGGATGCCGCAGTGGTCTCCCGACGGCACCCGCATTGCTCTACTCTCTACGGACACGGATGATGATCAGATACACCTGCGGATGTGGGAGAAGACTACGGGTCGCCTAAAAAAGCTGAGTGTTCTTGGCGTTCCGTATTATCTTGTCGCAGGATACGATCCCCCGTTTGCGTGGGTCGACAACGAACGGCTCGTCGCGGTCTTGGAACCAAAGGGAGTAGATTCCAGAGTTTTTCCACGCAAGACTGCGGCGAGCGCAGTACGCGGATGGCAAAAGGCATGGGCAGGGCAAGAAGCAACAGCTAGTGTGCTTGACAGCGGCATGCCTGTGGATTTGTCTTATCGCTCGCAACGGCAGTTGGTCACATTCGATGTGAGCGGCAAAGTTGAGCTGCTCGTTTCTACGGCGAATATTCAAGGTGTGCAGGTCTCACCCAATGGTCAATACATTGCATTTCTGAAACAGGTCGATACGCTGTCTCCTGATCCAGAAGAACAACTCAAATTTCTGCTAGGCACGACGAGATTGGGAGGATACTACGATACAGGTGACAGGGCACGATTTCAACTCAGTGTCATCGATACCCACGGCGGTGTCAGAGTTGCCGTTGCAAAAGACTCGCCTCTCGTCCAACCGGGCTCGTTCCACTGGTCGAGCGACGGACGCCACTTTGCCTTTGTCGGCGTAAAGAAGGAAGGGGGGCCATTCCTGACGTTCCGCGGCAGCGTGGAGGGCAGTATTGATCGCGTAGTTCTGCCAGACAATGTTGATCCGCAGGGGCTCCTATGGGCCAATGAACGCCTGATCGTCTCCGCCGCCAACCTCTCTGAAAGTAAAACCCCTCGGGTAGACTGGTGGCTTACGTTTCCAGGAGAAACTGCAAGAAATTTGACTGCAAAGCTGCGCACCGCACCATCTACATTGTGGCCAGACACCACAGGAGAATCTGTCAGTGGGTTGGCGGACGGACGCTTATGGCGGTTCAATTTTGGCTCCGGCCAATGGCAAGATCTAATGGCTACCCTCGAAACCAGCGCGTCCGCCATTACCTGGCCCAATTCTGGCGCCGCCGGGTTTTTTTATGGTGCCCGCCGAGCGGGCTGGTCGCGCTTGATTGTGTCAGCTTCTCGGGGACGGTTTATAGAATACTATCGCGTGGAGGTCGCGTCGGGTACTGTGACGCGGATGAGGGTGCCTTCGGAAAATGCAAAACTGGAAGCCTATAGTCCCGAAACCGACATCGCGATCTTTACGGCGAACGAACACGCAGGTAGCTTCCTCACGCTCGTGCGGGGAGAGAAGAGTCGAATTCTTGTTGAGACAAACACATTTCTGCAAGGTGTCGCAGAAGGCGAGCGGCAGATGATCACGTATCGTAGTTTAGATGGCCAAGACCTAAAGGCATGGATCCTCTTGCCTCCGCAGTACCAAGTCGGGAAACGGTATCCGCTCGTGACTTGGGTTTATGCTGGAAACGTTTATAAGGACAGATTGCCGTCGGTTCTAGCGGACATTAACTCAGGTAACCTCTTGAACCTGAACCTCCTCACTGCGCGGGGATACGTGGTGCTGGTGCCGAGTATGCCTCTGCCTCCATCGGGGCAGGTGAGTGACGTATACATGGAGCTCACGAAGGGAGTGATGCCCTCGGTTGACAGGACAGTCGAACTTGGAATCGGCGATCCTAATCGCCTCGCCGTGATGGGGCATAGCTTCGGTGGCTTTAGTACATTTGGTCTCGTAACACAGACGAATCGATTTAAAGCGGCCATTGCAATTGCTGGCATATCTGATTTTATTAGCGACTACGGTACCTTCAGTGTAGGTTCTCGCTACGAACCGTATTCGCAAGAAAACCTCTACCTTCCTGCAGGCACTGAGAGCGGGTGGGGGCATATGGGAAGCCCCCTTTGGAAGGACTGGTCACGATATCAGCGCAACAGCCCGCTGTCTTATATAGACCGTGTGCAGACCCCACTTCTGATAATTCACGGAGATTTGGATCCGGTGGTTCCTATCGAGCAGTCGGAAGAATTCTTTACAGCACTCTATCGGCAAGGCAAGCGCGCACGGTTTATTCGGTATTGGGGAGAAGAGCATGTTCTCGATTCACCTGCAAACATACGCGACTTCTGGAATCAGGCTTATGCTTGGTTAGACGAGTTCTGCAACATCTCGCGCGATGCTTCGGGCAACCTCGTCTTCGACGGCGACCATGTGAAATCTCGCAACGGCGCTTCGCCACTTAAGCCGGAAGATTTTGCAAGGTTCAACGAGATGGAATTGAAGTCGCGTCCGTGGATAGAAAAGACAGAAGGCAGAAAGCAGTAGGCAGTTCACCCCGTGAGATACGTACTAATTATCTCACGGGGTAAAGGCAGAAGGCAGACCTCAAGAATTGCGGACTCGCCCGGTGAGATAGAGAAGTGAAAGCGCGAGTCATTTTTAATTAGATCAACATGAATCATTCGAGTTTGCGGGCACGCCGCCATTTTCTTAAGCATCTCACGATACTTAGTGGGACGACAATCACGCCAATCCTGCCCTCAGCGGTTCGAGATGCTTTCGCGCACGGATCTAACCCGGCGGCAACATCGGATTTTCTTCCTTGGTACACGCGCCGTCAAAACTATCGCTCGCTTAAACAGTCAAGCTACGACACAACGGGCGGCAATAGCGATCGGTGGTCCATCGAACCGGGAAAAACACTGCAAGTCTTTAGCCAAAAAGGCTCCGGGGTGATTACGCACATTTGGTTCACCGTGGGCGCGCGCAGTCAGAACCACTTGAAAGAGTTGGTGTTGCGCGCCTGGTGGGACGATGAAGAGAATCCAAGTATTGAAACTCCACTGGGAGATTTCTTTGGATTAAACCTGGGCCAAAGTTTTGTTTACCAGTCTGCCTTTCTAAACTGCTCAGCCAACCGCGCTATGAACTGTTATCTGCCGATGCCCTTCCGCAAGAGTGCACGGATGACGGTTACGAATGAAGGGTCGCTACCCGTAGGCTCCCTCTATTCGAATATAGATTTTCAGGTTGTGCCAGGACTTCCTGACGATGTGTTGTATCTCCATGCTCAATATAACCAAGCCGCGCCTTGTGTGGCCTCGGACAACAACTGGCAGACAAACAGTGATGCTAATCGGCTGATGAACGTGGAGGGAAAGCAGAACTATGTCTTTGCCGAGGCTCGCGGCAGTGGTCATCTGATGGGCGTGACACTCGGGATCCTTCAGAACCAGAATGATTGGCCCGGCGAAGGCGATGACATGATCTTTATTGACGATGAAAGCCAGCCGGTAATCGTGGGCACTGGATTGGAAGATTACGTATGCGGCGCGTGGGGGTTCGGTGGGCTCTCAAACCCAAACAGCTTTGCGCATCTCTATAACGGCGCGTCTTACATTACGAATCCGGAGCGGGTTGGCGGACGCTACGTCTGTTATCGCTGGCACGCAGATAATCCCGTGACCTTCACCAAGTATATGAAACATACGGTTGAACATGGCCACGCCAATCATCGCGCAGACAACTACTACTCCTGCTGCTATTGGTATCAGAATGAACCACATCAAAAATTTCCGGTCATGGCGCCGGTCAGCAAACGCATCCCGGCAATTTATGCGGTCGAACCGCAGGGAGCGTTGAAACCCTGACGCTATTATCCATTCGTTGATAGCTCATTGCATACAAACTCGAACCTTTTTCGCTTGTCGAGATTAAGAGCCATATCGAGATCCTAGTCGTCGACGGACAATGAAGATGATTGGTCTATTGCGGGTTGGTGAGTTGGCTGTCCTCTTCCTCAGCTTATCAGTCGTGGCCTCACCACGAAAATTTGAGGTTCGCCGGAACGATGTCATTACAATTTCAGGCAGCAGTTATAGGCTGGAGATTTTCAAGCAAGGGTTTCGCTTTCAGTTCGAGCGACCTGATGGGAAGGTGTTGGTTCCGGCACATTCCTCATCAGGGCTTCAAATCGGGGCTCACGAAGGTCCCTTGAGCGAAGTCAAATCGACGGAAGTCGTCGCCATTCGCCACGACGAAGCTGTTTTCAGGGTCACGACTCTGAGCGAAATCACTGCTTCAGTCACAATCAAAGCGAATGATGATTTTGTGCAATTCCTGGTCAAGCCTGACAAAGAAGGTCATTACCGAATCGTGCTTCGGACGCGCGGTCTATCTCCGGCTTTCGGGCTTGGTGATCATGCTGCTTTTGGCCGCACCGATACAGACCTGACGGGTTATGCAAACGAGCAAATGCGAGCTAACAGCAAAGGAGCAGAAGCGGCACGACTCGTAAGTAACTTCGTCATTTTCCCTAAGCAGGGTTTTGCTGAAGTAAACGTGGAACCACGAGTCAAGATTGTGCGCTTTACGGCGGATGAGAATGCGCAGGGTTCAAAATACGTACGCGAACTGCCGGCTATGTACTACATCGTCGGCACACCAAAAACGATCTATCAACGTTTCCTCGAAATTCGTAATGCTGAAGGATTCGGAGTTTTTAAACCGAAATACGAATGGTTCGGTGTCGGCTGGGAAGCGTGGGGCGCACTCGCCTGGGAAACGCGGCAGCAGACCGTAATGGAAAACGTTACGAAGTTTCTTGATCTCGGATATCCCTTGCGCTGGATGGTGGTTGGTTCGGGCTTCTGGCCTCGTTACGATGAGAATTTGCAGGCCACGACTAGCTTCGGGATGTGGGATCAGAATCTATATCCAGACCCGCGCCAATTAATTGATTATTTTCATAAACGCGGGCTGAAATTCATAATTGGCTTGCGCATTGCTTTCATCGCAGAAGGACCGTTCGCTGCCGAGGGCATCGCACGAAATTACTTTCTGCAAGAGAACGGCCAGCCAAAAGTTTTTCGCATCGCATTTCCGCGCAAACCCGTTTACTTACTGGATACACATAACGCGGCCGCGCTCCGCTGGTATCTCGAGCTCTGCAAAAGGTGGCTAGATTATGGCGTCGACGGTTTCAAAGAGGATCTCTTTGGCTACGGCCGCTACGATTTGCCCGACGATAAGATAAATCCGGTCAACGAGGAGTTGATGAAGCTCGGTGTCTACGTCATGGGGCGTAACGGCTATTTGGGCTCGCCGACAGACTTGCAAAGGTTCGATGATTTTAATTACAGCGAAGATCAGGATCGTGGTCCCATCAACGGACTGGCGTTCGCGTACAGCGGGTTTCCATATGTCTATCCAGACATTGTCGGCGGCACGCTAGCTTCCAGCCAAAGCCGCAATTTGCCTGCCTTACGTGATCCAAAATTGAAGCGGTATTTTATGCGAAATGCACAATACGCCTCCGTCAACCCTTCGATGTCAATGGGCTTTGGGCCCTGGAATTTCGCCGATGAGGAGGTCAGTCGTGTCACTCTCGCAGCGGCCAGACTGCACGACCGGCTGGGTCCTTATATATATAGCGCGGCTATTGATGCCTACCGCACGGGATTCCCGTATACGCTGACGCCGCTGCCGCTTGCTTTCCCGGACGATGCGAATGTCTATGGACTCGACCACCCGCCCCGACGCAGCTATGAATGGCTGATTGGAGAATCGTTGTTGGCTGTTCCTTTATACGGAGATGATTATGCCACGGCTGAAACGCGTGACGTTTATTTGCCAGAGGGTAAGTGGATCGACTACGACACGGGCCAACACTACGAAGGACCAACAACGCTCAAAGCGTTTCCGTTACCTGTTGGCAAGACTCCGCTCTTCATCGGTGGCAAGGGAATCGTGATTGAACAGCGGGACGGAAGACTCCTAGCGTTCGTTTACCCGATTGTGACAAAGACTGCCATTACCTTCAACCATCCCAATGGGCGCAAATCACAGATCAGGCTCAACGTGCACTCATGGGCACGTGGGCAAGCGAAAGTAATGGATGCTGAGGGCAGAGAGATTGATGTAGCTCACGAAAGAGGCGCGCTCGTCTTTGCACTCGAGCCAGGTCACAACTATACCATTCGAACCGGCAGTTGATTCATTTTGAGGCGCTGTTGGAGATCTCAACTGTTTATGCGGTCGTAGTCGATCCTATTAGTCCACAAGAAACGCGATGGCGCTGTTCGATCGGTTCTCCGTTTTGAAAGAGACTTGAGTCGTGCGGAATCGCTACGAAACTCACACGAGCCAACGCAACTATGCCTGCCGGATACGTGAATTTACTTTTCGCGAGCATCGTTGTGTATCGCTGGAAAACGAAACCGTGCGCGTGATGGTTATCGCAGATAAGGGTGCGGACATACTTGAATTCTTGCACAAGGCCACGGACACGGATTTCATGTGGCACTCGTCGCATGGCTTGCGCCCTGTGAACCACTTCCGCTCCAGCAGCTCTCTTTTAACTGGCCACTTCCGGGAGCATTTCGCGGGCGGCTGGTATGAGATGCTGCCAAACGGGCCGGCGCCGTGCACGCATCGTGGCGCAGCGTTCGGTTATCACGGCGAGGCGACGCTGTTGCCCTGGCAGTATCAAATTGAAGTTGATGAACCGGAGCACATTTCCGTCAAATTTCATGTGCGCCTCGTGCGCATCCCTTTAGTCGTCGAAAAGACTATGACGCTCAGTTGCCAATCAGGGACGCTCAACATTCACTACCGCATCACGAGTGAAGCGGGGCAAGAGATTGAGTTTTTGTGGGGGCAGCACCCCACATTTGGCTATCCGTTTCTGGAAGAAGGCTGCCGCCTTTATGTACCTCCATGCACAATTCAAGTCGGCGATGAGTTGCTGCAGGACAGCCGCGTCGCGCCCAGCCAGGAGGCAACCTGGCCCACAGTGCGGGGGCGCAATGGCCAGAACATTGACCTCTCACTTGCTCCTGCGCCTGAAACGCGATCGCATGACTTTGTACGTCTGGAAAACCTCTCCGAGGGATGGTTCGCAATCGTTAATCCACACCGGCAAGTTGGATTTGCTTTGCGCTACGACGAGAAAACTTTTCCGGTGCTCGGTTTCTGGCAACTGTGGCGCGGCGGGATCGATTATCCATGGTATGGCATGAATTATCTCGTTGCTTTGGAGCCAGCGTGTGATTTGCCATCGCTTGCCGCAGCCGAGAGCAGGAAAATGGCTTTGCGTCTAAGGCCTGGCGCAAAGATGGAGACAAATCTAGAAGCAACAGCTTTCGTCAGGCCTTTGCAAGTTAGCACCGTGGAATGCGGAGGCATCGTGCGATGAATTGAAGATGGCCTCGGAGCATTCAAACCGCGTGTGATGACTATGGGTAAAACCAGAATTCCTAATCTTCGCTGGTGGATTGTCGCGCTGCTTTTCCTCTCGACGGTCATTAATTACATTGACCGCCAAACCTTGTCGATCCTCGCCCGCACGATTCAGAACGATTTGAAGATCGACGAGATAGGCTATGCCCATATCGTGCAGTCATTTTTGCTTGCTTATACTCTGACCTACATCGTCGCGGGTCGCATCACCGATTGGTTAGGGACTCGATTTAGTCTGGCGACGTTCATCATCTGGTGGTCTCTGGCCAACATCCTGACGGCCTTTGCTCGTTCGCCGCTCTCACTTGCCACATATCGCTCTCTGCTCGGAATTGGCGAACCGGGTAACTACACGGCCGCGCCGAAAGCTGTGGCCGAATGGTTTTCACCAAAAGAGCGGGGCTTGGCGATTGGTATCTACACCACTGGCGCGACCGTTGGGGCGACCATCGCTCCGCCCCTCATCGCTTGGCTTGCAATGTCGCATAGCTGGCGCTCTGCTTTCGTTTTCACAGGTGTGCTGGGGCTATTGTGGGTTGTTCCATGGTTGTGGCTTTATCGCACGCCGCAAAACCACCAGCGCATCACAGCAGAGGAACGCCGGCGCGTCGAAGCCCACGCCGCGCCCTTTGAAGCTATTAGTGCGGACGGCCCGACTAAGGTCAGAGTATGGCGAGAGCTATTAAGTAGGCGGGAGACCTGGCTCTTGCTTGTCAGCAGACTCTTGACAGACCCTGTCTGGTATTTCTACTTGTTCTGGTTTCCGAAATACTTGTCGGACGAACGCGGACTATCACTGGTCCAAGTAGGGAGTGTCGCCTGGATTGTTTACCTGGCGGCCGATGCGGGCAGCCTTCTCGGGGGTTGGGCGTCAGGCAGATTCATGAAACGGGGCATGGAAACCGTCGCCGCGCGGAAGCGAGTGATGATAATTGCAGCGTGTCTGCTCCCGCTTAGCCCGCTTGTCGCGCTGATCCACTCGCTGCCGTTCGCTTTAGCGATTGCATCCATTGCCGCGTTTGCACATCTCTCGTGGCAAGTGACACTTGGCGTGCTAATTGTTGATTTGTACAAACCGCGAGTTGTCGCCACCGTCTTTGGTCTCGTCGCTGCCGGAAGCGGTCTGGGTGGATTGATTTCAACAGGTATTGTCGGACGGCTCGTCACGAATTATTCCTACAGGCCCGTGTTCGCGATTATGGGCCTGTTGCACCCGCTGGCGCTAATTCTGATTTGGAAGATACGAAGCACTGATCCCGTTCGCACGATGAGCGTCAAGGCATATGCCTAGCAAGGAAGTAATAAAGCACATCGGCGCGGGGCGCATCGTCGCAATCATGCGGGGCGATTTTCGGGGAAGAGAAACAGAGATTGTTCAAGTGCTCCACGAAGCAGGCATTAGAGCAGTCGAAGTGACTCTCAACTCGCCTGAAGCTGTAGCTTCAATTAAGCGTCTCGCAAAAGAGTTCGCCGCGAATATCGTTGTCGGAGCGGGAACGGTATTGACTGTCGAAGAGGTTGAGCGAGTCGCTGACGCGGGCGCAGCCTTCATCGTCTCTCCGAATTGCGTGTCGAGTGTTATCGAAGCGACCAAGCGACGCGATCTGGTGAGTATGCCGGGATGCTTTACGCCGTCGGAGATTATTGAAGCATTTGATGCAGGTGCTGACGCAGCTAAGGTGTTTCCTGCTGAATCACTCGGCGTAGGTTTCATCCGGGCGATGTTATCCGGACCCTTGCCAGACGCGCTGCTGGTTCCGACCGGTGGTCTCACTGTTGAAAATGTCGGCGCATACTTTGAGGCCGGCGCATGGGCTGCCGGTATAGGCTCCGAGTTAGTTAACCCGAATGTTATTAGAAACTCCGGTCTCGATAGTCTTTATGCGCAGGCAATGAGGTTCTTGGCTGCGGTAGGCATGAGTAATTCGGGAGAAGAGTGAGCATTCGATTCAATGAGCAGGACCACCGTTGAAGTTAATACTCCGACCGACGCGAACGAGGATTGCGCTCTTTACGTCGACATGGGCACGACCAATACGCGCGTTTGGCTTGCGCTTGGGGAGAGGGTCTTGGCCCAGTCAAGTATTGGCGTCGGCGTGCGCAATACGGCACGCGACGGTTCAGCAACACGACTGCGTGCCGCTCTACGCGAGGTGATTGCTGAAGCTTGCGAAGCAGGAACGGCACAAGACCAGTCGTGCGTGCCTTCATGCGTCGTGGCGGCAGGAATGATTTCGTCGCCGCTCGGACTTGTTGAAGTGCCACACATTCGCGCTCCCGCGGGAATCCATGACATCGCTACCAATATGGAGCAGCATACTTTTCCCGACATCACAACGCTCCCCATCCTGCTTATACCTGGTGTGCGTTCCGATTCGGCAGAAAATGATCCTTACCGAGTCGGGTCAGCAGACGTCATGCGTGGCGAAGAGACTCTTTGTACCGGCTTAATGGCGCGCGGTTCGCTCTCACCGCCGAGTGTCTTGCTCAATCTCGGTTCGCATTGGAAAGCTATTAACATCGACCACGAAGGTCGTATCGCGTCGAGCCGGACATCGCTTTCTGGCGAACTAATTCATGCGCTACAGACGAGCACGATTTTGGCGAGCGCCGTGCCGCATGAACGACCGGCAAGTATTGATTTCAGATGGATCGAAGCAGGCATTCGTGAAGAGCGGGAGCAGGGCTTGGCGCGTGCTCTCTTCGGTGTCAGGTTGCTAGAGCAACGTGGCGGGACCACAGCTGACGAACGGCTCGCATTTCTCATTGGGGCGGTGATCGCCGCGGACATGGATGTGCTGATTCATAACAGAGTCTTGTTTAGAACTGCTCCCGTCATTCTCACCGGTGGGAGCGCCATTGCCCTCGCGTGGCAACACGCCCTGTTGATGGAGTCCATAGAGGCAGTTATTGTCCCCGAAGGGGAAATGGCAGCAGCTTTGCTTGAAGGATTGCAATTCTTCAGACGGGAGTATCGTTATCGTTGTGCCAATAAGGTAGTGTGCCGAGAAAAGTAATGCGTGATCATTATCTACAGGGTGTGTTCCCAATCATGGTTACTACCTTTGACGACCAAGGTGGCCTTGATCTTGAGGGCCAGCTGAGTCTCCTGAACTACTTAATTGAACAGGGAGCCCACGGAATTGGCCTCTTCGGCATTGCCAGTGAAGGTTATGCACTGACCGAAGACGAACGACGACAGTTAATGGCCGTCGTAAAAACTGAAGTCCGGGGTCGAGTGCCATTGGTGGTTAGCAGCGGACATAACGGAACCGATGCTGCAGTAAGGATCAGTAAAGAGGCTGAGGATATGGGCGCTGACATGCTCATGATAATGCCTCCTTCTTTCTTACGCACAGATGGTGACGGTCTACTCTATTACTATGAGGCAATCAGCAAGGCGATCAGTATCCCAATCATGATTCAGGATGCGCCGCTGATGACGGCTGTGGCCTTGCCTCCTGCGCTTCTCGCACGTATGGCCCGCGAAATTGAGCACGTGAAATACGTTAAAGTCGAGGCCCCTCCCACGGGTCCTAAAGTTTCTGCTGTCCTGCGCGAGAGTCGCGACGGTCTCGGAGTTTTTGGGGGGATGAATGGTCAGTTTCTATTCGAAGAGTTGGCCCGTGGTGCTACCGGGACAATGCCGGGTAGTGACATGACTGCTCTGTATGTCAGGATTTGGAATCTATTTAAATCAGGTCAAAGCGAAGCGGCTTGGCGTATTTTCGCGAATGTTCTACCTCTTATCAGGTTCCAACTGCAGCCCGGCATGGGCGTCTCAGCAATGAAGCACAACCTTGTAAACGCGGGGGTCATACGAAGCGCTTATGTGCGCCATCCTACTGTAGCCTTAGATAATGAGAGCGTGCGAGAGCTGCAATTCCTGAGAGAACATATCCAATGCGTTTAAGCAACCAAGTGGCAGTTATCACAGGCGCTGCCAGCGGGATCGGGTTAGCCTGCTGTCAACTTTTTAAGAGTGAAGGTGCGGTGGTCGCCGCGCTCGACTTGGAAATCTCGCCGGCTCTCTCCTCTTTTTACGCCGTACGTTGTGATGTTGCTGATAGCACCTCAGCGCAGACAATTGCCGAACAACTTAAGGTTGAGGTTGGCCAACCTGATCTGCTCGTGAACTGCGCTGCCGTGGCGGATTACGGGAACACGCTTTCAATAACAGCAAAGAGTTTTCGATCGATCTTCGATGTCAATGTTCTGGGTGCCGTCAATATGTTTCAGACATTCGTTCCAGCAATGCAAGTCCGAGGAATGGGTTCGGTGATAAATGTCGCTTCAATTACCGGTATTTTAGGTGCTCCTGGCCTATCTGCTTACGCCGCGTCGAAAGGGGCATTGATAACGCTGACGCGGACAATGGCCCTTGAAGTGGCAGAAAACAATGTGCGTGTCAACTGCGTGTGCCCGGCCTCTGTTGATACACCAATGCTGCGCGCCTCATTTGATCGCAGCGACAACCCTGAGCTGGCTCGAACTCTTAATATTAAACGCCACCCTCTTGGCCGACTGGGTACACCGGACGATGTGGCTCGTCTAATTCTGTTCCTTTCGTCTGACGAAGCATCGTGGATTACCGGCGCGACTTATGTGATTGATGGAGGGGCAAGTATTGCTCGTCGTTGGCAGGAGTAAAAATGCGCATTGCCCGTATTGAAGCAATTCCCCTGCGCATACCGCGTGACATCGACAACGCAAGCGGCATGGCCGGCTCGCCAACCGCTCTCGGCGGAAGGGGTCAATATCGGTGGTCTAAAGTGTATCCCGCACTCTACTCGATCCATGCTGAGAGTGCCCTTGTCAAAATCGTGACCGACACAGGCCTCGTCGGTTGGGGAGAGTGCCAGGCACCCATTGCTCCGCAGGTCGTGTGCGCAATCATCCACCATCTATTACAACCAGTCTTAATTGGGGAAGAGTTACCCGTGAACCTGAGAGCGATTCAAAGTTTGTGGGAAAGACTTTATAACACGATGCGCGTGCGCGGGCAGACTGGCGGTTTCATGCTCGATGCTATTAGCGGTGTTGACTTGGCGATTTGGGACTTGGTCGGCAAATGGAAAGCGAAACCTGTTTGTGATCTGATTAGAGGTGACTCGAAAACTAAAGTTCCAGTTTATCTGAGCGGTGTCACCGGTTCCGGAGTTCACGAGCAGGTTGATTTTGCTCTCAGCTATCGTGACCGGGGCGTGCGAGACTTTAAGATCTATTTCAATGATAGTCGCGACGCGCTACTGCGGCTGCTGGATGCCTTGCAAAAGAGGTTAAGTAACACAGGACGCGTCGCAGTTGATGCACTGTGGAGACTTGAGCTTCACAGTGCTTTATCTTTTGGCAGTGAATTGGACCAAAGGGGGGTGTCGTGGCTTGAGTGCCCGCTGATGCCTGAAGACCCAATCGCCCACGGACAGCTTGCCAGAGAACTCAAGACGCCGCTGGCATTGGGCGAGAGCTATCGCACTCATTGGGAAATGGCCCCGTTCTTCAGCGCAAGGGCTTTGCGAATTGTTCAGCCGGATCTGGGGCGCTCCGGTATCACTGAGGCTCTCCGCATTGCCCGGCATGCTGAGGCTGAAGGCGTTGCCGTCATCCCGCATGTGAGCATTGCCCTTGGACCACAGCTAGCCGCAGCAATTCATTTTGCAGCTGCCGTACAGGATTGTCGCCTATGTGAGTTTAATCCGGACATATTTGACATCGCGAATCGTTTCCTCAAGTCACCACTGCAGGTTAGTGACGGAAATTATCAAGTACCCCAATCTGCAGGATTAGGTATTGAGATTAACGAAGAGGATCTACATCCCTATAGAATTCCGGCTTCCTGAAAATGTATCGAGTTTAAAGCCTAATGAAGCACCTTACTAACCTTAGAGTTCTGATACTTGTAGTGAGTATTCTTGCTCACTTAACCATCCGAGGAGTTTCATCCGGGAAGTCAGAGAACTCGTTTGGGCAGTCATCAACAAACGCTCTTCCTGATCTGAGTATTGTCCCGGCAGATCTCATCACTCCTGCCGTGACCGACGAAGAGCCTGCACCAGGAAGACGAGTGAAACAAACACTACCTGAGTACAAAAAGACCGGCGTCTATCACGCGCTGTATTTGCCGATCGATTGGAAAAAGGGCGGGCGATATCCGGTGATCGTTGAATATCCGGGAAATGGACCATACAGAAGCGAATATGGTGATCTTTCTACGGGACAAGTTGATGGTTGCGATCTCGGATATGGTATCTCAGCTGGAAAAAGATTTATCTGGATATCCCTGCCGTTTGTTAATACCGCCGACCATAAGAACCAGCTATGGTGGTGGGGAGATGTGCAGGCGACGATTGATTACTGCAAAAAGGCTGTGCTGTTGATCTGTCAAAATTATGGAGGTGACCCGGCCGCCATATTTCTAGCCGGTTTTTCGAGAGGTGCCATCGCTTGTAATTACATCGGCTTGCACGACGATGAAATTGCTGATATCTGGCTGGCCTTTATCCCATACAGCCACTATGACGGAGTAAGGGAGTGGAATTATGCGGACAGCGACAAGCAGGCCGCACTGGTGAGGTTAAAGCGTATCAGGGGACGAGCTTCATTCATCACCCAGGAAGGGTCGATTGAGGATATCCGGCAATACATTTCGTCCACGGGAGTTAGTGACCCGTTCAAATTCATGGCTGTTAACTTTCGGAATCATAACGATGCATGGGTGCTAAGAGATAGTCCAGTGCGTCAGAAATTGCGTCAGTGGATGTTCAATGTATTGGAGCATAAACCTGGCGTTTACTCTCTTTCAGGGCGTGTGGCGGATAGAAACGGAATGCCAGTCTCGGGTGTTTACATCTGCAGCGGATGGACCCACTTCACATTGACGGATAAAAACGGTCGTTACCGTCTCCCGGGTCTTATCACGTCCGAACATAGAGTCTCTGCCTCAAAGGGCGGATGTCGATTCAGACCAGGCGATCGCCTGGTCGATGTCAGTGGGAAGAATATCGACCATGTAGATTTCTCAGCGAGTTGTTCGAGTTTCCACCAAAAGTCGAACCGGATCGTAAGTACTCAACATTGAACGGACATTCAAGAAGACAATTTCTCCTAACCGGGGCCTCGGTATTGGGCTCTGCGGCCCTTGCCACGGTGCCCGCCTCTGCGAAGCGTTTGATTACTTCCGCTAACATGCCTCTCCAATCCGATCAAACATCTTCGAAAAACAAGGTGCTTCATATCATCGGTTATGCCCATGTTGACGCTGCGTATCTGTGGCCCTGGCGCGACGGCGCTGATGCCGCGCTGAATACATTTCGTAGTGCCTTGGACCGGATGAAGGAAACTCCCGGCTTTCGCTACAGCCATTCGTCTGCCATTCACTACAAGTGGATACAACAATCGTTTCCACAAATGTTCGAAGAGATAAGAGAACGCATCCGCGAAGGCCGACTTGAAGTAGTCGGCGGCTGGCCCGTCGAACCTGACTGCAACATCCCGTCAACGGAAAGCTTCGCGCGCCATTGCCTGTACGGCAAAGAATACTGCAAGCATCAGCTGGGAGTTGACGTCAGTATTGGTTTTAACCCGGATTCGTTCGGTCACGCTGCCGGATTACCTTCGATCCTCAAAGGGGCAGGCTATAAATATTACGTTTTCATGCGGCCCCGCGAGAATGAAATGAAACTGCCCTTGCTGTTCTGGTGGGAAGCTCCTGATGGATCCCGAGTGCTGACCTTAAGAATTCGGGGCGGCTACAGCAGAAGTGCCGCGCATATTTTAGATGCTGCACAGCATAACTTCGCAACTGGTTTTAATCATGGAGCATTCTTTCTTGGTGTGGGAGATCATGGCGGCGGGGTTACGAAGGAACAGATCAGGCAAATCCTGCAGTTGCAGAAAGATCCTCAACTTCCGGAGCTTCGCTGGAGTACTCTCAGTGAGTTTTTTGCGGCAGTCGAGCAGGCGCCCGCAATGATCGATCTGCCGGTTATCAGGACAGAGTTACAACATCATGCTCGCGGCTGCTATTCCGCCTATGGCGAGGGTAAGCAAATCAACCGCAGGGCTGAACGCTGGCTCGGACAGGCTGAAGCGATTTCGTTGGTCGCGAATCTGACTCAGAATCATCCATATCCAGGAGAGGAATACACGGCAGCGTGGTGGAAGGCGCTCTTCAACCAGTTTCACGACATCATGGCGGGTTCCACAATCTACACTGCTCACCGGGATTCAAGAGACAGCCTGGGTGGAGTGTGTGATACGGCCCTTACCTCCAGAGTCGTATCGTTGGAATCAATGGCCAAGCGTGTGGACACGCGGGCTGTCAAAGAGGGAGCAGTCTTCCTTTTCAATTCTTTGCCATGGCCCAGGAAGGCATTAGTCGAATACCACGCCGAAAAGAGTCCGGGTAGAGACTCCAACCCCATTACACATTTCCAGACAAAGGACAAGCAGAAAATACCTCTTCAGTGGCGGCCAGCCGAAAGCATGACCCAGGATGTACCGCGACTTTCGGCCTGGGTAGATCTGCCGGCGTGCGGTTTCAGAGTGCTGGAATTGGCACACGGTATACCGCCGGAAGCCGAGCCCTACAACGATTTCTTTTCTGTTTCAGATCGGGGTTTTGGTGTCTCGTCGCTGAAGTCGCCGGATGGCAAAGAACTACTGGCCTCTTCCGTGAACCTCGTTGTAATTAGCGACCCGAGCGACACTTGGGCACACGGAATCGACAAGTTCCGTCAGGAGATCGCGAGGCCTCTATTCGTCTCATCTCAGCTGATCGAGAATGGTCCAATAACACGTGTCACGAGACAGAGGGTCAGGTGGAATGACTCGGAAATCGTCATGGATATCGCACAGTTCAGCGGCGTCGAAGCCGTCGAGTTGCGGTTTGTCATTGATTGGCACGAGCATGAGCAGATCCTGAAGCTGGAAATACCACTGGCTTTGTCATCACCGCGAGTCTTTGTCCGGGTTCCAGGTGGAGCTATCGAACGCCACACAAATGGCGAAGAGGAGCCTTATCAGGATTGGGTGGCAGTGCAAGGAAAAATCGACAGTGATGATTACACCGTAGGATTGATAAATGATTCAACTTATTCTTATGACTGTCTGCAAGGGTTGCTCCGAACCATACTCATTAGGTCAGCGCCTTTTGCCCGGCAGAATGAATATCCGGTGCCGCATAACGATGCTAATGCGTGGCAGGACCAGGGGAGACAGGAACGACGGTTCTGGCTTGTGCGAGGGAAAGGGCCTTTTACCACACTGGAGTTAGATCGACTTGCGGAAGAGATGCAGACGCCAGCGGAATACGTGATGGACTCCGCACACGATGGAACGGAACCCTGGGAACAATCTTTCCTGCGGGTTTCACCGGGAGGAATTTGGATCACAGCGATGAAGCGCGCCGAATCAGGTGAAGGAATGATCATTCGGTTGCAGGAGCGAACGGGTGCAGCTTTAACAGCTAATCTGACGAGTGCACTTCTAAGACTCAATCACCAGATCAGATTCGCTCCCTGGGAAATCAAAACATTGCTGGTGAAAAGTACAAAGGCGAAGCGTGCCGAAGTGCAGGAAGTTTCCTTGCTCGAGAAATGATCCGGTAGGAACGTTCAATTTAATGATGTGCGAAGGCAGATTAATTAATCCACTGCAATGGTCTATTTCTACGATAGCTCTTAGTTTATTAATCTTTCCTTGCCTGGTCAGCGCGCACTCCCTGGTGACGCGGCAGGCCGATGGCATCCTTTTCAAGAGTTCCAGCGATACCGTTCGCATTACGCCATGTGGTTCAGCGGGACTCCATATTGTAGCTGGTCCAGTGACAGCAAACAGAAGTACACCCTCCCAACCGTGGATTGAAAAGCCTTGTCAGTCAACTCGCTTTGGCGTCACAGAGAAAGATGAGGTCACGACTCTTACCACAGAGTTCGTTCAAGTTCGCATCTCTGCCACCGGTGACCAGTTGATCTTTCTTGACAAGAACGGGAATGAACTTCTGCGCGAGATTACCCGTGGAGCGCGTCGCTATGAACCAGCAACTGTCAACGGCGAATCGCTCTACGCTGTCAGCGATCGATTCAGGCTCGCACAACATGAAGCCGTTTATGGATTAGGGCAGCACCAGGCAGGACTCTTTAATTATCGAGGAGCGGTGGTGCCTCTGGCCCAGACGAACTGTGATGTTGCGGTACCGCTATTTGTATCGACGTTGGGTTACGGAGTTCTTTGGAACACGGCGTCGGTCAGTAGCTTTGATAACCGTTTCCCGACGCAGCTAAAGCTGAGCGCAGAAGCCGCTGAAGGGATTGACTATTATTTCTTTTACGGTCCCGAGATGGACCAGATCATTCACCAGTATCGTGAGCTTACGGGTCACACACCGCTGTTTCCGAAATGGGCGTACGGGCTGTTTCAATCCAAGGACCGTTACAAAACGCAGGATGAATTGCTGACGATTGCCGCGAAATACCGTAGCCACCGCATTCCAATCGACACCATAGTTCAGGACTATCACTGGTGGACCAAACAAGGTTCGACGGATTTCAATGCGGGGTACCCTGACGTCGCCGCAACAATCTCAAAGCTCCATGGAATGAACGTTCATGTCATGCTTTCCATCTGGCCGTATTTCGATGAGGGGGTTCCGATCCTGGATCGGATGAAGAAACAGAACCTGCTGGTGTCGGGCACCAGAACGTACGACCCGTCGAACGCTAGTGCAACCGAGCTCTACTGGAAGGAATTGGCCTCTCCGCTCTTAGCGAAAGGCTTTGACGCGTTCTGGCTCGATGCTTCGGAACCAGAAGAAGATGGCGACAGCGATGCCTTCTTGCGTACCAGGAAGCTTGCGCTTGGCAATGGCGCGCGCTACACAAATATATATCCACTCCTGCATACCAGTTGTCTGTATCAGAACTGGCGGAAGACAGACGAGAACAAGCGGGTCTTCCTATTAACTCGATCTGCTTTTGTCGGGCAGCAACGGGACTCCGCGGTGACCTGGTCAGGAGATACTCAAGGAAACTTCTGGGCCCTCGGCCGGCAGATCCCGGCAGGCTTAAATTTTGTACTTTCGGGAATACCTTACTGGACGATGGACATTGGTGGTTATGGTTATCCGAACGCGCCTGATACGCGCGACCCGGCATACCAGGAAGTGTTCACTCGCTGGTATCAGTACGGAGTTTTCAATCCCATCTTTCGCATTCATGGACGCCGTGCCAATCAGGAGAACGAAATCTTCTCATTCGGACCGGTGGCGCCGATTCTGATCGAATACGACAAGCTGCGCTATCGATTGCTGCCTTACATCTATTCGCTGGCGTGGCGAGTCACCGCTCACGACGACACGATGATGCGCCCTCTGGTAATGGACTGGCGGACGGACGAAAACGTTTGGAATATTGGTGATCAATTTATGTTTGGACCTGCTTTGCTGATAAATCCCGTGACGCAAGCCGGCGTGCATAGCCGCTCGGTATACTTACCGCCAGCAGTCGGTTGGTATGACTTTTGGACTGGGAAGCAGATTTCAGGAGGGCAGCGTCACGAAGCTTTCGCACCACTCGAAAAGATTCCTCTCTACGTCCGTGCGGGATCCATAATACCCCTCGGGCCGGAGGTGCAATACGCCGGAGAAAAACCAAACGATCCGATCGAGTTGCGCATTTATCGCGGTGCTGATGGAGAATTCGAGATCTATGAAGATGCAGGTGACAGCTACCGCTACGAGCAGGGTGAATATTCCATTATGAAGATTCGTTGGAATGAGAAAGGAAACACGCTAACCTTCGAGCCCCGCATTGGGCAGTCTCCCGGTCTGGCAGGCCATCGCACCTTCCGCGTGATCTGGGTAGGAGAAAATCATGGCGTGGGTTCTGCGCCGGCTGACGTTGCTGATCGCATCGTGGACTACGAAGGAGTAGAAATCACCATTGTTGCTGCCCAGAAGCGACAGTAGGAACCTGACTGCTCAGTTAGCTGCTATTCAGTCTTAATCTCGCTCCTCACCGGGTCGTAGATATACCTTGTCGAAAAGCTTTTGGGGGCAGGTGACACAGCGCCATCATCGTAATCCACTTGGTCAAGGCAAAGACATAAAGCTCGGGCTTCTTAATTTAGACGTGCGCGTTTATGGTAAGCTCCGCCGGCAGGACAATTAGACTCGCGCTCATGAATCATACAAAAATCTTACTTTCAGGAGCGTGTCTCGGAATTGCCCTGGTTCAAGCTTAATATGAACCAGGGTCTTCATCGGAGCGATTATTGCACCCAGAATTGTACCTCGCCGGATTACATGCCACACACTGACTTCTCAACGGGCGTTGCAAGCTTCTAAATACTTTGCATTCAATTTCTTATAGCAGGTTGGAGAGTTCCCGGAATTGTCCGGTAAGTTGCGAACCGTAGGTTGTTTACACTCACGATTGGGCTTGTGATCAAACAAAGGAGGTGCTCGATGACAGTAAATTTCGGAGTTGATTTTCATGATCGTCAACAAACCATCAGTTACTGTGAGCTAGCCGAGGGTGAGATCCATCGCCTCGAGTTGCAGCATCAGCAACGGCGAGCGTTTTATGCCGGACTCACTGGGCAAGTAATCGTCGGTTCGAATCCAGTGGTTACAGCGCCTGGTTCGAACAGCTGCTGGCCGAGTTGGGACATACATTTTGGCTGAGCAATCCGGCCGAGATTGGATGCAAGGTGCCGCGCCGGAGAAGAACGATCGGCGGGACGCGGACCTGATGCTGGACTTGATGCTGAGGAGCGATTTTCCCCCGCTTGCATACGTTTAGCAATGAAAGTCGTTCGGTGTTGCGACAGCTTCGTTACCGACACAAGTTAGTGTAGATACAAACGATGGCTAAGAACTCGTTGCAGGCCATCGGTATAATGCCGGCTGCTACTGAAACAGCAGTTGTTGACCGAGAAAGGAATTCGTCAGTTGTTAACTTTATCTCCAGTACTGCCTAGCAGCAGCAGGAATGGTTGCAGCTGATCGCCTTTGTCAATCAACGCATCGTGACGATAGAAGCGGACTTACAACAGATCGCCAACAACGATCCGGAAGCGGCTTTGTTACAAACGCATCCGGGGATTGGTTTTGACCAGTTTCTGGCTCTGCGTTACCCCCTGCTGTACGTCGGCGCTTTGGATGGCGATTTCGTCTCGTCAGAGAGGTACTGGGAAAATGCGATTAAGTAACTGCGGCTCAACGTCTTAGCCTGCGTCACTGTTCTTTGACAATCTGACAAAATTAAGTGCGCCAAGGAGGCCTTTTCGTCGAATCGAGTGGTCGTCCAGAGCCAGATTCGTGACAATTTTCCGATCAAGTGGTCATTGGCATCTGGGCAGAAATGGCGAGTGAAGTCCCGTAAGTAACCGGTGCTCAGCAAGATATCATCGGCTGAGGCCTTTCATCATTTGACAAGACCAAATGGTCCGGAGCCCGAGGAGCATTTGATTTTGACAAATTCGCCACTCAATGCGCCTGGGTACACTGAGCCCAAAAGACAAAAATACACATAAACAGAAACATGAAAACAATGAAGGCAAAGACCAAAGGACTTTTCAATTGTCTACCGATAAACAGAGTAACCACCGTAATACGGCGTTCAGGCGTCTTGTATCTGATGTTCGCACTCATTTATCTAGTGCCTGGGTACAAGAGCTTCGCGCAATCCGACAAAACAATCCAGCAGATACAGGATGAAGGTCTCAATCGGTCTCAATTGGAGCAGACCTTAGTCTACCTGACCGAGATGATTGGCCCGCGGCTCAGTGGATCACCAGCCATGCAGCGGGCCAGCAACTGGACACGGGACCGGCTCTCGGAACTTGGTTTTGACAATGTACATTTGGAGTCGTGGGGCAGGTTTTTGCCGGGATGGACCCTCAATCGCTTTTCGGCCCAGGTGATTGAGCCCCGATGCATTCCGCTCATCGCTTTTCCGAAAGCTTGGAGTCCCGGACTTCCGACAGCGCTTGAAGCTGTTGCGGTTTATTTTGACGCGGCAAATAAAACCGACCTGGAAAAATATCGCGGTAAACTGCGCGGTAAGATCGTCCTTAACGGTGGAGTGCGAAAAATCGGACTGCACTTCGACCCGGACGCGAAGAGAAGGACAGAGAAGGATCTGCTTCAAATGTCGAATGCTCCGGCCGCCTCACAATTGCATCCGGTTCAACAGAATTCAGTTCAACAAAGTCCGCCAGGACCTCAAAGCGCAAGATTGGACGATGCCGACAAGGCACAATTCTTTTTGGACGAGGGTGCGGCTGTGATCCTTGAGGCCGGAAGCCAAGGAGACGGCGGGACTCTCTTTGTTGACGGGCCTACTCTGCCACGGAGCCTGCGCTCACGGACGTCGCTGCCGGACGAAAAGGAGATGGTCGGCAACATCGTCCCACAGGTCATCGTCGCGGTGGAGCAATACAATTCAATGGTGCGAATAATCCAGGGTGGCGACCACCTAAAGCTGGCGATCGATCTCTCCGTGACGTTCGCGCCATCCACTGAGAACTACAATACAATTGCCGAGATCCATGGAAGTGACCTGGCCGACCAGATCGTTATGCTTGGTGCTCATCTTGATTCACTGCACAGTGGGACGGGCGCAACCGACAACGCCGCTGGCGTCGCAACAGTAGTTGAGGCGATGCGAATACTGAAAGCTCTTGGCCTTGCTCCCCGTCGTACGATTCGCGTCGCGTTGTGGAGCGGCGAAGAGGAAGGAATGAAGGGTTCGCATGCTTACGTCGAGCAGCATTTCGGAAAAATGGAAGGAAACAAACTTGT
>Ga0070706_100000693_pt1 | contig 38177 bp, 34 predicted proteins | sample KBSK5501metaG_FD_65476 | JGI IMG/M metagenome (GOLD analysis project Ga0070706, IMG submission 65476) | Corn, switchgrass and miscanthus rhizosphere microbial communities from Kellogg Biological Station, Michigan, USA - KBS K5-50-1 metaG | ecosystem: Host-associated > Plants > Roots >... | reverse complement strand
AGTAGAGGATTCCCCCAGCGACAAAAGCTCCCAGCACCTGGGCTCCCCAGTAGGGAAGTACCTTGCCCCAGGGATGCCTGCCAGTTGCAGCCAGCGCTAACGTTACGGCCGGATTGATATGAGCGCCACTGATAGCTCCAGCGACGTAGATACCGAGCATAACGGCGAGACCCCATCCAAGAATGATAACAATCCACTCGGTCGCAAATGGACTCGGGGCGCCGTTTGCGCCTAAGTTAGAATAGAGGAAAACGGTCGCCACAACGCCGTCGCCGAAGAGAAGCAGGGTCATCGTCCCAAAGAACTCTCCGATCATTTCACCAAGCGTACCGGCCAGTGGAGAAGGTGCAGCTACAGCTTGACTTGCCATAGATATTCACTCCTTTTCTGTGTTGGAGATAAGACGGAGAACTCGAAAGTTTGCCGCCTCGATCCAAAAAATGATAATAAGACATACTATACAAGACGCACTACAAGTTCGGTAGGGGCGCATTTTCAATGCGCCCCTACCCAATAGATCAGGCCTGCTCCCAATGCATCGAACGCTCCACAGCGCGTTTCCAGTCAGCGTAGAGCTTTTCGCGCTGATCCGCACTCATCTTCGGCTCGAAAGTGCGGTCAATGGCCCAATGCTCGGCCACCTCTTCCGGGCTGCCCCAGAAGCCAGTCGCCAGGCCGGCGAGGTACGCAGCACCCAGGGCAGTCGTCTCGGCAACCTGTGGCCGCTGCACTGGAACGCCAAGAATATCAGCCTGGAATTGCATGAGCAGGTTATTAACGACAGAGCCTCCATCGACACGCAAGGTTGTCACACGCACGCCACTATCAGCTGTCATGGCCTCCAGCACATCACGGGTCTGATAGCACATGGACTCGAGCGTTGCGCGAGCAATGTTGCCAGCGGTCGAACCGCGTGTCAGTCCAACGATGGTACCGCGCGCGTAGGAATCCCAGTAGGGAGCTCCCAGGCCGACAAAGGCAGGGACGAAGTACACGCCACCATTATCGGAGACGGTCGCAGCTAGCGGCTCAACATCACCACTGGTTTTGATGACTCCCAGACTATCGCGCAGCCACTGGACTGCCGCGCCAGTAATGAAGATAGCGCCTTCCAAACAATAGATGGTCGGGCCATCACCTAGCCGCCAACCAATAGTAGTGAGGAGGCCGTTTTGCGAGGGCACACCTTTGGTACCTGTGTTCATGAGCATAAAGTTGCCAGTGCCGTAGGTGTTCTTCGACATGCCGACTTCGTAACATGCCTGTCCAAAGGTCGCTGCCTGCTGGTCTCCCGCATCACCTGCCATTTTGAGCGCCCCACCGAAGAACTCAGGATCGGCCTCTCCAAAGACCCCGCTGGATGCGCCCACAGTGGGGAGCATGGCACGAGGCACGCCCAATTCCTTGAGGATGACATCGTCCCAATCACCTTTATAGATGTTGTACATGAGAGTGCGCGAAGCGTTGGAGGGATCTGTCGCATGGACACGCCCTTTTGAGAGACGCCACATTAAGAAGGTGTCCACGTTGCCGAAAAGTACTTCACCACGCTCCGCCTTCTCACGAACACCTGCTACGTTATCAAGGATCCATTTCACTTTCGTACCGGAGAAATAGGCATCAGTCACCAGACCTGTGCGTTCGCGAATTTCTTTGTCAAAGCCTTTCGCTTTTAAGGCATCGCAAATAGGAACGGTCAAGCGGCTCTGCCAGACAATCGCATTGAAAACAGGTTTGCCTGTGTTCTTGTCCCAGACGATAGCCGTTTCGCGCTGATTGGTGATGCCAATAGCTGCAACATCTGAGGCTGAAGCCCCTGCCTTCTTCATTGCCTCTTGAGCAACCGCCAACTGACTAGACCAGATCGCTTCTGGATCATGCTCGACCAGGCCTGGCGCCGGATAAATCTGGGGGAATTCTTGTTGTGCTGAACTTACTATCAAGCCATCGTGATTGAAAACAATCGCTCGTGAACTGGTTGTGCCCTGATCCAGGGCAAGTACATACTTTGCCATTAGAAACTCTCCTTCTGCTGTTTAATAAATACAAAGATGTTCCATTGAAGAGCACAGGTATCGATGCCTGTGCAGGAGCTTATATGGAAGAGCTATAGTCAGCAAGAATGCTTTTTGCGTTCCTCCTTTCACTCATTCATCGAGAGGTATCCCTTGTTGTTACCCCACTCATGCTAATATGACGGCATTACCAAGCCACGATATTGTCCGAAGACACTATATGTGGCGCAAAGAGACGGTCATCCTCTATTACAGATAAAGCTCAGCTCGAGCAGTCGTAACTCGTAATGCACCGGCACGAAGCACCGACTGTACTTGCTGAAATGTAGAGATTAAACCGGATCCAATAAAAGGAATAGGAAAGTGTATATGTGAAACAACGAAAGGAATAACGAGCGCAGGTGAAATATCAAGCAGATCAACCTGGTGACTATCCAGCGATTCGAGCGCAGCTTCCAATCCAGTTGAATCTACGGCAAATAGACGTTGAATGGTCTCAAGTTCAAAACCTTTACCCAGAGTGAGAATTCTCGGATTACTTGAGACAATGCCTGAGATATGAAGTTGCTGAGCAAGAAAGCGAAGACCAGCGTTATCAGGGTGAAGACCATCAATATGATCGACATAGACATAGATGGCCACTTCACGCTCAAAAGCATGATTCAATTGCGGCCTAAGCTCGAGCAAATTGCAATGACGCAACATGATAGTCGTAATTTGCTGAGCATCCAGAGCGCGTAAAAACTGCATACGGTTTTCTACTACCGGTATGATTTTTTGCCGATCTGAGATACTGAGCAACGACCTGGTAGACCGGGTAAGCATGCTGCACCTCTCTGTAGCAGTAAAGACAACAAAGCCCTAAGCCTTCGTACAAGGTGGCTTAGGACTTTTCAATTCATTGTCCCTGGGCACATATGCAATTGTTTATTCAGGTCAACTTTGACTCTTTATTAACACCTTTGTGTCTCACCTAACAAATATATCGTGTATACTGTAGAGATTTAAAAGTGATAGGAGAAGTCACTGTACAAAGGCGATTGGTCTGCTATAATGATAATACTCAGCATCTTATCTTTTGTCAAGTGCTGTTGGTTCCTGTTTCTAAGTAATTCTTTCTAGGTAATTCGGCGAAACTTTTGCGGGAAATAAAAAAGGGATTTACGTTGGTAATAGTATCATGACCAAACAAGAGTTTCTGCGTTTAGCACATAGGTTTCCAGTAGCGGCTGCTTTAAAGTCTAATGAGGATATTGAGGTTGCGTTAGCCTCTGAAGCATTATTGCTCTTTATGCTTAAAGGAGATGCTTTTCAACTTGAACCCTTTGTAGAGCAAGCACACAAACGAGGTAAGGGGTTTGTAGTCCATGTGGATCTTGTAAGCGGCATAGGCAAAGATCGCGCTGGCATACAGTATCTGCACCAGATCGGCGTTGATGCAATTATTACGAGTCGTTCCCAACTAGTGTCCGCGGGTCACGCTGAGGGACTGATAACGATTCAGCGTCTTCTCCTGGTGGACGACTCGGCTTTGGAAACAGGAGTGCGTACGATAGCTCGCGCCGCTCCGGATATTGTAGAAGTACTTCCTGGTATTATCTTTCCAGAAATTGCGACGACCTTGCAACAGTTGCTTCCTGGTCCTTTTATTGCTGGCGGTTTTATCCGCAATGCAATGGAAGTTGCTCGTATCCGTGCCGCAGGGGCCATACTGAGCAGCAGCAGTACCTATGCACTTTGGAATCGCACGTCAAGCTAGATGAGGAGTACCATTGCTATGTACACCGCACCAAACCTGCTCAGCTTCAGCCGGATTGTAGCAACAGTCCTGGTTTTCGTGTTGGTCATAGTCAACCAACCGTGGGCTTTTTTAGTCGCAGCAGGCGTTTTTTTTCTTGCATCGATCACAGATTTTTTTGATGGTTACCTGGCTCGACGGTACCACATCGTATCTCAACTAGGTGTCTTTCTTGACCTGACAGCAGATAAGGTGTTTGTCTCCGCTATTCTGGTAGCCTTCGTGCAGCTTGGCCTTGTTCCCGCATGGATAGTTGTGATTATTATCGCCCGCGAATTTGTAGTCACAGGACTGCGCTCAATGGCAGCTGCCAAAGGAACTGTGATCCCTGCTGGAAAATTGGGAAAACAGAAAACATTTATTACGCTGGTAGCCATGGAAGGAATATTGCTAGGAATGGGGCTTGGCGCAAGTCACCTTTCGTTATTTCCTTTGAAGCTAAATTTCAATAGTGGTATGTTGAATGTTGGTGATTTCTTGCTGTTGATTGCAGACGTGTTGATGGTGATTGCTGTTATCTGGACGATTCTTTCCGGAGTAGAATACGTTCGCGAAGCATTGCCCATTTTACAGGGAAAGCAAGATACAGCGGTTTCAAAGGCTTAGACTGGGAGCTAAATAGTCATTACGCCTTCGCATTCGAAGAAGAACTATTCGTGGAAGAAGTTCCCTCTTCGACGGCAACTTTCTGACCTAACTTGCGTTCAGTTCCTGATAGCAAGCGACCTATATTGTCGTAGTGGACAACAATGACAATTGCAGGGCCAACCAGCATAAAGACCAATTGCGCCAGGGTAACTCTACCGAAGAACGCAGGGTTATTCAGTCCGATGATATAAAACAGAACACCACAGATCATTGTAGTCAGGCTCCCAACAATCGATCCCAGTGATACGAAGCGTGATGTCAGGATAGTGATTGCGAGAGTTACAAAACTAATCAAGAAAGTCAGAGGGGAGATAACCAGAAGCGCCCCGGAGCCAGTCAACACTCCGCGCCCACCTTTAAAGCCAATGAAGACCGGATAAATGTGACCTATCAAAGCGGCCAGACCTGCCACGGTCGGTCCCCAACCCGCTCCATAGAAGAAAGGGACGAGCGTTGCGATGAGCGTTGGCCCAAATCCTTTTAACAAGTCAAATATTAACACAATCAGGGCTGGCACTCTGCCAAGAGTACGTAGAACATTGGTCGCACCTATTTTATGGCTGCCATAGTCACGAATATCAAAGTCTTTGCCCTTAATCAGTTTACCCATCCAGTAGCCAGCAGGAATTGAACCCCATAGATAGCCAATAATCCCTATGAGTACGAGTCGTACAATGACGGGCATAGCCGGCCTCTTTCATACAAATCTGGTTTCGACGCGACTACTGTGGTCATTCCCATGTATGAGCATTATCGCATCTGAATCTTTTTGGCAACCTGAAGAAAAGAAAGAGATAGAAGATTGCTACCAGTACTAAGATAAGGCCAGGAAGAGCATATACTAAATGGTTTCCAGTATTGCCGTACGATCCGAAGAATGAGCTGATGAGTATCAACATGCTGACTCCGAAGAAGAGCCAGATAGCCCAAGACCTGAGTTCTCGGCCTTTCGGATTCACATGCACGACGCGCACTGCATTGTGACCGCACTTAGGACACAGCTTCGGGTCTTCCATGTCTTACCTCCGCTTGCTCTTAAAATAAGGGAAGTACAAAGTAAATATCGGTTCCACACCTAAAAGAAGTCACCACAATCATTCTAAACCAACATGAGACTGATTACAAGCATGTCAGGTACATAATTTGACTTGTTTCATGTTCTTTTCATAATTGACTCGTATACTTTTTCATTGCTTCGTACGTATGTAATGAAGCACAAACATATTATATGGAGCACAGCATGCGCTTTACAGAACGAGTATTGTTACCCTTGCGACTCTTTCTCGGTATTACCTTTGTATATGCAGGATTCCAGAAGCTGACCGACCCGCAATTTTTTAATCGTTCCGCAGCAGGATTTATAGGCAAACAGATCATTGCATTCGCCCATGGATCACCCATCCACGATTTTTTGATGCACGGTGCGTTGCCTCATGCTGTGTTCTATGGCACGATTGTTGCTCTTGGCGAGATAGCGATTGGTATCGCGACACTGCTGGGATTTCTTTTCCGTCCTGCCGCTTTCTTTGGCATGTTGCTCAGCCTGATGTTCTTCCTGTCAGCGAGCTGGCACGTGTATCCGTATTTTTACGGAGCAGATATTGTGTTTTTTTTCGCCTGGACACCGCTACTGTTAGCTGGACCACTCGGTAGTGGTTTGCCCTCGGTCGATGCGCTGCTTGTTCCGCGAATTCTGATGGAAATGTCATCTGATTGGAGAGGAAGGCTTGGACCAGTATTCAATTTCGTGTTGGGAGTTGGAGAAAGTATAAAGAGCAGTAAGAACGTTGAGATCGAACCGATGCCTACGCAAGCTGTTAACAGGATAAGTGGACAGGCAGCACCATATAATAGCAAAGTGAGCAGGTATCCTCAGGGAGTACCTCTACACATTATTAGCGGACAGGGAAGGCCTGGAAATGTATATGGGAATTCGCAGCGACAAGGGCAGGTAAACTATAGAGGAAGAAATACTACAATTCGACGTTCGCGAGAGAGCAGGCGCAATTTCCTGTGGGGCTTAGTAGCAGGTGGTCTGGGCATGCTTGGGATTACAGTTGCCGGGCGAGCTATTCTATCCCACCCATTCGGTGGAGATGATAATGCATCTACTATCACACAGAACCCTGCCACGGGCACTGGTTCGAGTACACAATCAACCCCAGGCTCAGGGACAGCGACTACGACGGCAAGTGGCTCCCCAGAAATCGCCCAGGTGAGTGCAGTACAGCCCAATAGCGCGGTCACATTCACCATTCCATCCAATGGTGATCCAGGTGTTCTCGTACACCTTAACAACGGAAAATTCGTGGCATTTGATGCCACCTGTACTCACGCAGGTTGCCCAGTACAATATGACCCGAGCAGTCAACACCTGTTATGCCCATGTCATGGGGCAGCGTTCGATCCTTCGAACGCTGCCGCTGTTGTCCAGGGACCAACAAATACACCACTGACAAGTGTTCCGATTCGTGTAAATAATGCAACCGGAGCGATTACGCTTCAGTGAAGCTTCGATCTTTCTCTTACCAGGGCGACCGCATGGTCCTCCCTGGTCCTTTCCTCAGACACTTCTGACAACAGAGCGAGACTACTCCTTGAACTTCGCCCCGGAGCTTTTCGTGGTATACTGTGCTGAAATGTTACATCAGGCCAGGAGGGACGAGGGCCACGCACCAGCAGGAAGCAGGGCAGCATGCTCAACTTGAACTCATTGAATGCTGTGAATGGCGCGAAGTACTCGCGGAAATTTGTTAAGCCACTGTATGATTCGTACTGCTTCTCCGCTCTTCCGCAGACAGTTGAGTTTATGTTGACTGGTGAAGGAGAGAGCGCTTTACCAGAGGATGCTTTTGGAAACTTGCCAACCAAGTACGATAAGGTGATCCTGTTTTTTGTGGATGCTTTTGGCTGGAGATTTTTTAAGCAGTACGCGGAAAAATATCCTTTTCTGAAAACGATTTTGAGGCACGGAGCTGTCTCGCAGTTGACTTCACAATTTCCTTCTACTACTGCTGCACATGTGACATGTATGCATACCGGACTGAATGTTGGACAAAGCGGCGTCTACGAATGGAACTACTATGAACCCCTGGTAGATGAGGTTATCACACCATTACTTTTTGCATATGCAGGAGATAAGGAACGTGATACCTTGAAACGAAGCGGGATTCCTACCGAGGCATTTTTCCCCACGCAAACATTCTACCAAAAACTACGAAGGAGGGGCATAACATCTTACGTTTTTCAAAGTGAATCCTACACTCCATCAACCTTCTCAGATATTGTATACAAAGGAGCTACGGTTATTCCTTTTAAGAGATTGTCGGAGGCTTTGTCGAATCTGGCAGAATTAGTGATAGCTGATAAAGCCTCTGTAACCTATTACTTCTTGTATTTTGACAAGATTGACGCCATTTGTCATAGCTACGGGCCAAACTCACGCCAGTTCGAGGAAACAGTGGATGCGTTTTTGAGGATGATGGAAGAGCTTTTCTATAAGAAGCTGAGTGGCAAAGTAAGACAAACGCTGCTAATCTTGACCGCAGATCATGGACAGGTAGAGGTTGATCCTCGAAGGACATTTTATCTAAACAAACTTGGCATCGATATTGAGCAGTATTTAGAGAGGAATCAAAGAGGTAAACTCCTTATTCCAGCAGGCTCCGCACGTGATATGTTTTTACACGTGAAAGAAGAACGGATAGACGAAGCGGTGGCATTATTACAAAAACACCTGGCAGACAGAGCTGAGGTATACTGCACAGAACAACTGGTGGCACATCACTTTTTTGGCACTACACAGCCATCAAGGGAATTCTTGACAAGAGTGGGCAATGTAGTTATTTTACCCTACCAGCAGGAGACAGTATGGTGGTTCGAGGGAGGGAAATTTGAAATGCATTTCCACGGCCATCATGGAGGATTAACACCAGAAGAGATGGAGATACCTTTGCTGTTGTTGGCACTTTAGCGGGATTCTGGCGATACGCCTTCGTCACGCACACTGAAGATGCCTATAATCGCTCCACCTATAACAGACATCCACAAGGCGAGGAGCATGAATACAATAATGTGCGGAACAGAAGCGAATATGAGAACTCTGCTGAAAGAAGCGTTCAGATCTGCACCAGCGATTCCCTGGAAAGGCATGACAAACAAGAGTGTCCATGCCAGACAGACCGATGTAGAAAGCAGAGCATTCGTCATGCCGAAGAATACTCCCCAGAAGAGGCTCCATGAAAGCCTGGTTAACGATCTCCGCTTGAATAGCAAAGCAAGCAAAGGCCCGACAAGTAGCGCAGGACACACTACTAGTAGTGGTTCCGCTTTAAAGCTAATACCTCCCGTTTGCAAGGTATATTCAGCTATCAAAACCAGGCAGATAAGTAAGTTCAGCACGAGAGCAGACCATATCCACCTGTTGCTATATCTAGAGGCTTTAGGAATTTCTGTATACACATCCTGCGATGATTTCCCATGCATTGGCACTGAACCCCAGGAAGGGTTAACAGATGCCGCAGGAGTGATAGGAAGAACAATAGCGTCTGTAACGGGAGAATCTGCAAGAGATACACCAAATGGCTGCATTTCTCTTCCCTCTTTGACACCTGTTTGTACGTTTCCGGGTACAGGTCGAAATTCAGCAACCTTGCTAAGATCGGGTCTGGACGATTTGACCAGAAGTTGTGTGCTTTCCTGAGAAGCAGCAAGTAAATCTAATGCGAAGGCCTGCACCGTTGGATAACGCTTGTGAGGGTTTTTTGCCAACGCCTTCTGCAGAACAACGTTTACTGCCTGTTGCAGGTCAGTACGATATTCGCCAAGGGAAGTTGGTGTAGCATAACAATGCAAATACTGCCAACCGTGCACATTACTTCTCTCGTTCTTTCTTAAAGGAAAATTACCTGTGAGTAAAAAGAAACAGGTAACAGCAAGGGCATATTGGTCAGAGTATCTTCCAGGGTGCATACCCCAGACCTCCGGAGCCATGTATGCGGGCGAGCCAGCCAATCCAGTGCTCAAATGCGACGCGTCAGCATCAATTAAGGATGCTACACTGAAATCGGAGAGTAAAACATGCGATCCTATTTGCAACAAATTGGCAGGTTTGACATCGCGGTGCAGTACATTACGTGAATGAGCATAGTCCAGGGCTTCACCCACCTCGCTAGCTAAAGTGACGACACGATCGAGGGACCAGGGGCGGTTTCCACCTCGTTCAAAGGATTCAGCCAATGAACCTTGCTCGGCAAATTGTACAACAAGATATGGCAGGTAGTTTGCTACTCCTGTAGTTTGCTCGTGGATGACTCCATAGGAGAAGATAGGCAATATATAGGGATGTGATAAGGAAGCAAGTAACTTTGCCTCACGACGAAAATTCTCTACATGCCTTTCATTGCACGAGCGGTGCAGAATTTTTATCACCACTTTACGGCGGTGGAGCGAATTCTGCTCTGCGAGGTAGACATCGCTGGAACTACCTTTACCGATATAAGAGACAACACGATAATCACCGATCAGCGCTCCAGCTAACAGGCTACCGCACTCGACACACCGGATGCCACCAGGTTTATTGAGATGTTGATTGATACAGCAATATAGCATTGCATATGCTCCAATGAACTCAGTGTTAAGTTACCGCTATAAAACCAGATGTAATAACTTTTCACAAAGTAATCCGGATATCGGGAAACCCACCGAAGGCCGATAAATCGGCGCTGGGCGGGATAAATCGGCCCCTACGGATGAGAAGAACCATACCGAAAGTTTGTTGATGATGATCCCCTATGAATCTATACGCAGGGTACATTAAATTTTAGGGCTAATGAAAACAGAGGATGGAGATGTTGATTTGTTCTTATCCAATTGAATATAAGCCTGGATAAAGCAAACGAGGCATCTCCTGAAGGTGCCCTCGTTTGCATTTTGTGCAATCACGACTCAGTCTGATTACTCGTAACGCAAGACCTCCAGGGGCCGAACGCGTACTGCTCCATAAGCTACAATAGCCGCAGTGACCATCGCAAGAAGAGCAGCACCGACAATCAGTACAAGTACTATGATCGGGTTAACGTCAAAGCTGGTTTTGAAAACGAATTTTCCAAGCAGATTCATGGCAAATGTCACGAGTAGCAAGGCCAGGAATGCTCCCACACCACCGATTACGCCATACTCGATGAGCACCTCGCTAAGCACTGTCCTACTGGTATAGCCAACCGACTTGAGAATGCCAAGTTCTCGTCGACGCTCCAGCATCGCCAGCGCCACCACATTGGCAATGATGATGACTCCTGCTAGCAAGGACAATCCTGCAATGGTGCTGAGGGTCAACAACATGTAGTTGAGGTACTGGTCAATGAAATCGCCAATGTTGGCCAGGTTAAACACAAAGGCACTTGGGGCGACCCTGGCAATTGTTGACAGTGCTTTGCCCAACTTATCGCTGTCGATCTTCATGTAGAAGACGGACTGTTTAAGGCCTGCCGGGCTGAGAGCCTGTACTGTATTCGTCGTGGTCAGAACAGGATTAAGAGCGCCACCAAATCCATTGGAACGATAGACGCCGACAATCGTCAAGGTTGCAGTAGTCTTTTTGTCTATACTTTCCATGGTAATAGTACTACCTACTTTGATATGCCCTTTGAGTGGGTCGAGATGCACAAGCTGCCAACCAACCAGCACATTGTTCGTTCCTGCATCACTGGCATTCAGGTTTCGCCCATCGGTAATAGTCACATTAGTTGTATCAGGAACCTGACCAATTGCCACGTCATATCCTTCAACACCACTAAGAAACGCAAGGACACCTGCACGCCCCAAATTCGTAAAAGATGGTTGCGAACTTGAACCTTTGAGCAGGTCTTGTATCGGCTGACCACTAATTGTCAGCGGTGAAGTCGAGGCAATAAGCGTCTGCTTATGCTTCGTGAGTCCGGGGATGGTTGCGAGTTGGGATTGCAGGCTAGAGGCATCGTTGTTTTCCGCAACTGTGACCACATTGTAGTTCAGACTGGTGGCGAGTGCATTATTGATCTTGTCGCGCAGGTTTTGCCCCAGGACGAGAATCAAGCCAATCGTAAAGATGCCCACAAACAGCGCCAGCAATGTTGTAGTGGTGCGTGCTCGCTGGCGGCCGACGTTACGCAGCGCAATCTTCGTGGTTGACTTCCAGGTGCGCGGCAGCAACACAATCACAAAGCCCAGCAATGAAAGGCCCAGCAGCAGGAACCCAAAGGTCGGTAGGAATATGCCGATCAGAACCGAAACCGCTACACCAGAGACAAGCAGGGCCAGGTACTTGATGCTGAAACGCTCCGGCACCGGCAATATGCTCACGATGAAGACAACCAACACGAAGAAGAAGCTCAACAGGCCCAGGAAAATGAACGCCCCGTATACAGCGCTGATCCCCAATATGACATCATTCAAAATGACGATCGCTAACAGGCAGAACAATATCGAGAGGATCACGAGCAGGCCAATAGTTAACGCGATGCTCCCGGCACGATTACCTTCTGGCAGTTCACGGATCACGTTCAATGGGCGAATGTTAGCTGCTTGCACTATCGGCATCAGCCCAAAGATTAAGGCTGTGACTAACCCGATCAAGACGCCCCCACCTATGGTTAACGGATCCAGCAGAAATGGAATGTTAATGCTGAACGCTTGCTGCACAAGGTTACGTACTAGCAAGCTCACGCCCGTTGCTGCTGCCGCGCCGACGATGCCTCCAACGAGACCTAAGAGGCCAGCCTCTAAGCCAAAAAGCAGGTACAGATCGAATCGGCGATAGCCCGTCGTTTTGAGCATCGCAATCTCGGTTTTGCGCCGCGAGAGCAGGACCTGCATCGTGTTTACGATGCCGACGCCGCCAATCAACAACGCCAGCAGACCTGCTATCTCGAGGAACTTTTTGATAAAATCGACGAGGCTCTGCTGTGATTTCAATGCATCAGCGGCTGTCTGCGTACTCGCAAGTGGAAATTGCGCATTGATGGCTTTGACCGCCTGGTCGATATGCGCCTGGTCCTTGGCTGTGACATAGACCGTGTCATAGTACACAGGGGCGTTGGGTAATGCAGCATTATAGTCATTGAGTGAGACAAGCATCACCCCCCCGCTGGACTGTGCCAGCGCGCCCGAGTCGGTCACAATACCCGCTATCTTAACATGCAAGATGCGTGGACTCTGATTTTGCTGCCCTACATGAATATCTAATTCGCCACCCACTTTCAGATTGTGTTGATCCGCGAGGGTTTTATCCACGATCACCCCATTGCCGGTCAGCAAGCTCGAGATGCTGCCATTCGCAGGGTCAATGAACGTCGGCGGGGTCACAATCGGAAAACTGCCTGGATCCACTGCTTCAACATTGAATCCACTCGTTATCGAAGCCGAATTACTCGTGGAGCCAGATGTTGTGGATATCGCTGTGTAGTTGGTGATGGTGCCACTCCCCTTGAGCTGATTAAAGAAGCTCAGGTCATCGGATGTGAATGGCTTGGTATTGGAAGTAACAGCCACATCACCACCGTTAGCATCACGCACATTGCTTGTGAGGGCGTTGTTGATCATCAAGCCCACCAGTTGCAGAGCAACAATGGCCATGACACCAACAGCAACACAGAATACCGCCAGCACAGTGCGCTGCCCACCACGTAACAGCGAGCGCGAGGTATAATTGAAGTACATCGAGGTTTTCATTGCCTGACACTCCCATCTACATTCTCAATGGAAGCAATTTTCCCATCCAGGAGACGGATGATGCGGCCAGCATGCGCAGCCACGTTTGGATCATGAGTGGCAATGATAAACGTTTTGCCCGTCTGTGCTCGCAAGTAGGCGAACAGTTTTAGCAAGTTCTCGCTGTTTGTTGCATCGAGATTACCTGTCGGTTCATCGGCCAGGACAAAAGCGGGATCGGTCGCCAAAGCTCGTGCGATGGCGACGCGCTGCTGTTCACCTCCGGAGAGCTGGTTGGGTCTGTGATTCAGGCGATGGGTAAGACCTACAAGGTCTAGCAGCTCTTTGGAGCGCGCCGAAGGTGAGCCTTTATGCTTACCCACATACAGAGGCACCTCGACGTTCTCCTGGGCGGTCAAGGTTGGAATGAGGTTGAAAGCCTGGAAAACCATACCGATTTTGTTATTGCGGACTGAAGCCAGCTTACCCTCACTCATAGAAGTGATATCTATACCATCGATCAAGACCTGCCCGCTGGTAGGGTTATCCAAGCCCGCGATGATGCCCAATAGCGTGCTTTTGCCCGAGCCGGATGGTCCCATAATGGAGACGAATTCTCCACTCATAATTTGAAAGCTTATACCTTTTAGAATTTCGATGCGCTCGCGCCCCAAAGGCAGACTTTTAGTGATATCGCGCACATCCATAACAATTTTCTGAAGAGTATCTTGTTGAAAGGTATTTTCTACAGTCGTATTTTCTTGCACTGCTCGTTTTGCTCCTTACTGAAAAGATGAAACAGACAATATTAAAGAAAGCGCCCGTTCAATTTAAAAATCGAAGAGAATCCTTGATGTCTGCTATTTTATTGTATCAGCTGAATGTTAAATGTAAACTAAATTGGAGTTGTGAGACAGATTAATTGAATGACCCGCGAGATTTTCTCCTTTTCTGCTACGTATTACTACGATGAAAGTTGCAGCATTGCATATATCTAGATAGAACGAAAGTCATTCTTTCATAACAAATTAGGATATGCAAGGACAAACAACTATGCTATACTGCACAGGAATCAAATGTAACCTTGTGTATGCACCGCGTCTTTCTTAATATGCGTGCTAATGTCCTTACGATAGATAAAATAAGGGGATAGAATTCATATGCGCCGAAGAACTCTTGTACTCCTCCTGTTCATTATTTTGCTGGGAGCTTGTGCGATCTATATTGACTTACCGAATACGCCAGGTATACATATACCCTTTCTAGGTATTAACAATTCGCTGCAGTGGAAGCTGGGACTTGATCTACAGGGTGGAGTACGCGCACTACTTGTACCTGATGGAAATTTCGATGCGAAAACGCTCAATGACGCAATGCCGGCTGTGCGTAATAACATTGAACAGCGTGTGAACGGTGGATTGGGTGTTAGCGAACCCAGTATTCGTATCATCACTACGAATGGTTCGCCAGCGATTTCGGTAGAACTACCAGGGTTTACAGGAAACCAGACTGAAGCAGTCAATTCTCTGCTTAAAACTGGGAATCTGGAGTTCTGGAGTACCGGACCCTCGCCCGCCGCTTTAGGTTCACCATTCGATCCAACACAGTACACTCAGTACAATCCTGGTGGTAAGCCCCAATTCACCGGTGCAGATCTCGATTCTGGCCAGGTAGGTGTAGGCCAGGACCAGGCAGGACGGCCGCTAATCAACTTCGAGATGAAAGGCGACGCTATAAGCCGCTTTGGGACTTTCACAGGCAGAAATATAGGCCAGTACCTAACGGTCACACTGGACAGGAAGGTCATTGAGTCAGCAGTGATCCAATCTACTATCACTGGACCAGGTCAGATCACAGGAAACTTCACAACCTCAGAAGCACAAAGTATCGTTACTGTGTTAAAGTATGGCGCACTGCCCATCCCGCTCAAGATTGCCAGTGAAGAGACGGTTGGCCCTACCCTTGGCCAGGATTCCATTGTAAAAAGCGCGATCGCGGCAGCTGTTGGCCTGGGAATAGTCATGTTATTCATGCTCCTGTACTACCGATTACCTGGTCTACTGGCTGACATAGCGCTCCTTCTTTATGCATTATTAACCTTTGCCGTCTTCAAATTGATCGGAGTTGTGCTTTCACTGGCGGGCATCGCCGGTTTCATCCTTTCAATCGGTATGGCAGTAGACGCCAACATACTCATCTTTGAAAGAATCAAAGAAGAGTTGCGCGCCGGGCGACTACTTTCCTCGGCGATTGATGTAGGGTGGAAGCGCGCATGGCCCTCGATTCGAGATTCCAACATCTCCACGCTCATCACCAGCGCAGTGCTCTATGCTTTTGGTAGTAACTTCGGTGCAAGTATCATCGTTGGATTTGCCACGACGCTATTCCTGGGCGTTTTGATCAGTATGTTTACTGCCGTTGTCGTGACACGCACCTTCCTGAATCTACTGGTGCCGACCGGCGTAGTCAGTCACCCCGCACTGTTTGGGCTTCCTCCTGGCTCGATTGCTACAGCCACGACACCCCTGGCGCGGCGGAACAGTACTGTTTGATGAAGTAAGTAGAGAGGGAGAAAGCCATGTTTGATCTCGTAGGAAAACGCTACCTGTTCATTCTAATATCGCTGATTGTAATCGTTCCGGGTACGATCTCTTTGATATTCAAGGGGCTCAATGTTGGTATCGACTTCGTTGGAGGTACCAATGTTGAGTATCGTCCTGAAAAGCCAGTTACTATCTCCGAAATGACAGCCCTGGTCGCACCGTTCAAATTAGGGGACTTGCAGGTAGTGACAGGTGATAATCCTCAGCTTCCTGCCAAGTATACTATCTGGATTCGCTTCAATGCACACGTCGATACAAATGTACAGAATGCAATCAAAAGTGATTTGCAAGCAAAATATGGTCCGCAGCTTGCCATTAACTACGATAATCTGATTCTTCAACCCGTGACTGGGCAGGGACCACCTTCGACTGTAACTGTTGCTACAGTGACAAAATTCAATGGAGGTGTCACACCCAATGTCAATGATGTTCAGAGCACACTCAGCAATCTGCCTAAAACATCTGATCCTTCCAAGGGGCCTCCTACTTCAACACCAACAGCGACAGGGACTGCCACTGCAACGGGTACGCCCAAGGCATCCTCCACAGCCACAAGTACACCTGCGGTCAAGGCTAGTGGTACACCTACTACTGGAACAGGAACGCCATCTGTTGCCGTTACGCCAACAGTAACCCTGGCCACACAACCCAATCCATCCAACATTCCTGTACATGTTGTTGAGGTGCGCCAGGGGACGACAACTCAGACGGTCACCCTGTTGACACGTTCTGAACTCAATCCTAATAAATTGCTCCAAATGCAGGCACATTTTATCAATGATGGTAACTATATGCAGCAGTTGGGTACTGCATTAGTATCAGGCTCGGTTGCATCAGAGACCACACGTAACGCCGTTTTCGCTGTAATTGCGGCCTCGGTTTTAATCCTGCTTTACGTGTGGTTCGCGTTTCGCAAGGTGGATAGGCCATGGCGCTATGGAACGAGTGCAATCATCGCACTATTGCATGACGTACTGGTAGTGCTGGGTGTTTTTTCGATCCTCGGCTGGTTGATAGGTTTCCAGATAGATGCGCTTTTTATCACGGCCTTGTTGACCGTCGTCGGTTTCTCAGTGCATGATACAATTGTGGTGTTTGACCGTATCCGTGAAAACATGCAACGTCGCACCTCTGAGACGTTCGACCAGGTGGTGAATGCAAGCCTGGTGCAAACGATGGCTCGTTCACTCAATACATCGCTGACAGTAATCTTTACCTTGAGCGCACTCACGCTGTTCGGCGGCGCAACCATTCGCCCATTCACGCTTGCATTGCTCGTGGGTATCGTTAGTGGCACCTACTCATCGATCTTCAATGCCAGTATGCTGCTGGTTATGTGGGAAAAGGGCGAACTCGGCTTTGGCCGCTTCCGTCGTGACCGCACTCCTGATAAGCGAGAGGAACGCGAACTGGCACGCACACGAGGATAAAATAAAGACTGCGAAGGTGAGGTGGTGTGGAGCACGAAGGGCGACGCAAGCGTCCCCACACCACTCCACGCCTCTCCCGCCCCTACGCGGCGAATCACAGAGGATAGTGCGTGATGTTGACAGCAATCGACCACATCATTATCGGCGTAAATAATCTGGAACAGGCTGCAACACTCTTCGGCCAGAAACTTGGATTGTCAGTCTCCGGCGGAGGAATACATCCCACCGGCGGGACTGACAATCGTATTATTGTGATCGGTGATACATACCTGGAACTGATTGCGATCCACGCTCCTTCAGAAGCGCAACAGAGCATGCTGGACCGATTGGCAATTCAAGAGGGATATCTGAATTTTGTGCTTGCTTCAAATGACATCGAGGCTGATAGCAATGCAATGACTAATCGTGGCATCCCAATCCTTGGACCAACTCCAGGATCACTTAAGGCTGCAGATGGTCGTACACGTGGCTGGTCTCGTACAAATATCGAGCGTCCAGACCTGGCACAGCATTATCCATTTGTCATTCAGCATGACAGCTCAGGCGAAGAACGTCGTTTTCGCCTGGCCGGTTGGACAACTCCACCAGAGCATCCGCTAGGTGCTACGCAGGTACGCTGCGCAACTATCGCCGTTGCAGACCTTGTCGAGGCTACCCAGCGTTTCCAACACATCTATGGATTACAATCCACAGAATCATTCACAGGTGAAGCGGATGGATGGGATGCACTGCTTGTTGCGTTTCCTCTTGGAGGTAACGACCAGGGCCAATGTTTTGAACTGGCTGAACCTCTCCCTCTAAGCGCTGAAGCAGATCAAGAAGTGGAATATGATCATTTGCCAGAGCCAGGAGCGCTTGCCAGGCACTTGCAACGCTTTGGAGAAAGCCTGTGTCGCATGACCCTGGCAGTGGAGAATCTGGATGCTTCGCGGAATTATCTCGATGAGCACCAGGTAACTTATACTTATCGAGAGCTAACCCATCCAGTCGTATGGATTCACCCCGATTATGCTTGTGGCGCATCGATTGTATTACATCAGCAAAGCATCTAGAGAGCGAGGGCACTCCTTGCGGGTGCCCCAACTATACACGAATCGCCTTGCCCCGCCCTGGAAACGGCGTGGTTAACGTTTTATTTTCAGAGTCTTGACGAAATTATCAGCGAGCATCTCATATGCAGCACCGCGATACTCCTCTATGCGGCCAGCATCGCATAAGTTTGTCAAAACAGGATCAATTGGCAGTTGAGCTAGTAGAGGAGCACTGGTCATCTCGACCAGCTCTGGTCCATTGCTCGGACCGAATATTTCGTAGAGTTCGCCACTCGGTGTTTCGAAGTAGGACATATTCTCCACAACGCCCACAATGATACCTTTGAGTTGCAGCACCATATTGATGCATTTTTTTACTACCATAGTCGCAAGCAACTGTGGCGAGGAGACGATAATAATACCGTCAACCGGCAAAGATTGCAAAACAGTCATTGGAGCATCCGAAGTGCCAGGAGGGAGATCTACCAGCAGGTAATCAAGCTGACCCCATTCAACGTCACTATAGAATTGTTTTATCGCGCTAGAAACCATCGGTCCACGCCAGACAACGGGAGAGCTTTCGTCTTCCAGGAACATGTTCATCGACATGATGCGAATACCGCCCATACTGCTCAGTGGCTCAATACCCCCGCTGGCTGATTTGCTGGGTTGCCCTTTCGTGCCAAACATACGCGCAATACTGGGGCCGGTAATGTCACCATCCAGGATACCAACCCGTAGTCCCTGGCTCCTCAGAGAAACAGCCAGCAAGCCTGTAACAAGCGATTTACCAACGCCACCTTTGCCGCTCATGACGGCGATAACCTGCTTAATCGAACCATCTTTACCGGCAGGAGCCATTGTCAATGGCACACCACGCCCAAAAGGGGCCTTCTTAGGAGCAACCGAGATGGGTTCTCCGTGGATTGCCGCATTCAGGTCCTTAAGCAAAAGCGCCTGTTTTTCCGGTGTAAAACGGTGCGTGCGTGCGCCACCTGCGACACTTTCACGCGATCCGACAGCGCAGGCTGTGCAGGGAAGCCCGTGCCCATGAAAGACCTTGACTGTTTCCGGGTGTTTCGTGACAATATCGTGAATAATCATTTCGGCAGTAATAGTTTCCGCCATGTCCATTATCCTCTTACGGGCTCAATATGTATCGAAAGCGATGCGTACAAGCGCCGTTCCTCATAAACTTATTGGTGTTCGATAGGTTGGAGATAGAAAATAATTCCGACCTCTGTACTCTGATATTATAGCATACGAGAATTCCCGTCTTCAATAAAGTGAAAAGCAGATTTTATTGGTCTGTTCTCTTTGTAAAGACCCAGAGATATATACTCAACGCATGGCGCCTGAACGGTTCCCTCACAGATGCGACGCATATTCAAGACCCGTGAATTCCCTTGATGTTGACTTTCATGCGCCATATTCCCATTCGAGTTCTACACCAGTATCCCTTCATCATCCAGTTGCTTGATTTGATCATCATTCATACCAAGCAGATTCTTGAATATGTACTCAGTATCCGCACCCAGACATGGAGCGGGGCGATGGATGTATCCAGGTGTCAGTGACAACTTGAAAGGCACACCTGGATAGAGCTTTTCCCCTGCAACCGGGTGATCAAAACTCTCCATGAAGCCTCGCTCTTTGATATGCTCATCTCCAACAAATTCGACGGTACTTAAAACTGCGCCGGCCGCTACCCCAGCCGCTTGTAGTTTGTGCATTACATCGTAGTGATCGTATTGTGCAGTCCATTTGCTGATGATTTCATCGAGTTCCTGGCGATTTTGAAGACGCGCAGCATTTGTTACGAAACGCGCATCACGTACCAGTTCAGGCTGACCAATCGTTGCGGACAGCGCAGCAAACTCTGCCTCATTCTCAACAGAAATAGCGCACCACTGGTCATCTCCGCTGCACGGGTAGACATTATGCGGCGCGAAGAAGCGATGATAATCACCGTTACGTTGCTGGATTTCGCCATTGACGGTATATTCAATGACGGCTGTATCGGTGAGCGCGGCAGCCGTGAGAGTCTGTCCAAGGTCGATCCATTGTCCCTGGCCTGTACGCCTGGCTTGACGGAGGGCGGCAACAATTATAAACGCCGCACTTACACCACCAGCAGCATCGGGATAGCTTGTTCCAACACGCGAGGGTTGTCCATCTGGCCAGCCGGTCAGGTTAACGATACCTGCCTGTGATTCCTGCATTGGGCCATACGCGACGTAGTTTTTATAGGGACCTCGGTGACCAAAGCCGGCCATAGAACAGTAGACGATACGCGGATTGAGATCACGCAGTCGACCATAATCGAAACCAATGGCTTTCATACCACGTGCGCTGAAGTTTTCCAGCACGAGATCGCTCATGGTAATCAATTGGGTGATCAGCTCACGCGCCTTTTCGCTCTTCATATCAAGGTTGACACTGTATTTGCTGCGATTGTGCGTGTTCCAGTAGCCGCTCGAGTTGAGACGACGATCATCATGCGCAAAGGGAGGATAATTGCGCACGACATCCATGCGTTTGCGGCTCTCGATCTTAATCATTTCCATGCCAAGATCGCCCAGTAACTGTCCGCAATATGGCCCTGCAAAGACCCACGAGAAATCAACACAGCGAAATCCAGCGAGTGCATCGTTCAGCATGATTGCTCTCCTCTTTCTTAAATAACGCCATCGGCGCGTAGAAACGACAATTCAGCCTCACCAAGTCCAACACTATGAAGGATCTCAGCAGTATGTTGTCCTACCAATGGGGCCGAGCTTCGCATGACGCCTGGCGTCTCACTCAGATAGACTGGCGCTGCAATATCCTTGTATTTGCCAATCACTGGATGTTCAAACTCGGCAAAAAAGCCAACCTCATTGAGATGGGGATCCTCAGCCAGGTCACGAGCATCACTTGTCATACCAATGGGACACCCCAATTCCTGTCCCCTGTGAAAGAGTTCTGATTTCCCATACTTCCTGTACCCGGCGATCAGGCGCGGCTCAAGTTCATCGGCGCGCGCCCTGCGCTCGAATTGATTAGCTAAAACAGGGTCATTCGCCAGGTCTTCGTCATCAGCAAGTAAGGCAGCTGCACGCACCTCTTTCAATTGCGTACAACACATACCAATATAGCCATCATTACAGGGAAAAACAGTACAGGGCCAGGCGGTAGGATGACGGCTACCGGCACGCTTGCGCACAACACCTGTATAGGTATATTGCTCGATAGCATTCTCCAGGACGTTCGCAACGCACTCCTGTGCCGAGACATCGATATGCTGACCGGCATTATGTAAATCACGATAGAGCAGGGCACTAATGGTAGCAAAGGCGGCATGCATGGCGGTAGCGTGCTCAGCCTGCTGCGCGCCAGTCATCGTGGGAGGCTTATCTGGGGGTCCCGTGATACTCATCAGAGAGCCCATAGCGTCTTCAACGATGTTACTGGTCTTGTAGCCCGCATAAGGTCCAGTTTGCCCAAAACCGGTGATTGAGCACATCACCAGGCGGGGATTGATCTCATGCAAGTCAGCAAAACCCAGTCCCAGTGCTTCCAGGGCTCCAACGGGCCAATCCTCGACCAGTATATCTGCGGAATGAACCAGATCACGTAATATTTCCTGTCCCTTTGTTTTACGCAAGTTTAAGGTAATGCTTTGCTTGTTACGGTTAAGGTGAGCAAAGTGAAGACTTGTCTCTAGATCTGGTTTTCCGTTGGCAAAGGGGCCGATATGTCTTGCGCGGCTCCCACCAATTGGCTCAACCAGGATGACTTCAGCGCCATAGTCGCCAAACATCTTCGTACAATGCATGCCGCGAATGGTGCTGGTGAGATCAAGAACTAAGATATCGTCAAAGAGTGACATCGCTGTTGGGGGTAGAGCATCTCCAGCCATGTTTATTCCTCCATGTAGAGGTGATCTTGCGATCACCCGAATTGCAAAACGTCGTTTCGCTAAACGGAAGATTTAAATATTTGTGTGTAAGTATACTAAACAGTATTCTCTTTAGGGTCAATGAGCGCATAAATTTGAAAGGACTTGCTCGCTTATTTCATAGCAGAAAAGCCCACTCACTTTCAGTGAGATGGCTTACCAGCATCTCACCTATCGTAAAGATTGATACCCGTTACATTGTCTAGCGTGAACGTTTGACCGTAAATCTGTGATAAACCTCGTAGCACCTTATTAGCCGTACCCCTTAGGACAGATTCACCATCTCTCATTCTCATAATGGAACGTTCACTGACATCTGCTAAACGTGCAAGCTCAGATAGGTTAGCTGGCATGTTCTCAAGCAACTTGCTGAAATCAAATATATTCGTAGACACCAAATAAGACCTCCTGTAACCAATATTGATGTCTACTATACCATGCCTCTGAGTTCTGCACAATCCATCTGACAAGTGTTGACAAGTCATGTAAATGTCTGTATACTATATAGTATACAGACTAACTCCATCATTGTCTTTTGATAGCAAGGAAGAAAGGGGATGATACTGCACCAGCCTACTGTTGAGTCCGTAGGCTAGCGAGTGAGAACACACACGTAGCCGCTGTAACGTCATCTTATGGGTATTCTCTGCCAAGATTCATGGCACAGAGACGCCCGACCTGTCAAGCAGAGAAGAAGGATACCCTCATGACAACGCTTTCTGCCTATTCGTCAACTACCGCCCTCAGTACTGCCTGGATGCCCCTCGATGGCCTCATCCAGCAATGGGGCGAGTTCGGCGCGCAAAAGGCCAGCACCGCCCCGGCACTGCACGCCGTCGGCATGGCCTTTTGCGCCCTGGCACGCGAAACCACCGCATGCACCTACTACACCGCCGCCTGGCACACCTCCCAAGATGGCGATCTCACCGAGTTGGAGCACACGTTCGAGGAGTTGCTGTCCGCCAGGCAGTACTGGACGGATGCCATGCTTTCGCTCGAACTCCTGCTGCTCGATCCGCACGAGGAGCAGGCGTTTGGGGAGAGCCTGCGCCCCCTTGCTTGTCGAGGTGATGGAGCAGCGCGGCCGGGTGGCGCTCCTCATGCACCAGACCCAACAGGAGCAGCTTACTGCCTACCGTCGTTCAAGTCTTGATCAGCAGAAAGGGGGTGAGACCGGACTGGCCCGCGACGGGTAAGGTTGCAGGCCAGCAAGCGAGAAACCAGCAACACCCGGATTCGGTCGTCGGGTTCTCAGATGTATCGCCGCGGGTGAGAACCCCCGCTGTCAAGAAAGGAAGCGCACATGCAAACACTTTGGGGAGATGAAGTACCACAACCTACAACCACAACCACACACACAGGTACGTACCACCTCAACACCTGTTCTGCATACTGCTGCAGATTGTCCGATCTACGGGCATACCTGGCGGACCATAGGTATGTCAGGTGAGAAACGCTGTACTGCTTGCGGAACCAGAGGCTATTGTCCACTCTGCACGCCAAACCCGAAACCTGCCGCGCAACCGTATTCCTGTTCACAGCATACGCCACTGACAGGAAGGACGGTGCGCACATGAACGAGCAGCAGAGCGGCTTAGGGGGTAATGCGTACGATGCACACCACCTTCCCAAGGTGCGTCTCGACACACACCAGACCACCCACCTCACCCCTGGGAGCGTGAAGAGAGCAGGCGTCAGGACACACACACCCGTCTCCCTGAGCCAAGACGATGAGGATGAGCTTGAGGAAGATGAGAGCTATTACACGACCCGTCTTCCTACCAGCGCCCGCCGCTACCACGTTTCACCTGAAACAGTGTACCAGCAGGGAAACCAACGCCTCCACATCAGGTATGTTGATGTACCCCCACGCAGCAGCCGACACGCGCAACTCCCACCTCAACGCGAGAGGCACGCAGACGACTATGAGGTAGCACCACCGAGAGGAAGCGTAAGAGCAAGGCGACTGCACTGGTTCGTCTGGCTAGGGGTGGTCGTGTTTGTCATGCTCTTTGGCTGGATGGCTCTGAGCCAGCTTGGCGCGTGGATACAGGCAAAACAGGATGATCTCACGTACGGCCAGGTGCGGCACTTTAATATGAACTATGTTGTCGGGCACAACGACAGTCCAACGAACCCCTTGCATTTTACCGGTGAGAACAATAACGGAGATATTTTTGTCATTGAGCTTCCGGGCGGGGATAGCTCGAAGGCGAGAATTTTCCAGATCACCACCATCCCAGGCAATGACGGAAACCCACCAGTACGGATCAGTTTTCAAGACGTGAACCGCGACGGGAAGCCTGATATGATCGTGCAAATAGGCGATGCGAACGCAATGGTGACCGTGATCCTGTTGAACAACGGGCAAACCTTAGTTTCGAAGTTGTGACCGTGAAAGAGAGGCGGTTGCCCGCCGCTTCTCTCTTGTTTGAGAAAGGGAAGACCTATGAGCGAAACGCTTGAAGGGCAGATAAACCGCATCCTAGCAGGTATGGACGAGCAGGAAAACCAGGAGCCAGACACAGAGCTACCGCCAGAAGACACAGAGAGTTCCACACGTGCATCAGATGAGATACAAGATGTGTACGTGTTGGTGGTCAGGGATCGGGAGAGAGCAACGGTAGAACCGCCAGGAGACGCGATAGAGACCACCCTTGTACCTGAAAATGCCGATACGAGAGAGCCGTTTGACACAGGCGCAATCGCAACAGGTCTGTTCTTTCTGTGCCTGGTCTTTTCCTGTCTTGCGCTGCAACTCTATCTCGCGTTTCACCCGTTCATCGCAACGGTCACGATCATGGCAAAATCACAACAGATCAGCCTCAACGGAACGCTGTACCTTGGAAGACCGTTCCATCCCATCACGCTTTCCCAGTCACAGACAGTCACGACAACTGGTAAAGGCCACCAGGACGCCACACAAGCGCACGGTACGATCACCTTTTACAACGGCCAGTTTGCCGGTGTCACCATCGCAGCCGGAACGCTGCTCACCGGAGCAAGCGGCATCCAGGTGATGACCGATCAAGACGCTGTTCTTCCCGCAGGAAACCCGCCCACCTATGGACAAGCGAGTGTTGCAGCACACGCCCTGGCATCGGGCACAAGAGGAAATATCCCAGCGTATGACATCACTCAAGCGTGTTGCGCGATTTCCGTTCTCGCAAAAAATACGCAGCCATGGACCGGAGGACAGGATGAGCGGGATTTTCACACCGTCGCAAAAAGCGATATTAGCCGTGCCGCTTCACCATTGAAAAAGACCCTTGCTCAAAGTGTATCAGGCGCATTTCAAGGGCAACTGAAACCCAATGAGCAATTATACATACTTCCTTGTGCCCCCACCGTTATGAGTGATCATCTGCCAGGAGAAGAGGCAACACAGGTACAAGTAAGGGTATCCGAGACATGCAGCGCAGTTTCCTACGACAAAGACACCCTGCAAGCGCAAGCGACAGCGTTCCTCTCCACCCAGGCAGCAACCAAGCTAGGAACTGGTTACAGCCTCGTTGGAGACGTACAAGTGACAGTCACACAGGCAACGCACACCCAACAAAACACGCCAGTAGTTTTATCTTTCAACGCCCTGGGAACATGGGTATACTCCGTGAATAGCGTAGAACAGCAACGTATCAAGAGCCTTATTGCAGGCAAGACAAAACAGGAAGCAGAGCAGCTTTTAGCGTCAATGCCAGGGATCGAGCAAGCGTCCATTCGTTGGGGTGATGACACGAAGCTCCCAAAAAACACCGAGTATATCCGTGTGGTGGGGATGTATGGCTTCTAACCTGACGGTGTGTTTCGTAGGAGCAAGAATGAGAGGGGAAGACTACCGCATCTTCCCCTCTGGCGAAGAAGAAGACAAGAGACAGAGCAGAGAAGACAACGGGAGTACGCACGATGAAGCAGCGCAAACGCTACCCCACAGAACGGAGCACGTCACCGACTCTCACGAGAACGGTGACCCATATCCGGCTGGAAGCGGTCAATGCGGGCAAGCTGACCGCCCTGGATGACCTCGCCCAAGTCTACCTGCCGTTCTGTCAGCAATACGTCACGTTCTTCTGCACGGAGGAATCGCCGGACAAGTTTCATGCGACCTGCTTTGCGGCACCGCTTTCCGAGCGCTGGCACCGGGTCGCCATCCAGCAGGCGGCAGGCATTGCCCAGTCCTGGCACACCAACCGCGCACAGGCGTACCGGGACTACCTGGATGATCTGCTGGACTATCACGAGCAACAAGCAAGTCCTGACCCTGACCCGAATGCGACTGAACCAGCATGGCGCGAGTGGAATATCCCGGTGCTGCGGCAAGTATGTATCCAGGCCAATGTCAACGTCGCCGTCCTTGAACCCGCGCAGGACTCTTCTACCTTTGACTACTGGCTCAAGATCAGCACCCTGGAATTCCGCAAACAGTTGCTGGTCCCCGTCAAGTTGGCAACCTACCACCGCAAGGCCCTTGAGGGCAAGACCATCAATACCAGCGTGACCCTCAATAAGCGCGATGACGGCTGGTGGTTAACGCTCTCGTATGACGAGGTGGTTCAGGTCCTGACCGAGCCCTCGGCTCCGGTGGTCGGCGTAGATGTAGGCATCGCCAACTTCCTGACGACGAGCGACGGCCAGCACTACGGCACGTTTCATGGGAAACTCAGAGAACGACAAAAGCGCGACCGCGAGAAACGGCGGCGCAAGGCAACATTACGCACCTGTCTGGAAAAGAAAGGGGTCAGGAAACTCCCCTCCACGAGCAGCAGGAGTGGGCAACGGCTCGCCCGCCATGTGCGCCAGGAGATCAACCACGCGGTCAACCAGTGCTTTGCCCAGCATCCCGACGTACAGTTCGCCTACGAACAGCTTTCGGTTGCCACCATGAAGTACAAGGCGCGTGCCATGAATGCCTATCTGTACGCCTCCAACCTGGCGCACATCCCCAAGCAAATCGCCTGGGGAGCGGCGAAGCGAGGTAGAGCAGCAAGGAAAGTCAAGAGTGCGTATACCTCGCAGGAATGCGGCGTGTGTCATTATCCAGATAGAGCCAACCGACCCAACCAGCAAACGTTTTGCTGCGTGGTCTGTGGCTACAGCACGCACGCCGATTGCAACGCCGCTTGCAACATCGAGCATCGCTGGGGAGATAGCGAACTACGCGCCTGCAAGGACAGGAAAGCAGTCAAAGCCTTGCTGCTGAAGCGGCATCAGGAATGGAAACAACAACACGGTTGGTTGTAGTCCAACCGCCCGCCCAGTTCGTTCGTCAACGGGCGTAGGTCAAGGCGAGGAGTCTAGGCAATGCGATCGTCGTCTAGATTTTTGGCAACTATACAGCCCATCCTTAGCAGGCGCAAGCCACATTTCCTATCTTGTTCGCTATGAGTTTGCTCGGATCGTTATAAAAGGCCTATTAGACCCGCCGACAAAATTTACAACACTAATAACGCTAATGTCGTTGCCAATCAAAAACTCGGTCAGAAACACCTTTCAGTCGAGAAAAGCTGCCATATCCAAGATAATCTAATCTCTTGTCCTCTTTTGAAGCAGACTCAAGCCGCTCTCCGTTATGCATTTCGGCTCATTTGTCAATGATAAGAGCTATTATCTCGGACAGCTAGTGGGGCTGTGTATACCATGCAACTGGGAGCGTGAAGTTGATTCAGTACTTTTGGATACGTTGAGGTGCCGTGAGACGAGGTGAGGTTGAACGTTATTTAACCATACATTTACTGCATATTGCAGAGATGCTAGTATTAGGATATATTGTGATAAATGGAAATGATTTCTGAACTAAACACTCTAAGGTTATTTGGGTTCTCACGATATTTTGCGTTTAAGTAATAGATCCTTAATTTGATATCAGAAAAATATATCATTCCTCAATCGGGAGAACCGAGATGATGAATAACCAGAGTGTTTGGCGAAAGTTGAAACGACCCTACCTTATCCTAGTGATTGTTGGCCTAATCCTTGCAGGTCTTGCAGCATGTACTAATGAACCATCACGAGCAGGGAGTACTAACACGGTGACTCCAACACAGGCGACTCCATCACCAATACCCTCTACGACCCTCGAAGATGATGCTTCACAATGGGGAATTTTCTACGATGGAGGAAGGGCAGTAGCAAAGTTGGACAATGTCTCTAGTCCGAGTATCGATGGTACTGCTTTGAAGATTTCGCTCGTCAGTGGGCAACCCTACACTGGTATCCATGCCTACCGGAATCAAGCACCAGCTAACACGGCTACGAACTTTGAGCTGAACTTGTCCTTCTACTTCTCTGCAGTCACCCCCATTCAGGCCCTAGAGTTCACTATGAATAAGTGGGTGAACAACCAACGTTGGGAGTGGGCTCTTCAGTGGGAGCACATTAGTGATGGTACTCCCCAGCAGGGAAATCCTCCTACTTGGCGTCTATGGACGGGGAAGAGTTGGCAGGATATTGGAGTGAGGCAGCAACTCAACACTAACACATGGCACCGCCTCCACCTCAAAGGCGATATCTCCAAAGGGCAGATTCATTATATCAGTTTTAGTTGTGACGACACCTCGGCTAATCTTGCTCAGATATTTGCGCCAGTAGCCAATCCAGGAGACAAACTGGCCGTGGCAGTACAGTTAGATGGTGATAATCAAGAACATCCGTATCAAGTGTACATCGACCAGGTTGATTTTCAGTGGAGTTGAGAGATTAGGAGGATTCAGATGACGCAGCAGGCACCGAAGAACCCCAAGCCGCGAAAGACCAGCAAACAGGTAAAGCGAATTTTAGGGATCATTGCAGTGTTACTTACAATAGTGCTTACTTTCATACTTATTTTGCATACTATAAACCCTGGTGGTACTCAGGTTACAACCACTCCAATGCCATCACCCACTCCAACACTACCGCCTTGCACACCACAGGACATCGCTACGAAGCTCGAACCAGGGCATCTTGTGGATCTCGAGGACGATGCTTCTCAATGGCAAATTTTTCCAGCAGGTAGCCAGACGCCAGAGACGTTAGCATGTGTCTCTAGTCCAGGTTCTGATGGCACTGCTTTGCAAATTTCCCTCGCCGATAGTGATATCCGTGCCTACATAAACCTGCCCTCTGCCAGCGGAGCTAGTAACTTCGAACTGCAACTTTCTTTTTCCTTCCTTTCAGCAGAACATATTCAAGCCCTTACGTTTTCCATGGGCAAATGGGTAGGCAACCAAAAGTGGGAGTGGGCACTTCAATGGGAAAATATGAGTGACCTGGGTCCTCAAGCTGGAACCCCTCCTACTTGGCGCATCTGGGATGGAAATAACTGGAAGAATTTGAACATAATGCAGCACCTCAGGCCTAATAAGTGGTACAAATTTGACCTCAAAGGGAAGCTCACCAGTGATAGTAAATTACACTACATCAGCTTCAGTTGTGGCGGTCAGCCATTTAAACTGGATCAGGTGTTTGACTCCACATCTGAGCAAGCAGATAAATTGGCGGTTGCAGTGGAGCTGGATGCTGACAGTGGGAAAGCTCCTTACCAAGTGTATATTGACAAAGTTGACTTCAAGTGGAGTTGATTTCCAGCTTAAGCCTATTTGAGGCAGGGCCTTTACACTGTACCTTCGCCAGATGAGCCTGAGAAAGTACTTCACCTCTTGGCATCTATTCTGCTCAATGTTATCTGGTAAGACCACGAAGGATTCGCCTCCGTAGCGAGCCGAAGCAAGGGAAAGTGGCCTCTGAAATGGACTGGGTGTTTGTTCATTACTCAGGTATCCTTATCCTTGGCGTTGTAAATTTCGTCGGCGGGCCTAATAGGCCTAAAAGTAGACCAATACACTTGCATGATAGTGGAAAGTGGGTTAGTATAGATTATCCAAATGCATGGTTAATAACAGCAGTAGGCAATTACTGGAATTTTATGAAGGAAACAAAGAAGATGGAACCAGATAAAGAGACCTCATATTTCAAACAGGTATCATTTTTTGCCGACCTTCCCGAAGAAGAGATTCAAGCACTCTCACCTATTACCAAACGACGAACTTTTCGAGCAGGTGAGGTCATTTTCCATCGTGACGATCCTGGACAGGTACTCTATATGATTAAAGAGGGGAAAGTCAAAATCTGCATCATAAGCCCTGATGGTCAAGAAGTTTCACTGGCAGTGTTTGGCAAAGGAGAGTATTTCGGTGAATTCGCTCTTCTCGACGGTTTGCCTCGCTCTACTGATGCTGTTGCCTTAGAAAAGGTTGAATGCTATACATTACAACGTAGTGACTTTCACAACACAATCCAGAAAAATCCCAAGATTGCCATTTTGATACTTGAAGCTCTGAGTAAGCGTCTACGTAATACCAATCAAATGGTTGAAGATCTGATCTTTCTTGATGTGTATGGGCGAGTGGCGAAAAAACTGCTGGAGTTAGCTGAAGCACATGGCAACAAGGTCGATGATGGTGTCCGTATCGATGTACGCTTGACACAACAAGAACTTGCTGCAATGGTCGGGGCTTCCCGTGAGAGCGTTAATAAGGTGCTGGGTTATTTTACAGACAAGAACTTTATCAGTACTGATAAACATCGCATCACAATTCATAACACAAATGATTTGAAGCGACGCATTTACTAACACACCTGCCGAACCGAAGAACGGGGTTGGTTTGTTACTCCCCATGATTGCAGTTCGTCTGAATGGGAGAGTCAGTCCTTTTTCTTTTGGTGTTGAAGGGATCCCATAACTTTTGGAAAAAACGACGATAACGCAAAAGAAACTCACTGAAGAGCAGAAAGGCATACCTTCCTCTACAAACAACGGAGCAAAAAACAAAGCTGCTAATCTGGGAATTAGGGATCGCATGCGCGTGGTAGTGCAGTCAATGCGACCCAGGCAATGGACAAAAAACCTGGCTCTTTTTGTCGGTCTCGTCTTTGCGCAACAACTGTTTAGCCTCACATCTTTCGAGCGCGCATCTATAGCATTTGCTGTCTTCTGCCTGGCATCCAGCAGTATCTATTTATTTAATGATCTACTCGACCTCGAACGAGATCGTCAGCATCCCATTAAAAGTAAACGCCCGCTTGCTTCTGGTGACCTACCGATTTCATGGGCCATTGTTACTATAGGCATCCTGATCCTGAGTTGCGCTGGATTAATATTATTCCTTTTTAGCATACCGACTCAACAAATCGACGTCTTTGCTTCATTAGGAGGCGCAAATGTTCTCTTCGCACTTACCGTTGCCACTTATTTACTCTTGATGGTGCTGTATAGTGTTCGCCTCAAACATGTTGTGTTGCTTGATGTATTTATCATTGCGAGCGGTTTCATATTACGTATATTAGCAGGTGCCGTCGTTTTACCAGTGATGATCTCACCCTGGCTATACCTGGTTACGATTCTGTTGTCATTGTTCCTGGCATTAAGCAAACGACGGCATGAATTGATATTTCTGCAAGATGAAGCGAGTAACCATCGTCAGATTCTGAAAGAATACAGTTTACCGCTGCTGGATCAAATGATTACGATTGTGACCGCTACTACGATCATGGCATATAGTCTCTATACCTTTCAAGGCCCAACCGGGAATCATCGTTTGATGATCACTATCCCACTGGTGTTATACGGCATTTTCCGCTACCTTTACCTGATGTATATGCGAAAAGAAGGCGGGAGTCCAGAAGAAGTACTTTTGCGTGACCGACACATGCTTGGAACCGTTGTGTTGTGTACAGTCATAATTATTATTGTGCTCTATGTACTACCAAAGTGATGCAGGTAAGACGACATTACAAACGACATCGGTGATATCAAGTACTGGAGATAAGCCCATATGAAAACGTTAATTATCATTCCGACGTACAACGAAATAGATAATCTTCCTCATCTGCTAAAAGAGATATTTTCGTATGCCCCCGAAACTGATATTTTGATTGTCGATGACAATTCACCCGATGGCACAGGAGATCTTGCTGACGAAATTCATCAACAGAATGCGCAAGTAAACATACTGCACCGTCCAACTAAGCTGGGACTCGGCACAGCTTATATTGAGGGTTTTAAATACACGATTGAACACGGCTACGATGCAGCTTTTGAGATGGATGCTGATTTCTCACACGATCCTCGTTATCTGCCCGATTTTCTCGAAGCAATTAAGCACGCAGACTTAGTGATTGGCTCACGCTACATTCCAGGAGGTGATACCCCCAACTGGACGATACTCCGCCGTCTGATCAGTGGTGGTGGAAATATCTTTGCGCGTTTTATGTTGGGGATACCTGTGCATGATTGCACAGCAGGCTATCGTTGTTATCGGCGCGAGGTTTTAGAAAGTATTGACCTGGACACCATCCAATCGCAGGGTTACGCTTTTCAGATTGAACTGGCTTATCGAGTGATGCAGCATGGCTTCAAGATCGTCGAAACACCAATTGTCTTTATGGATCGACGCGTTGGGAAATCGAAGATGTCGCGTAAGATTGTGATCGAAGGATTTACCTACGTTTTTAAAGCCCGCTTCAGCAAGCATTCAAGGCAATCTCATTCAACTATTTTGGATAGCACGCCAGAGCAGCCTCAGGAAGATATAAGACTCGATGAACTGCCCTCAGTTGCAAAGAAGTAAACATCTACTCACTGTCATCGGTCCATTAAGGAGTAGATGTCAGTCTAGTACCTCTTTTGTCGCGGTGCTTTTTTCTTTTTACGACTATGCGATGAAAGGGGCTGATATTCATCAAGCTCATACTTTTGTGCAGGATCCAGGCCATATTGCCGACGTGCCTGCTGGCGATGGTGTGAAAGACGAGTAAGATCAGTAGGTGCTGTGTTCAAGTGTTGTGTAAGCTGACCGGTAGAACTCACACTCCCACCATGTCGAGTAACCGATTGCCTCACCTCTCTATCATCGCTGTACAGTTCTACTTCGCGTCCCACTGCTCGTGCCGAAGCTGCTAAACGAGCAATAACACTGTCGGCAGTTTCATCTGCGCGGGAAAAAATGATACGCACACAGCGATCCTGTACGCTTTGCTCGCTTGCGCCATCCCCATCAAAGACAACGGTGACCTGGTGCGGTGTATGACGATATCGACTGGCAAGCTGGTCTATCAAAAGTTGACGTGCTGCAGCAAGACGCTTTGCACTCAATGCTTGAAACGAAGCATCCCTTTTTATCACGTTATAGCCATCGACCAGGATATCGCGCCCCATTGTACTTTCACCCGTTTGTGTTCTTCATTCGTTTTGTATCGAGAAAAAATGGAAACTCTTTCGTATAAGAACAAGATAGTGCTTGCAGGTACAGATGTCAACCTGCAATACAAGCAAATGGAAAATTGGTGTTACTGAATACTTGACAGCAAAGCGCTTGTCTGGTATCATCCTAATCGCACCTAGCTAGGTGCACCAATCAATGAGGAGCCGTGGTGTAGTGGCCTAACATGTCTGCCTGTCACGCAGAAGATCGCGGGTTCGAATCCCGTCGGTTCCGCTGTTGCCACCGTCTCGTGACAAGCGTGCCGGTGGCTTCTTCATACTCGATTACTCCCTCCAAGAGCCGCAGCACGGGCAAGAATACCGGGCGCGGGGTAATGGCGGCTATCTCCTTCATCTCCACATCGTAATGGAGACCACCTGGCTCGAGGATGAGCATCACCATGTCGCGCCGTTCTTCAACCGTTGCCACGCTCCACAAGGCGGTCATGCCTGGAAGCCTCTCCCCTGCCGCGATCACATCATCCAGGCTGATCCCATCCAGCTCTGGTACCTCCAGGGCATGCAACGCCAGATCGACCGCCGCCATTTCCCCCTCAAACTCTTCATCATCAATATAGCCCTCACGGTGCTGCTTGAGGATGCGCCCACGCTTGAGCTTGAGCCGCTCCTTTTCCCGTTCGATGGACTCGGTATCCAGGCCCGTCTGCTTGGCGGCCTCGAGCATTTTTTCGCGGATCATTTCCCGCCAATATGGTGGTAAGCGCAAGCCCTGGAGCAGGTCCCCGAATTGCACTGTCACCAGATCGGTACGCACTTGCAGATAGCCGCCCGCCGGGCAGTCATACTGGCGCGCTTTTGCCATGTCTTTGTAATAGGCGTAGTCCACATTGGCGCTCGATCCACGACACCGCAAGTTTAGCCCGCAGTGCACGCACACAATATAGCCGGCAAATTCATAGATACGGTGGGCGTGTTCGCTGCGCTGTGGGGCTTTGTAGTTCATGCGGGAGCCGATGCGTATCCGCTTCCATTCCTCGTGGGTGAAGGCTGCGGGATGTTGTCCTCGAAAGCGCTGGTCTTTATAGACGACCGTTCCCCGATCATCACCTGGAGCAAAGGCCGCGTAGAACTCACAGCGCGTGATGGCATTGATCGTGTCAATGGTAAAGGGTCTCTCCCCAAAGCGCTTGCTGCCAGTGCGGTAGCCTGCCGCGTTGACGGCATCCGCGATTTCTTCTGCGGTCTTCCCTTCCATACGAAGCTCCCCGATCATCCGCAGGCCTGGAAACTCGTCGGGGTCAAACTCCGGTGGCATTTTCGGCCCAGCCCAGCGATAGCCGAAAGGAACATCGCCATTGTACAAGCCCTGGGCTGCGCGTTCGCCTTTCCCTTTGCTGGTGTGTTTGGCCAGCATATCGGAGAAGTAGGCGGCAAAGGCGGCCAGGATGGTCAGCTGGAGCCTGCCTTCCGGGGTAGAATAGTCGATGTGCTCAGATAATGAGATAAACGCGGTATGGTGCTGCGAGAGGATACGGAAACTCTGCAGCGTGACCATCACATTGCGGGACCACCGATCTAACGTATGGACGACGATGATCTGCACGCGGCCAGCTTGTACGTCATCGAGCAGCCTCTTAAACGCTGGCCGCTTGGCAATCTGCTCGCCACGGGCTGAGCGCTCATCATCTTCATAAAAGATGGGCTCTGGCAAGTCCCGTACCCTACAGCCATCCTTAATCGCCCGTTTTTGGGCGTCAATGCTGTAGTTGTCCTTCTGCATCTCGCTGGAACGGCGTACGTAGCCAGCGACCACCACACTTGGAAGTATGGAAGAAGTTTGCTGTTGCAACATGGATCACTCCTATCTCTGCATCTGCTTGTGTGAGAACGCAAGATCAAAGATGGTGTCGCACAAGCAGAACCTCTCTGTAACTATGCCCCAGCAGTTGCAATGGTGACTGCTGGGGCCTTGAACTTCTCTCGACAAGGAGGGTGTTCTCCTTGGATATCATGGGATTCTGTCGAGACGGCTCACCACCAAGACGGCTACACAACTTTGTCGAACATATTCGCCCAGGCGGGCGAGTGCGGGGCGATAGCTGGTTGCATTTCCTACTTGCACCTCAGTGTGGTGTAGATGGTGGGACACGAGGTACCCATACTCAAAGAAGTAGTCGGTGCAGCGGTCGACCTGTGCCAGGAGTGCGTGTATCTCGCCCAGAGACCTCTGCTGGGAGATCCTGGTATAGAGCACTACTCGTTTAGGCGCTGTGTTTTGATGCTGTCGTTCGATCATGTGTGCCTCCACTATGTTGTTCTTCTGATTGGGCCGGCAGAAAGAGGAACCTCTCCAGGCGGGTATCGTGTTGTCGCAGACAGCGCATCACAATCCGGGCCATCAAGGTGCAAAACGCTACGACTTCTGGTGAGAGACTTTCCTCTTGCTGAATTGCTTCTCGTTTTTCGTGTATCATCGCTCATCACTCCCTGCTTTCGTAAGTTGCAGCTGAACGCAGCTGCTTTCCTTTTACGCAGGCAGTGTAAGCGATCACTGTGGTTCTATACCGGGTAGCATATGGGAATCAGACGGACTACACCTGGGAGAAAGACGGGAAAACAATCAACTCATCTCCTTCAGCGCTTTTCCTGGTCGTCTTGACTCCCACATGCTCCCATATCTCGTGATGTTCTGCTGCTCCTCCTTCGTAAGTCCATGCTGAAAAGAAACGAATCCATGATGAGAAACCTCATGACCTCATACAATTCCTCTCGTCATACGGTCGAACGGTACTGACTCCAGGAGCCCATGACCAATGGATACTCATAGGCAGCTTTCACCCAGACAGAATGTGTATCTGGATACTGGAGCTATCCTTCGGCAGACTCCTATTCTCTCCTAGCCCTTCGATGGTTGCTCGCTGTATTCCTGGCAAGCCCAACAGGATGCGTACTTGTAATGGCTACTTGCGACATCCGTTCTAGAAAGAGCCTCTCTTGCGCTTTCATCGCCAGCCTCTTTCTCTTGGTCAGGTGGGTCTCAGCCATCGATCGAGGGGGGAATCGTTCTCCACCACAAGAGAAAACACGGAGGTATGGGCAGCAGACCATCAGGAAAGGCATGCACAGGCTGCAGGAGAGGTCTACCAAAGACTTCTTCAGCCATGATACTCCAGCTGGATGGACTTCGTCCTCCAGCTGTCCTCTCGCACACGTGGTCCTGTTTCAGGCAGTCCAGCGGTAGTCATGGTGCAGCCCACCCACGACGGGAAGAGCGATCATCTTGTTTCCTGCATCCTGAGAGGAAGGAACCAATCTGCGCTGTTCAGGGATCTGTTGCCCAATCCCTTGATGCGGTCGTGCCTGGTTGAAGTAGATCACATAGGCATTGAGCACGCGTTGGAGCTGCCTCTCATGCAGAATCAGCAGGTGATCGAGGCATTCTTGCCGCACGCTCCTCAAGAAGCGCTCACACATGGCATTGGCTCGCGGGGCATGAACCGGCGTTTTGAGGATCTTGATCGTGCTCGTTTTCGCCACACGAGCAAAGCAAGGCCCAAACTTGCTATCATTATCACGAATCAGATACTTCGGCCCTTGCCCATACGGGGTGGCTTCCCGAAGCTGTTGTGCTACCCAAGCATCCGTCGGCGAGCGTGTCACGCCGACATGGATCACCCGTCTCGACTTCAGTTCTACGATGAAGAACGCAAAGAGCGGTCGAAAGAAGAGATCGGTCACTTGTAAGAAGTCGCAGGCCCAGATCTGTGCGGCGTGGTTGCGCAGAAAGGTCGCCCACGTCTGGCCTCGTGGCTGGTGGGTGCGAACGTTCCTCATGTACTTCTGGATGGTGCGCTTGCACACCCGAAGGCCCAGTTTCAGCAGTTCCCCACGAATCCTTTCAGCACCCCACAGTCGATTATCCTTCGCCATCTGCCTGATCAAGGCAATCGTTTCGACGGCGACCTTGGGATGGTGAGTTTGAGTCTTTGATTTGCGCTTCCAGTACAGACGAAAGAGCTCCCGATGCCAGCGCAGCAGGGTCTCTGGCTGGACGATGAAGAGTGTTTGCTTCCAGGCCTGAACCAACCTTGCCAAGAGGACGAGGAGCACGCGATCCCTTTTCGTGCATGCTGGCCGTTTCACCTGCCGCCTCAGGATGATGAGCTGCTGTCGTAAAAGCGCATTTTCTGCCACAAGTTCCGCTTTACTTCTACCAAGATCTGCTAGTGTTCCAAGCGGCAAGGAAGAAGTGAGCGGTTTGGTCCACTGAAGAAAGCGAGCACGGAGACCCTTCACAGAAGGACCCACGAGCCGCTTGAGATGAGAAAGAATCACCATGAGTTGCTCCTTGAAGAAGATGCGTAGCAGTTCGTGTTGCCGTGCAAACACCTGTTCTCGCCATCACAGTGTACCAGGGCTGCACGTCTTTTCACAACCAGGAAAGGCTTGCTCTCTCGCTTTTAGGTGACTTTTCCAGAACGGATGTCCCAAGTAGCCAGTACACGAACAGCCGAAGAGATGGGCATTGGGATAGGCCTGCTTGATCTCATCGAGGAGTTGCTGCTCTTTGAGGACTGCTGTGCTTCCAAAGAGCAAGACCAGTTGAGCCGCTGCACCTAACCCGCCCGGGGCAGTCGGCTCCCATCCGCTTCCTTGTCTCCATCGCGTTTGTTCGGTTTTCATGACATATCCCCTCTCTATAGAGGTGAAATACACCGGATTATTGGTTGCAGGTCTTGAACTACATCTTACTCGTTGTCCTTGATCCTGTTGCGTAGTTCGTCCGCTTTGCCAAGCAACTGCTGAAAAAAATCGCTTTCGGTGATT
>Ga0070706_100000691_pt1 | contig 38197 bp, 34 predicted proteins | sample KBSK5501metaG_FD_65476 | JGI IMG/M metagenome (GOLD analysis project Ga0070706, IMG submission 65476) | Corn, switchgrass and miscanthus rhizosphere microbial communities from Kellogg Biological Station, Michigan, USA - KBS K5-50-1 metaG | ecosystem: Host-associated > Plants > Roots >... | reverse complement strand
AGGCAGTAGGCAGTAAGCAGTAGGCAGTAAGCAGTAGGCAGTAGGCAGCAGGCAGATCTTGATCCCCGATTCACCTAATAAGTCCAAACATTCGCCAGACGGCGAAGTAGTCTATCGCCGCATGGCGGCGAGTGAAGAAGTGGCCAATATCAGAGCTGCCGAGCCACGATTTGATCCGACCCTGACGCCGCTACTGATCGGCTTTGCGCTGCTGCTGCTGCTGATTGTGCTGATCGGCAACCTGAGCGTGCGACGTCTGGAAGACACGAGCCGCAGCGCTTTCGATCTGGAACACCAATACGCGGCGCGCGCCACACTGATTCTGCAACTGCGCTTCGCCCTCACGCGCCTGGACAACGAAGCTCGCGACCGAATGGAAGCCGACGCGCGCCACGAATTGAAACCGATCTTTGATTTGAGATTAGATACGGCGCGCGGCGAGGTGGAAAAGCTTCTGCCGCTGCTCGATCACGCGCCGCTCTCCGAGCTGCCAAAGTGGCACGCATTTCGCAACAACCTGGCTTCATACGTCGAAATCACCAAAGACCTGGGCCGCTATTCGCAGGAAGGTTTCGCCAAGTTCCGCGACGTGGATGCCGAGCTGAACGATATCGTTCACGATTCATCGCTTGAACAGGAGCAAATCTTTGAACGTAACGAAGCGATGCAAAGGAGCGCGGCCCGTTCGATCCGCAGTTGGAACCTAATCGCAATTCTGATTGGTCTGGTTGTAGCGGTCGGCACCATCTGGCAGGTGCAGCGGCGTTTTCGTCAGACTCGACAGAGCGCGGACCTTGCCCGCCGTGAACGTGAATTCAATAGCCAACTGCTCGAAGGAATGGTGAGCGCAATTGCCGCGATCGATCGTCAAGATCGCATTCGCAGCGCCAACTCGGCGTTCTTTCGTATCTTTCCCAACGCCAGCATCGGCGCATCCATTCATAATCAGGTGGCTTCAGGAGAACGCGGCAAATTGCTGGAAGCTGCAACTGCTTCACACGTGGAGACATCGACCTATCGCGGGCGCTGGAATTTGAATGGCGAGAGCGAAACGCACACTTTCGACGTTTATTCCTCACCGCTGGAGCTCGACAGCGAGCACGGTCAAATTCTAACGCTAGTCGATGTGACTGAGGCAGCGAAGGCCGAGGCTGCGTTGCGCCAATCGGCATCCCTGGCGGCGGTCGGCGAAGCCGCGGCGCAACTGGCGCACGAGATAAAAAACCCGCTGGGCAGCATTCGGTTGGGAATTGAGATGCTGCGTGATCACGCGGTTAGTGAGGACGCCGTGAAAACCATCAGCCTGGTCGAACGCGGCATTCATCATCTGAACAAACTAGTCGTCGATGTCACTCAGTTTTCGCGGCACCGGCGTTTGGAACGATCTGAAGTAGAACTGCACGACGTGATCGACTCGAGCATTGAGTTAGTTGTCGATCGAGTTCGCGAGAAAGAAACATCCATTAAAAGGAACTATGCCGCCGATGATATTCGCGGTAACTGGGATGGCGAACAACTACGCGAGGTTTTCGTAAACCTGCTCGGAAATGCGATTGATGCGAGCGAACCGAAGTCACCCGTGAAAATCTCGACTGAATTGATTGCTGTCAGCTCGGGCACTAAATCAGTGCAAAGCGTCAGCGGCGCGAAAGCAGATCGCGTGCGCATCTTGTTGACTGACTATGGTTCAGGGATGGACGCAAAAACCCAGGCGCGGCTGTACGAACCGTTCTTCACCACCAAGAAGCGCGGCACAGGCTTAGGTCTATCCATAGTTAGACAGATCGTTGACCTCCACCGCGGAACAATCAATGTTGAAACCGAGCCAAAAAAGGGGACTACCTTTCGGATCGAGCTACCGCTCACGGAGCGCGATAGTGGAGAGCAGTCGGCACAGAACCGCCCGCGATAGCGAGCGGGTAAACGGTTACCAGTTGACCACAGAATGCAGAAGGCGAAACCTTCCAAGCGCCCGGTCTGTCCAGGCACTCACTTCAGGATCAGTTCGCGCGCGGTCTTCGTGCCCAAGACTTCCCGAATTTTTGAACGGTCTTCGTAGCCACGCATTTGCGTCTGGTCATCGCCTGTCAACTGTCGCGCCAGTTCATCCGCCTTCTCCTCATTGGCTTCCATCGAAGCCAGGTTCTTGTATTGGCGCAGAATGATCAGGTTCCAGGAGCTGTCGTCGTCCAGCGTCCTCAGGATTTTATAAGACTTCATGTAGCCCGCCTTCACCATCGCGTCTGACTCTTTCTTGAAATTACCGTCGAGGTACTGCAGATAGGCTGGATCCATGCCGGGCTTGATCCTGATTGTGGTCACGGTCCAGATCGTTCCGGGAGAATAGTATTTGTAAATCTGCGCGGACGCCGTGACGGTGACGAGCAACAGCGTAACGACCAAAACCATGGCTAGTTTCGACGAAATTCTTTTCATTGATCTGTCTCCTTCCGAAGTTTGTGATTCAAGCGGCTAGAAATGTCGGGCCGCGGCTCCCTTGTTCGGCGCACTCTATATCGGATGGAGAGCACGGTCAATAGCGCAGTTGCTCTGACTTGCAGCGAACTTAAGCACGTTTCACGCTTTCACGCGGCTCGGTCGTGATAGTTTTGAACCGAGACATCCGAACCAATCCCGGCGCCGTGCCCCTCGGTTTCGCCACAAACTTGCGCGGCGTGTAGTGCACGTCGACCTTTGGATCTTTGTTCGCTTGCGAAAAGTGAGCTGCGAGCTGCGCAGCCTCGATTATAGTGCGATGCGGAATTTCCTTTCGCGTGGGATTGCGGACGACGACATGAGAGCCGTGATAGTCTGCGGCATGCAACCAGAGATCATTCGGCCGCGCCACCTTGAAAGTAAGATAGTCATTGTCGCGCGCGGCGCGACCCACCAGAATCTCAAGCCCGTCTGATGAGACATAACGGCGCGTGCCAGGAATCTTTTCCTCACGCTTGCTTTTTAAGGACCCGCCCGCTACCGCAGGCGGTCCTGACAAACCGGCGATAACTTTTTCAAGTACACCTTCGTCGTGCTCCCCGATAATTCGATCGAGCTGCTTTTGTTCCGAATCGAGGGCCTCAAGTGCAGCCTTCACAGCTTCAATTCGCGACCTAATTTGCTCCACGGCGCGCTTTGAACGCGAATAGAGGGCAAAGCGGCGCGAGGCTTCTTCCGGAAGACTGAGCTGCTCGTCAATTTCGACTTCGATTGACGAAGCATTATCGTCGAAGTAGTCGATAAGGGTGGTGCGTTTTCCTTCACGCTTCGCCGTGCTGAGGTTCGCCAGGAGGAGATCGCCAATGCGCTTGTGATGGTCCGCGTCTGCATGACTAGCCAAATCGTTTTCAAGTTGTTTGAGTAACTTCTGTTCATGAGAAATCCTTTTCTTCATGTGGGCGCGCGCGGCCGAAGCATTGGAGTCAAAAGTCTTGCCAGAAAGAACCGAGCCGTAATAAGCGTCAGCAGCGTCGGAAGCCGAACTGAATTGACCACTTTGGATTGTCTTAAACAATTCACTTTTATTCTTCGAAACGTGGTGGTCTTTGGCTCCAGATGGTGGTCGATAAGTCTCGCCGAGTTGTTGGCCGCGAATGCGCGTGGGTCGAAGGCGTTGGGTAATAACATCGTGAGCATCCAACAGAAACAAGTTTGCCGATCGTCCGGTCAACTGAGCGATCAGCGTCCGATCCCTGGGCTGCTGCAAGTCGTCTTGTCCGACAAAGTGAAAGCGAACAATGCGGTCGCCTTCATCCTTCGCAATTGCACGCAACGTACTGGTCGAAAATGCTTTTCTGAGAGTCAGCGCGAATTGGCCGAGCGGAACGCTTTGCTTCTCGAGATCGCGACCACCGCGCTTTAGCAAATGAATGCGCGACATTGCCGGTTCCACGCTAACGAAAAGATATCGGTGGTCGCGCAGACGAAAATCAATAGCGAGCGAAAGCGGTCCAAGCTGGAACAGTTTTCCGACTGCTCGTCCAACCAACGTTGGTCCTAGCTCTTCGACAATCCTTTTGAGGCTGTGGTCGTCCATTGATGTCGCGACCAGAAATTCTCACAAAGGGTATAGAAAGTAAAAGACGAAAGCCGAAGCTCTCGCCTTTTACAAAAATCGCAGGAAGGGGCCAACTCAGTCGCGGACTACAATGGTTTTTGAGAATCGATCGTGAACTGTGCGGCCTTCCCGATCGATCAAAGCGTAAAGGAATCCGAGTCCGAATACTGCCAGTGAGAAAGTGTAACCAAGCGCGCGCTTAATCGCTTGGCCTCCGGTCGGGATCATTCCCGTTCGCTTGTCGATTGTTCGCAGCGAAAGCATTCGCATGCCCAAGGTTCGTCCCGTTAGAGCTATTGAAAGAGTCAGATACGAAAACACGAGGACAAAGGAAATGCCGCTAATTAGGCTAATGACACGTGGTTGCAACCAATCACCGCCCGCAAAGCGAATTGCGGCCGCACACGAACCCACCAGCGACGCCAGCAAAACAAGATCTAAGAACCCGGCAATAATTCGCCGGATCCAACCTGCTCGATTGCCATGTTCGTCGGAGTCGATTGCCGGCAAGGATAGACAGTTGTCAAGATACGACAATGCGGCATCTTCGACATCATCGACATACAGGAGTGCGGGTTTTTTTTGGTTTTCGTCTGGGTCCTTCGAAGGAGAGACGACGACGAGCTTACCTTTCCTCGAAGCTTTTGGATCAGCCTCGTTTGCAATCGTCGATTCGGTTTCCAAAGATTCATTCGCGGGCGCGAGGCCCGCAGCAGCCGCAGTTGCCGGCTCGGCCTGCCGCGCTCTTTCTAATCGTTCCAAAGCTTTCGAAACGATCGGTTTCATTGCCGGCTGGTCGCGATCTCGAACGAGTTCAAGTTGAGCCGACGGCAAGGCGCACGAAACTGATTCAGCCGTTAGCTGCTTAGCTGCGGCTTCCGCCGCTTCGCGCGCACGCCGCTCCTGGACTTCCCGAACACGTTGACTCAACTGCTTTCGCCATTCAGGCACCGTGCGCGTCACGCCGGGAAACTCGATCAACGTAGAAGTTTGCTGCGGTTCATCAATTGACTTCGCTTCGTTTTCGCTAAGGATGCTGCCCGCTTCTTGATCAGACACAGTCTGCTCAAGGGACGAATCTAAGGGAGCATTTGACATGGTGGATTCCGATCCGGTTATGGGGCAGGTACTAAATTTGTCGTCATGCGCTACACCACATGCGCAAAGCTGCATAGCAAGGGCCTCCGTTAGTTCAACACCAAATCGGGAATGGAACAGAGAACCAATCAGCCCAAGCCCGGTACGCAGTCGGGGCGGATGGTATCAGACATTACTTTAACTCGTCAACGAGAAAATATAGCAGGGCTTAAGGTTGTCCGTAGCGCCGACTTGGGTATCGGAGTATTTAACAGAGGCCCCGACGGCTTAAGGCCAGGACGTTAGAGGGGCTGTCGTCCGGCGAATCCGGCTTCGACGTCATGCCACCATTCGACCTGGTCGCCTTCATCTGCTTTCCAGCAAAGCAGAACCACACGACCGTCGCGCATCGACGGAAAATCGATTAAGCCGTTCGCATAGTCTTTCAATTGCACGCCGAGTGATTCTAACTGACCGGCGGCCAGCGACAACTCTACCAGCAATCGCGCATAGCGCGAGCCGTGCGTTGTCCCACCACCGCCACTCTCGGCGCCTTCGGCCGCTCGTTTCGCAACCGTCTGATAAGACAGAAGACGACGATGTGAACGCTGGATAGACTTCACAATCGGCCGCACGCTGGGGAGTAGAGAGTTTGCTTCTTCGACGGTGAAAAGCTTCATCAGGATCTTCGTGACTGTATCTTCTGCGCCGAAACTTCCAGCGCGTCGGTCAGCTAATCGCTAACGAAGCCTTATTGTAATTGGTCTGATGAGAAGAGCGCTACTTGTTCGCCGCAGTCTGGTCGAAATCGCCCTTTGGCATGTAGTAGCCGCGGCGGGAACTGACTTCCAGCTTGCGTGGGTTTGCGATATGCGCGACTGTCCTGGTTGTCTTTATCGCTGCACGCGCGAGCAGCGGTATGCTCTGGTATTTGACGTGATAGAACTGCTCGATGATCTTCACGACGGCAATGAAATCATCACCGCGTGCGCAGGTCTTCGAAAGCGCCGCACTGACAGACATCGTGCCGATCAATCCAAAGATCCCCCAGTTTCGTCTTCATGTCGGTTACTCGTTCTTCTTAGGTTTATTCCGCTTGATGCCAAGCTCCGGCACGCCGAACTGGCCTGCCATCCTGCTTAACTTGTCCAGGTCGACCGGGCCGACGATGTTCACGATGGTGAATTCTTTGGGCTCGATGCTGAGCACCGCTAAACCGCCGATCTGACCACCCTCAGTCATCAAATAGACCTCGACGTTTTCTGCTTCCTTCTTGCTTCTAACAGAAACGATCTTGCTCCAGGCGCTGCCGCGAAGCTGCGACAAGATCGACTCAACTTCGGCTTGCGAGTATTCACCTTCCTTTTCGAAGGTGAAGCTTTTGACATAGATCCCCTTGACGCCCTTCAGGATCTCCCGGACTTCGGCATCATCAGGGTCTTTGCCTGAGAAGAATTTGGCGGTCGTTTGCATCAAGCGCTCGTCCAGCTTGACGTCGACTGTTTCCTTCGCCTTGTTGGCGAGATGGTCGAGTTGGTCTATCTGGAGCTTTGCGCTCTGCGCTTTGGCGGTCACAGCCATCCCAGCAAAGAGCAGCAGCAAGACTGACGCAAGTTTCAATGAAGTTTGGAAGAGTGTTTTCATAGTTCGTTCATCCCATCTTGTGCTGATTGCGAATTGTGTTGGGCTGAGGCGCGCCCAGCGTCTTTCGTTGCGCGACATTGAGCTTGGCGCTGACCAGGCGCAGCGCCAGCAGCACTTGTTCCTTCTCGACCAGTTCCTGTGCCGTCAACTCCGGTTGGCGAACCGTCGTAGCTCTGCCGCGAGACTTATAGGTGCCCAGAAGATTACCAGCCGGTTCGCGTCGATGGCGCTTCTGACTTTGTATTGATTGCTTGTCCATGCCGGCAACTTCGATAGCTTGATGGTTCGGAAGGGCCTGCGTTGGTGGCGGGACATTCAGCTTTTGATCGGCAGGCAAATCGCGCTTTGCTTCTAATGACCGAGCGGACTGTTGGTGGTTGAAATGGAACCAAAGGCCCAGAGCGACGGCTAACAAGGCCACGGCTGCCGCAATCGCCAGCGCGGGAAACAATCTTCGCCGACGTCCGACCTGAACACTGGAGGGAATCTCGAGCGAGTACGGCTGGTATCGCAGCGCACCGAGAATTTCTTCAAGCTCTTGAATCTCAGGATCTGGCTCACCAGAACGATCCCAAAGATAGTTATCATTCATAATCTCGTCTCCTCGCCGGGACCACGGACGTCCTGTCCGCAAAGGCGGTAACGCCCGTCTCTAGACCGGGAGTCCTCCCTGACGGTCGGGATTCTGGCTCGATATTTAGTTTCTCGCGCAGCAGTTTCGTTCCGCGATGCAACTTGACTCTGACCGATGCGGGCGTCAGTCCGGTGCGAGCTGCGATTTCCGGCCCAGTCATTCCTTCGACGAATCTCAGCGCCAGGGTTTCCCGATAGGCCTCCGGCAACCGGCAAATCAAATCCAATATTTCTTTTGCCGTCCTGTTTGGCGGTTTTACCACCGCCATTTGCTCGGTGACCTCAACGGTGTCTCTCGAGCTGCGATAAAAATCCATTGCCCGATTACGCGCAATCATCGCGATCCACGGACCGAATGCGGCGGCCTCTCGCAGAGTGTGTAACTTTCGCAGTGCATGCAGAAAAATGTCCTGCACCAGATCGTCAACCTCGCCACGCGGCACGCGCGCCAGAAGAATTCCGTGTACCAGGGGCGCATACATTTCATAAAGCCGCGCAAATCGATCTCGTTCGCCCTCGAGCACCGCTCTGACCAGCATCGCCTCGACCGACTGCTCGCGGCTCGGGCGCGCGCTCGATGGTTGACTTATGAGAAGCATGTCGGTGGTTGCTTCGGCTTGTAACATCGGTGCGCCTGTGTGCACTGCTGAACCGTCACTCGCGACAAGAGGGAAAGCAAAGGACGGCTTTCTGGTCTGAGTTTGACCCTTACGCTTGTCTGACATCCCTTAAGACGGGAAATGCGGAGAGAGTGTTAACAAAATGGGTTGCGAGGCCGCGCCTGAGTCGTAAAATGATTGGCTTACTGCAAATCTCAGATCAGCGACGCCGTTCGTTGGGTCTTACGTCAGCCCGAGAAATTAGTTTCGTGCGCCAAATGACCGCGGTGGAAATCAGCAGGGCGAGCGTGCAAGCTGCGCCACCTTCGATGCCGTAAGCGCCGCCGGTAAGCCAATCCGGACCGGAATTGAATGCGTGCAGCAAAGGTGCGGGCGCTACTCTGTTAATACCGCTAACGGGCAGGCCGAGCAGCGAAGCCTGAGTCCAATTCCAGGACCAGTGAAGACCGAACGGCAACCAAAGACTGCGCGTGCGCAAATACGCGGTGGCCAGCCACACGCCGGCCAGTGCGGTGTTTACAAACGTGAAGCCGGGAACTACGTTCGGATTGTTTAGGTGAACCGCAGCGAAAGGTAGCGAAGTAAGCAAGACACCGAGCCACGCGAGATTTGCGCGCGTGAGTGTCTGCAAAGGATAACCACGGAAAAGCATCTCTTCAGTTGCTGCCGCAAACAGGAAGATCAGAAGAGAAGTCGCTAGCGTTTGGCCGATGTAACGAGCGCCGGCGGGATCAAGACTGAAATGGATGCCACGCGTAACAGTCGCCAGCCCAGCCGCCAGCAAAAGCGTTAGCGCGCCCAAAGCCGATCCGATGCCCAGGTTCTTCAGCCAGCCGTCGCGAGGCGAGCAGCCCAATGCGCGAAAGGGCAACTCTTCGAACAGCGCCCCGCAAGCCCACCCAACCAGCATCGCGGAAATTAGAATTGCCGCATGAATGGTTGCCGAATTCCAGATGCTGTTAGTTAAGTCGACAAATGGCCGGTTGGTTACCGGCACCAAACCAGCAAGCAAGATCAATTGCGCCAGTTGAGCGCAGATGAGGAAAGCTACCGCAAATATGGCCAGTCGCCAGCCGCTGCGCAGGTGGCCGGCATCGTCCAGGAAAAATGTGCGCGATTCCATTCTGGCGAAGTGTTAAGAGGAGTCTGCTGTCCGGAGCGTCGCTACGTGAGCATCCCTGACGGAAGGGTCATTGAGGTTTGCCGATGAGAGCGAGCATCGCTTGTTCGGTTGCCGCCTTTGTGTCATCCGAGAAGGTGAGGTCCCACTTCCACACCTCACTGTCTTTTATCATGTGGGCTATACCTTTGAAAACAAGTACTCTTCCATTGATCGCCAATCTAGCCGAGGTCGGAACGTCTGCCTTGTCTCCGCTTACCACCGGGTCCCCGACAGTAATATTAGAGAGGTTGTCGAGGACGTCATTGACGGTTTTCTGTCCATCTTCATCGCTGCTGATTCCTCTGCGTACGCCTTCTGCAAACGCATCCGCGTCATCGGGCATCTGCTTTCGCACATTGGTCGAGAACAAGTAAGGAAGTACATCGATTTCCAGTCTTGCTTCTGGATTGCCAGGTACAGTTTGAGAGTTTGTGCTTTCGGATCAGATGTCGCGTCCTGGCTTGAATTGCGGGCCTGGGCAATTGTGGACATTGCAACCAGGATTAGTAGAGATATCGAGATTGCTCTTTTCATAGTCGCTCCTGAGTTTGGGGGGCGCGCGCTAACTCCTATGCGCCGCCAATCATAACCCGCGTGCGATGCTCGTCACAACGGGCGTGTGATAAACTTTTGCCCATCTTCGCATGCACCAGACACCGACAACGCCTTCTAAAAAAGACTTAAACGCACGCACTTTGCGGCGCCGTACCGCAACCTGGTTTTTGGGCAGCATCGTCTTAGTTCTGCTGGCGATCATCGTGGCGCAGCAGCTATTCAATTTGTGGGCCCTGGTCCCGCCTGAGACGGGTTCAGATACGCTTTTACTTTATGCGTTGTCTTCGCTGAACTTCGCGGCCTTCGTCGTCTTCAGTTTTATTTTAGTCCGCAGCTTGTTGCGGCTGCGGCGCGAACGGCGCGAGCGCCAACTCGGCTCAAGAATCCAGACGCGACTGCTCGTATATTTCATCGGCCTCAGCCTGCTGCCGATCACGGCGATGGCGGCGTTCTCGTACCTCTTCGTCAACCGCTCTGTAGAAAAATGGTTTGGCCGCTTGCCTGAAAGCGTGGTGGAAAAAGTGCGCGAGCAACAGCGCGAGAGTCTCGCCGAGCAAAATCGAAACTTGCAAGAGACGGCGACCCTGCTCGCGACTCTGATCAAAGAGAAGCCGCAATCCGAATGGCAGGCGACGTTGGACGGATTAGCGGCGACCGGGCGACTGACGGCGATCGAGATCCTTTCCGATCGAGGCGAAGTAATGGCGCACAGCGAGACAGCCATTCCCGAGGCTGAAAAATCTGAGCTGCGCGAGTTGTTGCAGCGCGCTCGCCAATCCGGAGCAGAAGATTTTGAACCGCTCTCCGATGGCAAAGGCTTTGACTTGATATCCGTCCAATTGGATGGTCCGTGGCGCCTAATGTTGGTGCCACATCGTCTCAGCGACACGGACGTCGGCGATACAATCGCCGGCTCGCAGGGCGAATATCAACACCTGGTCCAAAGGCAGCGCAAGGTACGCCTCCTTGGATTGTCCACGCTCGGACTCATGACCCTGCTTTTGTTGTTTGCTTCGACCTGGGTGGCGATCCATCTGGCGCGCGGCTTCGCCGCGCCGATTAAGTCGCTGGCTGAGGCGTCGAAAGAAGTGGCGCGGGGAAACCTTTCCCATCGCGTCGATACCCGAACCGACGATGAGCTGGCGTTGTTGGCGGAGTCATTCAACCAAATGACGGCGCAGCTCGACGAAAATCGACGGCATATCGAATCCGGCGCGGCGGCTTTGAAGGAAAAGAATCTGGCCCTGGAAGAACGCCGCACCTACATTGAGACGGTCCTCGAGTCACTTTCGACCGGCGTAGTTTCACTCGATCAGAACGACTGCGTCACGACGATTAATGCCGCTGCTGCTGCAATGCTAAGACTGACGGAGCCACCGCCAGGTTGGGCTAAGTTGTCGAGTCTTTTAGCTGGTGACGACCGCATCGTTCTGGAGCGCCTGCTACGCCGCGCGCGCCGCGCGGGACGTGCCACAGAGCAGAATCAGTTGACGCGCGGCTCGGTCGCAAACGCGATACCAGTGGCTTTGACGGCGACCGCATTACGCCGAAGTTCAGACGCTGGCCGCGGCGTGGTACTGGTGATCGAAGATCTTTCGGAATTGTTGGCCGCTCAACGCGCCGCCGCGTGGAGCGAAGTGGCGCGCCGGATAGCCCACGAGATCAAGAATCCGTTGACGCCAATCCAACTGTCAGCAGAACGAATTGCGCGGAACTTTCGCGTGCGTCTGAACGGACGGGCAGAACCGCTCGCGGTCGCGAACGGGTACAACAGCCCGACTGGCGCCGACGACGTTTCCTCGGCAGACAACGGCGCGGATGGCAAAGCAGCTCTAGCCCTGACTGAAGAGAACTGCGAAGAGCTCACGCGCGTGGTCGAGGAATGCACGACTTCGATCACTCGCGAAGTCGACGGTCTAAAAGCGCTGGTGGATGAATTCTCGCGGTTTGCGCGCATGCCTCACCCGCAAATGCAAAAAAGCGATCTGAACGACGTCGTTCGCCAAACTGCTTTGTTGTATAAGGACCGTTTGGACGGCATCGAGCTGCGGCTGGCCCTCAATGAACCATTGCCGCCCGCAATGTTGGACATAGAGCAGATAAAGCGGGTGTTTGTGAATCTAACGGACAACGCGGTTGAGGCGCTCGCCGCATTGTCCGGGGAGCGACGCATTACGATTGCAACCAGTCATGATGTGGCGCGCGACGTTTTATTGGCTATTGTTGAAGACACGGGCGAGGGGATTCCAGGCAACGATTTCAAGCGTCTGTTTCAACCATACTTCTCAACGCGAGGGCGAGGCACAGGTCTGGGCCTGGCCATAGTTCAACGTGTCGTTACGGAGCACGGCGGACGCATCCGTGCCGAAGCAAACACTCCGCATGGGGCGAGGTTTGTGATTGAGCTGCCAGTCAGTGGTCAGTGATCGGTGGTCGGTGATCGGAGGTCGGTGGTCAGTGGTAGGTGATCAGCTACAAGCGCTTAAGTGCCTGAGTAACTCCCATGGTTCGAAGTTATCGAGATCTTGAGGTTTGGCAAAAGGCAATGGATTTAGTAGAAGCATGCTACAAGGCAACAGAGAGCTTTCCGAGGTCAGAGATGTACGCCTTAACAACGCAGCTTCAGCGTGCCGCCGTATCGGTCCCAGCAAATATCGCCGAGGGGCAAGGAAGAAACCATACTCGGGAGTTCATTAACCACTTGTCCATAGCTTATGGATCACTTATGGAAGTTGAAACCCACCTTCAGATCGCGCTCCGGCTCAAATATATCGAGGTTTCATCCGTGCAAGAACTGTTGTCACGCAGCGCCGAGGTTGGCAGGATGCTGAATGGTTTGATGCAGGCCCTTGCTCGAAAACTGACCACTGACCGCTGACCACTGACCACCGATCACCGACCACTGACCACTGTATCTGCATGTCCGAATCCATCTTAATCGTTGACGACGAGCGCGGAATTCGTGAAACGCTGACCGCTGTATTGCGGGATGAAGGTTTTGCGGCGGATGCGGTCGCTACCGGCGAAGATTGTTTGCAGGCAGTTGGCCGGCGCGCCTATGGCTGTGTTTTGCTCGATGTATGGCTGCCGGGAATCAACGGCCTGGAGACTTTGAGGCAGATGCGCGATTCAAACTGCGACGCGGCAGTAGTGATTATTTCCGGTCACGGCAATATCGAGACAGCGGTGCGTGCGACAAAGCTCGGCGCATTCGATTTCATCGAAAAGCCTCTGTCGATCGAAAAGACGGTGCTGACGGTCCGCAACGCCTTGCGGCAGAGACGGCTTGAGCTTGCCAACCAGGAACTGGCGGCTGAGTTGCGAGACGAATACGCGATGGTTGGCGAGTCGGTGGCGATGCGTGCGCTGCGGAAGCAAATCGCTGTAGTGGCCCCGACGGACGGACGAGTGCTTATCTCGGGAGAGTCGGGTGCGGGCAAAGAGTTGGTGGCGCGCGCAATCCATGCTCAGTCACGCCGTGCAGGTGCGCCTTTCGTCGAAGTGAACTCCGCGGCAATTCCGGAAGAACTGATCGAGTCGGAACTCTTCGGTCACGTGAAAGGCGCTTTCACCGGTGCCTCGGCCGCGAAGAAAGGCAAGTTCGAATTGGCCGACGGCGCCACGCTCTTTCTCGACGAAGTTTCCGACATGAGCTCCGGGGTGCAGGCGAAGGTGCTGCGCGTACTCGAAGAGCAGCGGTTCGAGCCCGTGGGCAGCAACACGCCGGTAAGCGTTGACGTGCGCGTGATCGCAGCGACGAATAAGCGCCTCGACGAAGAGATCGAGAAGGGAACTTTCCGCGCCGATCTTTACTTTCGGCTCAACGTAATTCCGTTTGAAGTGCCCCCGCTGCGCGAGCGGCTGGAAGACGTGCCCTTGCTGGCAGAGCATTTCAATCAACGGTTCGCCAAAGCTTACGGCAAGAAACCGAAACGATTCGATCCCAAAACGATCGAGGCAATGCAGAACTATTCCTGGCCCGGCAACGTGCGCGAATTGAGAAATACGGTCGAGCGTGTCGTGATCATGAATCCTAATAATCGCGTCGGCGTCAAAGACCTTCCTGCATTTGGCAACGCGGAACTGCCGGCGTCATCCTATCGCTTTCCTTCCTTTAAAGAAGCCAGCGATGCTTACCATCGCGAGTTCATTCAGCGCAAATTAGACGAAGCCGACGGCAACGTGTCGCGTGCGGCGGAATCGATGGGCATCGATCGCAGCCACTTGTACCGGCGTATGCGCGCGCTGGGAATAAACGTGCGCGGTGAACGAGCCGGCGCGTAAGATGCGAAGCCTGAGGATGTAGAGACTACCGAACCCTTGAACATTGAAATTTCGCCCTTCTCCCGTTGGGAGAAGGGCTGGGGAAGAGGGTGTAGGTGGACTTGATACTCAAGCCCTCTCCCTACCCTCTCCCAAAGGGAGAGGGAGAAGGAAGTGCCGCGATGATCGGTAGAAGTCAATACCGCGGGGGCTATCAGTTCGCTGGTTTGGTAGAGCTTGCGCGCGAACTGCGAAAAGAAACAAACACCTGCCGAGATGTTGCTGTGGCAACTTCTTAAAAATCGTCACTTATTCGGATTCAAATTCAGACGGCAGCATCAGTTTGGCGATTACATCGCGGACTTCTATTGTCATGAGGCGAGGTTAGTCGTTGAGTGCGACGGACCCGTGCATGAACCAAACGAACAGTGGCATCACGATCAGAACCGCGACGCATACATGATCGCGCAGGGCTTGCGTGTGTTGCGGTTCACGAACGAGCAGATCCTAGATAATACCGAGAACGTTCTAGAAGAGATTTCGAAGTATCTCCCCTCTCGCGCCGAGAGAAGCGCCGGGGAAGAGGGAGCATAGCCGGGACAGTGCCTGGAACCCTTCACTCCGGCTGTTCTGAAGTATTTACCCCTCTCCAGTGGGAAAGGGGTAAGGTAGAGGGCGCGCGGCGTGGGCGCGAAGCGTTGACATAAGCCCTTGAATACCGTATCAGTTTGATTAACCTCGCGAGGTTGGGATTGCGGCTTGGCAACTCAAACTTCTCGTGCAGGAATCAGAGTCAATTAATGGATTACACAACCAGAGAATTACTGAAGCGTTACACGAAACTGGCGCTCGGCCAGCCGTTCGCGCCGGTTTTGCTCAACATCCTGGTGACGTCAGTGTGTGACATGCGTTGCACGCACTGTTTCTTTACCGATGAGCTTGACGATCGGCCGCGCAAGAAACTGCAGATGAAGACGCACGAGATCGACCGCATCGCGGAAACTCTTGGCGGCAATCTCGGCGTGCTGATCCTCGCCGGCGGCGAGCCATTCACGCGCAAAGACCTGCCCGAGATTGTCGGTTCGTTTTATCGCCACAACAATCTGGAATCAGTTTACCTGATGTCGAACGGACAGATTCAGAAACGAATCTTTCCCGATGTAAAACGGATCCTTGAAGAATGCCCGAAGCTTAACGTCACGGTAGCGCTCGGAATTGATGGATTAAGTGAGCAGCACGACAAGATTCGGCAGAAGCCCGGCTCGTGGACAATCGCGATCGAGACCGCGCGCGAGCTGCAGGCAACGAAGAAGCAGTATCCGCGCCTGGACACTCAAACGTGCACCTGCTTCATGCATTCGAACCAGGACACGATTTTCGAGTGGTACGATTTTCTGAAGCACGATTTGAAGCCTGATAAGGTTAATTTCAATTACATTCGCCCACCTTCTGCCGATCCGATCGAGCTGGACATCGATCACGCTCGCTACGCAAAACTGGCTCGGATGATCGACGACGATTCACGACACGCGGCAATCAAGAACAACTACGGCGGTAACGCCGGCTTCTTCAAAGCCGCCATCGACATTTACATGCACGGCTTGATCGCCAAGACTCAGGAAACGCAACAAGCGCAGCTAACTTGCTACGCGGGTACAGCGGGCGCGGTGATTTACGACGAAGGAACCGTGTCGTCTTGCGAGAACCTCGCGCCCATCGGAAATCTGCGCGATCACGAATGGAACTTTCAGGGCCTTTGGCTGTCGCCCGCCATGAAGGCGCGACGCAAGCAGGCCGCGGACGGATGTTTCTGCACGCACGAATCGAATTGCTATTACCCGTCGCTGCCGTTCAATCCGAAGCACTTGATCCAAATCAAGAAGCTGGAGCGCGAGATGAAGAAAGCGCGCCGAGCACTCGAAAAACAAGCCGAACCGCAAGCCGACGGAATCACGGTCCGAGCTTAAGCAGTCGCGACGATTGATGGACCCCAACGCTCCGAAAATTCTAATCATTTCCTCCGATACTGGTGGTGGCCATCGTTCGGCAGCGGCCGCTATCGTTGCCGGCATTCAGAGCTTTGTCGAAGGCGAGTCCTACACGATTCAAACCGTTCGGGCCATCGAAGAAGCACACCAAATCACGGCCAGGCTTGTTGTTCTTTACAACTGGCTGCTGCGAAACAGACAGCACTGGATGAAGTATCTCTACTGGGCGATCAATCGCTTTCGCCCTGACACTCGCGAGTTCTTCTACAAGCGAACGGTTGGCTACGTCGCGGATCTGTTCGAGCGTTGGTGTCCACAGATTGTCGTTAGCGTTCATCCGCTCACGCAGCACATGTTCGCGCGTGTGCTCAAAGAGTTGGGCCTGGCGGAGCGCATCCCTTTGGTTACGGTCGTCACCGACCCCTATTACGGGTTCTGGAAAGGCTGGGCCTGCGATGACGTCAAGCTTTATCTCGTCGCCAGTGATGAAGCGCGCCAGCAGTTGATTGACTATGGCATAGCGCCCCAACGCATCAAGGTTTCAGGCATGCCGGTCCATCCTAAATTTGCTTTTCCCGACGAACACGCGGCGCAAGCGGCACGGAGGGCGCTCGGACTCGACGCGGAAAAATTTACCGTCTTCCTTAACGCGGGCTGGGAAGGCGGCGGCAATATTCCGGAGATCTTTCGCGAGCTGGTGCACGGCGAGCTCGACGTGCAGGCGATCTTTCTCGCCGGCAGGAACGAAGCGTTGAGAAGTGAAGCCGAGTTGGTCGCGGCGGAGGCGAAGTTTCCCATCAAAGTGATCGGCTACTCCGAGGAAGTCGAGCAATTGATGCGCGCCGCCAATGTCATGATATCTAAGCTCGGCGGCCTCACAACTTTTGAAGCGCTGAGCTGTCGCGTGCCGATCATTGCAGATGCGACGACCGAACCGATGCCACAGGAAGCAGGCACAGTAAATCTGATCGTGAAACGTGGTGCGGGCGTCTTGCTGCAGCACGCGTCCGACATCGTTCCCGTCGTGCATCGCATGATTGAAGATTCGAAGCATTACGCTTCACTGCGTGCGGCCACCATTACTCTGGCCATTCCGAATGCGACAAAGCGCATCGTCGAAGAGATAACGTCACTGATTCCTGTCGCGGCAAGCCACCAGGAAGAACCTTTGGCTGTTCAAGACCAACTTGCTGAGACTGCGCCCGCGTGACATTTCTACTAACTTTGCCCTTCTTGACTGTCGCAGTCGCTTCGCGATTTAATCCCGTCATTCAAAGCTCTTAATCCCGTAATGAAGTTAGCGCCATTGTCTCCTGTGGGAGATTGTAAACAGTGAGTTTGCTACTTGAAGGAAAGCGCGCGTTCGTAACCGGCGGCACCCGTGGGATTGGCGCGGCGCTGTGTGATGTCTTCGCGCGGGAAGGCGCTGATGTGGCCTTCAGTTACAACTCGCGCGACGATCTGGCAAAGGAAGTCACGCAAAAGATCGAAGCGCACGGGCGCCGCGGGCGATCTTTCAAAGTGTCTATCGTTGATCGCTTCGGCATGAAGCATCTGACCAGAGAGTTGGTTCATGACTGGGGCGGGCTCGACATCCTGGTGAATAATGCCGCCATTAATCGCGGCGACAACTTTGCGACGACGACCGACCGCGCCTGGGATGAAGTTATTCATACTAATGTCGACAGCCTGTTCGCGGTTACCAAACCGATTTACAAGCAGATGATTCGGCAGCGGAAGGGCAGTATCCTGAACATCACTTCCATCGGAGCCATTCGGGCGCTTCCGACTTCGGTTCATTACGCTACTTCAAAGGCTGCGGTGATCGGCTTCACGAAATGTCTTTCACGCGAAGCAGGAACCTTCGGAATTCGCGTGAACGCAATTGCCGCAGGAATTTTCGATACCGATCTGGCACAAGCCTTGCCGGAACGCTTGCTACAGATGCATGACTTCTGGGCCTCGAGCGGCCGGTTAGGCCGTCCACAGGAGCTGGCGGAGTACGCCGCCTTTATGGTGAGCGATCGCAACTCTTTCATGAATGGGGAAGTCGTGATCGTCGACGGCGGCGTAGTTACCTAAGGGCCTATCGATCCTGAAGTATGAAGGAACTTTGGCCAGTCGGTGAGCAGCGTGACGATTAGGAAAGCAGACAGTACGGTATAAGCTGACCAGGCGATCCAGAATAGAATGATTGTCCGAACTTCTTCCCGTGAGAAGGGCGGTTGGTCATTCCGGCGGTTTTGATTTCTCGATCTCATCCAGTCTCTTTTCCAAAGCACGAATTCGCTTCGGAATGTCTCCCAGCTTCTTAAAAACCGCGATCGCGCGCCAGAATGCGCCCACTTCGAACGCGGGAGTTCCGACGAGCACCGCGCCCTCCGCAACATCGTCGGGCACGCCGCTCTGCGGATAGAGAATCGCGTCATCGCCCACGGTGATGTGGCCGCCAACGCCGACCTGGCCGGTGAGAATCACGCGATTGCCCACCCGCGAGCTTCCAGCGACTCCTACTTGTGCGCATAGCAAAGCGTCTTCCCCTACAACACATGAATGGCCTATCTGAACCAGATTGTCGAGCTTGGCGCCGCGCCGGATGCGGGTTTCGCCCGTTGACGCTCGATCGATAGTCGTACCCGCGCCAATCTCAACATCATCCTCGATAATCACGCGTCCGGTCTGCGGAATTTTCAGCCAGCGGCGCTCTTCATCTTTCGCGAAACCAAAGCCATCGCTGCCAATGACTGCGTTATTGTGAACGACAACGCGTTGGCCGAGGACTGAGTTCTCGCGAATCGCCACGCCCGAATGAATTACTGAATCCGCACCAACGCTCACGTTATCGTAGATCGTTACGTTGGGATGAATGCGAACTCGCTCTCCGATCTCGACGTTTTTACCGATCACCACGTGCGCGCCGATGAAAACGCCGTCCGCGACGCGGGCGGTTGAATCAATCACCGCGGAAGGATGAACAGAAGGCTGGAATGAAACGTCGGGATGAAAAAGAATCAGCGCGCGGGTGAAAGCCAGATAAGGGTCCTTTGCACGCAAAACGGCAATATCGTTTCTACCTATTTCCGCATCTTCGCTGACATAAATCGCCGAAGCGTGAGTCGTCTTCACGCGCGGCGTGTAGCGCGGATTGGCGAGAAAAGTAACCTGGCCCGCTCCAGCTTGATCGAGGCCCGCGGCGCCTTCAATTTCCAGGTCGCCGTGGTGCGCCTCGCAGCGTGCGCCCGTCTGCGCGGCAAGTTCGGAAAGCTTCATCGTCGTGAGTTTATCCGATTCTTCTTGAAAAGGCGCGAAGAACTACTACAAAAGGACCACCGCGAATAATTTCCCCTCTCCCGTTGGGAGAGGGGCTAGGGGAGAGGGCGTAGAGCATGTAACTAAGTAAGCCCGCTCTCCACCCTCTCCCAACGGGAGAGGGAGTTAAGAGCGCATAAATGAATAAGTCATAACAGTACCAGCCAGATCGTCACTACATCATACTCACCGGATCGATTTCCAGTGTAACAAAACGCAAGTCCTGTCCGGCTGTTTCCAGCGCAGCCAGGGCCGAGTCGATTACCCCGCGCAGATGCTTTCTGCTGCGTGACTTCACCAACAATTGAATGCGATGTTCGCCGCGCAGACGCGCCAGCGGCGCCGGCGCGGGCCCAAGTATCCGGCACGCATTTTCGCGATTCGCCTCGACCAGAGCCTTTCGCAACTCGAGCGCCATGTTGCGCGCCCGCGCAGGATCTTTGTGATGAGAGAGCAAAAGAGCCAGCGCCACGAACGGCGGATAACCATGATTGCGCCGATGGCGAATCTCTTCGGCATAAAAGCCGCGAAAGTCTTGGGCGCGCGCATGACGCAGCGCGTAATGATGCGGATGATAAGACTGAATCAGCACCCGTCCGGCTTTATCGCCGCGGCCGGCGCGGCCGGCGACCTGAGTTATTAATTGGAAGGCTCGCTCTCCGGCGCGAAAATCCGGCAAAGCCAGGCCCGCGTCCACTGACAGTACACCCACCAGCGTGACGTTCGGAAAATCGTGACCCTTAGCAAGCATCTGGGTCCCAACCAGCGTGTCCAACTCTCCTTTGCTGAAATCAAGCAGCGTTTTTTCAAACTCGTGACGACGCGACTTGGTATCCCGATCGATACGCCCGATCCGCAGTTGGGGAAAACGTTTGCGCAGAACTTCTTCAATCTGCTCAGTGCCTTCGCCGACGTAGTAAATGTATTTGCTCCCGCAGACGGGACATTGCGAAGGCGCGCGCTGCCGATGGTTACAATAATGACAGACCAGCGTGCGGTCGGCGCGATGATACGTAAGCGTAACGTCGCAGTTCGGACACATGATTGATTCGCCGCATGAACGACAGAGAATAAAACTTGAATAGCCGCGACGATTCAGCAGGATAATTGATTGATCGCCGCGCTGGTTTGTTTCCTCAACCGCGTTCAGCAGTTCTTCCGAAAAAATCACCGGTCGCTTATGTCTCGCGAAAACCTCGCGCATGTCGATTATTTCGGCCTCAGCCAGCGGACGATTTGCGATGCGCTCGGGCAGATGCAGATAGCCGTATTTGCCGGTTTGGGCGTTATGAAAAGATTCCAGTGATGGCGTCGCCGACCCGAGCACGACGACTGCTGCCTCGTTCCGTGCCCGCACGATTGCGGTGTCGCGAGCGTTATAGAATGGCGACTCCGCTTGGCGATAAGAGGTGTCGTGCTCTTCGTCAACGATAATCAGGCCAAGGTTTTTGACTGGCGCAAATATAGCGGACCGAGTGCCCAGGACGACATGCGCTTCGCCACGCCGCAGGCGCGACCACTCGTCAAAGCGTTCTCCTTTCGATAGTGACGAATGAAAGATTGCTATCTCATCGCCGAAGTGAGCACGGAGACGCCGCGAAAGGATCGGTGTCAAAGCGATTTCCGGAACCAACATCATCGCGCCGCGATCTCTCTCGAGCGCAGCGCGCATCGCGCGAATATAAACTTCAGTCTTGCCGCTGCCGGTAACGCCATGAAGCAGCATGGCAGCGAAGCCACGCCCGCCATCTGGGTTTGTGATTGCCCTGAGCGCGGCAGATTGGGCCGAGCTCAACTTGAAGTTTTCTTTAGCAGGCAGCTCGGCTCGCGCCAAAGGATCGCGCCGCACTTCCTGTTCGAATTGTTCGATGATGCCCCTTTTCAAAAGCGTGCGAATGGCGGACTCGCTGACAGGCGACGCCTTCATGAGATCAGTAACTGCCATCTCGCCTTGATTCATGCGGAGAGTTTCAACGACGCGTTGCTGGGCCTTTGTCACGCGTGGTTTCGAACCTTCGGAGTGTGCCGATAAATCCGCGGCGCGGTCTGCGAGGCGCACCGCTTTACGTCGCTTGACGCGCGTCGGGGTCGAAGAGGTTCGATAAGATCGTTCGATGAAACCTTCTTGCTCCAGCTCTCTTAACCACTTCGGCGGTCTGGCAGTACCCATTCGCAGACAAAACGCTTTCAATTCGATCTCGCCTTCATGGGCCAATAAACGCAGAGCGCGCATTGGAACTTTTGCATTGTTACTTTCTTCTATACTGGAAAGCTTTTCTCGTCCCGCCGGGGTAATTGAAACGGTTTGCTCGACAGTTGCGTTAATACCTGCCGGCAGCGCCGCACGTAGTACTTCGCCCCACGGCGCGACATAGTAATCCGAAACCCATCGCGTCAATTCCAAAACCTCGGGAGTAAGCGATGGATCAACGTCCAGCAATTCCTGAACGTCTTTGATTTCCGACTCAATCAAACTGGTACCAGATCTCAAACGCGGCAGCAGCGCTACGATGTAACCCGTCAAGGGCTTTGTGCCGAGCTGAACCATGACCCGGGAACCCACGCGCGCGGCGCGCTGCATCGATGGTGGCAGGCGATAAGTAAAAAGTTTCGTCAGATGGACAGGAATAGCGACCTGCGCATACTGAGCAACAGATTCGTTCGAAACTTGCGATGCGGAGATCATTGAAGGGTGTGATGGGTCGCTACGCAAAGGTTAGCGCGAACCGGGTAACGCAGGGAAGGGTAGGCTAAGATTCTGAAGCTCTTGGCGGAAGACTGTCGAGATAATCCCGAACCTTTTTTAGATCTTCCCACGTCTCGCGCTTCTTCGAAGGATCTCGCAATAGATAAGCCGGATGAAATGTTGGCATGACTTTGATACCGCGAAAGTCCTGAAACTGTCCGCGCACACGCGTGATGCCTTCGCGGATTTCGAGCAGATTGCGCAGCGCAGTATTGCCCAGCACTACGATCACGTCGGGCCGCACAGCCGAGATTTCGCGAAACAGAAAAGGTCGACAGATTGCGGCTTCTTCGAGCGTCGGCTGACGATTGCCGGGTGGCCGGCACCGATTGACATTCCCGATCAGCACCTCTTCGCGCTTCATTCCAATCGCTTCAATGATCTTCGTCAGCAACTGACCGGCGCGGCCGACAAACGGTTTTCCCTGGGCGTCTTCGTCAGCGCCTGGCGCCTCGCCTACAAACATCAACCGCGCTTTTGGACTGCCATGAGTGTTGACGACTTGGGTGCGGCCTTCGCACAGTCCGCAACGCGTGCAGTCGCCGATGTCTCGCCAGATGTCCTCCAACTTTTCGCTTGATTGAGTTAGCGAGTGTTGAGGAACGGCAAGATCGCCGAACAGCGAATCCTGTAAAGCCGGTTCAATTGCGGCAACCTTCGCCTTGCCGAACTGCTTAGGCAGTGCCGACCGGTGAGTTGGCTCACTTGACGGCGGCTTTGATTTAAGCTCCGACGATTCGATAGCGCCGCGAGACACGACTTGAGAACCCACCTCTGACCGAGCTTGCACTGCTGCCACGGTCTCAACGCCAAGCTCTCCGAGATAGCGAGCATATTCGCGGGATGCCTCGAGGAGTTCCAGCACCTCGTTCGTTGTTGAAGAAACGGTCATGGCTATTGATTTAGCTGGACGGAACAGAAGCAGCTCTGGTTGACGAACCAGCGCGCCGAAGCTCAACAATCCGGTCAAGGATTCGATGCGCAACTTCACTCTTGGGCATTAAAGGCAATTCAATTGGCGCCGGATCGTCGCGAAGCAAAATGAAAACTGCGTTGTTTTCGGAATCGAACCCCATACCTTCGCGCGAGACGTCATTGGCGATGATTGCATCCAGACCCTTGCTGCGCAACTTCTCGCGCGCGTTAGCAATCAAGTCGTTGGTTTCCGCCGCGAAGCCCACAATAAGCTGTCCCTTGCGCCGAGAGCGAGCAACCTCGCCCAGGATGTCCGCAGTGCGTTCGAGTTTCAATTGCAGTTCCGCGTCCGACTTTTTGATTTTCGTCTTCGATTGTTGCTTTACTCGGTAATCAGACACAGCAGCGGCAGCAATGAAGATCGTTGCATCGCCTATTTCCTCGGCGACGGCGTCACGCATTTCTGCAGCGGAACTAACGTGGATGACATGCACGCCATCAGGCGGGGTAACACCTGCGACGCCGGCTATCACGGTAACCTGCGCACCTCGATTCCGCGCGGCTTCAGCAAGTGCAAATCCCATGCGCCCCGAAGAACGATTGGATATGAAACGAACCGGATCGATCGGCTCGCGTGTTGCGCCCGCAGTGACGAGAATGTTTTCACCACTCAAATCCTTCGCAGTGAAATCACCTGCTTCGTCGTTGATAAGCTTCTTCGTTTCATCTTTCCTGAGAATTTCGAGAGCGGCCGCGACGATTATGTCTGGCTCGCTGAGTCTTCCCGGTCCGATCGTGCGGCAGGCCATCTCGCCTTCATCCGGCTCGACGATCTGAACGCCGTCGCTGCGTAGCGTCTCTATATTTCGTCGGGTCGCCGGATGTTCCCACATGGTGGTATTCATGGCGGGCGCGATGAGGACTGGGGATGTGCAAGCAAGATAGGTCGAAGTTACGAAGTCGTCCGCAACGCCATTGGCAAATTTTGCGAGCAGGTTCGCTGTTGCCGGCGCGACAATGAAAAGGTCTACAGTCTGAGAGAAAGTTATGTGGGCAATCGGGTCGGGATTATCAGGCGCGTAATCGTCGACGACGACGTATGAACCGGAAAGGGCGCGGAACGTCAGCGGTTGAATGAACTCGCATGCATGCCGAGTCATGGCAATGCGCACTTCGCAGCCAGCGCGCTGCAAGCCGCGCAGTATTTCAATGGCCTTGTAGGCGGCAATGCCGCCCGAAACCGCAAGGGCGACGCGCTTACCAGAGAAGTTTTCCTGGGCCGTAATGTCGGTCATGCTTGAAATTGAAATGTAACACCGCTGAATTACTCGCGCAATACAGCCAGATTGGCGCGCGATTATAATTTCAGCCACTTGTATAACTAAAGAACTGGCAATCGGCATGTTGGTGAGTTAAAGTGGGCATCAACTCGACGGTGACTGAAGCTCAAACCAGGCCGAGGAATCTTTCCATGATTCGCATGACTACTGTGGCGCGACTATTGTTCGCGTTTTCCGTTGTGCTTGTGGTGAGCGGTGTGTCGTTTGGTCAACGTTCGTTCAAGGCCACCACAGGCAAAGACAACTCAGACTTTGGGCCAGTCATGCGCGCGTATCTTGGATACTTGCGCAACGAGCAAGAAGTAGTCGACGACAGAATCAGTCGTCGGGAAATCTCCTCCGCGTACTACCGTCGCAACTCGAATCGAATAAGGGCGCTTCGACAGATGGCTATACGGTTGGTTAGCGAAAGCGGAAACGATTATGTGCCGGAACTTGAAGCCGTGACACTCGACGAGTTTGGCACCCTGTTCGAGCAGCCGCCGAGGCCCACGAGTTTCCGCAGCAACGAGATACTAACGAACAAGTTCAGATACCTGGGAGTTGTTCACACTGGGGAGGTCTTTTACGTTTTTGCGCGGCTGGACCCTTACGAGCAGGCCGCTCTGATCCAGCAGCAGAACAAGTATCCAATCTCTGTTGGTCCGCCCGATGCAAGTCCCGTCGTCCCAAATGGCCAACGAGTAGGGCAAACCGCTACCCGGCCTCGACGCACCGTGCCTCGATAGATGGCTGTGTGCGTTGGATGCCGCACTGCTAATTAGTCTTTCGTTCGATACGGCAACGTCCAAACCTGAATTGCAACAGCCCGTAGTTGCACTTTTCCGGCCATAACGCGCTTTTGCACTTGAGACCCCAACACGCGGAAGTCCGTCTGAAGGACACAGAATCTTGACAGCATCGAGGGAAAAAAGCCCTTTACAGGCATTCCTCAGCATGTTATCTTCCCCGAAGCCAGATAACATCGCTTAGGTCTTTGGGATTCAAGGTTTAATTGTTGACACAGGCTTGCAGTTCGTGTAAAAAAGGTAGGATTTCTGGGCCTCGTAAAGGGCCTCTAACTGCTTTCTTTTTTTGAGGAAACTAATTGCGAGAACGAGATCTCGTAAGTGGCTTCCATAACCTTGTTAACTTGTACGGGAGGAAATGATGATTAGCAGAACTTGGAGCCGTAAGTCGATCGCGTTTTGTGTGGCCGTGGCCATCTTAAGTGTTTACTCGATGGTGGCCCTGGCAACGCCAGGTCAAAAAGCACCGTCGGGCGAGCTTTCGGTTTCCGGCCAAGTCACCGTTAATGGCCAGGCCGCTATTTCGGGCGCCACTGTTTTTTCTGACAGCGTCGTTGCGACGGGTGCGAACAGCAGTGCGACCATTAGTCTTGGAAAGCTGGGCCGCGTTGAGTTGTTGCCGAACACCAGCATCAAGCTGAGCTTTGGTGAAGTGAATATTTCAGGTGCGCTTGATGCAGGCAGGGTTCAGATTTCCACACTGGTCGGCACTTCCGCGATTGTCACAACCAAAGATGGAGCCGCGGTTGCTGACGCGCGTCAGGCGGCGACCTTTATGGTCGACGTTGAATGCGGCAATACAATCGTCGCTTCTCAGGCCGGGCTTGTTGATTTGCGCGCCGGCGGAAATACGAAGGCCGTGGCTGCTGGAACTTCTGAGACCGCGGGCCAGGCAGCGCCGGGAACGCGTTGCACACGCCTCACCAGACCGGATACTTTCGGGCACCTTAGCGGCGGCGCCCTTGCGGCCCTGTTGCTGGCCGCTGGCGGTGCGATAGCTGCCGCTATTTTGGCCAGCCGACGCCACAACGATTTGAATTTCGGCGGTAGCGTCGTCGTAATCAGCCCGACGAAATAACGTTATCCAATTCGCTGTCAGCGTGCTTTTTGCGCGCGGCACTTAGGCATAACCTTGCGGGTCACGCGAGCATTGCGCGCGTGGCCCGTAAGTTTTGATCGAACGCCGAAGAGCTATCTTTAGGTCCTAGCCTGGAATGCACATAGCCGTCATCGGCTCTGGTTACGTGGGATTAGTATCCGGAGCATGCTTTGCCGAGTTCGGCGTCGATGTAACTTGCGTTGATGTGGACGCCGCCAAGATAGCTAAATTGGCGCGTGGCGAAACCACCATTTACGAGCCCGGGCTCGATCAGCTCATCAACAAGAACTTACAAGCAGGCCGGCTTCGATTTACCACTGAAATAAAGGCAGCAATCGAGCCGGCCATCGTAATCTTCCTTGCCGTTGGAACCCCACCCGCACTCGACGGCTCCGCTGACCTAACCTATGTCGATGACGCAGCCAGGTCGATCGCTGAAAATATGGATAGCTATAAGGTCGTAGCTACCAAGTCCACTGTTCCGGTCGGTACCGGAAGCCGGTTGGCGGAATTGATCCGTGAACATCAGCGAAGACCCGTGAGGTTCAGCATAGTCTCGAATCCGGAGTTCTTGCGGGAGGGCGCGGCGATCAACGATTTCATGCGGCCGGACCGCGTTGTAATTGGTAGCAATGACCCGGAAGCAATGGACATTATGCGCGAGCTCTATCGTCCCCTGTATTTAATCGAAACGCCATTTGTGATTACCTCGCTCGAGGGAGCGGAATTGATTAAGTACGCGGCCAACGCGTTTCTGGCGACTAAGATATCTTTCATTAACGAGATTGCCAATCTTTGCGAGAAAGTCGGTTGCGATGTACACGAAGTCGCGCGCGCGATTGGAATGGACCGCCGCATCGGCGGAAAGTTCTTACATCCGGGCCCCGGTTTTGGCGGTTCTTGCTTTCCCAAAGATACGCGCGCGCTCTCGGCAATCGCGCGCCGGTTTTCGTCCCTGACACGAATCGTTGATACCGTCATCGAAGTTAACGAGCAGCAGCGCCTGTCCATGCTACCAAAGATTGACACGCTGGTTGGCGGGCTCAGCGGCAAACGAATCGCCGTTTTGGGGCTGGCATTCAAGCCCGAAACCGATGACATCCGCGAGGCGCCTTCTATAGATATTATTCGCGGCTTAATTGAACGCGGCGCTACCGTTACCGCGTATGATCCGGCAGCCAACGAACAAGCGCGGAAAGTGTTGCCAGACATTGAATATATGACGGACGAATATGCAGCTGCGACGGGCGCGGACGCCCTTGTATTCGTGACTGAGTGGAATCAGTTTCGCGCGTTGGATCTGGACCGCATTCGTGGTTTGATGAAGGTCCCAAGGATTGCCGACCTTCGAAACATCTACGAACCTGTGGACATGCGTCAGCTTGGGTTCGAATACGTGGGGGTGGGACGGTAAGCGGCATGGCACTGTCTGGCGTAGCACTCGTCACTGGCGGCGCAGGGTTCATCGGATCTCACCTTGCCGCAGCTCTCGTCGAGAAAGGCGCGCGGGTGCGGGTAATTGACGATCTATCGACAGGTTACCAGGAGAACCTTGCTGAAGTTGACGGTGACGTAGATTTTATTCGCGCGAGTATTGCCGATGAGAATGCGTTGAATCGAGCCCTTCGGAACGTGGAATTGATCTTTCACGAAGCCGCAATTCCTTCGGTACCGCGCTCGGTCGAAAGCCCCGTTGAGACTCACAACGCGAGTGTTAATGCCACCTTCTCGTTATTGCTTGCCGCCCGAAACCAAAAAGTGCGACGAGTGATCTATGCCGCATCCAGTGCCGCGTATGGTGATCAGCCTGATTTGCCTAAACGCGAAGATATGCGGCCTGCCCCTATGTCGCCCTACGCGGTGGCAAAACTGGTCGGGGAGTACTATTGCCAGGTTTTCACACGTGTCTATGGGTTAGAAACTGTTTCCTTGCGGTATTTCAATGTGTTCGGGCCACGACAGGATCCCAGTTCTCAATACTCGGGGGTAATCGCGCGTTTCATTTCGGCGCTGTTGACGGGACAGCGACCTATTATTTACGGCGACGGCGAACAATCTCGCGACTTCACATACATTTCTAACGTAGTGGAGGCAAACCTTTCCGCTGCTGAAACACCCGAGCCGGTTGGGAAGGTAATCAATGTTGCGAGTGGCGTGCGCGTTACTCTTAACGCTTTGCTCGCGACCTTGAAAGAGTTGACCGGTCGTACCGATGTGCAAGCGGAATATGCCGAGCCGCGAAAAGGCGACGTTCGCGACAGCCTTGCGGACATTTCTCTGGCGCGTTCATTGCTCAACTATGAACCGCGCGTCGGTCTGGAAGAGGGTTTGAGCCGAACGATCGATTGGTGGAAGCAGAGCCGCTTCAGCGGCAAAACTCTTAGCGCTGAAAGACCCTGAAAGCTCCCTGGTCTCTTTATCCGCTTTAGTGGCCCTGAGACAGTTTGCCAATCAACGAGAACATCGGAAGGTACATAGAGATTACGATCGAGCCGATCGTCACTCCGAGGAAGCCAATCAACGCCGGCTCAATTAATGTAAGCAAGTTGGCTATTGCGGCGTCAACTTCCTGTTCATAAAAATCCGCGATCTTCCCGAGCATCGCATCAAGCGCGCCAGTTTGCTCGCCTATGCCCACCATCTGGGCGACCATGTGCGGAAACACGTCGGCAGCCCGCAAAGGCTCGACAAAACTCTTGCCCTGCTCGACGGCAGTGCGAATCTCAATAATGGCTTCTTCAATTACAACATTGCCGGCAGTCCGGGCTGTGATATCCAGCGATTGCAAAATGGGAACACCCGAAGACAACAGCGTGGAAAGCGTTCGCGAAAACCGCGCGATAGCGATCTTGAGAAAGATACTACCCAAAACCGGCACCTTCAACAGCAGCGTGTCGATGCGTTTTCGCCCCTTGGGTGTCTTGTAGTACAACTTTAACGCGACGGCAGTGCCGATCACCAAAACCAGAGTGGCTAATCCGCCCCAGCCGGCCAGGAAGTTACTAAAACCGACAACGATCCGCGTGGGAAGCGGAAGCGGCTCGCCGGGCCCAAGTAAGCCCATGAAGATGTTCTGGAATTGGGGAATGACCACGACCATAATTACCGCTACCGCAACAATGGCCAGCAAAATCACGGCGGCCGGGTAGATTAGCGCCGAGACCACATCGCGTTTCAACTTTACGATTTTTTCAATAAAGGTCGATAAACGCTGTAAGATCAGATCCAGAATACCCCCGGTCTCGCCGGCTTCGACCATGTTTGAGTAGAGTTGATCGAAGACTCGCGGATGCCTACTCATAGCAGCCGCCAGAGTGGAACCCTCTTCAACGTCCTGTCTCACTTGCGCTAATACCTGTTGGAAATATTTGTTCTGCTGTTGCTGTGCAAGAATGTCCAGACACTGCACCAGCGGCAACCCTGCATCAATCATGACTGAGAATTGACGTGTGAAGATTGCAAGGTCTTTCGACTTTACTTTCCTCCGCCCGGCGAGCTTCGGAATGCCAATCTCTCGGCCTTTCTCTTTCACCGATGTTACCGTTACCTGCTCGCGGCGCAGAATCTGCTGCAGCGCATCGCGGTTATCGGCGACACGTTCTCCGGCGACGATCTCGTTCAGGCGGTTGCGACCTTTAAAAACATAAGTTGGCATTTATTAACACTCCATTCTCATTGTTAGCAGGCTTTCGTTCTCCTCTAGCGTTGAGGAACTGTCTAGCAAGAATTATTTTCGCAGGGGGACACGTTGGGATTGGCCATACGCGTTGGGGAGCACGCCAGGTTTCGATTGCGAGCCGTTCCCGCTGTTTAGCCCTGAGCCACGATCAATTAGATCGCGCAGTTCGTTGGTATTGGAGGTACGTTGCATAGCCAGCTCTCGGGTGATCATGCGCTTGTGGAAGAGCGTGGCCAGCGACTGATTGAAAGTCTGCATTCCATGCAGGTCTTGTCCAGTCTGCATCATTGAGTAAATCTGGTGGACCTTATCCTCGCGAATAAGGTTTCTGATGGCCGAATTCGGAACGAGAATTTCCATAGCCAATGCCCGCCCGCGTCCGTCGGCGCGCGGCAGCAGTGACTGGCAAAGAATGCCCTCCAGAGTCAAAGACAATTGCGCGCGCACCTGCGCCTGTTGCATTGACGGAAACACATCGATGATGCGGTTGATGGTTGATACGGCGGAGTTTGTGTGCAACGTAGCAAAGGTCAGGTGGCCTGTCTCCGCGATTCGCAGAGCCGATTCAATTGTTTCCAGGTCGCGCATTTCACCGACCAAAACGACGTCAGGATCCTGTCGTAATGCTGTGCGTAAAGCTTGAGGAAAACCCTTCGTGTCAGCGTTGACTTCTCGTTGATTGACGATGCAATTCTTGTGGTTGTGGAGAAACTCAATCGGGTCCTCGATCGTGAGAATGTGTTCGTGTCGCTCCTTGTTTATTTTATCGATCATCGCCGCGAGCGTAGTCGATTTGCCTGAACCCGTCGGGCCGGTTACCAAAACGAGTCCGCGCGGCTTAGTGCACAGTTCTTTCACCACAACTGGAAGACCCAAGTCTTCGAATGACTTGATCTCGTAGGGAATAGCACGGAATACCGCACCAACCGCGCCGCGCTGGTTAAAGATGTTGGCGCGAAAACGTGAAAGACCTTTCACGCCAAAACTAAGGTCGAGCTCGAGATTCTCTTCAAAACGATGCTTCTGTGCATCGGTGAGAACCGAATAAGCCAACTGCTTAGTCTCGGAAGACGTAAGTGGCCGATACCCATCAAGTGGCCTAACTTCGCCGTGCACGCGCACGAGGGGCGGAGTGCCAGTCGTTATATGCAGGTCGGACCCGCCAAGGTCCGAGAGTCTGTGCAACAGGTCTGAAAGAGAAATTTGTGGTGGATTCTCCATTTGTTTTTCCTTTGGCCTGGAAGATGGAATGTCCAAAAGGCCTGGCGCCTTCAGGGCGAGCTTTATCTCGTCTTGTTGGCCTCCATCGGATGAAAAGTGGCCAGAAACTTCTCGGCATCAGAGGCCAGGCGCCCGTTAAAACCTCCCGCCGTTTGAGTCGTAAGCGAATAGATCCGGCCGTTTACTTGAGTGAAGTAAAAGTTCCAGACTTGCTCTGGTTTACCGTTCGTCGCAGGGGTCTGCGCGATTACTTCGAAGACACGCTGTCCACCAATCTCGCGCGGGCGATCATTAACGACCCAACCGCCGGCGCTTATCATCTTGTCGATGACGTTGCGACGCAGGTCAGTGAACGAGACTCCGCCGAAGGTGCTTCGTTGTTCGCGTCCAAGCGCCCTATTCGTGTTCGTGGACGCAACTGCCACAACGGCAAGCGTCGCGTGCGCTTCCGGCATTCCACTCGGCGGAGCGATGCGGAAACTTGACGTTCCATTACCGGTTGAGCCGGCTGACCAACCGTTGGGCAATGGCATAGCCACCGTGCCCTCGCGATAAAAGCCCTCCGGAAAGGCAAGCGGGGCCGGTAGAACCGCATGGTTGTCCGAAGCCTTCGTCAGTGATGTCGGCGCGACACCATTTCGCGCAGCGATTAATGCTCGTCGCCTGGCAACTAAGGCCTGCCGGCGGCGCATTAGTGCGCGATGGCGCCGCCACCAGGCACGCGAATGATGACGGAAGCGGTGCGACGTTGTACCAAACTGAGATCTCAGATTGTGGGCCGTTGACGCTGCCAACGGAAGCATAACGATCATCGAAACCAACAACGCTAGTGACAAAGTTATTCGACGCAACATAGTATTTACCCCTTTCAGGCCACCGTTTCGCGAAGAACCTCTTCGATGGTGGTAATTCCATTTCGTATCTTCTGTAAGCCGGATTCGCGGAGCGAGATCATGCCGTCCTCGATCGATTTCTTTCGCAGCTCGAGCGCCGAGGCTCCAATCAAGATCAGCTCGCGAATTTCATCGGTCACATCCATGACTTCATAAAGGCCGATCCGGCCCTTATAACCGGTATCATTACAACTCGGACATCCTTTGCCCTTGTAGGTTTTGAGTTTGCGCGCTTCTTCAGGCGAGAAGCCGATTTCTTCCAGTACTTCAGCCGGAGTGTGATGCTCCTTCCGGCAGTCTTTACAAATTCGGCGAATCAGACGCTGGGCCTGAATCAAGTTAACGCTGGTCGCAACCAGAAACGGCTCGATGCCCATGTTCATCAGCCGTGAGATAGTCGACGGAGCGTCATTTGTGTGAAGAGTGGAAAGCACCAGATGGCCTGTGAGTGCCGCCTTGATCGCGATTTCAGCGGTTTCAAAGTCGCGGATCTCGCCAACTAAAATGATGTTTGGATCCTGGCGCAAGAACGAACGCAGCGCAGCGGCGAAGTTCAGGCCAATCTGCTCTTTCATTTGCACCTGATTGACGCCAGGCAAATTAAACTCGACCGGATCTTCGGCCGTCATGATGTTCGTATCGATGGTGTTGAGCGATTGCAAGGCGGAATAGAGCGTGTTTGTCTTGCCACTTCCCGTTGGGCCGGTTACCAGCACCATACCGTAGGGCTTTGAGATGTTGCGCTGAAACTTGACTAGCGAGTCGGGCTCGAAACCGAGATTGGTCATGTCAAGCATGAGCTTCTCTTTGTCCAACAACCGAAGCACAACCTTTTCACCGAACAACGTCGGCAAAGTCGAAACACGGAAATCGAGTTCGCGTGAGCGTGACTCTACCTTAACTCGGATCTTGATGCGGCCATCTTGAGGCAGACGCTTTTCAGAGATATCCAACTTGGCCATGATCTTGATGCGTGAGATGAGGGCGTCCCTCATCTTCAAAGGCGGATGCATGACATCGTACAGCACGCCGTCGATTCGAAAGCGAATGCGCAGCTCTTTCTCGTAAGGCTCGACGTGAATGTCGGAAGCGCCACGCCGCAGCGCGTCAACCAGAAGCACATTGACGAGACGCACGACGGGAGCGTCTTCGCTCATCCGGGTGAGGCTGGAAAGATCGATCTCATCATTGTCCTCGAAGACTTCGACCTCGCTTGCGAGTGACTCATGATCGAAGTCGAGATTGTCAAGAGAAACGAGATCGGCATGAGAGAAGCCATTGCCGTTGGCGCCTTCAACGGCGAGGTCTGGCGAGACAGCGAGTTCAATTTCGCGCGTAGTGCTGTAATACTTGGCGATTGCCTGTTGGACGCTTGCTTCCGCGACGACTACCGGCTCGACATTAAGTCCGGTCATGAATTTGATGTCGTCCATTGCGAACACATTCGTCGGATCGACCATAGCGAGCGTGAGAGTGGCGCCCACGCGCGACAAAGGTAAGACCGAGTATTTCTGGGCGACTTCCTGGGGAATGAGGCGAAGGACAGAATCGTCAATGTCGAACAACTCCAGATTGACGGAAGGAATGCCGTACTGGCGGGACAGGATTGCCGTAATCGTATCGTCGGAAACCAACCCAAGCTTCACAAGATTAAAGCCCAGCCTACCACCATGCTCGCGCTGATAGTCGAGCGCCTGGCGAAGATGCTGCGGACTAATAAGATTCTCCCGAACGAGAATTTCCCCAAGTTTAGCCGACATTTGTTTCCGCGCTTGCGATGTAGTCAGTTAGCAGTAAAGGCTTACAAATGGTGGGTTAGCCCGAGACTGGATACAGGCTGGGGCAGATATAGAGCGCGACGGTGTCAAAACACCGTTGCAACGGCAATCTTAACGTTCAACAAAGCCAGTGTCAACTAAAAAGTGGTTTTGTATGGCCGGTCAGCCGCGGTCTTCAAGTCAAGGAAAGGGCTGGACAAAACTTCGCTAATATTCGACAATGTTCGCACTTACTCGAAAATGAAGGAGGGTAAGGCATGGCAATCACTGCGCGGCAACGAAAAGTTCTCGATTACATCGCCCACTATTTCGACATACATCAGGAAGCGCCAACCATGGCTGAGATTGGAAAGCAATTCGGCATGAGTTCTTTAGCCAGTGTGCATCACATCGTTTCAATCCTTGAGAGAGAAGGATTGATTCGACGGATTCCCAATGTGAGTCGTGGAATTGAGCTGGTGAAGAATGAAGCGGCTAACGATAACTACGAGATTCCTTTGCTTGGACTAGTAGCGGCGGGCCAACCAATTGAAGCGATATTAGATTACGAGACAGTTTGCATTCCGCGCGACATGTTGAAACAAGGACGAATGTTTGCGCTGCGTGTACGTGGCGATTCAATGATTGACGAGCAAATCCGCGAAGACGATTGTGTTGTTATTCAATCTCAACAAACTGCCGAGAATGGTCAGACAGTGGTTGCGTTAATCGATGGTAGCGACGCGACTGTAAAGCGCTTTTACCGAGGTCGAAACCATGTGCGTTTGGAAGCAGCGAATCCACGGTATAAACCGATTATCGTCAGGCCGCCCGATCGCCTGCAAATTCAGGGCGTGGTAGTCGGAGTAATTCGCAAATACAAGAATTGACTTTTAGGTTTGGCATTCAGCTTACGACGTTAAGCTTGGTAAAGGCCAGGCACCTATCAGCTCTTTGATAGAACGCGCGCAATTTGTTTCAAGTCGTCAATGAAGCGTCGCTTCTCAGCATGCCGAGTCTCGTCATCCGGAGCACGTAGAATCGCGGATGGGTGAACAGTTGCGACGATGTAGGGCGCCAGGGTTGACTCAATGAACTGGCCGCGTTGCTTGCTGACTCGGAACTGCGGTCCCAGCAACGCCTGAGCTGCAGTCGCGCCGAGGCATACGATTATTTTGGGCTTAACCAGCGCAATTTCGGCCTCGAGCCATGGACGGCAGGCGGCAATCTCCCGCGTGTTCGGTTTCTTATGAATGCGCCGTTTTCCGCGTAGTTCCCATTTGAAGTGCTTGACGACGTTGGTGACATAAGTTTGCGCGCGGTCAATTCCAGCTTCGGTCAAAGCATCATCAAGTAATCGTCCGGCGGGACCAACGAAAGGCTTGCCAGTGAGATCTTCTTCATTGCCTGGCTGCTCGCCGACAAAGACTACTTCGGCGCGGCGAGTCCCTTCGCCGAAAACGGTTTGCGTTCCGCGCTCCCAAAGATCGCAGGCCTTGCAATCGGCAGCCGCTTCGCGAAAGGCCGGCAAAGTTTTTCGTTTGGGGAAGAATTCCTTTGCGGACGTTTCTGATTTGGGCTTCGTCATTAAATTTTGAATAACGCATTTTTATTATGAAACAGACGCTTGCAAAAGCACAGATCGAAGCTGAAATGACGAGCCGGTTCGGAGCTGTTTTCAAGCTGGGCGAAAAGCCGCCGGCGCAATTTCTTCCCAGTGGGGTATTAGAGATTGATGCTCTAACCGGTGGGGGATTGCCGCGCGGCGCAATCAGCGAAATTGTTGGGGCCACTTCATCTGGTCGAATTACTTTACTGCTTTCTGTTTTGGCTTGGGCGACCGCGAACAATGAAATCTGCGTGCTGGTTGATACCAGCGATAGCTTTGATCCCGCGTCGGCGTCAAATGCTCAAGTGGATTTCAATCGCTTGTTGTGGGTTCGCTGTGGCAATAGTTTAGAGCGCGCCTTTAAGGCTACCGATCTGTTGCTGCAAAGTGGCGGCTTCGGTTTGGTTGCGCTTAATCTCGCTGACGTGGCAGCCAAATATACGCGACGAATACTCTCGTCATGGTGGTTTCGTTTTCGCCGCGCGATTGAAAACACGCCGACCGCGCTGGTGGTAGTTACGCCAGTAGCTTGTGTTCGTTCGTGCGCTTCGGTGGTTTTGGAGCTGAAAAACGAAGGCGCGATATGGCCTGTCTCCAGACCATTAGCTTTGCAGACTAGTGACACGATACAAGATAGAAAGCAGTCGGCAAACATGCGTCAACTTTCACTGGTCTCAAATTCTCGATCCCGTCCACATCAGTCTTCATTGCTGACCCATTCTCATTTAATGCAAAGCATCGATGTAGGAGTAAATCTCGCAAAGCCTACCTCATGGACTCAAGGTCCGGCTAGATTTAGTTGCGTTGTAAGACCGGAGTGAAGGCTTGACAATTTTCGCCAATATTCGCTAATCTTCGATTAGTTAATTTCCGCAAAAAATACTCTGCTTTTGCAGGATTTGACCTATGTTTGCCTGCATTTTTGGACAAAGTATCTTCGAAAATAGCCCCAACGACGATTCCGAGCAGGCATTGATTGCTAAAGGTGAGTCGCTCGTACATCTGGCGTTTACTTTTTCCCCGTTAATCGAACAAACAACCCTCGACACAGTCGTCCTTGATATCGAAGGGCAAGAACTGCTCTTCGACTCGCTGCTTAATTCGAGTTACACCGGGCCAGGTAATGACGGCCTCCGTTGGGCGCATAACATTGCCGACGAAATTGCGCGGTGTACTGCTCAAGTCGGATTGAGAGTTAATGTGGCCGTGGCGGCAAACCCTGATGTGGCGATTCATGCTGCGCGATCATTAAAAGGAATCACCGTCATTCCGCGAGGCGAAGAGCTTACACGGCTGGGGAATTTATCTTTAAAGCTGCTCGATTATTCACTCGCCAGAATTGAGAAAGACAGCGCTCAAGAAATTCGCGAGACATTCGCGCTTTGGGGTCTTCATACATTCAGTGATTTCGCAAAGTTGCCACTGGCAGGTGTCGCTCAAAGACTTGGACAGGAAGGAGTGCGACTGCACAAACTGGTGCGAGGAAGCAGCGAACGTCATCTTGTTTTAGTCCAACCGCCGGTTGGCTTCGAACAGTCGCTTGAGTTAGAGCACCCTGTCACAGAGCTTGAGCCGCTGTCTTTTATCCTGGCTCGTTTGCTTAATCAGCTTTGCGCAAGTCTGAACTCACAAGCGCTGGCGACGAACGAACTTCACCTTCGACTTAAATTGGAAAACAAAACCGAGCACGAGCGAACGATAACTTTGCCGGTTCCAATGCGAAACTCAAAGACTTTCCTGCGCTTGCTCTTGCTTGATTTGGAATCGCATCCGCCTCAGGCGCCAATCACAGACGTGGCGCTGGCCGCCGAACCAGCAAGGCCACAGGTGTTGCAGAACGGATTGTTCATACCGCTGGCTCCGGAACCGGAAAAGCTTGAACTAACGCTGGCACGATTAACAAAACTTGTGGGAGCAGGCAACGTTGGTTCGCCTGAGCTTCTGGACACGCACCGCCCTGATGCATTTCGAATGAAGCGCTTCGTCGTTGCAGGCGTTCAAAAGAGCGTGCTCTCAAATCCACGATCGGCAATGGGCAATCGGCGATCTGTTATTGGCGTCAGAATGTTTCGACCGCCATTGTGCGCTGAAGTACTAACAACATGCGGACAGCCAACGCGAATCAGCGCGCGAAATGCGAATTTGTCTTGCATAGTGCGTGGGAGAGTTGTGCGTGCGTCTGGTCCCTGGAGAATCTCCGGTGATTGGTGGCGTACGGATGTTTGGGCCAGAGATGAATGGGATGTGGCTATCGCCGATTCAGACGCCGGACAAAGTGAAATGCTTTGTCGAATCTATCGCGACTTGTCCAGCGAAAAATGGTTCATGGAAGGAATGTATGACTGAGAGCAGTGAGCAGAAGGCAGAAGGCAGAAGGCAGAAGGCAATGGGAGCAACTACTGATACAAATCTAGCGAAAAAGAGTAAGAAACTGCCCACTGCTTATGTTGAATTGCATTCGCGGTCGGCGTTCAGTTTTCTGGAAGGCGCATCGACGCCGGAAGAATTAGTCGCGGCGTGTGCCGAATTAGAAATACCGGCAATGGCGCTGTTGGATCGGGACGGCTTGTATGGCGCGCCACGGTTTCATCTGGCCGCGCAGAAGATTGATTTAAAGGCGCACATCGGTGCGGAAATCGCAGTCTCAAATCTCGGATCTCAAGTCTCAGATTCAAAGACTAAGGAAATTGTTAATGTGCCACTGTTGATTCGCAATCGCACTGGTTATCAGAACCTCTGCCGGCTGATCACTTTGATGAAGCTCCGCGTGCCGAAGCATGCAAAGCCCGGTGAGTGTGCGGTGACACTGGACGAGTTAGCGGCGCATGCGGAAGGATTGATTTGT